>Ga0164241_10003712_pt1 | contig 15176 bp, 12 predicted proteins | sample OricomyardsoilBY_FD_108780 | JGI IMG/M metagenome (GOLD analysis project Ga0164241, IMG submission 108780) | Backyard soil microbial communities from Emeryville, California, USA - Original compost - Back yard soil (BY) | ecosystem: Environmental > Terrestrial > Soil > Unclassified | place: USA... | reverse complement strand
CTGATCGCGCTGCGCGAGATGACCCGCGATTTCGGCGGCATCCATCAGGTGGCGCAGCGGGCGCGACTGAACCGTTCACAGCTCTACCGCACGCTGTCCGACCGGGGCAATCCGGCATTTCGCACTCTGGTGGCCATACTCAAGACCATGGGATTGCGCGTGGCGGTGCAACCGGTACCGCCGAAGAAGCCGCGAAGCCGCAGCGAGGCGAGAACCCCGGCGCGCGCACGCCACAATTGATCAACCCTGGCTGATCAACCCTGGCTGATCAACCCTGGGCCGCATGGATGCGGCGGACCGTCTCCATGGTATCGGCGCCCTCTGCACCCTTGTCATCGCGATATCGCTTCACGCGCGCCAGCCGCAGCGCCAGTCCGCCCGGATAACGCCGGCTGGCCTGCAGATCACTGAAGGCGATTTCTGCCACCAGCTCAGGGCGGACATACACCGTCGTTGCATCGCGCCGTATCTCGCGTGCCAGCAGCTCACGGGTCTGCCAGTCGAGCATGTCGTCCGTCAGACCCTTGAAGGTCTTGCCCAGCATGATGTATTGGCCAGTGTCTGGATCAAGAGCGCCCAGATGCAGATTCGAGAGCCTGCCCACGCGGCGGCCATTGCCCCATTCCGCGGCGAGAATCACCAGATCGAGCGTATGCGCCCGCTTGATCTTGAACCAGCTCGCGCCGCGATTGCCGGCCTCATAGCTGCAAGTCAGCGATTTGGCCATCACTCCCTCGTGTCCGGCGGCGAGCGCCGCCGCATAGAAGGATGCGGCCGCGGTGGCATCGGCGGTGACCAGCTCCGGAATTCGCGCGTTGTCCGGCACAGCGCGTTGCAATGCCTGCACTCGCGCGCTCATTGCCTGATCAGCCAGCACCTGGCCATCCAGCAGCAGGCAGTCGAAGAAATACGCACGCATGGGCAGCTCCGCCAGCAGCTCCTGCACATTGAGCTTGCGACCGAAGCGGCGCATGGTGGTCTGGAAGGGATGAGGCCGACCGGTGGCGGCAAAGCTGAGCGCCTCGCCATCGAGTATGACTTCATGCACGGGCAGTGCGCGCACCATGGCGAGGATTTCCGGAACAGCGGCGCCGACCTCGTTCAGGGCACGGGTGTAGATGCGCACCTCATCGCCCAGCTTGTGGACCTGGATGCGCGCGCCGTCCATCTTCCACTCGAATTGCACGGGGTGCAGCAGTTCACGCAGCGCCTCGCTGACATCAGCCGCTGTCTGCGCCAGCATGGGCGCCACCGGATGGAATATCCGCAGCTGGAACTGCCCCAGTCCTGCCTCTCCGGAGGCAAGAGCCACAGCCGCCAGGCGGCCCAGTCCCGGCGCGTACATGGCCGCGCGCCGCACCACGCCGGCCGGCAACTTTGCCGCCGCGGCGATCGCATCCATCATCAGGCCATCCAGCGCGCCCTGTCGCAGCTCGCCCGCCAGCAGACGCGACAGGAAGTCCTGCTCAGGAGCGGTGGCGGCATCGAACAGGCCAGCGAGCAATTGCGCGCGCAGTGCAGCTGAACCTTTGCCGGTCGTGGCGGCAAGCTGCTGCAGGGCCGCGTCCACCGCGCCGATTTGAAGCGTGGACAAGGCGGCCGCCGGACGCTGGGCGGCAACGCGCAGCAGTCCGTAGCTGATGCCTATCCGGCCCTGCGGCAAAGCGCCGGACAGATACGACACGGCGATTTCCACGTCACCCGCGGGTAACGCAGCCAGACACTCGGCCAGCGCACGGATCTTGGCCAATCGCGATGTGCTGGCCGCGACGCGTTGCGAAGTGTCCGCCAGTAATTGCAGCAGTGCCATGTGGCACAGGATAAATCCCGCCGTCAGGCGGCTGCTTTGAAATCGCCGAGCTGCGCGGCCAGGGCGCGCTGAAAGGCAGGTCGCCCGGTGCAACGCGCCAGATAGGCGCTCAGGCGCGCATCCGAGGCCACCAGCCCGATGTGGCCCACGAATCGCAGCACGGTGCTCATCATCAGGTCCCCGGCGGTGAAGCGATCGCCATCCAGGTAACTCTTGTCGCCGAGCGACTTCGACAGGCCATCGAGCTTCTTCTGCGCCAGCGCCAGTGCTCCAGGGCGGCGCAGCTTCGCCCACTCTTCGTTGGCATGCAAAAAGTCGAGCAGGATCAGCCCGGTCAACGCCGGCTCGACCGAATTCACGGCCGCGAACATCCACTGGATGGCGCGATCGCGCGCCGCGGCATCCCGCGGCAGCAAGGCATCGGTGCGTGCGCCGATGTGCATGACGATGGCACCGGACTCAAACAGCACTACGCCGTTGTCTTCCATGATGGGGACCTGACCAAAGGGTTGCAGCGCACGGTATTCGGGCTTGTCCTGCTCGCCCTGCTCCAGCAGACGCGTGCGATAAGGCATGCCGGCTTCTTCCAGCGCCCAGCGCACACGCAGGTCGCGCACCAGGCCGCGGGCGAAATCCGGAACATTGCGAAATGCAGAAATCGTGATCATGAAATCCTCAGTCGTTGCGTTGTATGAGTCCGGCGTAATGGGCGAAGCCGCTGACGAACACGCCTTCCCAGCCATTGGCGAAGCGGCCGCGCATCACTGCCGCATCCTCACCCAGGCGTTCCCAGTGCGAGTGCGTCAACGTGACGCGGCAGTGATCGCTGCCCAGCGGCTCGAAGCGCACCTCCACTTCGCCGGAATTTTCCTTGGGTCGGCCCATCTGAAAGCTCAGCAGCACACGTCGACCGGGTTCGTATTCGAGCACCTCGCCCCAGTCGCGCTGCTCGCCGGTGTTGAGCGTTTCGAAAAGGCGGCCGCCGACGCGACCCTCGAAGTCGATGCGCACCGTCACCTCGCCCGCGGCATCCTTCGCCCGCGAGTGGGTCTTCATCGGCCACCAGGCGGATATTTCCGCCGTGAACAGCCGGAATGCATCCGCTGGAGTGCGGCGGACATCGACGGACTTCACCACCGGGGCAAGTTCAACCACGCTCATTCTCATCCTCCGCATATGCCTTGAAACGATCCAGCGCCTCGCCCCAGAAACTGTCCACCCAGTCGCGCAGTGCCCGCAAGCCGGGCGTGTGGATGCTGTAGATGCGCGCGGTGCCGCGTGCCTCATCGCGCACCAGCCCCGCCCCCTTCAACACCTTCAGATGCTGCGAAACCGCCGGCCGGCTCACCGGCAGTCGATCGGCGATCTGCTGCACGGAAGCGGGGCCTTTGCGCAGCCGTTCGAACACCGCGCGGCGCGTAGGGTCCGACAGGGCAAGGAGTGCATTTCCGTAAGCCATGACTAACGGTAAGTAAATGCTTACCAATTGTCAAGAAACGCAATGATTCCGGAGTGTCGTAGCATAGGGACGCATCGTTTCGCGGGGGTTTTGACCATGAGCCGAATCGGATTGCTGGCCGCCAGCATGGTGCTGTTCACTGTTGCGCATGGCGCGGAACCGCCCGCCCGCACCACCCCCAACGCCGCTCCGGCCCCCGCCACTTTCGAGCTCGCCCTGGTCGACCTGCAGGGCCAGAAAAAAGTGCTGGGCACACTGCCCGGCTCGGTGTTCGCACCACGCCTTTCCCCGGATGGCACCCGGGTGGCCTTCGAACTCACGGAGCCGCCCGCGGCCGGCCAACCGCAGACCCGACGCTTATACGTGGCCGAACTGGACCAACTGGACAAGCGCCGGGCACTGCAGCTGACCATCACCACAACCTTGAACACCGCGCCCGTGTGGTCCCCGGACGGCGACTGGATCATGTTCCTCGCCTCGGGCAACGGCAGCGACGCGCTGTACAAGCAGCACTCCGATGGCTACATCCAGCCCCTTTACGTCATCGACGGGCGGGCGCCAGAAGGTTGGTACAAGGGCGGCCTGCTCGCCTTCATCACGCTGAAAGACGCGCACGACTACGGCATATCGCTGCTCGATCTGGACACGAAGAAGGCCACTGTTCTGGTCGACGTGCCGGGCTCGGCGCAACACAGCAGCCGTATCTCGCCCGATGGCAAGTGGCTGGCCTACGCTTCGGATGAAACCGGCCGCTTCGAGGTCTGGCTTGAGCCTCTGCCGCAGACTGGCAAGCGCTTCCAGCTCACCCGGCAGGGTGGCCGGCATCCCCTGTGGTCACCTGACGGCAGGACGCTTTACTTTGACCAGGATGGCAGGATGTTTCGCATGGACGTCACGCTGGACGCCGCCAACACAAGCGCCAGCGAGCCCGCGGCACTGCCGATCTCCGGGTTCCAGCAGGGCGAGGCACGACGCCAATTCGACCTGACTCCAGATGGCAAGGCTTTCCTGATGTTGTTTGCGGTGCGCACTGCACCATAAAAGCGCTTGATTCCTGCGGATACAGCCCCATCTAGGTTTCTAACCCGGAGGTGAGCCATGAGCGATTCCGAACGCAAAAAACTGCTGGCGGGGCTGGAAGCCGACTTCCGCCGTACGGAGACGGCGCTCGCCATTGCCCAGGCGGAATTCGAAAAGGCGTATACCGCAATGTGGTCCTACATGAACGATCACACCGAGAATCCTCAGCGGGTTCTGACTTTTTCTCCGGATGTGACCATGCACTGAGGCAGGCAGCCTGCCTTCAGGCGGGCGCTAGCTTCGCCATCAGGCCCAACGGCCGGCCTTCCAGATCCTTGAAGAAACACATCCATTCCTCCGTGCCATCGGCATGGCGGTGGATCATGTGTGGCGCATTCAGGAACTCGACGCCGCGCGCGATGAGCGCGGCGTGTTCTGACTGGATGTCGGCGGTCTGGAAGTAAAGCAGCGACTCGCCCGCCAGTTCCTCTTTCTGGCTGAGCATGAGCCTTGTGCCTGCCATGTCGAAGAACGCCAGCGTGCCAAAGGTATACAGATGCGGCAGGCGCAGCACATCGCGATACCAGCTTTCTGACTGCGCAACGTTGCGCACCGTGCGTGCTACCTGGCCCAGCGAGCCCAGGGCCACCAACGCTGCCGGCGTCGCGGGATTGCGCAACATTGAGCTGCCCACAGGCTGGCGGCTGAGCTTGCGCAGCTCACGCCGGTGTCTGACGCCCAGCTTGGCCAGCACATTGGCGACGTGGAATTTCACGGCATCCACGCTGGTGCCCCGATGGCCGGCGATCTGCGCGTTGGTCATGCCGTGCTGAACAGCATGCAGGATCCGCCATTCGGTGGGCGTCAACACGTCTGCGTGCGGGGGACGTCCCCGCCTGGTTTGTCCTGGCATGGTGCGATCGTAAGGCGAACAGGGGCTGAATTTCCCTACCCGTAGGAACAATCCCGCAGTGCACCGGGCGGTGCGGGAGTGACTCCGCGCCACCCACCACGGCACTCTCAGGGGGCTGAATAGGAGGATTCCACGATGGCAATCTGCAAGGTCTGCGGCAATGAATATCCCCACACCTTCGAAGTGGTGCGCGACGGACAAAGCAACACCTACGACTGCTTCGAGTGCGCGATCCACGATATGGCGCCCAGCTGTTCCCATTGCCAGTGCCGGGTGATTGGCCACGGCATCGCCGCGGGCGAGCAGGTCTATTGCTGCGCGCATTGCGCCCGCGAGCATGATGTAGAGGGCGTGGCGGACAAGGTCAGCCAGAACCCCAAACCCCACCATGCGCCGTTCATTTGACTACCGGTAGAATCCGCGCACCGTTTTCCAGATGAAGGTGCCGCCCTGCCCGCTTCTGCCGCAGACCGCCATCGTATCGACAAGTGGCTCTGGCACGTGCGTCTGTTCAAGACGCGCACCCTGGCTGCCGAGGCGGTCAACGGCGGCAAGGTGAAACTCGACGGTGAGAGGGTGAAGGCTGCGCATATCGTGCGCGTCGGCCAGCACCTTAGCGTCACTGCGTACGATCGCGCGATCGAGATCGAGGTGCTCGCCCTGCCTTCGCATCGCGGTCCCGCGTCGCAGGCGCAGGCCTGCTACCGGGAAACCGAACAAAGCGCAGTACGGTCCGCGCGCCTCCGCGAGCAGCACCGCCTCGCGGCGCTGGCGCGTCCGCAGCCCGACCACCGGCCGGATAAGCGCGAACGCCGGAAGCTGGAGCAGTTGCGGCGGCGTCAGGGCTGAGCACCACCGCATCCTGGCGATCCAGGCGGGCACAGGCATAGCGGTCACGAATCTGCTTGTTGAAAAAGGCGCCGCGTGACGAGGCCGCGCGCATTGCGGCATAGGCCTGGGGCGGCACATCGAAATAGGCGTAGCGACGGCCGGACACGAACTCGATGATCAGCAGCCGGCTGTCGGCCTCATAGTGGAACCTGCGGATGACGGTGGACGGCATGACAATGGAAGCCCCGCTGACTCCCCGTCATCAGGCCTGTGTCAGTCGCCACCTACGACGCTTCGGGTTACATCCAAATGGACTGTTGTGTACCGTGTGACCACGATCCGATCGCTGCATGAAAGAATCGCCCCATCCACCTGCCCGCCAGCGAACGCGACCCGATGTCCGGCGCGTGCTGCTGCTGGCCGCGGCGATTCTTCTGCATGGCTGCAGTACGACGCGGGGCGAGGAGAAAGCCGCGGATCCACCTGCTGGCCAGAGTGCGGCCACCTCGTTCAAGCTGGATGTCGTCAGCGAGAACCGCCGTATCGCCAAGTATCTGGAACGCTACCTGGACATTCAGCGTTTCGCGGACTTCCCGGACCTGCAGGCCGGCGAGCTGCGCCGACTGCTGGGTGAGGCCGAATCCAATGCCCGCGATCTGCTGGCAGCCCTGGGCTATTTCAACCCCAAACTGGACCTGAAGGCCGAGAACCCTTCGGAGAAGTCCGGCGGCAAGCGCCGCATCATCATCGCCGTGGATCCGGGCGAGCAGACGAAGGTGGCCGGCCACGACCTGCGCTTTGCAGAGCCGATGAACAGCGATCCGGCGGGCCAGCGCCAGCGCCGCATCATCGGCCGCGACTGGCTGCTGAAGGACGGCGAGACCTTCACGCAGGAGGGATGGGATGCCGCGAAGAGCGCGGGGCTGCGCATATTGCAGCGGCAGCGCTATCCCACCGCGCGCATTCTGGACAGCCGCGCCACGGTCAACGCCGACACCAACGCCGCGACACTCGAGGTGATCTACGACGCGGGCCTGGCGTATCGCTTCGGAGCGCTGAAACTGGAAGGCCTGGAACGCTATGACGCGCAGGGCGTCCGCAACATCGCGCGGATTCCCACCGGCGACATCTACACCGAAGATGCGCTGCTGGATGCACAGCAACGCCTGGTCACGAGCGGCTATTTCGACTCTGTGTTCCTGATGCTGGACAACAGCGAGCGTACCCCCGATGAAGCCACGGTGATCGCGCAGCTGCGCGAAGCCCGGCTGCAGAAGATCGTATTCGGCCTGGGATTCAGCACCGATACGGGTCCGCGGCTGTCGGTGGACCACACGCACAACAAGATGTGGCCGCTGCGCTGGCGCGCGCTGAATCAGATGGCCGTCGGCACGCAGACCCAGTCGCTGGCCACGAACTGGACGGACATGCCCAACACGTCTGGCTGGGCGTGGAATACGGGCCTGAAGCTCGAACGCTCGGACGTGGGTGACATCAAGGCCAACAGTCTGTCGCTGACCGGCGGCCGTTCGCGAACCGGCGAACGTACTGAACGCCGCTACTACCTGCAATACGATGCCAGCAACACGGAAGGCGGCGATGCGCCGGCCAGCAGTTCCGCGCTGATGGAAAACTATGCCTGGACGGGCCGTTACTTCAACGATCGCATCAATCCCACGCGCGGGTTTGGCATTGGGCTGGACGCGGGTGTGGGCCTGACGGTGACGCCGGATCGCGATCCGTTCGTGCGCGTGAATGCGCGGGCTTTGCAGCTGTGGCCCTTCGGCAAGCGCAACGCAGCCAACAAACGCAGCCGGCTGGCACTGCGCGCGGAAATAGGCGCCATCCTGGCGGCCGAAGACGTGAACATCCCGGCCCGGCTGCTGTTTCTTACCGGCGGTGATACCACCGTGCGGGGCTACAGCTACCAGAGTATCGGCACGCGCCTGCCGGACGGCAGCATTTATGGCGCGCGCTACATGGGCATGGCCAGTGTGGAATGGCAGCATCCCATCACCCTGTTCGGTGATGCGAAAAGCTTTGAGCACACCGTGTTCGTGGATGCCGGAAGCGCCGCCGACAAACTGCACGATGCGGTCATCTTCCCGGGTGTGGGCACCGGCCTTCGCTGGGCCAGTCCGGTGGGTCCGCTGCAGATCGATCTGGCCTATGGCACGAAAACGCAGAAGTGGCGCGTGCATCTGCGCATGGGATTCCAGTTCCAATGAACGCCCAAGCTCCCGCGCCACCAGTTCGCACACGCTGGAGGCGCGTGGGACTGTGGATCGCTGGCGTTCTGATGGTGCTGGTGTTGCTGGTGATCGGCCTGATGTGGTGGGCCGGCAGCGAGGGCTCGCTGGCGCGCGCGCTGAAGATCGCCCAGCACTGGCTGCCGGAGGAGCAACACCTGACATTCAGCGATGCACGGGGATCCATTACCGGTGGCGGCCGCATCGGCCGATTGCAATGGAACAACGCCGGCACCTCGCTGACCATCGAGGAACTGCGGCTGGAGTGGTCGCTGCGGCAACTCTTCGGACGCGATCTGCGTATCCGCACGCTTTCTGCCCGCAACGTATACGTGCGTTCGACCCCGCAGCCCGTGAAACCCGAGAAGCCCTTCACCATGCCTTCGCGGCTGACCCTGCCCATCAAGCTCACCGTGCCGCTTGCCATCTCGCGCGTACAGATCGAAATCGTCGATGAGCAAGGCATTGCCAGCATGCAGGAGCTGGACGATATCGCGGTCCACTATCGCTACGATGGGCAGCAGCATGCGCTGCAACTGACCAGCCTTCGCTACGGCCAGAGCCATGTCACGGGTGAACTGCATCTGGGCGCCCGTGACCTGGCACTGTCGTCACAACTCACCGCTTCACTGAGAAATCTCGTGCCGGGCACGCCGCTGGTCATGCAGGCGGGGCTGAAAACCAGCGGCGTTCTGGCCGGCGGTGACGCCGCTCAAGTGGACCTGAGCCTGGATGCGCAGCAACAGGACGCCTCACCCGCGCAGGCTGCGCAGCTTCATGCGCAGGCGACGCTCCATCCATGGCGCGAGCAACCCGTTCAGCAGCTTGAACTGCAACTGCAGCACCTCAATGCCCACGCATTCCACGCGCGGGCGCCGGTCACGGCATTGAATGGCCAGGCCAGCGTGCTGCCGGTGCAGGCCGCCATCGCGGCATGGAATGCGCAGCTGGAGCTCACCAACGCTCAACCTGGCACGTGGGACCAGCAGCGACTGCCGTTGCGCCAGCTCTCGGCGCAGGCCCGACTGTCGGCGCAACAGGTGAACATTGATACGGTGCGCGCCGACCTGGGCGGCAAGGCGGCGGCAGGCACGCTCATGTTGCAGGGGCAGATTCCCTTGCGGCAGGTCGCCCAGACAGCTCTGCAGCTGAAACTGCAGGAAGTGGATTTGCGAGGGTTGATGAGCACGCTGCCGCGCACCGCGTTCAACGGTCCGATCATGGTCGGGCCCGCGCCGCAGAATGCCAGCCAGGTCCAGGCCGACATCCGCAATGCCCTGGCCGGCCCCTGGGATCAACAGCGCGCACCGGTGGATCGACTCCTGGCCGACCTGCGCATCGCACCGGAACAATGGCATCTGCAAACCTTCGACCTGCAGATCGGCACCGGGCATGCACAGGTACGCGGCGACTACGCGCCGCGGACACAGGCGCTGGCCGTACGGGCAGACCTGCAAAGACTGCCGCTGCGGCAGATCCATCGCAAGATGGGCAACACACCGGCGTCGCGGGTCTCCGGAAACCTCAGTGCATCGGGCAGCCTGAAGCAGAATCTGGCCTTCGACGCCGACATCGCCAGCGATGGCGCCGGCCCGGCGCCCGTCACATCGCGCGGGCAGTGGGACATCAGCTCCATCCAGGCCCGCGGCAACTGGTCACCAACACGCCTGACCATCCATCACATCCATCTCGATGCGTTTCAGGCGACGGCGGATGGCAGCGACATCGACGTGGCATTGCCCGGGCTGAACTCGGTCCTGGCGCGCGTGGCGGCCACGGCGCCGGGGGTCAGGCTCAATGTCGATGCGGCCATGCAGGGGCGATCCGGTGGCGGCAAGCTCTCGATGCAATTGACCTCGGCCGAACAAGTGATGGCCTGGATCAGGGGCCTGCCCTTCATGGGTGAGCAGTGGCCCGATCTGCGCGCCACAGGCGCCGCAAGTCTCGATGCCGACTGGCAAGGCGGTTGGCGCCAGTGGGTGGCCGGTGTGAAGAACCCGGCCTCGCAACCCCGGCTGCATATGAATGTCATGGCGCATAGCGAGGGCCTGCGCATCGACCTGCCGCCAACAGCAGGCCAGCCCGCGACACATATCGATGTGCAGAAGCTGGCCCTGAACCTGACAGGCAACCTGACCGCCGCCACGCTCGCCATCAATGGCGACGCGCGCGCCAACGATACGCATGCCGTGCTGGATGTGAGCCTGAAGACCACACAGGCGCGCGGCAACGCCGCCGCGCCCCGCTGGAATATCGCGGTGGAGAAATTCACCGTCGCGGCCACCCTGCCCGACCAGAAGCAGCCCTGGCAGCTGCAGCTGTCCGACAATCTGCAGATCACCGCGCAGACCGGTGCCGACATCGAGGTCCGCGCCACGGCCGGCAGTGCCTCGTTGTCAGCGCCTTCAGAAGCAGGCGCGCAGGAACCCCTGAAAGTGGCCTGGCAACCCATGCTGTGGCGTCGCAGTGCGCGCGGCGCCATGACGCTGCAGAGCACTGGCGCCATCACCGGCATCCAGCCCGCATGGCTGGATACGCTGCTGGCAAAGAAGGACAAGGAAGGTCCGCTGACTGTCGCTGGCATGCGCACGGATCTGCTGCTCAGTGGCGAGTGGAATGTCCAGATGGCGGATCGGATAAACCTGCGCGCGCACATTCAGCGCGAACGCGGCGATCTGGCACTGGTGGATAGCGACACGACCGCCGGAATCCGCGCCCTGGAGCTGACGCTGCAGGCCGCGGATGAAAATGTGCGCGCCGCATTGAACTGGGACACCGAGCGCGCCGGAGTCATCACCGCTCAACTGGGCACGCGACTGAAGCGACACGAGGATGGCTGGAGCTTGCCCGACGACGCGCCGCTGTCCGGAAACATACAAGCCAGGCTCCAGGACCTGCGCACCCTGGCCTTTCTGGCACCACCGGGCTGGCGCGTGCAGGGGCAGCTTGACGCCAATGTGCGGCTGGCCGGCACCGTGCAGAAGCCGCAGCTCGAGGGCGGCATAGATGGCAAGGGCTTGAACGTGCGCTCGGCGCTCGATGGCGTGGATCTGCACGAAGGCACGCTGCACGCCACCTTGCACGACTCACGCATGCAGATCGCCGAGCTTACATTTGAAGGCGGCACCGGCAGTCGTGCCTACGTGCGCGGCATGAGCGGCAATCGCACGCCGCCCCCCAAGGAACGCGGCAGCATGAAGGCCAGCGGCAGCATTGACTGGAGCGGCGTGGCCAACCCCGGGGAAGCCCAGTCCGGCATCGTCATGGACCTGAAAGCCGATCTGCAGCGCATGCAGGTGCTGGTGCGCCACGATCGCCAGATGACGCTGAGCGGTACGCTGTCGGCCGATTTGAAACAGGGCGCATTGCGCATTCGGGGCGACATCGATGTCGATCGCGCATCGATCGTGCTGCCCGAGGCCAGCGCACCCACGCTGGGTGACGATGTGGTGATCGTGCGCAATGCCAGCCTGACAAACGCCAGTGCCGCCGAGGTGCGCACCCGCGGCGAGCTGGAAACCCGCAAACCGCTCGACATGGAGATCAAGCTGGACCTGGGTCGCGATCTGGCGCTGGAAGGCCAGGGCATCACCACGCGTCTGGAGGGCGAACTCACGGTGCGCAGCGCCTCGCGGGCCGGGGAAGCCGTCAGTGTGTTTGGCGAGGTACGCACTGACGAAGGCCGCTATCGCGCCTGGGGTCAGGCGCTGGATGTCGAAACCGGCGTGGTGCGATTCAACGGTTCGTACAGCAATCCGGCGCTCGATCTGCTGGCCATCCGTCCGAAGATCGAAGTGCGCGCCGGGGTGCGTGTGACCGGCACCCTGCTGGCCCCGCGTGTGCAGCTGTATTCCGAACCCGACCTGCCCGAGGGCGAAAAGCTTTCATGGGTGGTGCTGGGGCGCGCGACGGTCGTCACGGGTGCCGAGGGCACATCCATGCAACAGGCCGCGCTGAGCCTCGCGGCCGGCCAGCTCGGCGGCAAGGTGGCCTCGGGGCTGGGCCTGGATGAACTGGGTTTCGGCGAGAATGGCGTCTCGCTGGGCAAACGCATATCGAATGAGCTGTACCTGACGTATCAACAGGGGCTGGCCGGTGCGGCCAGCACGCTGTTCATTTTCTACGACATTACCCGCAAGCTGACGGTGCGCGCGCAGACTGGCGAGGCCAGCGCGGTGGATCTGGTCTATACGATCAAGTTCGACTGATCGGCCGGTGCTAGCGCCGAGGCGGCGGGCTGATTCCCTTCACAGACTGATACGCCATGCGGGTGATCACGTCTCCGGAAAGAAACCCTCCCCTGGGCGCCCAGCGCGCATCCAGATCCGCCGTCGGCTTGGCGGCGATCGCCTCTGCTTCGCTCTTGCCTGCATCGACAAGCTTCTGCACGCGCGCCCTGATCTGTACCAACGCGTCGCGCGAAGCCTTGAGGTCTGCCGAGCTGGCCGGGTCGCCTTCGTCGGCAACAATGCGCGTTCTGGCATCGGAAAGAGCGAGCATTTTCTCTTGTGCGGCGATGGTTCCAGCCAGCGAACCGCCCGAGGACATGTCGAAGAATGGATAGCCCCCGTTGCCTCCGATGGTTCCGCTGGCATGGATGACATTGGCGCGCCTGAAGCGCACCAGTGTGTCGTTGTCGGTATGCGCGGCAGCCACATGGACCAGTTCGACGGTCTCGCCCGCGAAGTGCAATGTCATGGCATCGGCGTAGGTGACTGACGGCAATGCGGCCGGCGGTGAAGGCGCAATGGTCTGGTTGAAGGCAGCGAGGTATTGGCCTTTGGCCATCCGCTCCCGCAGCGCGTCGTGGCCAATGATGATCGCGCCGCCCTGCGCCATCAGCTCGTTGCCACCGAAGTGATCCGCATGTGCATGCGTATTGATCACAAGCCGGATCGGCCTGGTGCTGACCTTGGCGATCGCCGCCTTGATCCGCGGGCCCATCTGCACCACGGAGGTATCTACCAGCAACACGCCATCATCGCCGACGAGGAACAGTGAATCACCGCCCTGCCAGTTCAGAATATAGACGCCATTGCCCAGATCGGTGGTCTTGATCTGCAGCTTCGAGTAGTCGATCTGCTGTTGTGCAAAGACCGACGTACAGAACGTCGCACACAGCACGGCCGCATTCCTCAGGTATCTCACTGTCGCCTCCCTGCTAATAGCCCCGCCCAACGTCGAAAACCGCATACATCCTGCCACCATTGGCGAAGCGGCGCATGTTCTCGCGCACCACCAATACGAGCCATGGCCTGCATGATCATTCCTTGCGCGGACCGTAAACGGGCATGGGCTGACCGCGTTCGTAGGCGCCCAGATCCGGCGCCTTGCCGGTGAATCCATCATTGATGCCGGGCAAAACCAAACCCGCATCGACGGCCCTGGAGCCGGCGCGCAGCGTGAAATCGAACTCGTCGGGTCGGTAGAAATGCGTTGGATCCTTCGGATCCGGTTGTGACACCCGCACAAAGTCGGTGTAGTCGACGAGTACGCTGTGGCGATCCTGTCCGGTGGCCGCCGAATACTCTTTCAGCGATCCGAATTTGCGCGCCTCACGATCCCGGGTGAAGTCAGCCGTCACAGTGCCGGGCGGGGAATTCCAGCCGAATGCATCCTTGACGCCCGGATTCGGTCGGAAACCGTTGTAGTCCGAACTGGAGTAGTTCGTGAAGGTGTCGACGGCAAAAATCTCGGCGAATGCGCCCTGCCCCAGGATGAGGTTGTTGCGGAAGTGTTCGTTGGACACCGGCCCCATGTCGTGCGCTTCGCCGATCAAGGTATTGTGATAGAAGACGATGCCCGAGGAATTGGCCGTCAGCTTGAGCGATCCACCCTCTGGTGCGTGATACACCAGATTGCCGATGAAATAGGCGGGGCCGCCCAGCACGGGTTGCGCGCTCAGCGCGCGATGCGCCTGGTTGAAGCAGCGATTGCGCAGCACGCGGATGTTGTACATCGCGCCATCGGCCTCGATGCAGTTGTCGTCCACATCACGGATGTCGTTGCCCACGATGTCCACCGACACGGGCAGGTGATCACGGATGACCCTGCCCTGCTGATCGAGGTCGGGGTTGCCATACGTGGCATTGTCGATGCCGTCGTGAAAGTGTGAAACCTCGTTATGCGCGATCACGTGGCCCGAGCCATAGACCTTCACGGCCGCGTTCGAACGCAGCGGCACGGGGAAATCCGGGAAGTTCTGCCAGGTACGGCCGATCCAGCCCATCAGATGATCGGGAATCTGCCGTCCGACGAAGACATTGTCGGCGATGTAGAAATTCTTCGAGCCCGACCAGTCGGTGGTGATGCCCATGCCCACGTTCTCGAAACGCGAACGCTTCACAGTGAGCCCTTCGGATCCGATGATGCGTTTGCGACCGGCCAGGATGGCGATCTCGGTGTTGCGAAAGGTGATGCCTTCGAAATACAGGTAACTGCCGGCGGTGACATCGAACAGCACGCCATTGCCGTCGCCGTCGAAGGTCACCTCGCCGTCGCCTGCCGCGCGGATCACGATGGGGCGATCCGCGGTGCCACTGGTGGTGAGGTAATAGGTGCCATCGAACAGCGTGCCGATGCCCGAGCCATACCGATAGCGCGTGTCCTTGTAGAGACCGGCATGCACGAGGATGACATCGCCCGGGCGCACGCGCGGCAGAAACGCGTTGAACCAGTCAGATTGCGAAGCGCCCAGGTTGAACGCCGCCAGCAGGCCATTGAATGCCGGCTGCTGGCGCTCGCCTTGATAACCCTGCGGATAAACGTGAAAAGTGCGCCCGTCGGTGGCCGGCATGGGCTCGGCGCGCGTGCGCGCCTCGATGCGCCGCTCCGCGGCACCTTCGACGCCATCCGGATCGGCAATCCGCAGCGCGATCTCATAGGCCGTGCCGG
>Ga0164241_10003711_pt1 | contig 15179 bp, 15 predicted proteins | sample OricomyardsoilBY_FD_108780 | JGI IMG/M metagenome (GOLD analysis project Ga0164241, IMG submission 108780) | Backyard soil microbial communities from Emeryville, California, USA - Original compost - Back yard soil (BY) | ecosystem: Environmental > Terrestrial > Soil > Unclassified | place: USA... | reverse complement strand
TGGGCATGGGCAAGAGCGGCCACGTCGGCCGCAAGATCGCGGCCACCCTCGCCTCTACCGGCACGCCGGCGATGTTCGTGCACCCGGCCGAGGCCAGCCACGGCGACCTGGGCATGATCAAGGCGGTCGACCTGGTGCTGGCGATTTCCAACAGCGGCGAAGTCGAAGAACTCACCACCATCTTGCCGGTGGTCAAGCGCCAGGGCGTGCCGCTGGTGGCGATCACCGGACGCGCCGGCTCCACCCTCGCCTCTCACGCCGATATCGTGCTCGACGCCGGCGTCGAGAAAGAAGCCTGCCCGCTCAATCTGGCGCCCACCGCCAGTACCACCGCGCAGATGGCCCTGGGCGACGCGCTCGCCGTGGCGCTGCTCGACGCGCGCGGCTTCGGCACCGAGGACTTCGCGCGTTCGCATCCGGGCGGCGCGCTCGGCCGCAAGCTGCTGACCCACGTCAGTGACGTCATGCGCACCGGCGACGACGTGCCGCGCGTGGTCCCCGAAGCCAGCGTCAGCGACCTGATGCGTGCCATGAGTACCAAGGGTTTCGGCGCCGCCGCCATCGTCGACGAGACCGGCCGCGCGACCGGCATCTTCACCGACGGCGACCTGCGCCGCCTGATCGAAGCCGGTGTCGACCTGCGCAGCCCCAGGGCCGCCGACGTGATGCATCCGTCGCCGCGCACGGTGCGCGACGACGCGCTGGCCGTCGAGGCCGCCGAGTCGATGGAACAGCACGGCATCACCCGCCTGTTCGTGGTCGATGCGCGGGGCCTGCTGATCGGCGCGCTCAATACCAACGACCTGCTGCGCGCGAAGGTCATCTGATGACCGCGCGTTTTCCCACCGAGATCCTGTTGCGTGCGCAGGATCTGCGCATCGCCTTCTTCGACGTCGACGGCGTGCTGACCGACGGCGGCGTGTACTTCAGCGAACAGGGCGAGACGCTCAAGCGTTTTTCCATCCTCGACGGCTTCGGCCTCAAGCAGCTGCGCAACGCCGGCATCACGCCGGCGGTGATCACCGGACGCGATTCCAAGCCGCTGCGCGTGCGGCTGGAGGCGCTGGGCATCGAGCACGTGCGCTACGGCACCGAGGACAAGCTGCCGGCCGCGCAGACCATGCTGGCGTCGCTGGGGTTCGAATGGACGCAGGCCGCTGCCATCGGCGACGACTGGCCCGACCTGCCGGTGCTCACGCGCGCGGCGCTGGCCGTGGCGCCGGCCAACGCCCACACCGAGGTGCGCGCGCTGGCCCACTACGTCACTTCGGCGCGCGGTGGCGAGGGCGCCGCGCGCGAGTTCTGCGACCTGCTGCTGACCGCCGGCGGCCACTACGCCCGCCTGCTCGACGCGGCGAAAGGCGTGCGCGCATGAGCGACGCGCGGCTCGGCAGCGCCGTCCGTTTGCTGCGCCGCGGCATGGACCGGGCGGCGACCTATCTGCCGATCATTCTCACGGCGGCGCTGGCGCTGGGCACCTACTGGCTGGTGCGCGTCGCGCCCAAGTTCGCCGTGCCGGGCGCGCCGCCGGTGGCGGTGCACGAGCCCGACTTCTTCATGCGCGGCTTCGTCGTCAAGAGCTACCTGCCCAGCGGCGATCTGCGCAGCGAACTGTCGGGCACGGAGGGACGCCATTTCCCCGACACCGATACCTTGGAAGTCGACAACGTGCGCCTGCGCTCGGTGTCGCCGCAGGGCCTGGTCACCCATGCCACCGCCAACCGCGGCATCTCCAACGGCGATGCCACCGAGGTGCAGCTGTTCGGCAACGCCGTGGTGGTGCGCGATGCGGCGACGGCGCCCGACGGCAAGGCCTTGCCGCGGCTGGAGTTTCGCGGCGACTTCCTGCATGCCTTCACCGACACCGAGCGGGTGCGTTCCAACAAGCCGGTCACGCTGATCCGCGGCACCGACCAGTTCACCGCCGATTCGCTGGACTACGACAACGGCAGCGGCGTGGCCAACCTCGACGGGCGGGTGCGCGGCGTGCTGCAACCCAGCGCGCCCGGCGCCAAGCGCTGAGCCATCCATGGCAACGCCGCTCGTTTTCATCACCGGCGCTTCCAGCGGCATCGGCCAGGCGCTGGCGGCACGCTTCTACGCTGCCGGCTACAGCCTGGCGCTGGTGGCGCGGCGCACCGCCGAGATCGAGGCCTGGGCGGCTGCGTCAGGCCTCGACCCGGCGCGCTGCCAGATCTACGGCGCCGACGTGGCGCAGATCGACAGCATCGTGGCCGCCGGCGCCGAGTGCATCGCCGGCCAGGGGCTGCCCGACGTGGTGATCGCCAATGCCGGCATCAGTGTCGGCATGGACACCGCGCAGCGCGACGACCTCGAAGTGATGGCGCAAACCTTCGCCACCAACAACATCGGCATGGCCGCCACCTTCCACCCCTTCGTCGCCGCCATGGCGGCGCGCGGCAGCGGTCGGCTGGTGGGCATTGCCAGCGTGGCCGGCATTCGCGGCCTGCCCGGCCACGGCGCGTACTGCGCCAGCAAGGCCGGCGTGATCAGCTACTGCGAAAGCCTGCGCGGCGAACTGCGCAACAGCGGCGTGCGCGTCGTGACCATTTGCCCGGGCTACATCGACACACCGCTCACGCAGGGCAACCGCTACGGCATGCCGTTCCTGATGCAGCCCGCCGATTTCGCCGAGCACGCCGTGCGCTGCATCGAGGCCGGGCGTGCCTTTCGCACCATACCCTGGCAGATGGGCGTGCTGGCCAAGCTGATGCGCGCCACGCCCAACGCCCTGTTCGACCGCGCCGTGCAAGGCCGTGGGCGCAAACGGCGCCAAGGCGAATAAGCCTGCGTCGCGTCCCGGCGATGGCCGCTGTTCGACGCCCTTACGAAAAAAGGCTCCCGAAGGAGCCTTTTCATTGTGTGAGCCGAACGGATCAGTAGCTGCTGCTGCCGCCGCCGTAGCCGCCACGGCCACCGCCGCTGCCGCCGCGCGGGCCAGCGCCGTAGGGGCTGCGGAAACCACCGTCGCCGCCGCCGCCACTGCGGCCACCGCCACCGTAGCCACCGCCGCCGCCACCACCGTAGCCGCCGCCGCCACCACCGCCGAAGCCACCGCTACGGGGCGGGCGGGCTTCCATCGGGCGAGCTTCATTGACGACCACGCTGCGGCCGCCCAGGGGCTGGCCATTCATGCCGTTGATGGCAGCCTGCGCCTCGGCGTCGCTGCCCATTTCCACGAACCCGAAGCCCTTGGAGCGGCCGGTATCGCGTTCCATCATGACCTTGGCACTGGTCACGGCGCCAAATTGGCCGAATGCCTGTTCGAGATCGCCGTCGCGGACCGAGTAAGGCAGGTTGCCGACGTACAGTTTGTTGCCCATCAAGGGACTCCTATAAACACATCAAAAAAAGCGATGGAGTCCCGAGAACGCGACCTGCATTCCTTGCAAAGTCTCGTGAAACTGACCGATCACCGATTGCCGTCCCAACAAAAATGGGGGTGGGCTCGCGCATTATGGGTGATTTGGCGCACTTGCAAGCAGAATTTTCACGTTTGTGCGCCGCTGCGTGGTAATAAAGTTGAGGTGAGCGCTCGCTCACGCGAACGTGCGCACATTCGTTAGAAATTGTGTGCGAAAAGTGGGTAATTTCCCTGCCTCGTTCGACGTGCGTCGGCGCTGCGAAGTGCCTGGTTTGGCGGCCATGCCGGCGGCGTTGCCGAGGGGACTGTGGCGCCGCCCCGCCCGGGCGCGCGTGGCGCAACCGCTATACTTTCACTCACGCGCCGATTTGCTCCAGCTTGCGGGCGCTTTATAAATTCAGCTAAAGACGGACGCCGTACCCGGCTCGTTTTTGGCGAGGCCGGGTTTTTTCATACATGAGCTTCGAAGTCGTTCCCCGATCGATGTCCTTTGCGCAGCCGCTCGCGCTGCGCAGCGGCGCGGCGATCGCCGACTACGCGCTGGCCTATGAAACCTACGGCACGCTCAACGCCGAGCGCAGCAACGCCGTGCTGGTGTGCCATGCGCTCAACGCCTCGCACCACGTGGCCGGCAGCTATGCCGGCCAGCCGCGCTCCGAAGGCTGGTGGGACAACATGATCGGCCCGGGCAAACCGGTCGATACCGACCGCTTCTTCGTCATCGGCATCAACAACCTCGGTTCCTGTTTCGGCTCGACGGGGCCGATGCAGACCGACCCTGCCACCGGTCGCGTATATGGCGCAGATTTCCCGGTGGTCACCGTCGAGGACTGGGTCGATGCCCAGGCGCGCCTGCTCGACGCGCTGGGCATCGATGCGCTCGCCGCCGTGATGGGCGGCAGCCTGGGCGGCATGCAGGCGTTGTCGTGGACGCTGCAATACCCCGAGCGCGTGCGCCACGCCGTGGTGGTGGCCAGCGCGCCCAATCTCACGGCCGAGAACATCGCCTTCAACGAGGTGGCGCGCCGCGCCATCGTGACCGACCCCGAATTCCACGGGGGGCATTTCTATGCGCACGGCGTGCTGCCCCGGCGCGGGCTGCGCATCGCCCGCATGATCGGCCACATCACCTACCTCAGCGACGACGTGATGAACGAGAAGTTCGGGCGCGAACTGCGCAGTGCCGTCGAGGGCGCGGCTTCCGATGGCCGCTACCGGTACTCGACGCAGGAGGTCGAATTCCAGATCGAAAGCTACCTGCGCTACCAGGGCGACAAGTTCAGCGAGTATTTCGATGCCAACACCTACCTGCTGATCACGCGTGCGCTCGACTACTTCGATCCGGCGCGCGAGCACGGCGGCAACCTGACCGCGGCGCTGGCCCGCGCCAGCGCCAAGTTCCTGCTGGTGAGCTTTTCCACCGACTGGCGCTTCGCCCCGCAGCGCAGCCGCGAGATCGTCAAGGCGCTGCTCGACAACCGGCGCAACGTGAGCTATGCCGAAATCGACGCGCCGCACGGCCACGACGCATTCCTGCTCGACGACGCACGCTATCTCGGCGTGGTGCGCGCCTACTTCGAGCGCATTGCCAGCGAGATTGCCCCATGAACGCGCACCGGCTCGCCCACTTGCCGCCACGCCCCGCCGCGCGCAGAAGACGGAGGCTTTCCGATGAGTGACGACAACGCTCAACGCCTGATCGCCAGCCTGGTGCCGCACGGCGCGCGCGTGCTCGACCTGGGCTGCGGCGACGGCGCCCTGCTGGCCCTGTTGCAACGCGAACGCGGCTGCACCGGCTACGGGGTGGAGCTCGCCGACGGCAACGTACTGCAATGCGTGCAGCGCGGCGTCGACGTGATCCAGCTCAACCTGGACGAAGGGCTGTCGATATTCGACGACGCCTCCTTCGACGTGGTGCTGCAGATCGACACGCTGCAAAACCTGCGCAACGCCGAGGTGATGCTGCGCGAGACCGCGCGCGTCGGGCGCACCGGCATCGTCGCGTTTCCCAATTTCGCCCACTGGCCCAACCGCGTGCGCGTGGCGCGCGGGCGCATGCCGGTGACGCGTCGCCTGCCCTACCAGTGGTATGACACGCCCAACATCCGCGTCGGTACCTACAAGGACTTCGAGGTGCTGGCGCGCAAGAACCAGCTGCGCGTGCTCGATGCATTCGGCCTGCAGGATGGGCGCGAAGTGCGCTGGCTGCCCAACGCCCGGGCCTCGACCGCGGTGTTCAAGTTCGAGCGCAAGTAAGCTGCCTGCACGGCGGCATCGCCGCATGACGCACCATGTCTTTCACCCTCGCCGAGGCCGCGCGCAGTGAGCTGCTGATCAGGAAAAGCCGATTCATCGCATGCGTGCGGCCGGTGGCCGACCGCGCCGCCGCGCTCGAGATCGTTGCCGGCCTGCGCGCGGAACATCCGGGTGCGGCACACGTGTGCTGGGCGCTGATGGCCGGCGGCCAGTCGGCCGCCAACGACGACGGCGAACCCGGCGGCACGGCCGGCCGGCCGATGCTCGAGGTGCTGCGCCATCAGCAGCTGGAGGGCGTGCTCGCCACCGTGGTGCGCTATTTCGGCGGCGTGAAGCTCGGCGCCGGTGGCCTGGTGCGGGCCTACACCGATGCGGTGGCGCAGGCGCTGCTCGAGGCGCCGCGCATCGAGCGTGTCGCCCAGCGCACGCTCTGCTGCAGCACCGACTACGCACTCGAGGGCGTGATGCGCCGCGAACTGGCGCAGGCGCAGATCGAGGAGGTTGCGCACGGCGATGCCGTGCTGTGGCGCTTCACCGCGGCCGTCACGCAGGCGCAGGCGCTGATCACCCGCATCAATGACGTGACGCAAGGCCGCGCTATATGGCATGACGCCGCCAAAGGCAACGATGGTTCGTGTTAATGGACCAATGCACGCAACCAAAAGCTCTCAACTATTGCGAAATCACGGTATTTGGTTACATCTCTTGCGCAATGAAGTCGGGCACGCCGACGATGCGTTCATACCATGTGCGTTTTGCAGGAGTTAAAAAATTGGCCTCACAGTCTCCCTTTTTCGGCAAGCGTGATCGCGACGCGGACTCGCTCACTTCCCGCCCCGCACCCCTGGGCGCGGCCACCAATCTGTCGGGCTCGCCGATCAATCCGTCATCTGTGAATTCCGCTGCTGCAGCCAACAACGTTGCAGCAGCCGCTGCCGCGGCCAAGGAAACCGGCAGCAAGCTGACCGTCGGCCCGAACATCAAGCTCAAGGGCGTCGAGATCACCGATTGCGACACCTTGGTGGTCGAAGGCCTGGTCGAAGCCACGATGGACTCGCGCGTGATCCAGATCGCGGAGCAGGGCGCCTTCAAGGGCTCGGCCGAAATCGACATCGCCGAGATCCGCGGCATGTTCGACGGCAGCCTGACGGTGCGCGAGAAACTGGTCATCCACTCGACCGGCCGCGTGACCGGCAAGATCCGCTATGGCAAGGTGGTGATCGAAGAGGGCGGCCAACTCTCCGGCGAGATCAGCGTCGGCGGCGCCGGCGAGAAGTCGCTCAAGTCGCCGCTGCAGGCCGCCGCCTGAGGCGGCTCAGGCGCGCCCGACACCGACACCGCGTTCAATCGGCGACGGGCGACCAGCCCAGTCGCTCGAGCAAGGCACCCGCTGCGGCCGGTGCCTTTTCTTTTGCGCCGTTGATGAAATAGACGAAGGTCTCGCGTTGGGCCGACCAGCCTTGCGCGCGTTCGGCCCATGCGTCGAGCGCCGCGGGCGCATAGCCTGACTTGTACTTCGCATCGGCCATCATCAGCCGCGCGTAGGCGATGCCGCCTTCGGGCTCGTCGAATGATGGGAACTTGTCGGCGTCGGTGAAAACGGTCGACACGCCATATTTGCTGGCGAGCTTTCGGTAGTCTTCGCAGATGAAGCTGGCGTGCCGCACGTCCATGACATGGCGCAGCGCGCGGCTGCCGTCCTTGCTCGGCAGCAGCGCCAGGAAGGCCTCGAAATCCTCGGCGTCGAATACCTTGGTCGGCATGAACTGCCAGACGATCGGCCCCAGCCGGTCGCCCAGTTCGCCGATGCCGCTGCCGACGAAGCGCTGGATCGAATCGCCGGCTTCACCCAGGCGCTTGCGGTTGGTGGCGAAGCGCGAGGCCTTGAGCGAGAACACGAAGCCGTCGGGCGTCTCGCCGGCCCACTTGCGAAAGTGCTCGGGCTTGAAGGTGCTGTAGTAGGTGCCGTTGATCTCGATGGCGCTCACCTGCCGGCTGGCATACGCCAATTCCCGCGCGTGGGCCAGGCCCTTGGGGTAGAAGTTGTCGCGCCACGGCTCGAAGGTCCAGCCACCGATGCCGACATGAATCGCCTGCTTGCCCATGTGCATCTCCGCATTGATGGGGCGGACTCTACGCGGAGCGCGCGTCGGGCGCAAAATGACGCGCTTTCGGACCCCACGGAGATAGGCCATGAATGCACCCTTGCACCGCGAAATGCCGGCGGGCTTGCTCGATGCCCAGCGCGCGCTGAACGATGTCAGCGCCCGATGGGACCAGGACATCGTTCGCCAGCTGACCGACTACATCCAGGTGCCCGCCAAATCACCGGGTTTCGACAAGGACTGGCAGGCCAATGGCTACCTTGAAACCGTGCTGCGCAATGCGGCGCAATGGGTCGAGGCGCAGAAGGTCGAGGGCCTCAGGCTCGAGATCGTCCGCCTCGAAGGGCGTACCCCGGTGCTGTTCTTCGAACTGCCGGCCAGCGGTACCGCCATGTCCGAGACGGTGCTGATGTACGGCCACCTCGACAAGCAACCCGAATTCACCGGCTGGCGCAACGACCTCGGCCCATGGACGCCCAAGTACGAGGACGGCCTGCTGTACGGCCGCGGCGGCGCCGACGACGGCTACGCCATTTATGCTAGCGTGGCGGCGGTGCAGGCGCTCAAGGCGCAGGGCGCGGCGCACCCGCGCATCGTCGGCCTGATCGAGACCTGCGAGGAGTCGGGCTCGTACGACCTGCTTCCTTACGTCGACGCGCTGCGCCCACGTCTGGGCGAGGTATCGCTGGTGGTGTGCCTGGATTCGGGCGCCGGCAACTACGACCAGTTGTGGTTGACGACCTCATTGCGCGGCCTCGCCGGCGGCACGCTCAAGGTGGAGGTGCTGACCGAGGGCATCCATTCGGGCGATGCATCGGGGCTGGTGCCGTCGAGCTTTCGCGTGATGCGCCAGGTCCTCGACCGGCTCGAGGACAGCAGCACCGGCCGCCTGCTGCCGGCCAGTTTTCATTGCGAAGTACCGGCCGAGCGCCTGGCGCAGGCGCGTGCCACCGCCGCCATCCTGGGCGACGAGGTCTACAAGCGCTTTCCGTGGGCGCACTACGACTGCGGCGGCGCCACCGCGTTTGCGCTGCCGACCACCACCGATCCGGTCGAGGCGCTGCTCAACCGCACCTGGAAGCCGACGCTGTCGGTCACCGGTGCCGAAGGCTTTCCGGCGCTCAAGGACGCCGGCAACGTGCTGCGTCCCTACACCGCCTTCAAGCTGTCGCTGCGCCTGCCGCCGCTGGTCGACGCCGCGCAGGCGACACAGGAACTCAAGGCGCTGCTCGAGGACAACGCGCCCTACCAGGCCAAGGTGACATTCGAGGGCGGCGGCGGCGCCACCGGCTGGAACGCGCCGGCCATGGTGCCGTGGTTCGACGCCGCGTTGAATGCCGCCAGCCAGGCGCATTTCGGCGCGCCGTGCGGCTACATCGGGCAGGGCGGCACGATCCCGTTGATGAACATGCTCAGCGCCGGCTTTCCGACCGCGCAGATGATGGTCTGCGGCGTGCTCGGACCCAAGAGCAACGCGCACGGTCCCAACGAATTCCTGCACGTGCCCTACGCCAAGAAGCTGACGGCGGCGGTGGCCGAAATCATCGCCGCCCTGCCGGCGGCGCACGCGGCCGCAGCGCTCGAAACGGCCGCCGCTTGAGCGCCCTCGGCGAGTTCGGGACGCCCGGCGGGCACCAGCTCGCCGTGCGCGAATGGACCGCGCCAGGGCACCCGCGCGCCATCGTGCAGCTGGTGCACGGGCTGGGCGAACACGCCAATCGCTACGACGCCCTGGCGCGGCGCTTCAATACGCTGGGCCTGACCGTACGCGCCCACGATCACTACGGCCACGGCGCCTCCAGCGGCGCCCGCGGCGACTTGCCCGACGGCCTGCGCCTGGTCGACGACCTCGGCCGCATGGTCGACGAAACGCGCCGCCTGCACCCCGGTGTGCCGCTGCTGCTGCTGGGCCATAGCCTGGGCGGACTGGTCGCCGCCAGCTTCGTCGCGCGCGCCGTCCGGCCGGTCGATGGCCTGCTGCTGTCTTCGCCCGCGCTCGACGCCGGCCTGAGCCGGATGCAGCGCGGGCTGATCGCCGTGCTGTCGCGCCTGGCACCGGGGCTGCGCCTGGGCAACGGCCTGGACGCCCGGTACCTCTCGCACGACCCGCTGGTGGTGCAGGCCTACCAGGGCGACCCGCTCACGCACGACCGCATCGGGGCGCGGCTGGCGCGCTACCTGGCCGACGAAGGTGCGGTGGTGCAGGCAGCCGCGCCGCTGTGGCGCGTGCCGACCTTGCTGGTGTTTGCCGGCGACGATCGGCTGGTCAACCCGGAAGGCAGCCGGCGCTTCGCCGCCGCCGCGGCACCGGGCGTGGTGCGTGCGGTTTGCTTCGAGACGCTCTATCACGAGCTTTTCAACGAGCGCGATGCCGCGCCGGTGTTCGCCGAAGTCGAAGGTTGGCTGGCCGAGCGTTGGGGTGGCGCTTGGGCGCCGGCTGCAGGGTAGGGCGGTCGCGCGCGGCTGTTGGGCTGTTGTCTACGCTGGCTTGGGCATGGCGCGCCGCACGCGCACCAGCCACAGCAGCGCGGCGCCGGTCAGCACCACCGGCGCCAGCGAGCCGATGTTGAGCAGTTGCCAGCCTTGCGTGGTGACCAGCACGCCCGACGCCAGCGAGGTGACGGCCAGCGTCGCGAAGACACAGAAATTGAGAGCGCCTTGAACACGGTCCTTCTCGTGCGCGTCATAGGCCGCCAGCGACAGCGTGGTGCTGCCGGTGAACAGGAAATTCCAGCCGATGCCCAGCATGAACAGCGCCGCCACGAAGTGATGCAGTTCGATGCCCGACAGCGCCATGGCAATGCAGCCCAGGTACAGCAGCAGGCCGACGGCCATGATCGGCAGGGTGCCGAAGCGGCGGATCAAATGCCCGGTGAAGAAGCCCGGCGCGAACATGCCGATCACGTGCCATTCGAGCACCAGCGCCACCTGGTCGAAGGGCAGGCTGCAGATCTGCATGGCGATCGGTGTCGCCGCCATCAGCAGGTTCATCACGCCGTAGCTCAGCGCCCCGGTGGCCGCTGCCACGATGAAGATCGGCTGGCGCATGATGGCGCCGAGCGGCCGTCCTTGCGAACCGGCGTGCTTCGCCGGCGCCGGCGGGAAGTCGATGAAGTGCATCATCAGCATGGCGGCCAGCGCCACGCCCGCCAGGGCGACATAGGCGCCGGCGAACGGCACGGCAAACCAGGCGCGCGTGACGGCCGCCAGGTTGGGCCCGATCACCGCGCCGATCAGGCCGCCGGCCATCACCAGCGAGACCGCCTTCTCGCGCCAGTCGGGCGCCGCCAGTTCGGCCGCCGCAAAGCGATAGAGGGTGGCGTTGGCGCTGTAGAAACCGGCCACCACGGTCGCCGCGCACAGCAGCCAGAAATCGGCCGACACCGCGGCCCAGGCGCACACCAGCGCCGAAACCAGCGCCACCGCCAGCCCGATCTGGAACGAGATGCGCCGGCCGAAACGCCGCTGCGTGCGTGCCACCAGCGCGGTCGACAGCGCGCCGCCCACGACATAGCCCATCACCGGCAGCGTGGCCATCCAGGCGCGTGGCGCCAGCGAGAAGCCGACCAGCCCATTGATCGCGATGAAGGTGACGTTGTTGGTCAGGAACAGGCCCTGACAGAAGGTGAGCAGCCAGAGGTTCCGATTCATTGCGCGGGCAGGCAGGTGGCGGCGGTTCAGCCCTTGGGCAGCATGTTGCTCAGCGAGGCGAGCACGTCGTCCTGATTGCCGGCGCCCTGCGCCGGCACTTCGCCCTTGGGCGTGAAATGGTTGATCAGCATCGGCAGGGCGGCGGCCAGCAGCGGCAGCAGGGTCGACGCATTGATGCCCAGCCGGGACGACAGGTCGCCGATGGTGTCCGACCCCAGCGCCTGATGCACCTGATCGGGCGAGACCGGCTGGTTGGCACCGGTCCCGACCCAGGAATCGGCCGTCTCGCCCATGCCGGCCTGCTGGAACTTGGCCAGCACGCCGCCCAGGCCACCGGCCGGGCCGTCATTGGCCAGCAGGCTGCCCAACACCGCGCCCATGCCGCCCAGGCCACCGCCGGCCCCCGGCCCGCCGCCGCCCAGGCCGGCCACCAGCGCACCGAGGTCGCCGAGGCCACCCGCGGCGCCCGGGCCACCCACGCCCGGTTGCTGGGGCTCGCCCTGCGCGCCGCTGGCGAGTACCTGTCCCAATACAGAATCCAGAAGTCCCATGTCGATCTCCTCAGAAGGGGTGTCAACGACACCGCGCGGTCATTCTGCGCGCGTTTTCAGGTGCTGACGAGTTGCACCAGCGCCGCCAGCGCCGCGGTTTCGGCACGCAGCACGCGTGGTCCGAGCGAAACCGGGGCAAATCCGCGTGCCAATGCCAATGCTTCCTCGTCCGCGCTGAGGCCGCCTTCGGGGCCGCTGAGCACCCACTGGTCGGTCGAGTCGTCGGCTGCGCCGGGCACGCCCCGGTGGAGATCGCGCGTGCCGTCGGCCAGGCTCAGCACCATGCGGCGCGGCGCGGCGGCGCCAGCGGCGCCTGGGGCCAGGGCGTCGATCCACTTGGCCAGCGCTTGCACCGGCCACAGTGCCGGCACACGGTTGCGGCCGCATTGCTCGCAGGCGGCCACGGCAATCGCCTGCCAGTGCGCCTGCTTCTTTTCGGCCCGTTCACCCGACAGGCGCAGCACCCCGTGTGCGGTGACCAGCGGCTGGATGCTGGCGACGCCCAGTTCGGTCGCTTTTTCCACCAACCAGTCCATGCGCTCGTTGGCCGGCATGCCGACCGCCAGATGCACTGCGCGCGGTGCCTCGCGTTCCAGCGCGCGGTGCGCGCCGACGCGCACCGACACCTCGCTGCGGCCCATTCGCTCGACGGCGGCCGCGAACTCGCCGCCGCGGCCGTCGAACAAGGTCAGCGCGTCGCCCGGTTGCAGGCGCAGCACCTGCACGTGGCGTGCCGCGCCGGCCGGCAAGGACACCGTGCTGTCGGCCGCCAATGGCACGGAACTGAAGAAGCGCGCCATGCGCTACACGCGTCCGAAGGCGAAGCCGCCCTCGCTCTGGATGCCCTCGACCTCCTCGACCAGCCGCAGCAGCGGCTTGAGCTCGCGGTAGCGGGCGGCGGTGGCGCGGATGTAGCCGATGAAGCGCGGCGTATCGGCCAGGTAGCGCGGCTTGCCGTCGCGCAGCGTCAGGCGGGCAAAGATGCCGGCCACCTTCAGGTGGCGCTGCAGGCCCATCCATTCGACCGCGCGGTAGAAAGCGCCGAAGTCGGCATCGACCGGCAGGCCGGCCTTGCGCGCTGTCTGCCAGTAACGGACCGTCATGTCGATGACGAATTCCTCCTCCCAGCTGAGGAAGGCGTCGCGCATCAGGCTGGCGATGTCGTAGGTGATCGGGCCGTACACCGCGTCCTGGAAATCGAGCACGCCGAGCGTGGGGGCGACTGAGCCGGCGACTGACCCTTCCATGACCATCAGGTTGCGCGGCATGAAATCGCGATGCACGAAGACGCTGGGCGAGGCCAGGTTGGTCTGCACGATCTGCGCAAAGGTGCTCTCGAGCGTCTGGGCGTGCTTGCCCGCGAGCGCGGCGCCGCGGTGCTGGCCGAGGTACCAGTCGGGAAATAGTGCCAGTTCGCGCTGCAGCAGGGCGGCATCGTAGTCGGGCAGCACTGCGGGCCTGGACCCCAACTGCCAGCGGATGAGCGCCTCGATGGCCTGTTCGTACAGCGGCTGCGCGGCCTGCGCGTCGGCCGGGTCGATCACCTCCAGCATGGTCCGGTGACCGAGGTCGTCGAGCAGCAGGAAACCGTTTTCTCTGTCCCATTCGAGCACTTCGGGCGCGCGCACGCCGGCGCTGGCCATCAGCTGGGCGACCTGCACGAAGGGCGCGCTGTTCTCCTGCGCGGGCGGCGCGTCCATGATGATGCGCGTGGCCGCCTGGCCAGTGCTGCCGATGCGAAAGTAGCGCCGGAAACTGGCGTCGGCCGAGGCCAGGCGCAGGGTGTCGGGCAGCAGCTGATGGCGCGGCGCCGCGTTGCGCAGCCATTGTGCGAAGGACGCGGCGCGTTGCGGATCGGCCCAGGCGATGGCGGCCGCGGCGGGGGAGGCGGCATCGTTGGCCGGAGGCGGAATGGCTGTCATGGATAATCGATTCTACAAATCCGACTGGCAGCGGCGGCCTCGTTAGCGACGAGAATCGACGCCTGCCTTGTGCCAACACCGCCTGCGCCGCTGCGCTGCAACGCAACCGAAACCATCCCTCTGCTTGTCGATGTCTGATCCGTCCCGTGCCATCCGGCGTCGGTGCCGCCCGCCCTTGCCGTTGGCACTGCTGTCGGCAGCATTGCTGCACGTGCAGCTGGCCAGCGCGCAGGATGCGCCGGCCGGGCCCGCGGCGGAGCCCCCGCTGGTGCTCAAGGCCACCCCCCAGTTGCCCGAAGTTCTGCCGCGCGGCACGCTGGGCCAACTGCCCAGCCTGTTGTCGGGCGACCATGTCTACGGCCGCACCGACCTGGAGACGGTGGTCGAGGGCAACGCCGCGCTGCGCAAGGGTGAGACCGCACTGCGCGCCGACCGCCTGAGCTACGACCAGCCGACCGACACCGTCACCGCCACCGGCAACGTGCACGTCAACCAGTCGGGCAACACCTACGACGGCCCGAAGCTGCAGCTCAAGGTGGAGAGCTTCGAAGGCTTCTTCGACAATGTCAGCTACCGTTTCCTGGCCAATGGCGGCCATGGCGACGCCGACCGCATCGACTTTCTCGACCAGACCCGCTCGGTGGCGCATCAGGCCACCTACACCACCTGCCGGCGCGAGGACTACCCCGGCTGGGTGCCGGCCTGGATGCTCAGTGCGACCTCGATCCAGACCGACAGCGAGGAAGACGTCGGCATCGCCCACGGCGCACGCCTGCAGTTCATGGGCGTCAGCACGCCGGCCTTCCCCAGCATGAGCTTCCCGCTGACCGGCGCGCGCAAGAGCGGTCTGCTGCCGCCGGTGATCGGCGTCGACAACACCAACGGCTTCGAATACACGCAGCCGTACTACTGGAACATCGCGCCCAACCGCGACGCCACCGTGGTGCCGACCTTCATGAGCAAGCGCGGGGTCAACGTCGGCACCGAGTTCCGCTACCTCGAGGACACCTACCGGGGCGAGGCGCGCATCGACTACATGCCGACCGACACCTTGCGCGACCGCGACCGCTGGGGCATCTGGACGCAGCACAGCCAGACCTTCGACAGCAAGTGGCTGGGACTCGACTCGCTATCGGGCTACGTCAACATCAACCGCGTCAGCGACAACGACTACTGGCGCGACTTCCAGAGCACGCCCGAGCTGACCACGCGCCTGCTGCAAAGCGATGCCGGCCTCAACTGGAGCAAGGGCGACTGGAGCGGCCAGGTGCGGGCCCTGTCCTACCAGACGCTGCAGTACGCCGAGTCG
>Ga0164241_10003710_pt1 | contig 15184 bp, 13 predicted proteins | sample OricomyardsoilBY_FD_108780 | JGI IMG/M metagenome (GOLD analysis project Ga0164241, IMG submission 108780) | Backyard soil microbial communities from Emeryville, California, USA - Original compost - Back yard soil (BY) | ecosystem: Environmental > Terrestrial > Soil > Unclassified | place: USA... | reverse complement strand
TTCCATTTCGATTCCGCCTTCGAGCTCGTTTTCGTTCATGGCGCTTCTCCGCTTCGTTGCCTGGACGTAGCTATCCCGTTCGACCCGCTCAGGTCGCTGCCGCGTGTCCCCTTCTCAGGCTAACCAGCCGAGACGGAGGAGACGCTCTCCAACCTGGAGCGAGTCGTAAGTTTGGTTTCGATGGCCTCGAGACGGGCCATCAGTTCTTTGCTGAGGCTTCGTGCATCGCCGACATCGCGCTGCACGGCCGAGCTCATGCGCTCGGCTTTGCGTTCTTTGAGCACGCCGTCCAGCGTCCTGAAGATCCGCGTGAGCATCGACTCGAGTTGCTCGACCTCGCTGCGGATGAACAAGAACTCACGCTGGATTTGCTCGATGGTGTAGCTCTCGGCCATCATCTGCTTGATGCGCAGAACTTGGCGAACCACACTCACCGGGTAGATGCCCTGTGAGCCCTGGTGCTTGCCCTTGCGACCGACCCGCACGCTGCGCGGTAGCAAGCCCAGTTGAACGTATTTGCGCAGCGTGGCCTCGCTCAACTGCACGTCGTGCCGAGCGAAGACGTCCAAAATTTCGGCCGAAGACAGCCCCGCCGCGTGGGCTTTTTCGAGCTGGGTGAGGGTTTCGGCGTCGATCATGGAAAGGCGTGCCGGACACTTACCGAAGCAAGCGACGGGCTCCCTTGACCCGCGCGAATATATTCTACTCAGTGGATCCGCCAAAGGACTTACTGCACGAAATTTTGCGCAGATCCGCGAGAAGCTCCATGGACGCTACGAGCGCGCTCCGGGCGGACATTATTTGTCATCTCTACTGCATCGTCCATGGAGCCAATACGCCGTCCATGCGCACATGGAACCACACGGAAAATAGGGCTGCCGAGGGCGCAGCGCAGCGCGGCGCGGGCGGCGTCGGCCTCGGTGACGCCCGACAAAAGTACGACATGCGAGGCGTTTGTCCCTCTGCCGCGAGCTTTGCTAGCCGCGCGCGAGCGCGAGCACCGGACGAGCGCTCGGCCGCACGCGCCCCCTTACGTGCCGGACATATTGAAGTAGGCTCGGGCCCCGCCCATGGCCGAGCGCCCCGCCCAGCCACCGTTCGACGACCAGGGCGCGACGACGCGCGACGTGACCGCTAGCGGCGTGCGCCTGCGCGTCGTCGAGCGCGGGGCTGGTCCCAAGCTCGTGCTCTTGCACAGCCTGTTCGTGGATCACTCGACTTGGAACGCGGTGGCGGCCGAGCTGGCTTCGGACTTTTGCGTGATCACGCCCGACCTGCCCGGCTACGGCGAGAGCGAGAAGCCCGCGCCGAGTCGCTTCGCGTACGATGTGGACGCGTTCACCAGCGCCATCGCCGATCTGTACGCGGCCTTGTCGCTGGGGCGCGCGGCGGTGGTCGGTCACGGCTTGGGCGGCGCCATCGCGCTCACGCTCGCCGCGCGTCACCCCGAGCTGGTATCGGAGCTGGTGGTGGTGGACGCGCTGGCCGAAGGCGCCAAGCCTTGGCTGTATGGGCGGCTGGCCCACTTGCCCATCGCGGGCAGCTTGGTGTTCAAGCAGTTGCTCGGGCGCAGCCTTTTTGGCGCCTACTTTCGCGAGCTATTTTTGGGCGACGGCGCCGCCATCAGCAACGAAAGACTGGACACTTATTACGAGTCGTTCAACACCCCGGCTGCGCGCGGCAGCGTGCTGGCCACCTTGCGGGCCACCGTCGACACGCGCCCGGTGGCGGCCCAGACCAGCCGCATCCAGACCCGCTCGCTGGTCGTTTGGGGTCACCGAGACAGGCTCTTGCCCGTCAGCGTGGGGCAACGCCTCGCGCGCGAGATCCGCGGCGCGCGCTTCGAGCTGCTCGACGCAGGGCACGCCCCGCAAGAAGAACGGCCGCGCGAGCTGGCGGACGCCGTGCGGCGCTTCTTGCGCGAAGCGCGCTGACGAGCGCACCGGACCGAGGGGCGTCCGGAAGTTGGGCCAGCACCCAGAGCTGTGCCTAGATTTCGCAAGCCATGCTCTCCCTCCGCGCCCTCACCTTCTCGCTCGTAGCCTTCTGCGCCGGCTGCGCGGGCGGGAGCGTGCCCCAAGCGGCCGCGGCGCGACCGCCGCTGCGCATCTTGAGCAGTGAAGCGCCTCGCGCGACTTGGCCCGAGCGCGCACCGAACCCGACGCACAGCGACACGCCGCACCCGGACGTCGCGGCGCCGCGCATCGGCGCGCCGGGCGGCAGCGGCGCCGGCTCTCGCCGGGTGCGCCCGCTTCAGTCCGGGAAAGAGGCCGTCGGCGGTTTGCCGACCGGAAGGGGCGGCGGGGCGGAGCTCGCCGGCCGCGGCTGAACCGGAGCCGGTTTCGCCGCCGGGGCATCGCCAGCGGCTGGCCGCGGGCGCGGCGTGGGGGCCGGCCCTTCGCCACGCACCACGGGCTCGCGCTTCTCTACGGGCGGCTTCTCGGCGGGTTTCTCCGCCGGTACCGGCGCGGCGACGGGCGCCGGCTCGGGCTCGGGCGGAGCTTCCGCGGGTGGCGGCGGGGGCGGCGCAACCTGCGCCGGCGCGGGCGGCTCGACCGGCGCGGCCGGGGCGATTGGCGTCACTTCGGGCGGCTGCGCGGGCGTATTGGCCTTGGCGTCTTCGCCCGCCGGCTTGGGCCCCTGACCGCGCCCCAACAGCGCGAAGAAGAGCACCCCGAGCACCACGCCCACGATCACGCCCACGACGCGCATCATGCGATTGCGACGCATCTCTTGCTCGGGCGTGCGCACCACCAGGCGCGGCACGTCGTGCTCGAGCTCGTCGTCGAGCACTCGATGACGGCTCTCGGGGCCGTGACCGCCCTCGTACAAGCCCTGCTCGCCGGCGTCGAAGAAGTCGTCGTGGAGGTGCTCGGCCGCGCCCTCTGCGGGAGCGCGAGCCGCAGCAGGTTTCTCGACCTCTGGCCCGTGGCCTTTGGTCGTCGCGGCGCCGTTCACGACGGGAGCGTCGCGCGCCTCGAGCTTTTGCGTGCCCCCCGAGCCGAGCAGCTGCGTGCTGGCGCCAGACAACGCGGCAGGGCTCGCGCCGCTGCCGGCGGGCTCGCTCGCCGTCGCGACGTCTAGGGGCACGCCGCTACCCAAGTTGAGGGTCTGATTGCCGACCAGGCGCTCTTCGCGCTCGCGACGACGCTCGAGCGCGGGCTCACGCACCGTTGGCTCTGCGGGCCCCACCGACTGGCTCGGCCGCGGCTCTTCGTGGCCCGGCGAAGCCGCCGCTTGCTGCGAGGCCAGCACGTGCGGCATCGGAGGCGTGTTGGGCGCCGCGGAGATCGGCGCTTGTTCATCCGACGCGGGCAGAGCGCCGGCGCCGTTGGCCTCGGCGGCTTCGTCTTCGCGGCGGGCGGGGAACGGAATGACCTTGCCTTCGTGCCCGCGCGCTTGCGAGGCGTCGCGCGAGGCGGCCACGACGCGCGACTCTTGTTGTTCGGATGGCACTCGACCCGAGACATCGGCCGGGTGCGCCTCTGAAGACTCCGCCAAAGGACGCGTGGGCTCGACCCCCGGTGCGAGCGGCGCGGACGCAGCGCGCTCCGCTTCGAGCGGCGCGGCCGGGGGCGCGGCGGCAGCTGCCGGCGCCGCCGCGACGCGGGCCGGCTCGGACTGCTGCGCGGCCTCGTCGTCGTCGGCGGCGGCCGCCGGCGCGCTCAGCAGCTCGGCCGGAACCCGCGGGCCTAGGCCCGCGTGGGTGCGGTGCGGGTGCCGAGCGTCGACCGCCGGCGCGGAGGGCGCTGAAGGCGCGGAAGGCGCTGAAGGCACCGAAGCGGCGTCGTGCACGCTGGGCATGACCACGCGGGGCCGAGACCGCCCGGCGCTCTGCTGCTCGCCAGCGGGAAACTCCGCCTGGTTATCTCTCGGGCTCAAGCCCGGCAGCGTCTCGGGCGGCAAGCTGGGCTCGCCCGGCAGCGCCAGCGGCGGCGCCGAAGGGCGCCATGAGGGTGTGGCGGGCGCGGCGGCCAAGCGCGGCTCGCTCGAGTACTCCGGCACCACGTCTTCGTCCGTGGTGGGCACGGACCAGCGCTCGGGCCTGGCGCTGGTCTGCGGTTGCTCTTCACTCGGCACGACGTCGTCTTCGGGCGCGGCCTGCGAAATCACCAGCAAGCCTTCGAAGAAGAGCTTGGTGATGGTCGACAAGGTCGACAAATCCTCGAACGGCGAGTCGTCGATCACGTCGAGCAGCGTGCGCTTGCCATCGAACAAACGCAGAATGCCGTTCAGGTCGTCGGGGATCTCGTTCAGCCGTTCGACGAGCTGCTCGTGATCGACCTCGAAGATGGTGGCGAGCGGGGGCAGCTGCTCCAGCAAGCGGCCCCACTCGTCGACGCGCCGCATGCCTTCCATCAGCAGGCCTTGCGTCGACGTGGGGATGATATCTTCCCGATCGATCGGGCAGAAATCGACCTCGAAGGTGCCAGCCGTCCAAATCAGCGCGCGGTAGACGGCCTCTTCGCCCCGCAAGCGGCCGAGCTCCGCGTCCACCACCTTGCCGTCACGAAAATAGATGCGCGCCTCGCGGCGGCCGTTGCCGATCTTACCGACGCCCGTCTTGCGGCTAATCTCGAAGGTTTGCAGGAGATCGACCACCCCCATGTCCTCGAGCGATCCGCTCAGGCGCGTGCGGCGGCTCATCGGCATGGCGGTGGCCATGCGCTCTTGCGTGCGACGCGCGAGCAGCAGGTTCACCCGCGCGATCAGCTCACGCACGAAGATGGGCTTGGTGAGGTAGTCCTCGACGCCCAGCTCGAGCCCGCGGATCTTGTCTTCGATCGACTTTTGACTCGTGAGGAAGACGACGGGAATGTGCGCGTGCTCCGGCCGATCTTTCATCCGGCGGACGAGCTCGTAGCCGTCGAGCCTGGGTAGCCGCGTGTCGCTGAGGATCAAGTCCGGAGCCGAGAACTCGATCTTCGCGAGCGCGTCGGCCCCGTCACTCGCGGTGGTGACGCTGTACCCCGACTTCTTCAGGCTTACTTCCAAGACCCGGACGCTGCGCGGGTCGGCATCGACCAGAAGGAGCTGTTTCTTTGCCACTATTCCACTTGCCCGTCGTCCCCCGTTGGACGACCTGCGAAGCGTTGAAGGCTTTCAACCTGCTGTCAAGCCAAGCCGCCGCGTCAGCGCGGCCCCGGCGCCGCTGGGCCGAGCCTCAGTTCGCCCACGGATCGACGATCTCGCCGCCGGCAGCGGCGCCCTCCAGCCTTCGCTTGCTGCTCGGCGCGGTCGCTTTCGTTGCCGGAGGCCCGACCGGCCGCACGCCGGCGGGGGTCGGCTTGCGGGCGGGGGGCGGCTGCCGGGCGGCCGGCGCCGACGGGGCGACGCTCGCCGTGCTCGTCGCGGCCTCGAGCCGCGACAGCCGTGTCATTTCTCCCCCGCTCGTGGGCCGCGTTGACGACGACGGGCGGCCTGCGCTCGTGGGCGCGGCCAATGCGGGCGGCGGCGGCGCGACCTTGGCCCGCGGCGCGCGCCGCACCGCCACCACCACCGCGACCCCGGCCACGAAAGCCAGCGCCACCACGGCGGCGGGCCAATGACGAGCGCGCGGCGCGGGCAGCGCTTCGTGGCGCGACGGCAGCTCGAGCTGGTCGGCCAGCAGCGAGACCGGCGGCGCGGCGTGGCGCGCTCGGCTCGGCTCCACGTAAGGCAGGCGCTGGTCGAGCACGCGCAGCAGCACGCCCAGGTTCTCGTAGCGCGCTTGCGGGCGCTTCTGCAAGCAGCGCAAAATCACGTCTTCTAGCGCGCCGAGCGATTTCAGCTCGGCGTTCAGCTCGCTGGGCGGGGCCGGCGCCATGTACATGTGCTTGGTCAGCACGCCCATGTAGCTGTCGGCTTCGAACGGCACCTTGCCCGTGAACATCTCGTACATGACGATACCGAGCGCGTAGATGTCGGCGCGGTGGTCCACGACCTCGCCCGCCGCCTGTTCGGGGCTCATGTAGTGCGGCGTGCCGAAGACCACGCCGGCGGCCGTCAGCTTGCTCGCGCCGATCACCTTGGCCAGGCCGAAATCGACGAGCTTCACGACGTCGGCGTGGACATCGCCGCGACCAATGTGGATGTTGTCGGGCTTCAGATCGCGATGCACGATGGAAGCGTCGTGGGCGGCCTTCAAGGCGTGCACCAGCTGGCGCACGATGGCCAAGCCGCGCTCCGCCGGCAAGGGGCCTCCGCTGCGCAGCAGGGCCGCCAGCGACTGCCCCTCGAGCAGCTCCATCACGAAGTACACCTGCCCCGATTCGAGCTGACCAAAGTCGGTAATTTCCACGAGGCCGGGGTGCGACACGGCGGCGGCCGTGCGCGCCTCTTGAATGAAGCGCGCGGCAATCTCGCTGTCCTGGGCCAGCTCTTTGCGCAAGGCCTTGAGCGCGAAGCGCTTACCGAGCGCGCGGTGCCGCACCTCGTACACGGTGCCCATGCCGCCCTCGCCGATCACCGACGATACCTCGTAGCGGCCGTCGATCACGCTGCCGATGAGCGCGCTGCTGCTCGCATCCCAACCCGCGGCCGCCACCAGCGGCGTGCCGTCGAACGGGCAGAAGCGTCCGTCTTGCGAGAAGCGCGAGCTGCACAGCGGGCACGCCGTGGCGCGCGGCGCGGCCGCAATCGGCGCGGGGCCCTGCTCTTGACGGAGGGAGCGGCCGAATTGCAGAACGGTGTCGTCGCTCACGACATCTTGGATCCACACTCGTTGCAGAAGCGAGCTTGCGGCTGATTCTGCGCGTTGCAGCTGGGACAACGCCCCGCCGTGCCGGCGCCAGCGGCGGGGGCTGCGGCCGCGGCCGGAGCTGCCGGAGGCGGACCGTACGCGCCGGGCGTGGGCGGTGGGCCGTAGCCGGGCGGCGGAGCGCCATAGCCGGGTGGTGGAGCGCCGTAGCCAGGAGGCGACGCCGGGTAGCCGGGCGGCGGAGCGCCGTAGCCGGGCGGCGGAGCGCCGGGTTGGCCGTAGCCGGGTGGCGGATAGCCGGGCGGCGGATAGCCGGGCGGCGGGTAGCCCGGGGGTGGGTAGCCGTAGCCGGGCGGCGCGGCCGCGCGCTGCCCGTAACCGAGCCCCGCGCCGAGCGCCATGCCCTGCGCCATCGCGGCGGCCGAAGCGCCGTCACCACCCTGGGCCAGACCTTGACCGAGACCCATGGTCGCCTCGGCGGCGGCGAATTGGCCGTAGCGCTGCATGTCCAGCTGGTTCACGTAGCGAGCGCGCTGTTGAAACTCTTGATCGAGCGCAAACTGTTTGGCCTGCGCCTCGGCCTGGGCTTTGGCGATGCCGCGCTGCGCGGCCATGGCCTCCACCTTGGCCTGCGCGATCACGTCCTGCTTCTCGTCGAGGCGCCGTTGATCCTCTTCGCTGACGTTGATGTTCAGCTTGCCGATCTCGAGCACCTGCACGCCGCAGTTGGCCAAATCCGGACAGTTTTGCACGACGCGCCGCGCGACCTCGGGCCCCATTTGGCCCAGATCGAGCAGGGTGTATTCGCGGCTCTTGATCAGCTCGCCCAGCGTGCTCTTCAGGCCCATGAACAGCAGATCTTTGACCCACTGCATGGCCCGGTCGGGATCACCACCTTGCCCGACGAAGCCGACCAAGAACTTGTACGGGTCGACGACCCGGAACGAGTACGTACCGTTTGCGCGCAAGGTGACGCGCAGCTCCAAATCCGGATCGCGCATGCTGCCGATCTGGTCGCCGAAGGTCTCGTTGTACATCGGCTTCATGGTCACGAAGTACAGCTCGCTGATGAACGCGTTGCCGCCCGTGAACTGATCGACCAGCGAGCCCAGGAACGGGATGTTCTGCGTGGTCAGGGTGTACGGCTCGCGCTGCGGGCCCAGCGTGCCGACGAGGAAGCCGTTCTTGAAGAACAGCACGACCTCGTCCGAGTCGACCGTGAGCTGGCTCCAGAACGGGAAATTCTGGTCCGGATGCTTGTACAGGACCTTGCCCTTCTGCGCGTCGGCGCGCGCGATCATCATCCGCTGCACGCCACCCTTCACGAAGTCCATGATACCCATCTATCTCTAACTCCTGAGCGCGCCTCGATTCCGAGCGAGCGGCCCCGTGCAGTGTACACGGGAGGGCCGGCCTGAGGTAGGCTGAGGCCTTGCACGCCGTGAACTCGGACATCGAGCTAGACAAGCTGGGGGCCTCCGTACAGAAGGTGTTGTCGGAGGGGGCGCCCCTACCCGTGCAGATGATGGCCGCCCGCGGCGTCATCCCCGGCGCCAAACCGCACGAGATCGTGATCGCCATCGCGGTCTTGGCCGGGCGCGAGGACGAGAAGCTGCGCGAAGTGGCCCGGGCCGCGCTGGGCAAGCTGCCGCCACCGATCTTGAACGGCGCGCTCTCGGGCGACCTGCCCGGCAGCGTGATCTTGCAGCTCGCCGGGCTGTACGGCGCACAGCACGAGGTCATCGAGCAGCTCTTGCGTATGCCGCGCATCACGGGCGAAGCGCTGGAGCTGATGGCCAGCGCGGCCGACGAGCGCACGGGTGAGCTCATCGCCACCAACGAGGTGTTGATGCTCAAGCACCCGGTGGTGATCGAAAAGCTCTACATGAACAAACGCGTGCGCATGTCGACGGCCGATCGCCTGATCGAGCTGTGCGTGCGCAACGGCATCGAGCTTGGCATCTCTGCCTTCAAAGAAGCGGCGCTGGCCATCAAGAACGAGCTCATACCCGAGCCGTCCGAAGAGGCCACGTTCGACGACGTGCTGTTCCGCGAAACGCAAGAGGCCGCAGCCGCGCTCGCTCTGAGCGACGACGAAGACACGCACGAGGTCGACGAAGAGGGCGAAGAGAAGGTGAAGCCCAAGGTCGTGCCGCTGTACGCGCGCATGGCCGAGATGACCGTCTCGCAGCGCATCCGCTGCGCCACCCTGGGCAGCGCGGCCGAGCGGCTACTGTGCGTTCGCGACTCGAACCGGCTCGTGGCCGCGGCGGCGGCCAAGAGCCCGCTGCTCAAAGAGCCCGAGGCCGTGCAGATCAGCGCCAGCCGGGCCGTCTCGGAGGACGTGCTGCGGCTCTTGGCGATGAACAAAGAGTTCACCCGCAACTATCAGATCAAGCTCAACCTGGTCGCCAACCCGCGCACGCCCTTCACGTTCTCCGCGCGCCTGGTGCCCATGCTGCGCGAGAGCGAGCTCAAGATGTTGTCCAAGAGCAAGAACGTCACCGGCGCCATCGCGACCGCTACGCGCCAGCAGCTCGCCAAAAAGTCGCTCAAAAAGGGCGACTAGCGCCACGAAATGGCAGCAAGCTGAGCGGCGTTCGCGTCGGCGGGCTCAATCTCCGGTCGAACGTTCGCGGCGTTTCTGTAACGCCGAGAGGCGCGCCGCGCGCTGCTCTTCCGCTTGCTTCACCCTCTCCGGATCGATCAAAAACGGCGCAATGCGCTCGGTGCGCTCGAAGCGCTCCTTGTATTTGAGGGCCTCCAGCTTGGTCTTGAACGGCCCGATGCGCACTCGGTGCCACAGCCCGCGATCGGGCACGTGCGCGGCTTGACGAAACGCGCGGTGCCCACGTTTTCGCAGATCTTCGACCGCTTTCTCGGCCTCGCCCTGGTCTTTGAAGCTGGCCACCTGCAGCTGGAAGCCCGCGTCGCTGCCCTCGGGCGCCAGCTCGGCGTCGGTCTTCGACGCCGCGGCGCTGGCGGCCAGATCCGTGAGCGCGTCGCGCGGCGACGTGATGACCGGAGAAGAGTTGAAGAGAGTGCCGGCCGGCAGCGGCACGACCGGCAGGCGATCGCTCGCCGGCGGGGGCGCGCCCAGGACCGCGCTGGCTTCACTGGGATCGACGGGTCCCTCTTGCTTCACGAGGCGTCCGCGCTCGTCCTTCACCGCCGCTAGCGCGGTCGTGGGCGAAGCGTCGTCGCTGAGGATGCGGGGGAAGCTCACGTCCTTGCCCTCGAGCGCTTCGGCGGGCGTGCCGGCCGCCTTCGAGCCGGCCACCAAGGCGGCCAACGGATCTTGCGTCGAGCGGGCGGGCGGGCCGCTCTTCTTCGACATCATCACGAAGGCGCTCACGACCGCGGCGCCGGCCAGCGAAACCAGCAGCAACGTGCCGATGCGCGACGGACGCGCGGAGTCTTGCTCTTGGATTTGTTCGAGGTTGCGGACGTTGACCTCTGGCATAGCGGTCCCGCTTGGCTACGCCCAAAGTGTAGAACTGGCCTAATTTTCTGCGGTTTCGTCGAACGGCACCACGCGTCCGGAGCCCGTTACCACCGCCCGCGCCAAGGGAGCAATCACGCGGGCGCCCGGCCAAGCAATGACCTCGGACACGCGCCCGCTGCCCTCCAAGCTCACGCCTGCGCCCAGCAAGCTCCGCTCGAGCACGAGCCCCGATGGCACGGTGACACCCGGCGCGCTCCACGCCGCATCCGGCCCGAGGCCAGGCTGCTGCGCGAGCCAGGCGAAATTCGCGGCCACGTACGCGGCCAGGTCGCCCAGGTCGCTCCAGGGCCCCGGCGAAGACAGCGTCTCGACCGTGCCGCCCGCCGAGAGCGCCGGCAGGGCCACGTCGGCCATCAAGCAACCCTCGTCCGGTAACCCGGCTACCACTCGGGGCCCGAGCGCCATCACGCCCACGTAGTCGCCCGACCGAAGCTCGCGCCCAAACACGCGCCCACGCAGGCGCACCACGTTGCCCTCGCCGTCCATCCCCACCGTGCCCTCTCCGAGCGGGCGAGGGCTGACGGCCAAGACCTGCCTGTCGCGCTCGGCGGCTCGCTCGAGCAGCGCCTGCACCGGCGCTTGGGTGAGGATGTCGCCATTCCAAACCAGCACCGGCCCAGGCTCGAGACGCGGGCGCGCTCCCGCTACGCCACCCGCCGTGCCCCTGATTCGCGCCTCTACCACTACATCAACATTGAGCGATAATTCTTCGATTAAATTGGATAATTTATCATGCTCATGATGAGCATTAGCTATCAGGTGGCCGACGCCCGCGGCCCGGCAAGCGGCGGCAATGTGCGCCAGCAAAGGTCGATCGCCCACGGGCACCACGGGCTTGGGCAGCTCGAGCGTGAGCGGGCGAAGCCGCGTGCCGAAGCCGGCGGCCAAGATGAGCGCGCTCGTCATGCCCCGACAGTATGCCTGAAAGCTCGCCCCATCCGCGGCCTGCGTGGTACCCGGGAGGCGAGATGAGTTACTTTCGAGCGCTTTCGGCCACGCTGCTCTCGGCAGTGGCGACGTTCAGCCTCGTGACCGCTTCGAGCTGCGGCACGAGCGCCGTCGGCGTCGAGTCTTGTCGCGACATCGAGCAGGCGCGCTGCCGCGCCAGCGCATCGTGTCTGGATGCCAACGGCTCGCCGGTCATTTCGGACGTGCCGGCGTGCGAGCGCTACTACCGTGACCACTGCCTGCACGGGCTCGCGGTCAAACCGCCGGCCGGCGCCAGCGTCTCCGCTTGCGTTCAGGTGATCCAAGCGGCGGGCGATTGCGCGGCCGGCGATCCGAACGCCACGCTCGGTGATTGCCCGGTCACCACGCCCGGCGCCCGATTGACTCGGGCGTGCGACGTGATTGCTCATCCCGAGCGCGTCAGCGAATGTGCCTTCTTGCTGGAGACCCCCGACGAGAGCGAGGGGACCGCAGGCCAGGCCGGGCAAACCAGCACCGACGACTCCAGCGGCGCGACCGGGGGTCAGGGCGGCAACGGGAGCGAAGCGGCCCCGGCGGGAGCGGCCGCCGAGTAGCCGATCGAGCGCCCGGGCCGCGGCCCGCTCGGCAACTTGCCGGAGCGCAAGCCCTGGTCTAGAGACGCGGGCGCCCATGCTTGCCCGCCCGCTCCGCACGCTTAGCCCGCTCTCCTTTCTGGTGGGGCTCGGGCTACTGGTCTACGCCGGCTGCTCGAGCGGGGGCGAAGCCTCGATCCCCGTCACCCACCCGACCATGATCGAGGTCGCACCCGAGCGCTTCTTGGGCGACGTGCCCTGCTCCGACGGTCCGGGGCTGAAGCGCTACGTCGCCACGCTCATCGACACCGACTCCGCCCTGAGCGCGGGCAGCGGCGGCGAATCGAGCGGCGCGCCCGTGCCGTTCCAGTTGCCCAGCTCACCGCCGACCCCCTGCCTGGCCGGCGTCGGGTTCGGCCTGGTCGTGCCGGGCCGCCACTACGACGTGAAGATTGACGGCTACGACACCGACGACTTGGCCCCGCGCGCCAGCGGGTCGCGCCAGATGGTCTCGCCCGCGCCAACGGACGAGAACCCTACGAGCCCGCTGCTGACGCCTCGCTGGAGCGCCACCTGCGCGAACGCCATGGCGGTCGATTCCACGATCGTGCAGGCCGTGCACTGCACCCCGTTCCAGCCCGCGGACGCCGGTGCGGGCGGCGGCGTGCGCATCCCGCTCGCGGCGCTCTTGGGCGGGCTGGCCTGCGGCGACGAGCCGGGGCAGATCGAGCACCTCGACGTCACGCTCGACGCGGGCGACGGCGTGCCGCGGGTCGAGAGCGTGACCTGTACGCCTACGGCCGAGGTTCTATTCACCGACCTGCCCCCGCGCCAGCGCGTGACCGCCTACGTTGCCGCCTACGGCGCCGACGAGGTCGACGCGTTCGCCGGTGCCAGCTGCGACGCTTTCACGCTGCCTGAATCCAGCGTCAACGCAGAGTGTGCGGCCCTGAGCGAGGTGGGCACGCTACGCATCGATTGGGCGTCGGCCTTGTCCCTAGCCGACCTCTCCTGCGCCAAGACCAGCGTCGCGAGCATCACCGTCGACGGCCCGGGCGAAGACGAGTCCCAGCGGTTGGTGCCTCCCGACTGCCAACGCCCGTTCGAACGCGGTTTTGCCCCAGGAGCCGCGGCGCTGAGCGTCACCATTCACCCAGCCGTCACCTCCGAGCCCGAAACGACCCTGGTCTGCGTCGGCCAGGTCCTGCCCGGACAGCTGGCGCTGGCCGACTGCACCGCGAATTAGCGCGGGGCCCGGGCTGGCGCCGTGCTTAGCCCGCCAACCTGCGTTATAGGAGTGGGAGCAGCGTTAAGGTTCCCGATGCAAGGTAAGAGCGGCTGATGCCCGGTTTCACGCGCCCCGGTAAGGCGTTGATCGGGCTCATGGTCGTCATCACGACCATCTGGCTGATGTTCGCCATCGGCCTGAACTGGGGCGGCGCGCCCTCCGCCGTGTTCCTGCTGTTCACCGGCAGCACCGAGGCCATCCTGCAGGGCCAGGTCTGGCGGCTGTTCACCGCGCCGCTGATGCACAACCCGCAGAGCATCGGCCACCTGCTGTGGACCATCATCGGCCTCGTGTTCTTCGCGCCTCGGCTCGAAGAGCTGTGGGGCGGCGCGCGCGTCTTGCGTTTCATCGCGCTCAGCGCCGTCTTGGCCTTCGCGCTGCAGATGGCGCTCGAGCTCGCGCTGCCCGCGTCGCTCGCGGGGCGCTTGGTCGGCGACTTTTGGTACGGGCTGCAGCCGGCGATCGCCGCGGTGACCATCGCCTGGGCTTGCACGTTCAAGGGCCAGACGGTGCAGCTGTTCTTGCTGCCGCCCATGTCGGGTCGAACGTTGATTTTGCTCGTGGTCGGGCTCGATTTCCTGCGGCTCGCGGCGGCCCAGAATCCCGAGGAAGGGCTGCTCTCTCCCTTCTTCGGCACCGCGCTGGGTTGGCTGCTCGGAGGCGGCACCCCTTCCCCGCTGCGCAAGGCCTGGCTCGAGCTGCGGCTCGCCCAGCTCGAGGGCCAAAGCGGGCGTGGCGGAAAAGCGGGCCCGCGTAAGCCTCGCCCCAATCCGGGCGGGCTACGGGTAATTCCCGGCGGGCGCAGCGAAGACGACGACGACAAAGGCCCAGACGGCCGTTGGCTGAACTAGAAACCCGGTGTAATAAGCTCGGTCAATGCCGCAACGGCTCGAGCATCTCACCACCATCGAAAGCCTGACCCCTCAGCTTTCGAACGAGCTGCTCGACAAGGCCGATGAGTTTTTGGAGGTCACGCGCCGGCCAATCGTCAAGCTGGGCGACCTGCGCGGCAAGACCATCATCAACGTCTTTTACGAAGCGTCGACCCGCACCCGCACGTCGTTCGAGCTGGCCGGCAAGCGCCTGGGCGCCGACGTAGTGAACATCAGCGGCTCGTCTACCAGCGCCAGCAAGGGCGAAACGCTGCGCGATACGGTGAAGACGCTCGACGCCATGCATGCGGACGCGATCGTCATCCGGCACCACGCCTCGGGCGCGGCCGACTACGTTGCCAAGCACACGCGCGCCGCCGTCATCAACGCCGGCGACGGCATGCACGAGCACCCCACGCAGGCTTTGCTCGACTCGCTCACCATTCGCCGCCACCGCGGCAAAGATTTTCGCGGCCTCACCATCGCCATCTTGGGCGACGTCTTGCACAGCCGCGTGGCACGCTCGAACGCCAAGCTGCTCAAAATGTTGGGCGCTCAGGTGCGCCTGGCCGGGCCCCGCACCCTGCTCCCTCGCGACGCCGCCGCGCTCGGCTGCCCGCTGTTCGAGCGGGTCGAGCCCGCGCTCGAGGGCGTGGACGTGGTCATGATGCTGCGCATCCAACGCGAGCGCTTGGGCGCCGCGCTCTTCCCGAGCTTGCGCGAGTATTCGCGGGTCTTTGGCTTGAACGCCGCCCGACTCGCCCTGGCCAAGCCCAACGCGCTGGTCATGCACCCCGGCCCCCTCAACCGCGGGGTCGAAATCTCCGAAGACATCGCCGACGGTTCCCACTCCGTCATCCTCGACCAGGTCGAAGCCGGCGTCGCCGTGCGCATGGCCGTCCTCGCGTTCACCGCGAGAGCCTAGTTTGCCACCGCGTAGGGCACGCAGCGGCCCTTTCGGCGCGTCTGATGGCTAGGAAGGTCCGGGGCTGCTGGCGCGCTGAACCCTCCTGGCGAGGGGACCTTGAGATGTCGCAGGAGATCGGGAGATCGGGAGGGCGAGAATTTTTTGGGTTCGAGCCGCACATAGTCGTGAGTCACCAGCAACGTTTCCGCGCGGCGCTGCGCGCTGCAAACCCCAAAATTCTCGCTCCCGATCTCCCGATCTCCCGTAAAGATTCCAGGTGCCCACCACCCGGCCCCACACCGCCCGAGACCCCAAGCGCTGCAAGCCGCGGTCGGCGCGTCTGATGGTCGAGGCAGGTCCGGGGCTGCTGGCGCGCTGAACCCTCCTGGCGAGGGGACCTCGAGATGTCGCAGGAGATCGAGAGATCGGGA
>Ga0164241_10003709_pt1 | contig 15187 bp, 13 predicted proteins | sample OricomyardsoilBY_FD_108780 | JGI IMG/M metagenome (GOLD analysis project Ga0164241, IMG submission 108780) | Backyard soil microbial communities from Emeryville, California, USA - Original compost - Back yard soil (BY) | ecosystem: Environmental > Terrestrial > Soil > Unclassified | place: USA... | reverse complement strand
GAAAGTATCGCCTGGACCCGGCATCCCCACCTAACGGCATCAAGGTGATGTTGGTGAGCTTCAGTTGTTGGGCTGTCCAGAGACTTAGCTCCGTCAGGCGGGTATCAGCAACGGCTGCAGGCATAAGTAATATCTATGGTTTTAAAATGGATGGATTCTATCTGACTGGATTGTGACTGGGCAGTATTCTTTATTGAATTGAACCATCGTCTGGAGCGCGGGTCTGTAAAGCCTGACAGCTCAGGAGGATTACAGTAGAATCCCCACTGCATTTTTTTCCGGTGGATTCCTTCCCGCCGGTTATTTGGGACCGCGGTGAATGGTAGCTATTCGATACATGACTTCCTGTTTTTCAATTGATAAACGTCTCCAGTTGATAACCATTCAACTGCTGTTGGTTTGTTTATTCTTTATGGGCGAATTTTCGCTGGCAGCTGAGTCAGGGAAAGACGCGGATGCGTTAGGAAAAGAGCTGGATTGGAAGCCTTTGGATGAACTGACGGAAGCGCAAAAACAAGCGTTGCCCACCGCTTGTTGTGGTGCCTATGTTGCCCCGGAGCGACATGATGCAGAAGCGCATTTGGAACCTGAAGCCGCCAGTTTGTTTGGCCAGGCCCGCGATTCGGAATCGGAAAAGCAAAGCAAAGTTACCCTGCATGGTGATGTGCGTTTAGTGCAGGGCAATCGCACTATTAGCACGGATAGGTTTTATCTGGATAAAGAAACGCGTCAGGCAGAACTGACAGGTAATATTCAGGTGCGTGAACCCGGTTTATTGTTTCGTGCAGATCATGCCGATATCAACATTAATTCAGGCGATGCCGATTTGGATAATGCGCGTTTTGTGGTGTATGACACGCGTGTGCGTGGTTCAGCTGCGTCATTACAAAAAATTGGCGATCACACTATTATTCTGGAGCAAGGGCAATTTACCAGTTGTGAACCTGGCGATAATACCTGGGATATTCGTGGTTCCAATATCACCCTGTATAACGATAAGCATTACGGTACTGCGCGAAATATGCGTTTGAATGTGGAAGATATTCCTATTGCCTACGTGCCTTATTTTCGATTTCCGATTGGGCCGGAAAGATTGACGGGATTTTTATTTCCATCGATTGGTTTTGATGACACAGAGTTGGGCGAATTCTCTCTGCCTTTTTATTGGAATATTGCTCCCAATTATGATGCAACCCTAGAGCCGCGTTATTTGCGCAAACACGGTTACATACTTCAAAACGAATTTCGCCATTTGAGCAAACATTTTGAATCGGAATTAACAGGCAGCTTTTTACAAAATGATCGAGGTATTGAACAAGAAGTTGATTATCAATACGCAGGAGAGGATCGCTGGCAATGGAAGTTTGAGCAAGACGGCGGTAAGGGGCAAGCATGGAAAACGCGAATCAATTACACCGATATCAGCGATGCTGATTATTTGCGTGATATTGATGGCAGCTCGGTTGATTTGAATCGTCAGGCTTATATACAGCAAATGGCAGAAGCACGATACAGCCTTAAAAATTGGGTGTTGAGTGTGCGAGCCGAAGAGCTTCGATTATTAACCAGTGGCAGTTTACCTTATCGTGAATTGCCAAGAGTACAAGCCAACGGCAGCTATCATTTTGGTGATTGGATTTTAACGGCCAACAATGAATACACGCATTTTGCAGTCAATCGTTATTACACCGGCGATAACGATAATTTGATTACAGGCGAACGGTTTCGTAGTTTTTATCAATATCAATGGGACAAGGAATTTTTATCCGGTTACATCAAACCCGGTGTTGGTGTAAAAACACTGGCCTATAAACTGGAAGCCGATAATTTGTTGGCAACGGCCAATAGCAACCCCAATTTTGCGACACCACAAGTGAGTTTGGATGCGGGCTTGTTTTTTGAGCGCGATACACAAATGTTTGATCAACAATATTTGCAAACGCTTGAGCCAAGATTATTTTATTTGTATCGCGATTATGAAAATCAGGATGAGCTGTTTGGTTTAACAACGGCGGACAGTCTGGTGAATTTTGATACATCCGAGTTGTTGTTTACTTATGATCAATTGTTTCGCGATTCCCGTTTTTCCGGTGGTGATCGTATTGATGAAGCCAATCAAGTGACCTTGGGTATTTCCAGTCGATACATTGAAAATGCTTCCGGTGTGGAACGACTTAAACTGAGTTTGGGTGAAATTTTTTATTTACGCGATCAGGAAATTACGTTGGGTCAATCAACCGGCACTGGAGAAGAAGCATCTAAAAGTGCGCTGGCCGGACAAGTGATTGCGCAAATGGGTGATTCATTACGGTTTACGCAAGATCTGGTGTTTGATCACGAAAATGATGAGATCAGTGCAGCTTCTACCAGCTTGCATTACTTGGATGATAAATATCGAATCTTGAATTTGGGTTATCGTTATGCGCGAAATCCGCTGAGTGTGAGCCCATTGAATCCTATACCGGTGAGTGGAAAAACATTGGATCAAATCGATTTTTCTGCTATCTGGCCAGTGTCAGACCAATGGGCAGTTATTACACGCATGAATTACGATTTTACCTACAAAGCCAAGCTCGATACTTTTGCTGGCCTTGAATATAACGATTGTTGTTACCGCGTACGAGTGTTGGCGCGTGAGTGGGCTAATTTTGATTTCAGCCCTGATTTTTTAGAAACGCTAACCGATGATGATTATGATCGGGGAGTATTTTTTGAAGTGCAATTAAAAGGATTTGGAACCTTGGCGAAACGTATTAATAATTTGTTGGAAAAAGCTGTGGTTGGTTATGACGAACGTGAAAATTCTTTACGTTAACTTTTAATTTTAAAAATACAGTGATTATTTTATGAAAGTCTATCTGCAAAAAAAATCAACACATCTGACCCTGGCAGCAAGTTTGCTAGCGGGATTGGTTTTGTTCATCAGTGCATTTGTTGTTGCGCAACCACAATCAGTATCACTGGATCGTGTGGTAGCGATTGTCGATGAAGACGTGGTGTTGGAAAGTGAATTCAAAGATCGTAAGGCAGCCATTCTGGAAAGATTGCGTACACAATACAAAGAATTGCCACCAGACGATGTACTGAACAGCCAAATATTGGAACAGTTGGTGGTTGAGCGCATTGAATTAGGTTTGGCCAAACGTTATGAAATTGAAGTAGACGAAAGTGAAATTGATGAGGCTATCAATCGCATATTGCAAAAAAATGGTATGACATTGGGGCAACTGGAAGCAAGTCTGATGCAGGAAGGTCTCACTATTGCCGGATTACGTAAACAATTACGCAATGAAATTACGATCAATAATTTGCAACAGGGTGTCGTTAACAGTCGCATCAAAATTAGTGATCGTGATGTCGATAATTTTTTGGCATCAACGGATGGAAAGTTTGCGACATCACCTGATTATCATATCGGGCATATTTTAATTGCGGTTGCTTCTGATTCATCAGAATCGCAAGTCGCTGAATTTGAAAAATTGGCTAATTCTATTTACAAACAATTAAATGATGGCGCCGATTTTGCGCAAATGGCTATTACCTATTCCAAAGATCAGGCGGCATTAAATGGTGGCGATATAGGCTGGCGTAAACTGGCACAATTACCTGAATTATTTGCAAGCCAGATGGATGGTTTGGCGGTAGGTAAGGTAACCGAACCTTTTCGCAGTGGTGCCGGGTTTCATATCTTGAAAAATATTGAACAATCCGGTGGCGGCGCAAAAATGGTGGAGCAGACGCATGCTCGTCATATTTTAATTAAAACATCGGAAATTATGGATGATCGTGAGGCGCGTGAAAAATTATTGCAGTTAACTGAACTGATTAATCATGGTGAAGATTTTGCAAAACTGGCAAGAGAATATTCTGAAGATACAGGTTCTATGATGAGCGGTGGTGATTTGGGATGGTCTATGCCAGGAATGTTCGTCAAACAATTTGAAGAAGCCTTGGCCAATACCGATATTGGTAAAATCAGTCGCCCCTTCAAAAGTGAATATGGTTGGCACATAGTGCAAGTGCTGGAGCGTCGTCAGGAAGATATGAGTGATCAAATGAAACGCAATCAAGCGGCGAATGCTTTGCGTTCACGTCGATTTGATGAAGAGTTTCAATTGTGGCTAACACAAATTCGTGAAGAAGCTTACGTGGAAATAAAGCTCTGATGATAAAAAAGTGTTATCGCATTGCATTAACGCCAGGTGAGCCAGCAGGGATAGGGCCTGACCTTGCGATTGCGCTGGCACAAACAGAACAGTCGCATGAGATAGTGGCAATTGCTGATCCGGATTTATTGATGGAGCGCGCGCAATTATTAAATCTGCCATTACGTTTGCGTCAGGTAAATGTCAATCAATCACCTGTTCCTAATCAAAAAGGTGAATTGGTGATTCATCCTGTTGCGTTGAAAGTTCCTGCCGTTTGCGGGCAATTAACGGTTGCCAATGCGCATTATATTTTGCACACCCTGGATGCAGCGATTAATGGTTGCTTGCAACAACATTACGCTGCGTTGGTGACCGGTCCAGTACATAAAAGCATTATCAATGATGCAGGTATTCATTTCAGTGGCCACACTGAATATCTTGCTGAAAAAACACAAACTGAAAAAGTGGTGATGATGCTGGCGACAGAAGGTTTGCGTGTTGCGCTGGCGACAACGCATTTACCCTTAAAAGATGTTTCTGCTGCAATTACCCAAGATGAATTAACGCAAGTGATCAATATCTTGCATCACGATCTTAAGCAACATTTTGGCATTACCCAACCGCGAATTTTGGTTTGTGGATTAAATCCACATGCGGGTGAGAGTGGGCATTTGGGGCGAGAGGAAATTGATGTGATCGAACCTGTGTTGGAAAAATTGCGTGCGCAAAAAATGAATCTGATCGGCCCCTTACCGGCTGATACTTTATTTACTGCAAAATATCTGGATAAAGCTGATGCGGTATTGGCTATGTATCATGATCAGGGTTTGCCGGTTTTAAAATACAAAGGATTTGGTAACGCAGTGAATATTACTTTAGGTTTGCCGATTATTCGCACATCGGTGGATCATGGAACTGCGCTGGATTTGGCAGGAACAGGTAAGGCTGATATGAGCAGTTTACGCACGGCAATCAATTACGCACTGACCATGGTAGTGGCGCGTGAAGCCCTATGAAAAATTTTCTGAATCAGGAATCCGAACACAAAGCACGTAAACGTTTTGGTCAGAATTTTTTAATTGATCATAGTGTTATCAATAACATTGTGCGTTCGATTGCACCGCGTAAAGACGACATGCTGGTTGAAATTGGCCCAGGTAAAGGTGCCATTACGGAGTTGCTTGCTGATCAATCCGATCATTTGCGAGTGATAGAGTTGGATCGCGATTTGGTGCCGTGGCTAAAAGTAAAATTTGAAAAGCATCCTGATTTTCAATTGTTTCAAGCAGACGCATTGAAATTTGATTTCGCCAGTTTGTTGACTGCAGAACATTCCACTTTGCGTATTGTTGGCAATCTGCCTTACAACATTTCCACGCCTCTAATTTTTCATTTACTCACCTATGTTGGCAAAGTGCGTGATATGCATTTTATGTTGCAGAAAGAAGTAGTGAAACGTATGGCAGCTTTGCCTGGTGAAAGCGCCTACGGACGATTAGGAATTATGGTGCAATATTTTTGTCAGGTGGATGATTTATTTGATGTACCGCCCACTTCTTTTGATCCCGCCCCAAAAGTGGATTCGGCCATAGTGCGTTTAATCCCCCATGCGCAATTGCCGTTTGTAGCGAATCATTTCAGCAGTTTCGAAAAATTGGTGAATGTTGCTTTTCAGCAGCGCCGTAAAACCATCCGTAATTCACTGAAACAATTAGTATCCGCTGAACAAATGCAAATGTTGGATATAGATTTGGGTTTGCGTCCTGAAGAAATCAGTTTGGCTGAATATGTCGCGATCAGTAATACATTGGGTGAGTTATGAGTCACTTTATGAGAGTCTTTTCATGAATACTTATGCCATAGGCGATATTCAAGGTTGTTTTGAATCGCTGATGACCTTATTAAAAAAAATTCAATTTGATCCAAAGCGGGATCAACTCTGGTTGGTAGGTGATTTAATTAATCGCGGCTCCGATAGTCTTGCCACTTTGCGTTATCTTTATTCCATTCGTGATTCCATCAAAATCGTATTAGGCAATCATGATTTGCATTTTATCGCGCGCCATTACGGTGTGAGACACAAAAGCAAAAGCGAGACATTGGATGATTTACTGCAAGCGGATGATTGTCAGCTGTTAGTTGATTGGTTGTCAGGTTATCCCTTGGTCTATCACGATGAAAAATTACAATGGACCATGGTACATGCAGGTATACCACCGCAATGGACATTAAGCGACGCGCTGAATTATTCCGCGGAAGTTGAAGCTGTTCTGAAAAGTGAAGAGCGCATTCATTTTTTATCCAACATGTATGGCAATCAACCCAATATTTGGTCGGCAGATTTACAAGGAGTGGATAGATGGCGATTAATCACCAACTACTTCACCCGCATGCGTTTTTGCAGCGCCGAGGGTGAATTGGAATTGCTCACCAAAGAAGGCACTAATGCTGCCCCGGCACGTTTTGCTCCCTGGTTTAGTCATCCCCGCAAAACGTCTCATCAACGAATAGCCTTTGGCCACTGGGCGGCCTTACAAGGCAAGGCTGATGCCGTCAATGTGTATGCGTTGGACACTGGCTGTGTTTGGGGTGGAGAGCTTACCGCTCTCGATCTGAATAGCGGCGTCCGAATTTCCTGCTCCTGTCCCTGTCCTTCACCTTAATTTCGTCATTATTAAAATGTGAGCCAATTGGCGCCCAAGTGATTGCGCTATCTTTTTTCTTGACTCTATGAATATTTCATGGTGCTATAGGCACCTGCGGTTTGTTATGAAAAACAAAACGCATTTTTTAAAGTTATAATGGTTGCGCTAACATTGATAAATAACAAGCAACCCAATCTAATTTCGAGCCATCTTGAAAACCGTGTTGGTGAGGTGGTTCAAGCTTTACACAGGCTGATTGATCAGCCTGTCGGAACTCTGGGTGTAAGAGTGAAGGTGTGCGTGATTGCTCTGTAATTACGATTTCACCGGATAACTCGGGCGATCTTTTTGGATCGCCCTTTTTTTTGAGTTTAATTTGCCCTGCACATGCCTTGTTTGCCATCTACACTTTGAAGTATTTCGGATACTTCATGGAGTTGGGTATGGCTCAATCACAGACGGTGTTATTGGTTGATGACGACCGCACATGGCAAGTGTTTATGTTTGCGGTATTGCAGGATAGCTTTCTGCTCAAGTCGGCATATGACGGATTACAGGGAATAGAGTTGGTACGGAAAACGTCGCCGGATTGCATTTTACTGGATATCAATTTACCCGGTTGCAGTGGTTACGATGTTTGCAAGACACTCAAAAACGATCCCACAACCAATAATATTCCTATCATTTTTTTATCCAGCAAAAGTAGCCTGCAAGAAAAAATCCATGGATTTGAAATGGGTGCTGAAGATTATCTGGTGAAATCTTCAGAAGCTGATTTATTAAAAACAAAAATTGCCCGCGCCATACAGCAATATCAAGAAAAACGGGTGATGGATGACAAAATTAATGCGGCACAAACTGCTGCCTTTGAAGCTTTATCAGGCAGTGCAGATCTGGGGCGTTGTTTGCGTTATGTCGAGCGTACTTATTCAATGGATTCGTTTGAAGTATTGGCGGCCGGTTTGTTCCAGACTATGGGCGAATTTGGTTTGCGTGCATCACTGATGTTTGTTACTCCTGCAGGTCCGATTTTTTTCTCGCAGGGTTCACAAGATATATCACCACTGGAAAAAGAAATGTTTCTGGCATCGCACAAGCAGGGACGTTTTTGTGATTATGGTTATCGCACTTTTTGTAATTTCAAACTGGTGTCCATGTTAATTAAAAATATGCCGCTGGATGAACCCGAACGTTATGGTCGAATTAAAGATACGGTGCCCTGGTTATTGGGTGCGACCGATGGAAAAGTGCGGACACTCAACGAGCAGCAGTCGCTATTTGCTGAAATTGAATCAACACAAATGGCTGCCGAAAATTTACGCTATCAGTTTTCGACGGCACTTCTGGCTATAGAGCGTAGCAATCCAGAATTGTCCAAACCTATGGGAATCGTTTATGAGTCTCTCGAAAAAATAAAAGAACACCACAAAAATATCGAGCAAAAAGCACGTCTGGTAGCCTCAGGCGGAGATAATCAAAATGAATTGGGCGCAAACGAAATATTTTCGAGCGATGTGGATTTATTTTGATTCTTTGTGCCGCATTAAAATTGAAGACGCATATATTGCGTCTTTATCTGAGAGTTGCAAACACTTCTGCTGCTGCTTTTAATGTTTCATCAATATCATGCTGCGTATGTGCTGCTGACATAAAACCTGCTTCATAAGATGCTGGCGCAAAATAAATCCCGCGTTCCAGCATGCCGTGAAAAAATTGATTGAAGCGTGGGATATTGCAAGCCATGACTTGTTTGAAATTGGTAATTTTTTTCTCTTCCGTAAAGAAAAATCCAAGCATACTGCCGACGTGGTTAGTGGTGAATGGGATCTTGGCATCATCGGCCAGTTTTTGTAATCCATTCACTAAATCCGCTGTGCGTTGGCTCAGATATTTATAAAAATCTTTCTGTTCCAGCAATTCCAATGTTTTTAATCCGGCCGCCATAGCAACGGGGTTTCCGGATAAAGTGCCCGCCTGATAAACCGGGCCTGAAGGTGCAATCATTTGCATGATATCCCGTCGACCACCAAATGCACCGACTGGCATGCCGCCGCCAATCACTTTTCCTAATGTAGTGAGATCGGCACGAATATTATAATAACCCTGCGCACCTTGATGGCTGACACGAAAACCTGTCATGACCTCATCAAGAATTAATAAACTGCCGTATTGATCGCAAACTTCGCTTAGTGTTTCCAGAAATCCGGCAACCGGTGGAACACAATTCATATTGCCGACAACTGGTTCAACAATAATGCAAGCAATTTCATTTCCGTGTTGTGTAAAAAAATCACGCACTTGTTGTGAATTGTTGTAATCGAGAGTGATGGTGTGATCGGCCAATACTTTTGGAACACCGGGTGAACTTGGTACGCCCAAAGTTAACGCGCCTGATCCTGCTTTAATTAATAAAGAATCAGAATGGCCGTGATAACAACCTTCAAATTTAATTATTTTGTCGCGTGATGTGAATGCTCTCGCCAAACGAATTGCACTCATAGTCGCTTCAGTGCCGGAGCTGACAAAACGGACCATATCCATGCCTGGCATCAGTGCACATAATTTTTGTGCGAGTGTAGTTTCACTTTCGGTTGGTGCACCAAAACTTAATCCATTTTTTGCGGCGTCAATAACGGCTTGGATTACTTCAGGGTGCGCATGACCCAGGACCATCGGCCCCCAACTTTGCACATAATCAATATATTGTTTTCCGTCCGCATCCCATACATAAGCACCTTGTGCTTTTTCGAAAAAAATTGGTGTGCCACCGACGGCGCGAAACGCGCGAACGGGGGAATTCACTCCGCCGGGAATATGTTGTTGGGCTTGTGCAAATAGTTCTTCAGACCGTGTCATTGCGAATCCTGTAAATTAATAAATCGTTTTGTTTGGGCTTCAACATCCTTTGCAGCAAAAAGTGCATGACAAACGGCAATTTTATCCGCACCGGCATCTAAAATCATGCGAGCATTCTCAGGTGTAATGCCACCGATCGCAACTATTTTTATATTGGGAAATTCTTTTCGAGCGCGCTTTAACAAATCTAACGAAGCAGTTTGTGCGTCCGGTTTAGTGTTGGAGGAAAAAAAACGACCAAAGGCAATATAGTTTGCAGTATCGGCAATGGCCTTTTTAGCAAGATCAAGAGAGTTATGACAAGTCACACCAATAATCGCCTGATTACCAAGAATAATCCGTGCCGCAACAGGATTGGTATCAGTTTGCCCCAGATGCACGCCGTGTGCCTTAACTTCTTGTGCAAGCGCCACATCATCGTTAATTAATAATTGCGCATGATATTGATTGCAGAGTGCAACCAAATTTTTCGCTTCAAATAAACGTCTATCTTTATCAGTAGATTTATCGCGATATTGTATCAACTTACAACCACCTTTTAACGTGGCTGTGACGGCAGCAAATAATTGGTCGCCAGGTAAAAGTTGTGTGTCGGTAATTGCATATAACATTAAAAAGATTTCACCACTATTTAAATAGGTTTAACCACTACCAAAATCACAATGCCAAATAACATCAACACTGGAATTTCATTGAAGATGCGAAAAAATTTATGGGATTTAGTGCAGCGGCCGTCGCGTAATTGTTTGAAATAGGCTATGCACGCATGATGATAACCCGTAAGTAAAACCACTAATGCAATCTTGCACCAATACCAGATTTGGGTTGAATAATAATCCCAGCCAAGATAAGTCATCCATATACCGAAAAGATAAGTCGCTATCATGGCGGGATTACCAATCACGCGTAATAATTTTTGTTCCATGATGACAAATCTATCGCGACTGATTTTATCCTCACTCATGCTGTGATAGACAAATAATCGCGGCAAATAAAATATCGCCGACATCCAGGTGATGACAGAAATAATATGAAAGGCTTTAATCCAGAGCATCAAGTTAAATCCTGTAGTAATTATCGATTTTCGCGCGGCTGATAATGCCGAGCGGTTGGTGATTGTCGGTGAGTGATTCTACCCAAAGTGCATCGACTTGATGATGATTCATTAATTGCAATGCTTCATACAAGTTGGCATCGGCAGAAATACGTGTTAAATCATAACGCCGTGCCGGAATTTCGTTGAGATTAATAAGTTGATCGTCAGGAATATTCTGTAAATACAAATGTAAATCGGCGGGTTGCAATAATTGATGGGTGTCGCGTAATAAAATCCAGTGAGGATGATGGCTTAATAATTGGCTCGCTTCAGTCGAAGTAATAGTGTGTGTTGATTCAACTAAATGTCTGTCCATTATGCCGCGAACGCCGGTGTGGGACAGCAATTGTTCAGTTGCTTCGGTGCTGCGAAATATTCCTTGAGTGCGTAAAACATTTTGAAATAATCCATCACATTTAAAAACCCAACGTGTGGTCAGGCACGCCACAATCACTACTAACATACTGGGAAAAATAATATTCGAGTTATAGGTTAATTCCAGAATCGCCATCATCGCCGCAAGTGGTGCATTGAGTGTTGCACCCATCATGGCGCCCATGCCTAAAATCACATAAAAACCTATGGCGCTGGCGGAATCAGGAATCAGAATTTGTGCGGCCAAACCAACCGCTCCCCCCACACAGGCGCCAATAAATAATAGGGGACCTACTACACCGCCGGGCATTCCAACTCCCAAACTAATCGACGTTGCGAGTAATTTAACCACCGCAATAATCAATAAAAGATAAAGGCCAATTTCTCCGGCCATAGCACTGCTAATGGTGTCGTAACCTACGCCCATAATTTGCGGGATTCCCAGCGCACAAAACGCGGTTAAAAGTCCTGCCAGGGTAAAACGCAAGGCGATGGGGCGATCCAATGCCCACCGACAACTCAATGTATGCAGACGAATATAAGCAGCAGCAAAAATGGCTACGGCTAATCCAACCAGAACCATCATCGGTAACTCATGCAGATCACCCATCACTGATTGGGCGTTCATAAAAGCAATCTCGGGACCGAACGCCATGCGTGTCATAGTCGCACCTGCAACAGCCGCCAAAGTAACGGGAATAAAGCCCAGGATGCTGTACTGCATCACCACGACTTCCATCGCAAAAATAACGCCCGCCAGGGGTGTGTTAAAACAGGCGGCAATGGCGGCCGCAACGCCACAACCGGCGAGTGGTCGCAAACTGTTGGTGGGAAGTTTTAGCCATTGACCCAACAAGCTGCCACTGCCTGCGCCGAGGTGTACAGCCGGACCTTCACGGCCAACGGACTGACCACTCAGCAAACACAGGGCGCCACCAAAAAATTGCGTGACAAAATTGCCGAGCGGCATGCGCCCTTGATGATTCTGCAATCGATCCATCACATGGCCTATACCTGCAGAGTGATGACGTTTATCCACTGATTGCAAAATAATGCCTAATAAAATGGCACCGCCTAGTGGCAACACAAAATGCATAATTGAAGGTAATGCTTCAAAGTTTTCAAAATCGCGCGGCAAAAAATATCCCAGCGGTAATTCAACGGCCCAACGAAAAAGAACAATAACGGCACCGGCGAGTATGCCGGTGATAAGTCCCAGAAAAGTCAGCAATGGCAGAGAATCCTGCGATGCCATCTGATCACGTAGAAATTCTTTATGACGATTAAATCGATTACCCGGAATTTTTTTAAAGAACTCAGACACGCTGCATACCTGTGAGTCAGTCGCTGTATTCACAGCTTTTACTTTCGATTTATGGTTAAGGCTCTTATCATAGCCCTCTGTCTCTGGTTTGGGCTCTGGGCGCCTACCATACCCAGAGTCTCATGTCGGCGCAAATAGTTGAAAGTTGTGGAGGTTGTTGTGATCAAAGCGGGTATTGTGGGTGCGACGGGTTATACGGGCGTTGAATTATTACGTTTGTTGGCAAAACATCCTCATGTGCAAGTAACGGTGATTACTTCGCGTGCGGAAGCGGGTATTAAAGTCGCTGATATTTATCCCAATTTACGTGGTCATATTGATCTGGCGTTTGTTGAGCCGGATATCGAACAACTGTCTGCATTGGATGTGGTTTTTTTCGCAACGCCACACGGCGTCGCGCAAAGCATGATGCCAGCCTTGATGAAAACCAATACGCGCATTATTGATCTCTCCGCTGATTTCAGAATCCGCGATGTGCCGCTGTGGGAAAAGTGGTATCACCAACCACATGCCGCGCCTGATCTGGTTGCACAGGCCGTATATGGTCTGCCGGAGGTGAATCGCGCTGCCATCAAAAATGCAAAATTAATTGCTTGTCCGGGCTGTTATCCCACCGCGACACAATTGGGTTTGATTCCTTTGTTGGAGAACAATCTGGTTGATCCCACCCGTTTGATTGCCAACGCGGCGAGTGGAGCCAGCGGTGCCGGTCGTCAGGCAAAAATTGATAAGTTGCTGATGGAAATCAGTGATAGTTTCAAGGCCTATGGCGTATCCGGCCATAGACACTTACCGGAAATCGAACAAGGTTTGCGCGATGTGCAACCCAAAGGTGTTGCACCAGTGAATTTAACCTTTGTGCCGCATTTGTTGCCGATTATTCGGGGTATTCACGCCACGCTTTATGCAAACCTGCTGGATGTGAACTCAGTGCCGGATTTGCAGTCTCTCTACGAGCAACGTTATGCCAATGAACCTTTTGTGGATGTTTTGCCAGCGGGCGAATTGCCACAAACGAGAAGTGTGAAAGGTTCTAATGTTTGTCGCATCTCAGTTTTGCGCCCTCAGGCGAGAGATACTGTGGTGGTGTTATCGGTAATTGATAACCTCACCAAGGGTGCATCCGGTCAGGCCATCCAAAATATGAATATTATGTTTGGTTTTGATGAAAAAGCCGGGTTGGATGTGGTTGCGTTATTGCCGTGATAGTTAATGAATAATAAGAGAATTTTTGCAGTATCAGATTAACCTTTTGATTTTGCGTGGCAGCTTTGCTTTCCATGCATGCAAAATCAGATCCGCGTTATCCTGCAAAAAATCCAATAATATAAGGCCGATTTATGAGTGAAATAGTTAAGCCCACCGTTGTGTATCGAATGAAAGTTGTTCCGCATCGCCCCGTGCGATCTGCATTGCTTTGGGCATTAGCCGTCTTGTTATTTTTGGGCGCTTTGGTGGCAGTTTATTTCTTCACTGTTTACAGCGAACGAAGAACCCTTTTATCGCCGGAACAAACCATGGAATTACGTAAACAAATGGATGACCTAGCCACGGCGAATCAAGCATTTCAGGAGCAGTTAACCCATTATCAGGTGACTTCGGATGTCGATCATCAGGCTGCAGAAGCAGTTCGCCAACAAGTCCTGCAGCAACAAGAACAAATTGGTGCGCTGGAGCGTAGTGTGGCGGTTTATCGCATGATGTTATCGAAAGATTATCGCAATCCCAAAGGTGTTAGTTACGGTACTTTTTCAGTCACGCCCAATGAGCAGGAAAATTCATTCCACTTAAAATTAGCGATTCAAAAACTGTCTGAAAGTGAAGGTGATTTTGAGGGCGAGTTGCGATGGTTAGTGGTAGGGCGTGAAGCCAACAAAGAAAAAAAATATCCATTGCATCAATTGGTGACAGCTAAAGAAAATGAGCCGGCGCTCACAGAAATTATTCCATTGAGCTTTAAAATTTTTCAGAACATAGAAGTTGATGTGGTTTTGCCTCCAGGATTTGTACCAACGCGTATTGAATTACAAGTGACATCACCTCGCCGTGACGCCACCCGTGTCGATGGACAAGTGGAATGGCCGCATGAACCAGCTCCGGTTTCGGCGCCAGGTCAAGCGGCTACACCCGGTCAAACGACTGCACCCAATTAATCAGGAAAATAACATGGCTTTTTCAAACACCCACACATTAATTTCACGCTCAACCCAAATTAAAGGTGATGTCACTTTTTCGGGTGAATTACAGTTGGAAGGTAAAGTGGTCGGTAATATTTATTCGGATGGTGAAAAAGATGCACGCCTGGTGATTGCTGATACCGGCTTGGTTGAGGGTGATATTCGTGTACCAGTAGTAGTGGTGAATGGCACAGTCGTGGGCAATGTCTACTCATCCAAACAATTGGAAATGGCGGCCAAGGGCATAGTTAAAGGCTCTATCCATTACCACTCCATACAAATGGTTAAGGGTGCACAGGTGAATGGGAGTATGATCAGCGGCCAACCTGAAGCCAAGCAGATCAAAATCGAAGAACCTGTTGTTTGATTGATGGCGTTTGATATTAATAGTTGACTGTTTTACTCGGGTTTAGGGATAATTTTGCTTGAGTTCATTTCTGTTTGTGGAGTTTCCCCATGTCGGGCGCCGAAGTATTTATCCCCCAAATCCTACAGGTCACTGATTCGGCTGCTGCCAAAGTCAGAAGCCTGGTCGAAGAAGAAGACAATCCGGATCTGAAATTACG
>Ga0164241_10003708_pt1 | contig 15189 bp, 3 predicted proteins | sample OricomyardsoilBY_FD_108780 | JGI IMG/M metagenome (GOLD analysis project Ga0164241, IMG submission 108780) | Backyard soil microbial communities from Emeryville, California, USA - Original compost - Back yard soil (BY) | ecosystem: Environmental > Terrestrial > Soil > Unclassified | place: USA... | reverse complement strand
CTCAATCCACGTTAAGTCTTTGGCACGGGTGCCACAGTTCACCACCAGGCGATAACCCCAGGACATTAAGTAGACGATCAGGTCGTCGACCACCCCGCCTTGTGGGCAGAGCATAGCGCTGTAGAGCGCCTTGCCTTCGTATTTCAGCTTCGCCACGTCGTTGGCCAGCAGATACTGTAAAAAGCGTTGAGCATCTGGCCCTTGTATGTCGATCACGGTCATGTGGGAAACATCGAACATACCGGCATCGCGCCGCACCGCATGGTGCTCTTCGATTTGCGAGCCGTAATTGACGGGCATGGACCAGCCGGAAAAATCCACCAGTTTGCCGCCCATCTCTTGGTGCACGGCGTGGAGCGGGGTTTGATTGAGCATGATAAGAAAACCTGGAGGCAATGACTGTGAGGGCCGGCATTCTAGCAGGAAGAGGCATCTCTTTTAACCGACCACAGACGGCATATCCGATTGCTATCCATTTCGCTAATGTTGGCTAGCGTCCATTTCGAATTGCACTTGTACGCGCTGTGTTCGTTACCGAACTTATTGCAGTTTGATCTGGCGTTCTCCATCTTCCATGTAGAATCAATCTGATTGCTCTATTACCCCGGATTCCATCTCCATACTATGATGCGCACAACTATCCCTATCTGCGGTCCCTGTATTTCCATCCAACCTGTCAGGCTTTAATTAACACGTGAACTCATTTGCATTTGGTGACACGCACCTGGAATCCCTTTTTTCTCTGTCCGGCTCCGAGCCTGTACCGTTCAATACATTTTCGAACGAATCCACACATTCGGTTTTGTATCTGCCGCAGCTTCGCTTATCCGCCTTCGGCACAGCGCCTGCAGAGGCGCTGGTGATGGACAATCCGCGCCCGGTCCTGATCCTGCCGTTCTTTCGTCTGCGTCCCGGCAAAGGAGCCCTGGCATTTTGGTCGCCAGACGGAGCCGTGGAGGTTCATCCCTCACCGCAGGGCACAGTGGTGATGGAATTGGATGCGAACCGACTGTATCGCACCGTACGCGCATTATCGGAGGTGGAAGGTGATGATTATTCCAGCCATTTACGCAGTGGCGAATCAGGCGTTATTCCACTGGTGGGCACTTCCAATTTCGTTGCGATTTTCCACGCGTTGTTTGTACTGATCGACGCGCATCAGTGGGATAGTTCGGCGCTCACCACCATTCAGCTGGATGAGCTGATTTATCGGCAGGTGGTTTTATTGCTTCGCTCATTTAAATTGCAGAAAAATGTTGAACCTCAGGAGCTCTCTTTCAAACACCAGCTCATCGACGAGCTATGTGCCAAATTGGCGACGCGGTTGCATTTACCGATCGCATTGAAAGATATAGAAGCCTTGAGTGGCATTTCCGCCCGCGGACTGCAATATGCATTTCAGGAGCGCTTCGGTTGCTCACCTATGGCATGGGTGCGCGAACAGCGGCTGCTGGTGGCACGGGATTGTCTTCTGCGGGGGCAATGCACTGTCATGGAAGTCGCTGTATCCTGCGGTTTCGGTTCATCCTCCCTGTTTACGCGCTACTATCAGACGCGCTTCGGTGAAACACCGTCCGGCACATTAAAAAAGCTCTGTCAGCGTTAAATAGCTCGCAACCGTAAAAGTCGAATTTCGCGTTTTAAAATCATCGCTGTTAAAGGAATCTATGCGATGAAAACCCGTTCTACGGCATGGACGCCGGCGCAATATTCCTTAAATGCATTTTCCGCCGATGGCTTCGTCTTGCGTTTTCTTGTTAAACGTCTGCGTTTTTTGACGCTTTGCAAAATCCCCCGCCGCTTAGACTTTGAAAAATAATTTTGAGCGGTGAAGCTATGAACAGGATATATCGACATATTTGGCGTGCATCCCGAAACGATTTCATTTTGGCTCCCGAATTCGCCCGCGCGAAAACCAAAAGTGGACGCGCGGCGGGTGTCATAGGCGCGGTCGCCATCGCCTCCTTGTCGAGCGCCCAGCTTTACGCCCATGAGATCGATTCCGGCACCTTGCCCACGGGTGCCACCGTTACCGCCGGCCAGGTCAACATAGCGCAGGAAGGAAAGGTGCTGACAGTGACCCAGGACAGCAACCGTGCTGCGGTCAACTGGCAACAGTTTTCGGTCGGCAGCGATGCCGCCGTCAACTTCGCCCAACCGAGTGCAAGCGCCGCCATTCTCAATCGCGTGGTCGGCCACGAAGCATCGGTGATCGACGGTGCGCTCAATGCGAACGGCCAGGTATTTATTCTCAACGCCAACGGCGTGTTGTTCGGCAAGAATGCCCAGGTCAATACCGCAGGCCTTGTCGCCAGTACCTTGGATATCAGCGATGAGGATTTCCTCGCCAGCAAATTCACCTTTGAACGCACCGGCTCTGCTGCGAGCGTCATCAATCTGGGCACCATTGAGGTGGACGACGGTAAATTCGTCGCCCTGCTCGGCAATCAGGTGCGCAACGAAGGGTTGATCACCGCCAATTTGGGCAGCGCGGTATTGGCCGCGGGCGATAAGGTCAGCCTCAATTTCAACGGCGATTCACTGGTAGGGGTGACGGTCGATTACGGCACTCTGCGGGCGCTGGTGGAAAATCAGCAGGCGATCGTCGCCGATGGCGGCATGATCGTGATGACCGCCAAAGGTCTGGAACAGGTGATGGAGACGGTGGTGAACAACACCGGCGAGCTGCGGGCGCGAACCATTGAAGAGCGCGCAGGCCGCATCTTTCTCGGCGGCGGCGGAGATGATCAGGTCGCCGTCGCCGGCTCCCTGGATGCAACCGCTGGCAGCGGTAAAGGCGGACGCATAGTGGCAACCGCCGGACATGTCGGCGTCTTTGAAGGCAGCAATGTCGATGCTTCGGGTGCAGCCGGAGGCGGCGAAATTTATATCGGCGGCGGCTTTCAAGGTGGCGACAGCGCCATCGAGAATGCCAAAGCCACTTATGTCGCTGCTGGTGCCGAATTGAAAGCGAATGCGGGAGCCCGTGGTGACGGCGGTGAGGTGGTGGTGTGGTCTGACGACACCACGCGATTCCGCGGAAAAATCGAAGCCCAGGGCGGAGCGGACAGCGGTAATGGCGGCTTGGCGGAGGTATCCGGCAAGCGCCATCTGGACTTTACCGGCACAGCCGATCTGACGGCGACGGTAGGCGACACCGGTACTCTGCTGCTCGACCCGACCGATCTCACCATCAGTGCGACCACGAACACCAATCTCAACGGTGACGGTTCCGCAGCAGACCCTTTCGCGCCCGCCGCCGCTGACGCGCAGTCCCTGCTGAACATCGTGACCCTGCAATCCGCGCTAACCACCAGCAACGTCGTGGTCTCCACCGTTGGCAGCCCCGATACCACCGGCGAAGCCGGCGATATCACGGTGGCCGATACCTTTGGTTGGTTTACCGACCGCACCCTGACGCTGGACGCCGCGGGCTCTATCAACATCAGTCAGGGTGTCGAGATGATCGCGTCGAGCGGCAACCTCGTGCTGAGCGCGGCTGACAGCGTCACCCAGGACAGCACCGGCAACATCAGCCGCCTGCGCATCGCCGGCACCACCAGTGTGACCGCCGCGTCCGGCAGTATCGCGCTCAATTCAAACGCCAACGAATTTTCCGGCGCGGTCTCGGTATCGGCGGGTAATGCCATCGCCCTGACCAACAATCGCAACCTGATCCTTGGGAATGTGCAAGCGGTTGGCCTCGCCGACATCCGCACAACCGCCGCGTCCAACGGCAATATCACTAATACGGGCGCCACTTCTTTCACGGCCGCCAACGCCACCATCTCCTCGGGCGGCAGCGGCTTTATCACCTTGGGCAACATCACCGACGGCGTGAATTTCACTGGCATCACATCACTGGGTGGAGCGGTGAATCTGACGGGATTGGGCGGCTTGAGTTTTGGTGACATTTCCACCTCCGCCCTTGAGGACACCGGCGTCACATCCGGCAACGTGCGCATCGCTGCGGCGGGCGATATCACCACCGGCGACATAATCACCGCGGGCCAGGACAATATCGACGGTTCGGGTGCCGCGGCCGGCAATGTGACCATCACCACATCCAACGGCGACATTTTCCTGAGTGATATCTCCGCCTACGGCGGCCTGGGCCGGGGCGCTGTGGGCGGTGGCGGCGGCTCTGTGACATTGCAGACAACCGGCGGCAACGGCGCGATCAGTGTGGGCGAAATGGATACCCGGGGCGGCGGCAACGTGGTGCTGTCCGGTGTCGGCTTCAACGGCGGCAACGCCGGCAATATCCGTATCCAATCCAACAACAATCAGACGATCACACTGAACGGCGATATCAACGCCAGCGGCGGTGCCGGTGGCGGTACCAACCCCACCGGGTTGGGCGGCAATATCAATGTCACAGGCACGACGGTCATCACCAGTGATCGCGAGGTCAATTCCGGCGCAACCTCGGGCACTATCATCTTTTCCGGCAGCATCGACTCCGACGGCGCCACGACACACGATTTGAATATTGCCGCCGGTGAAGGTGACGCGCTTTTCGAAGGCGTGCTCGGCGGTATCAATCCCTTGGGTGCCTTCACTGTACAGAGCAAAAACACGACGATCCGCCGGAACATCACGGCGGATCGCGGCGTGTCTGTTTCGTCCGGCTCATCCACCATCATCGGCTACAGCGACAGTGACAGCCCCGTCATCATCAACACTGAGGGCGACAATGGCGCAATCAGCTTTGCCGGCTCAGTGAATGTGCAGGACCATCTGACGCTGACCCGCGGAAGCGGAAATATCGCTTTCGGCTCGAATGTCTTCGGTCAAAACGGCGTCCACAATCTCACCGTCAACGGTACAGGCGGCGGCGACCTTTCCTTCTCCAATGGCATCGCTCAGTTGGGTAACATCTCCCTGAGCACACTGAAAAACCTGGAATTGTACGGGCCGGTCAGCGCACAGAGCCTGGTCTACACCGACATAGGCACCGGCACGGCACGCTTTCAACAGGTCAGTGGCGCCGATAGCCAAACCTACAGCCAGAGCGGCGGATTCGTCGTTCGCACCGATGGCGATATCACGATTGCCACAGGGATCTCCACCGGCACCTCCGTCGGCGGCGCTCCCATCACCGCGGAATCCACCAGTGGTGCACTGGGCATCTCGGTCAACCTCGCTTCCAACAACGGTCCGATCCAGCTGACCGGTGTTGGTGTCAGTCACAGCGTTGACCGCTCGATCAATGCCGGCTCGGGCACCATCCTGGTCGACGGAGGCGGCAGCACTATCCTGCTGGACGGCACCCTGGTGACCAGCAACGCGGATACCTTCAACAGCGTCGCCGGGCCGGCTGTGCTGCTGCGCCATGCCAGCGACATTACCGTTCGGGGTGTGAGCGCCGTCAACGGCACCCTGCAGATCGGCACACCCGGCGGGACACCGGACGTCACTGGCGCTGTGTTGCAGGCGTATCAAAACAATGTCGGACTCAACATCAAAACCCTGGCCGCCAACACCGGCAATCTGATCACCCTGGATTCCTCCTTCAACAATATTGCCAATCTCGGCGCCATCACTTTGAACGGCAGTCTGAATGTGCGCGACGAGGTGGATGGCCTGGTGGTGCTGGAGGACCTGCTGGCGACGCAGGTGACCATCTTCTCGGGTTACGGCACCCTCGCGCTGGGTGACAGTGATGTCACTGCGACCCAAGGTCCTATCGAACTGCGCGGTGCCGGCATAACTCAGGGAGCCGGCTCAACGGTGGACGCCACTGACGACACCATGATCGTCTGGGCAGCCGCCCCCAATGCCGGGCACACAGTGATGGATCTTGCCGGCACCCTGCAAACCACCAGTGATTCGGCCACCGCCGTACAGGTTTATTTCGCGTTTCCGGCCATCATCGGCAATATCATCACCGGCAGTGCCGGTGGGGTGTTATTGGGCAACGGTGCGGCGGAAATCGGCGATATCAATCAAACCACCGGCACGGCCATCACCACTTCCAACCTGCAAGTGATCAGCCGCGGTGTGGTGAATCTCAACGGCGATAACCAAGTCGACACTCTCTCCGGCGTGGTGAATTTTGGCGGGTTTACGCTGAATGACATTTCCGGCGGGCTGCAACTGACTGGTGATATCGGCGGCTGGTTCGGCAATGTCGACGGCGCTGTCAACATCACCACCACCGGCGGCGCACTGGATCTGAACGCCCGCACCATGGTCGGCCGCAATATCAGTTTGCGCGGTGAAGGGGTGATTAGCGGCACGACCGGCGGCGCGATTCATGGCGGCACCGGTACTATCCTGGTCGACGCCAGTGGCGGCGAGATCGATCTCGCCGGGTTGCCAATGGGCACCATCAATAATTCGGCAACGGCGGTACAGTTCTTCAATGCCGGTGACGATGTGGTCCTGGGCTCAATCAATGCTCCCGATGGCACAGTGGTGCTCGGGGGCGCTGGCGGGAACAGTATCCGCGGTGACATCACCCAGGGAAGCACCATTACCGCCACGACGTTGCGCGGCAACACCACGGACGCCGTTACCCTCACCAACAACAATGTCATAGGAACCCTCGCCGACTTTACGGCGGGTGGAGCCTTCAGCCTGGTGGATTCCACATCGGGCCTGACCATCGCCGGCACCGTCACCACTACGCCGGACACCAGTCCAGGGCCGGGTTATGTGCCCCGCCCCTTGGTCATAACATCGTTTGGCGGCGAGATGAACCTCACCGGCAGTGTGGAAGGTGATGGGGTCAGTTTGACGGCCAGTAATGGCTTCGGCATCGGGTCGATCACCCTTGCCGGAAATGTGCAGGGTCACACAGGCGGCATAGCACTGGTAGCGCAAGGCACTACGATCAACCAGACCGCCGGAATTCTGGCCACCAGTGGCGCCCTGAGCGGCAGCGCCGTGACCGGCGTAAACCTGACTCGCAATAACGAACTGGGTCAGCTCGGGCCATTCGCGCTCACTGGGTCCGGTGATTTCACGTTAAACGATGCCACCGGAGGTTTGCAGCTTGCCGGCAATCTCAGCGTCAATAACGGGTTGACCACCATTACCACCGCCGGTGGCAGCTTGGATCTGGATGAGTTCGACATCACCACCTCCGGCAACCTGTTACTGACCGGAGTGGGTATCGGCCAGGGGGCCGACTCACTGGTCAATGCCACCGCTGGTACTGTATTGCTTGATGCTCAGGATGGCGCCATTGCCATGGCGGGTGGGATTGCCACCAACAACAATACCGCCGATGCGACTGTGGTGCGGGATGCCGCCACCATCGCCCTTGGCAGCGTCACTGCCCTGAGCGGCAATCTCACTATCGGCATTGCGGGTGATGTGACCGGCGCGGTGACACAGACCACTGGCACCTCACTTAATATCGACGGTCTGGTGGTCAATACCGCCGGTTCCGTTAATCTTACCGGCACCACCAACCGCCTCAATTCGCTAAACAGCATCGTCACCCTGGGCGACTTCGCCCTCAGCGATTCCACTGGCGGTCTGGTGCTGGAGGACCAAGTCCAGGCAGGCAGCGGCTCGACGTCGGGCGCAGTCACGATTCGCACCGCCAAAGGCAACCAGGCCGGCGGCAACCTGACTCTGGCAGACTTCAACATCACTGCTTTCGGCGATGTGACCTTGCAGGCGCAGGGCATCAGCTCATCTGCAACCTCCACCATTAACGCCAACAGCGGCGCTATTGCACTGATCGGCAATGACGGTGTGGATTCCGCCAACGGCGCCATCGGTCTTCAGGGCACCCTGACCACCACCAACAACAGTATCAACGCCGTACATATCACCCGTGGCACCAGCCTCAACTTTGCTAGCATCACCACCGGCGCCACCGGCACCACCACTTTCGGCGCAGCCGGTGCCGATGCTCTCACCGGAACCGTCACGCAGACCGGCGCTCTGGTCACCGGCACGCTGACCGGCAATAGCGTCCAAACAACCCTGGCCCATGCCGATAACACCATCGCCAATCTCGGCCCCTATACCGCCAGCGGCGCCTTTGAGCTGGCGGACAGCGTGGGTGGTTTGAGCTTCAGTGGCGATGTGCAGACGGGCGGCACCACTACCATCACCACGCCGGGACTTCTGTCCCTCGGCCTGTTTGATCTCCTGGCGACCGGCTCGCCCCTGACGCTCACGGCGAACGGCATCGGCCAGAACACGGCTGGCGGAACCAGCACCGTGCAGGCAGGTACGACCCTGCTGCAAGGCGGCACTGGGGTTGTGGAACTCAACAGCGCCACCAATGACTTCACCGGCGTCGTCACCCTTCGCGGCACAGGCACACACGTGCAGGTGCGCGATGCCAACAACCTCACCCTGACCGCCCTGACCGACCAGATCGGTTCCAACACCGGCGTTTCCGCCATCGCCGGCAATACGCTGGTGTTGGCGAACGAAGACCTGAATACCGGCACCGGCGACATCTATCTGCAATCCGAAGGTGGCAATCTCACCACCACCGGCACCCTGACCACCACCACCGGGGCCATTGGCCTGTTCGCCGCCGAAACCCTCACCGTCAACCATGCCATCACCGCCGCGGGTGGCGACATAGTGCTGGCCGGCGGCAATATCGAACACAACGATCAGGATGTCACCACCATCGGCAACGGCACCATTACCGCCATTGCCATCGGCGGCGGCCTGAGCACCAACACCGGCCGCATCAATATGGTGGACGGCACTCAATACACCACCGGCTCCGGCGATATCACTCTGGACGCCGCTGCCGATGCGCGGGTCTCCCGCGTCGCCACCACCGGGAATGTCTCCATCGCCTCCTCCGTTGGCCGCATTCTGGATGTATTGATTGCAGAGACCGCCAACATCAGCGCGGGCCAACTGACTCTGGCGGGTGAGACGGGGATAGGTCTGGTCAACGACGCCTTGGATACCGAGGTTACCGTCCTGCGCGCGACGGGCAATACCGGTGGCATCTACGCCAGCAATGCAGGAGCGTTGCAACTGGGCGACAGCAATGGCGGCATTACCACCACCGGAGCGGGTGACATAGCCCTCAGCGCCGGGGGGGCGATAAGCCTCGCTAACAACCTAACCGCCGCCGATGGCGACATTGATCTGCGGGCCGCCGGCGCCGTGTCACACGCCACCAGCGCCAACGTGCAGGTGACAGCCGATGCTTTAGTGGTGACCACACTGGCGGATGCGGGAGCGGCCATTGATCTCAGCGCCACCACCAATACGGTGGACTCCGTTTCCCTGCGCAGCCTCACCAATGACGGCACAGCGCCCGCAGCCGGGGGTATCCGCTTTGCCAGCACCACCAGCTTCAGTGTCGCCGCTGTAGAGACGCTCGGCGATCTGGTGCTCGACGCCGACGCCACCGTCAGCCAGACCGGAGCCATCATCAGTGACGGGCTCGGCCTGACCGGCACCGGCACTTTCGATCTGACCCACTCCGCCAATGACGTCCAGCGTTTTGCCTCAGACGCCACGGGCGACGTGGATCTCACCGTGGCGACCGCTCTGCGCCTGGGCATCGTCAACCCCACTGGCGTCAACACTGGTGGCGCGGATCTGACACTGGTCGCCCTGAGCTTTGACGCGGACGGCAACACCATAGATACACGCTCTGCCACGGCGGGTGATGCGGGTGGCAATGTCTCCATCACCACCACTGGCGGCCTGACCATCGCTGGCATGAATACCTCCGGCAGCGACGCGGCGGCCGCTTCGGGACTGGGTGGCGGCGCCGCTGGCGGCATCACCCTGACAGCGGATGACTTCCTGAGCATCACCGATAACCTGCTGGCCGCAGGCGGCGCGGGAGATGGCGTAGGCGCTGCGGGTGCCGCAGGCAGTCTTGTAGCGACTGCTCCTGCGATCAACTTTGCCGGCGGCAACGTGGTGGCGGGTTCACAGACTTACAGCGGAGCCATGACTCTGGCAGCGGACACATCCTTGACCGCGCTGGATGCGGACATCGAATTCGACGGCACCTTGGACGGCACGTTTCAACTGACGGCTGGAGCGGGCACCGGCACCATCACTTTGGGACAAGCGGTGGGCGGCACGGCGGAACTCGATGAACTCGTCCTGAGCGCAGCCGCCATCCGCCTCAACGGCGGCGGCATCGCCACCAGCGGTGGGCAAAGCTACACCGGCACCATCACCATCGGTGCGGATACCGATCTGGCGGGCGGCGATCTGACCCTGGACGGCACCATCGACAGCAGCGACACCGCCGGCGTATCGGATCAGCACAACCTGCAGATCCGCAGCACCAGCACTACCGGCCTCAGCATTGCCCATGCCATTGGCGGCACTCATCGGCTCGGCGCACTGCGCATCGAATCCGTCGGCGTAGTCACTCAGGCAGGCAGTGCAACCATCACCGTTGCGCGTCTGGCCATCAGATCCGCCGGCAATGCCACTCTCGAAAATGCGGGCAATGATGTGGATGTACTGGCGGCCCTGCTCGAAGGCGACGCCGCATTGAGTTTTGTGGATGCGGACGGCGTGGAAATCGGCACTGTCACCACCGGAAGCCTGCAGGTCATGGGCATCAGTGATGGCGGCGGCAGTTCCAACGTGCGTCTGGTGGTCGGCGGTCTGCTTACACAAGCGGTGAATTCACCGATCGCCATCGGTGGCAACCTGAGCCTCGACAGCACGGCATTCGACGCTGGTCATGTCACTCTGCGCAACACGGCCACCAACGGCACGGAACTGAACAACAGTTTGATCGCCGGGGATTTCAATCTCGACAGTAGCGTCGATGTCATCCAGACCGTCGATGCCAACGGCCCCAACGCCGACGCTTTCCTCCAGGTGGGCGGCAACTTCAATCTGACGGGTCAGGGTGAATTCGTCGCCGGGAATTCCCTCGACAACTTTGTTGCTGGCGGTTCTGCATTTGCCAGTGGCAATACGGTGCAATTGTTCGGTGTAGTGACGCTGAGCATGGACAACGGCAATCTGGTGGCTAACGCCACTGACGGCACCAATACTTCCGGCACCACCATTTCCGCCAACGATCTGGCCGCAGGCATTACCGTAATCAGCAGTGACGGCGGGCAGAACATCAGCCCGGTGGCGGACGCTCAGGCAATCGACCTCGGCGGCATGAACAACATAGGCGGCTCGGTACAGATAACGACGCGCGGCACCTACAGCGTCTCCGCCGCTGTCGCCACCGGCATTCTGCAGGATGGCGCATTGGATCTGGCCTCGGCATCTTTCGTGGTTCGCCCCAGCGCCTCCAACGCCAACTCCAATATCACTGGCGCCGGCCACCTGGATCTGAGCGATCCCGGCAACCTCTTCAGCGGTGTAGTTGCCCTTTCCGCCATTGGCATGGAGGCCCACCTGCGGGCTGCCGAGGATGTGGTGCTTGGGCCGGTGCGCGCCGCGCAAACGGTGATCGAACTCGATGGCGCTGCCAGCCAATACAGCATCACACAACAGACCGGCACGCGGATCGTGACGGACAGCTTGCTGCTGCGTAACGCCGGTGATACCACGCTCAATTCCGATAACCAGATTGCCACTCTGGCAGCCAGCCTGAATGGCGATCTCATGCTCACCAATAACCGGACTCTGACGGTCGGAGCAGTCGAGGGTGTGGTAGGCATTACCATCACCAACAGCGACGTGATTCTGCAGACCACAACGGGTGACCTTGTCCTGACAGAACAAATAGCCGTGCCGGAAGATGCCAACATCACTTTGGTGAGCGCGGGGAATTTCATCAACCAGGCCGGTGCGGATGCACTGCAAATCGGCAGCGGTCAGGGCACAGGCGTCTGGCAAGTGTGGTCCATCACACCGGCGTCAGATGTGCTTGATGGATTGCGGCCGAACTTCAAGCACTACAACGCTGACTACACCAGCACGGATATCAGCGCCATCACGGGAAATGGCCTTCTGTACCGTTATGCGCCGCTGTTGGACGTGGCACTGACCGGTCGGGTGGAAAAAGTCTACGACGCCAGCACCACCGCCACGCTTACGCAAGACAACTTTGCCATTACCGGCCTGGTGGCCGGTGATGACGTGGAGTTAAGCACGGCGGCGGAGTATGACGATAAAAATGTCAGCGATTTCAATGCCTCCAAAGTCGTGACCACCATTGGCCTGGATATCGACTCTGCCTTAGCGGTGGATGGCGAGGGGGAGATCCGTATCTACGGTTACCAGCTCAATCCTGCCAGTCTGAATTCGGACGGCGAACTCAGCGCCAATATCGGCACCATCACCCCCGCTACCATCAGCAATGTCACTGGCATTACCGCCTCGGACAAAACCTATGACGGTACGGCCACCGCAACCCTGCAAACCGACGCCGCCGTTTTCACCGGCATGTTCAACGGCGACCAACTGGCTGTCGCCGGCGCGAGCGGTCAGTTCGCTTCGGTCAACGCCAATGCCAATCCGCAGACAGTGTCCGTCGCCGGTATCACGCTGGCGGGCACCGACGCCAACAACTACGTGCTGACCGACACTACGGCCACCACCACCGCGGTTATCTCGCCCTTTGCTGTCGACCTCGCCGGTGCGCGGGTTTACGACGGCACCCGTCAGGTGGGCGCTGGCGATCTGCAATTGGGGGCGCTGGTGGGTACGGAAACCCTGACTTTCAGTGGCAGTGCACTGATGGCGGACAAGCACGTGGGCAACGGCAAAGCGCTCACCGACGTCAGCGGGCTCACCCTGCAAAATAGCACCGGTCTCGCCAGCAACTACTCCTTCACCGGCGGCACCCACGCGGTGGATATCACTCCCGCATCTCTGGCGCTGACCCCCAATGACGTCACCCGTACCTACGATGGCACCCTTTCCGCGACAGGCACCACGGTAGCCACCAGTGGTACTCAGCTGTTCACCGATGACAGCCTGAGCGGCGGCACTTTTGCCTTTACCAACGCCAATGCCGGTACGGGCAAGACCGTTAATGTCTCCAACGTAACCGTCAACGACGGCAACGGCGGAGCCAACTATCAGGTGAGCTACACCAGCAACACCAACAGCGTGATCACACCCGCGGCGCTCACCATCAGCACCGGTAACCTGGTGAAAACCTACGATGGCACCGCTGCCGCGCAAGGTTCTGCGGTGGTCATCCAAGGCACGCTCTACACAAACGCCAGCAACGGCAACGCTCAGGACAGCCTCACCGGCGGCACCTTCGCCTTCACCGACGCCAATGCGGGCAATAACAAAACCGTGACTGTGTCCAGCGTGACCCTAAACGATGGCAACGGCGGCGGTAATTACCAGGTCACCTACGCCTCCAACACCGCCAGCACCATCAACCGCTATATGGTGGATCTGACGGGAACGCGCGCCTACAACGGCACATGGGACTTTGATGCGGGTGTTTTGACCCTGGGTGAGCTCGTCGGCGACCAAACTCTTCTGCTCAGCGGGTCCGGCACCGTGGCCGATCGCAACGTGTCCTCCGGTCAAGCCCTGGACAGCACCGGACTTGCGCTGACGGATGGTGAGAACGGCGGATTGGCGGCCAATTACACCCTCTCCGGCGGCGCCCATCAGGTGGATATCACCCCCGCTGCACTGACCGTGCAGGTCGCCGTCAATGACAAGGTCTACGACGGCACCCGCACGGGCACCATTGCCGGCTATAACCTGGACGGACTGGTGGGTGATGAAAGCCTGACGGTGTCCCAGTCCTTGGGTGGCAGCACCTTGTTCAGCGATAAAAATGCCGGCACAGATAAAGTCGTCACTGTTACGGGTATTACCCTGGCCGATGGCAGCGGGCAGGATGTCGGACTGGTGGGCAACTATGTGTTCGATGTCACGACCCTTACGACCACCGCGGACATTACCCCGAAAGGCATCTCCGTTGCGGGGCTGGTTGCTTTTGACAAGATCTATGACGGCACCACCTCTGTGCGGATCAATGCGGAAAATGCCCAGCTGGTCGGCGGATTGGCTGGCGACGAGGTCGACGTAGACGCGTTGACGGCCCGTTTTGCGGACAAAAATGTGGGCACCAACAAGGCAGTACTGGGCGATGCATTGACACTCAATGGCGCGGATGCCGGCAATTACCAACTCGAACTGCCGGGCACCCTCACCGCCTCCATCACACCGCGCACCTTGGCCATCAACGCCGTCGGCAGCGACAAGGTGTACGACGGCAGCACCGCCGCCACTGTCAGCGTGTCCGATAACCGGGTCAGCGGTGATCAGCTCAGCATCGATTACGAGGCCAATTTCCTCGACGCCAACGTCGGCCTTAATAAATATATCAATGTGGCCGACATTCAGCTCAGCGGCACCGATGCGGGCAACTATGTAAGCGGCAATTCAGTCGGCGCGTTTGCCAATGTGAATCCCCGGCCGGATCCGATACCGCCATTGATCGAGCTGGCCAACATTGGACAGGCGCAGATTCAGATCGCCCGCAACACCGCGCCCAATCCCACAGCTCCTGAGATGTTCATCCCCGCACAAACGCCGGGCAATGTGGTGAATGCACCCGCCAGCCTCGGCTTGCCGGGCGCCGCCCAGGATCTGCTGCTGGTCTCCGCCGCTACCGGCGAGCCGCTGGGCAGTGCGGTCACTCTTACTGAAGCGCGCAGTATGCTGGCGCCAGCCGAGGGCGATGACGAGCAGGATGGCGAACGTGAAGTGCGCGTGCCGGTGAGCCGCAATTCACTTGCCGACATAGTGAATGGCGGCGTGCGTTTGCCGGCCGGGGTCGAACAACAATTGTTTGTCGTAGAAAAATAATGTGAGAACTCAGGAATGAAACTATCCATCGGCAAGATCGCGGCGTACGCCGCGATAAACCTCATGACCGCGGCTACACTCCCTGCAGTTGCCCAGACACCACCGGATGCGGGATCCATTCTCAAGGAGGTGCCTGATCCACCCCGGCGGACGCCGCCACCGATTCCCGCTCTGCCTGCGGGCGAACCCGAGCCCCCGATGCAGGCACTGCCAAGCGGTCCAACGGTGGTGGTTAAGGACTACGGCATAGTCGGCAACCGGGCGATCGACAAAGCGACCCTGCTGCAGCTCATCCGGAAGGACGTCAATAAAACTCTAACCCTGCCAGAGCTGGAAACGGTCGCATTTCAAATTACGCGCTTCTACCGTGAACAGGGCTACTTTGTGGCGCGGGCTTACCTTCCCAGCAAGAAGTGGTGGATGGGCAAGTGATCATTCGCGTCGTCGAGGGCAACTACGGCG
>Ga0164241_10003707_pt1 | contig 15194 bp, 13 predicted proteins | sample OricomyardsoilBY_FD_108780 | JGI IMG/M metagenome (GOLD analysis project Ga0164241, IMG submission 108780) | Backyard soil microbial communities from Emeryville, California, USA - Original compost - Back yard soil (BY) | ecosystem: Environmental > Terrestrial > Soil > Unclassified | place: USA... | reverse complement strand
GGTCGACACCAAGCAGCTGGGCGACACGTCGGTCTCGCTGGCCGACATCGCCAAGGACTGACGACACTGCGTATCCGTCCACGTCAATAGTCGCTATGGCGGTCCAATTCGGTTCGGAAAAGTCGTAAGGTGCATCCGCCTCGCGGACTCTCAGTCCTAGCGAGCCCCCACCGACCCGGACCGGAGGTCCCGCGCGCGTGAGCGAGTCAGCCGAGCACACCGACGCCCAACTGGTCGCCGGTGTGCTCGGCGGCGACCGGGAGGCGTTCGCGGCCATGTATGACCGCTACGCCGACCGGTTGCACGACTTCTGTCACGCCGTGCTGCGCGACCGCGACGAAGCCGCGGACGCAGTTCAGGACACCTTCGTTCTCGTCGCCCAGCGGCTCGCGCAGCTGAACGACCCCGACCGGCTCCGGCCCTGGCTCTACGCCGTCGCACGCAGCGTGGCGTTGCGCAAGGTCCGAGAGCGCAGGCGGGTCGTGCTCGACGAGGCGGAGGACATGGCGGATACCGATCCGGGACCGGACCGGGCGGCCGAACAGGTGGCGTTGCGCGAGCTCGTGTGGAGCGCCGCCGCCGGGCTGTCCGAACGGGACAGAGCGTTGCTGGACCTGCACGTGCGGCAGGGCCTGGACGGCGCGGAGCTCGGCGAGGCGATGGGCGTCAGCCCGGGCCACGCCTACGTGCTGCTGTCCCGGCTGCGTGACCAGGTCGAACGTTCGCTCGGCGCCCTGCTGATCGCCCGGCAGGGCCGCAAGGACTGCCTCGAGCTGGACGCGCTGCTGTCCGGTTGGGACGGCCGGTACGACCCGCTGATGCGCAAGCGGGTCGCCCGGCACGTGGACTCGTGCGAGGTGTGCTCGGACCGGCGGCGGATCATGGTCAGCCCGTTCGCGCTGCTCGCGGCCGTGCCGCTGGTGGCCGCGCCGCTGTGGCTGCGCGACCGGGTGCTGGAGAACGTCGAGCTCGCCGCGTACGAGACCGACGAGCTGCCGCTGGACGACGAGCTCCTCGGGACCGGCGAGATCCAGGCCATGCGGGCCGCCCCCGCCGCGTCGCGGCTCCTGCCACGGCGCCGGATGCGGGTCGCCGCCGCGGCGGCCGCGGTGCTGGCGCTGCTGGTGGTCGGTGGCGCGCTCGTCTACTGGCGCGACGCGCCACCCGCCGACGAGCCGCAGGCCCTGGACCTGCCCGCGCCCTCCCAGGCACAGCCCTCGCTCGGCCCGGCCACCAGCACGACGGCGTCGGGGCCCGCGTCGTCGAGCTCCAGCTCGGCCGCGACCACGACCGAAGAGCCGGACGGCACCGTCGACCCGGAGAACCCGGGCGACCCGGACAACCCCGTCACCACGACGACGACGCGGCGCCCGGCCGATCCGCCGGGTCCGCCAGACCCGCCGGATCCTCCGGACCCGCCGGGCGACACCGAGCGGCCAGCCTTCCTCCGTGAATCGGCGGACACACAGTCCACCTCGGTGCCGCCGTGCCCGAGCGCGGCCGGGGTCACGGCGATCATCACGGACAACGTCGGCGTCACCTCGGCGACGCTGTCCTGGAGCGGCGACGGCGGCTCGGGCAGCGTGGCGATGAGCGGCAACGGCGACACCTGGACCGCCACGATGGGCCCGTTCGACACGCCCGGCGGCGGCGTCGACTGGACGATCACCGCCACCGACGCCGCCGGGAACGCCAGCAGCGGCAAAGGCGGCCGGATCTCGATCGTGGACTGCGCGCGAGAAAACTCGTAGGAAAAGTTGTAAGGCTTCGCGGCACGCGTGACTCCTACCGGGCGACACACCGTCACCCAGGAGGAACGCGATGAAGACCGCACTCGCCGTGGCCGCCGCCGTGCTCTTCGGTGCCCTGCTCGCCGGTGCCCCGAACGCCGCCGCCGACGCACCGCCGCCGGCGAACCCGACCACCGTCCGCGCGCCGATCGCCACCCGCGCGCCGATCACCGAGCAGCAGTACCCGACGTACCGGCCGCGACCGGAGGCCGCCGACCCGGCCACCGACGTCGCCAACCCCGAGCCGTGCACCGAGGACTGTGCACCGGTCGACCCGCCCGAGGAGCCGGACACCGACCAGCCGGACACCGACCAGCCCGATTCCGAGCAGCCCGAGGCCGACCAGCACTCGTCCGGGCAGCCCGTTGGCGAGCCCACCGCGCCCCCGAGCCCGAACGCCAAGCCGGTCGACCAGCCGCGCTCGGTCCCGGCCGCGATCCCGACGCCGTCGCGCATCGACACCGGTGAGGGTCCCGGCGATCCCGCAAACTGGTGGCTCGTCGGACTTCCCGCGCTCGCCCTGCTCGGCCTCGCCGCGGGCGGCGGCTACCTGTGGATCCGCCGCGGCGACCGGACCGCGCGATGAGGGCCGGCCGGGTACTCGCCGCGGTCGTCGCCGCCGCGATCGCCGTCACCGCCGCCGGTGTTCTCGCCTCGCAGGTCGGCCGCATCGCCGCCGCCGACCCGACCGGCTCGGCCGACCACGTGCACCAGCGCCCGGCCGACCGGGGCACGCCGGAGCACGTCGCGATCCCGTCGATCGCCGTGGACGCCGACATCGTGCCGGTCGGCCTGAAGCCGGACGGCGCCGTGCAGACACCGGACTTCGGGCTGGCCGGGTGGTACGAGCCGGGCCCGCGCCCGGGTGACCGTGGGCCGGCCGTGCTGCTGGCGCATGTGGACTCGAAGGCCAACGGGCCGGACGTGTTCTACCGGCTGCACGAGCTCAAGCCCGGCGCGAAGATCAGCGTGCGGTACCACGACGCCACGGTCACGTTCGTGGTCACGGAGACCGAGCAGGTCCGCAAGGCCGCGCTGCCCGTGAAGCGCATCTGGAACGCGACGAAGAAGCCCGTGCTGCGCCTGATCACCTGCGGCGGCGAGTTCGACCCGGCCGCGCACACCTATCTCGACAACGTCATCGTCTACGCCGACCTGCTCGGCTGACCCAGGGGGAACATCATGCCGACCACCCGTATCCAGGTCCTGGCCCGCGCCACCGACCCGATCCTGCAGAGCGGCGTGCGTGGCGCGCTGCGCACCCGCCCGGAGGTCTGGCTCGTCGACGAGGACGCCGACGTGGCGAGAACCGTCGCGCTCGTCGCGGCCGACCGGCTCGACGAGCGGACCATGCAGCTGCTGAAGACGTTACAGGGCAAGGGGTTCACCCGGATCGTGCTCGTGTCCGGGGAGCTGGAGGACGCCGAGATGCTGACCGCGGTCGAGGCGGGCGTGTGTGCGATCGCGCGCCGCGCCGACAGCACACCGGACACGTTGGTGCGCCTGGTGACCGCGGCCGCGTCGGGTGAGGGCGCGCTGCCGCCGGATTTGCTGGGCCGGCTGCTGAACCGCGTGTCCCGCCTGCAACGCCACGTGCTGGAGCCGCGCGGCATGCAGCTCGCCGGCATCACGAACCGGGAGGGCGAGGTGCTGCAGCTGGTCGCGTCCGGCTTGTCCACAAAGGAGATCGCGGACAAGCTGTGCTACTCCCAGCGCACGGTGAAGAGCATCCTGCACGACGTCACGAACCGCTTCCAGCTCCGCAACCGCGCCCACGCGGTGGCCTACGCACTACGCGAAGGCCTGATCTGACTCGCGACCAACTGGTACGCGGGCAGGGGCCGGTTGCCCTTCTCCGCGGCCACCGACCGCAGCACGTCGAGCTGCCCGGCCAGGAACTCCCGGCCGGGCAGCTGGAACAAGGATGCGAGTTCGAGCGCGGCGTCGACCTCCCAGTCGGCGTCCTGCAAGCCTTCGGTGTCGACGGTTTGCGTGTGGTCGATATGCCAGCCGGCGGCGGCCAGCACATCGCGCAGGGTCTCCCGGGAGAACGGCGTGCGGACGTTGCCGCCGGTGTCCAGCCAGTGCGCCGCGAGCTGGCCCTGCACCAGCACCGCGAGCAGGTGCGCCAGCTGGTCCGGGTGGTTCGGGCACAGATCCCATTCGGCGAAGCAGAGCCGCGGCGCCCACCGCCCGACCGCGCGCAGCGTGTCGCGCAGCCGGGCGATCGAGTCGAAGTACCAGGTGCAGTGCGAGAACACGACATGGTCGAACTCGTGCGCGTCGAACCGCTCGTCGAGCGCGTCGGTGCCCAGCCGGATGTCGATGCGGGCCCCGAGTGGCGAGTCGAGCAGCACCTGCGCCGACTCGCCGATCGTGACCGGCGCGCCGTAGGACGGGTCGGCGTTGTCCAGCCCGATGACCCGGCCGTCCGGGCCGACCGCGTCGGCCAGCACCGCGGTCATGTCGCCTTGCCCGCAGCCGATCTCGAGCACCGCCGCGCCGGGCCGGATGTCCCAGCCGTCGGCGAGCGCCATGCGGTAGCGGGTCTGCATGAGCTGGATCGCCGGGTCGAGCGTGCTGGCCGCCATCGCGGCGACGATCCCCGCCTCGCGGGTCACGCGACGTTTTCCAGGACGACCGCCAGGCCCTGACCGACGCCGATGCAGATGGCCGCCACGCCCCAGCGGTGGCCGCCGTCGCGCAGCACCTTCACCAGCGTGCCGAGGATGCGGCCGCCGGACGCGCCCAGCGGGTGGCCGATCGCGATGGCGCCGCCGCGGGTGTTGACGATCTCCGGGTCGATCTTCCACGCGTCCAGACACGCCAGCGACTGCACGGCGAACGCCTCGTTCAGCTCGACCGCACCGACGTCGGCCCAGCCGATGCCGGCCCGCTCCAGCGCCCGGTTGGCCGCCTCGACCGGCGCGTAGCCGAACCGCTGCGGCTCCAGCGCGAACGCGCCGCGGCCGGCGATCCGGGCCACCGGTGATCGGCCGAGCACGGACGCCGCGGCCGCCGAGCCGAGCAGCACGGCCGATGCGCCGTCGGACAACGGCGAGGCGTTGCCCGCGGTGATCGTGCCGTCGTCCCGGAAGGACGGGTTGAGCTTGGCCAGCTTCTCGACGCTGGTGTCCTCCCGGATGCCCTCGTCGCGGGTCAGGTCGCCGACGGGCACGGTGAGGTCGGTGTAGAAGCCGGCGTCCCAGGCGGCGTCCGCGAGCCGGTGCGAGCGCACGGCGAACTCGTCCTGCCGCTCACGGGAGATGCCGAACTCCTCCTGCAGCTGCTCGTTGGCCTCACCGAGCGAGACCGTCCACTCCCGGGGCATCTCGCGGTTGACCAGCCGCCAGCCGAGCGTTGTGGACACGGCGGTCATGTCGCGCGCGGGGAAGGCGCGGTCGGGCTTGGGCAGCACCCACGGCGCGCGGGTCATCGACTCGACACCGCCCGCGACGACCACGTTCGCGTCGCCGGTCTCGATGGCGCGCGAGGCGGACATGGCGGCGTCGAGGCTGGAGCCGCAGAGCCGGTTGACCGTGCTGCCGGGCACCGACACCGGGTAGCCGGCCAGCAGCGACACCATCCGCCCGACGTTGCGGTTGTCCTCACCGGCGCCGTTGGCGAGGCCGAACACGACCTCGTCGACCGAGGCGGTGTCGAGCGCGGGCGACCGCTCGGCGATCGCGCGCAGCACGGTGGCGCCGAGGTCGTCCGGCCGCACCTTGGCCAGCGCGCCGTCGAACCTGCCGAACGGAGTACGGACCGCGTCGTACACGAATGCGTCGCTCATGGCACCCAGTGTCCCGGATTCACTCCGCAGGCTGCAGGCGGCGCAGGACCCACAGCAGCTTGTACGGCTCCGGCACGGCGAGTTCCAGGGCGCCCGTCGGCGTCACGAGGATGACGATCCGGCACTCCCGGCCGATGCGGAAGACCTCCTTGCCGCCCGGTTTGCGTGGTTCCTTCTCGTCGATCGACACGACGGGGATCTGCACCGGGGCGCGGCGCAGGATTCGCAGGCCGCCCACGATCGGGGCGAAGTCGATGTGTTCCGGGGACAAGGTGGCGAGGCCGCGGCGCCAGCGGCCGGTCAGCCCGGGCTGTTGTCCCACGCTCACCCGCAAGGCGATCTCCGCGCGGCCGTCGTCCTCGTGGCGCTTCGCGCGCCGCTGCGCACTGTTCACCGTGGCAGGATGCACGACATGGTCGACCGGACGGCGTTCGAGGCGTGGATTTCGGGCTACGAGCGGGCCTGGCGCACCCCTGGCACCGACACGCTGCGCGAGCTGTTCACCGACGACGCCACCTACCTGCACTCGCCCTACGAAGCCCCGATCACCGGGCTCGCCGACATCGCCGCGGACTGGGAGGACGAACGCGAGGGACCTGGCGAGGCGTTCACGATGGAGTCGTCGATCCTCGCGGTCGACGGGGACACCGCGGTGGCGCGGGTGCTCGTGCGCTACGGCGACCCGGTCACACAGGAGTACCTCGACCTCTGGGTGGTGCGCTTCGCCGCCGACGGGCGCTGTACGGCGTTCGAGGAGTGGCCGTTCTGGCCGGACCAGCCGTGGAACACTAGCGGAGCCTGACCGACAGGCACGTCACGCAGCCCTCGAGCTTCTCGAACTCGGAGATGTCCACGACGACCGGTTCGAGCCCGCGCTCGGCGAGCAGCGACGCGGTGGCCGGCGCACTCGCGGCGAGCAGCACCCGGCGACCACCCAACACCACCACGTGCGCGCCCGCTTCCTCCGGTACAGCAAGGAAATCCGGGAACGCCGCGGGGTCGTCCACGAGCGGCGGGTGGCCGATGACCGTGCCGTCGGGCAGGGCGGTCACCGCGGACTTGAGGTGCAGCACCTTCGTCACCGGCACCGGCACGACCGTCGCATCGAGACACGCCGCGAGCTGCTGCGCGCCCGCCTCGTTCGTGCGGTCGCTCAGTCCCACGTAGACGGTCGAGCCGACCTTCAGCACGTCGCCGCCGTCGAGGGTGCCCGGCGCGGTGATCCGCTCGACCCGGTAGCCGGCCGCGCGCACGGCCCGCTCGACGCCCGCGGTCTCCGCGCGCCGCCCGGGCGCCCCCGACCGCGCGAGCACGGCCACGTCCCGGTGCACCACGACGGGATCCTCGACGAACACCGCGTCCGGGCAGTCGTCGGCCGGCTCGACCTCGACGATCGTCCAGCCGGTCGCCCGCAACGCCGACACGTAGCCGTGCCACTGCCGCAACGCCAGTTCGACGTCGACCGACTGCCGTTCGATGTGGGACACCAGGCCCTCGGCGAGGCGCGGGCCGGGGCGGCGGACCAGGGCGGTCGTCATGCCGGCCACCGCCCGAGGCCATACAGGTGCAGCACGAGCGCGGCGATGTTCCACGCGTCGTCCACGCCCCTGTGGTGCCGCCCGTCCAGCGGCAGCCCGGCCTGCGACAGCGCCTGCGCCATGCCGGGCCGCTTGCGCAACCCGTGCGCGATGGTGAACGCCGCCTTCGCGTTGATGTGCCGGTCGCCGAACGGGTACGCGACGCCGTCCGCCGCACACTGGCGGGTGAACTGCTTGCGGTCGTAGTCGCCCCAGCTCACCCACGGTCGGCCGGCCGCGTCGTGTTCGGACCCGAGCCACCGGCACGCGTCGGCGAACGTGACCGCGCCGTCCACATCGGACTGGGCGATCCCGGTCAGCTCCGTGCAGAACTCACCGACCCGGCTGTGCTCCGGCCGCACGAACACGCCGTGCTTCGCGACCCGCTCCCCCGCCGCCAGGTCGACCACGGTCAGCCCGATCTCGATGATCTCGCTGCGCTCGCCCGGCGGCGGGTCACCGGTCCAGCAGGTGGCTTCGACATCCACGACGTTCAGCAGCTCCACCCGGCCGACCCTAGGTCAGCGCCACCCGCAGCGTCGACAGCCGCCAGGTGCCCGGGTCCGGCGCGCGCGTGGCCTCGACCACCGACATGGCCGGGAACCGGTCCAGCAGCATGGTCAGCGCGACCTCGGTTTCCACCCGGGCCAGCGACGCGCCGAGGCAGAAGTGCGGGCCATGCCCGAAGCCGAGGTGCCCGGACGGCGCCGCGGATCGGCCGAGGTCGAGCCGGTCCGGGTCGGCGAACGCGCGGGGATCGCGGTTGGCCGACACGACGACGGCCGTGACCGGCTCGCCCTTGCGCACGGCCGCGCCGCACACCTCGGCGTCCTCGCTCGCGTAGCGCGGGATCGTCATCGTCGTCGGGCCGCACCAGCGGATCAGCTCCTCGACGGCCGCGCCGGGGTCGGCCCGCAGCGCGGCGACGTGCGCGGGGTCGGCGAGCAGCACCGGCACCGCGTTGGCGATGAGGTTGGCCGGCGTCTGGCCGGAGAGCACCAGCTGCCAGACGAGCGACACCATCTCCGTGTCGCTCAGCCGGTCGCCGTCCTCGGCCTGCACGCGGACGAGGTCGGAGAGCAAGTCGTCCGCGGGCTCGGCGCGGCGGGCGGCGACCGCGGCCTTCGCCCCGGCCATGATCGCGGGGATGGCCTCGGCGAACCGCGGCCCGGCGCCGGCCGCGACGGTCGCGCCGTACTCGCGCCAGCTCGGCCGGTCGCCCTCGGGGATGCCGACCAGCTCGCAGATCACGTCCATGGGCAGCGGCCGGACGAAGGCGTCGAGCAGGTCGACCGGCCCGTTGCTGGGCAGGTCGTCGAGGAGGCGGGCGACGAGCGGCTCGATGCGCGGCCGGAACTCCGACGCGCGGCGCGGGGTGAACGCGGGCGCCACCAGGCGGCGCAGCCGGGCGTGCTCGGGGCCGTCCAGTTCGGACATCGTGCGCAGGTAGGGCAGGCAGTCGGCCGGCACGTCCGGGCGCAGGAAGCTCGCGCCGGTGATGCCGAAGCGGGGGTCGGCGAGCATCGCGCGGGCGTCGGCGTGCCTGGTCAGCGCCCACAGGTCGCCGATGCCGGGGATCGGGATGCGGGCCAGCGGGGTCTGCTCGCGGACCGGCCCGTACACGGCGAAGGGATCGCTGAGCAGCGCCGGGTCGGCCAGATCAATTTCAGATGATGTCACCATATGTTCTTACCATACGAATGGCGTCGGTATCTTGATCCGGTGAGCCGGCTCAGCAGGGTGGAGACGCAGGAGCGCAACCGCGCGCGGGTGCTCGACGCGGCGCGCGCCGAGTTCGCCGAGCGCGGCTTCCGCGACGCGAAGATCGACGCGATCGCCGAGCGGGCAGCGCTGACCAGGGGCGCGGTGTACTCGAACTTCCCCGGCAAGCGGGCGCTGTACTTCGCGGTGCTGGCCGACCAGTCGTGGCCGTCCCCGGCGAATCCGACATTGGGCGACTCCCCCGCCGAGGCGCTCGGCGGCCTCGCCCGAGCCTGGGTGTCCCGGCAGGACCGGCTGGGCGCGGACCTGTTCGGGGAGCTGCGGACCGAGGACGTGCGAGTGCCGTTCACGCAGTTGATGGCGCTGGATGCGCTGTTGCTGGGCCTCGCGTTGGAGCGCCTGCGCCCACCCGAGCCGGGTGCCAGGTTGGTCCGCCTGGCGACGACGGCGCTGACTCTCCTGCACGGCGCACGGCAGCTGACTGCGGTTGCGCCGGGTTTCGTGGAGGCGTTCGACGTGGTGAGTGCGTGCGAGCAGCTGGGCGGCCTGGACCTGAACGACTACTGGGCGCCGCCGCGGCACACGGCCCCGGCGGTTCCCCTGGTGTCGCCGTGGCAGCCGCCGTCCACTGTGGATCTGGTGACAGGCGTGGCGGCCGCGCCTGCCGACGGCGTGGTGGCCGTGCTGGGCCTGCACCGCCTGGCAGCGGCCGAGGAGGCGGTCCGCGCTTCTGCCGACCCGCTGACGATCGCGGTGGTGACGGGTAACCCGGCGGAGCTGGACCCGTTGGCGCGCCTGGTGATCGGTGAGCTGGCGAGCTGTCTGCGCCAGTCGTTCCCGCGTTCGGCGTGGCCGTCGGTGCAGGTGGTGTCGGACCCGACAGGCACCCTGGCCGCGGCGGCGGGAGTACCGGCGGTGAGCGACGTTACGGAGTCGGCGGTCAGGGTGGCGAACGGCCAGATCGTCTGCCGAGCCGACGGAACGGGCGCCTGCCACGCAGTGGCGACCGCCAAGGTCCGGGTCTGAGGCGCGGCGACCGGCAACGCAACCGTCCGCAACGGCGACGACCGCGAAGTGGCTACCGCGAACGTCTCGGCGGCAGATGGCCGCTCGTCGGCAGCACAACCCGGCGCAGTTCGCCCAGTGGCGATCACGAGGGACTTGGCCGGTCGCTCATTGGCGGCCGCCAGAGGTGGAGCCCCGGCGAAGCGGGGCCCCACCATCCGAGCTACGCGAACTTGGCTCGCTTACCGATGTCCGAATCGATGGCCGCGTTCACGATGGTGCTGCGTTGTTGTGACGTGATCACGCCGTCGGTCACCAGCTGGTCGGTGACCTGGTTGACGTGGTTCACGAACTTGTTGTGCGTGCCGTACTCGGCGTTCTCCGCGATCAGGTCGTTGATCGTGCAGCCGTTGCCGGTGTCGACGTTCGGCACGCCTGTGTCGTTCGTGCCGATGATCACCGTCGCTCGGGTGTCCGAGCTGGGGCAGGCATCCGAGCCCGACTCCACGATCGTGAACGAGCCGGACAACTCCGCCGAGACGTTGCCCGCGACGTCCGTTGCGCGGTAGGCCACCGTGTGGGTGCCTGCCGTGGTCACCGTCACGGGGGCGGTGTACGCCGTCCACGCGCCGCTGTCCAGTTTGTACTCCACCGACGCCACGCCGGAGTCCACGTCCAGCGCGTCGATCGTGAGTGTCGCGCTGTCCAGGTAGTTCCAGTTCGCATCCTGGTTGCCCGACACCACCGCCGACACCGATGGCGGTGTCGTGTCCTCGTCCGGGTTCGCCACGACCGAGAACGCCACCGAGCCCTCCGCCGACACGTTGCCGGCCACGTCGGTCGCGCGGAACGACACGGTGTGCGCGCCCGCCGCGCTGACCTGGACCGGCTCGGTGTACGGCGCGAACGCGGCACCGTCCAATGAGTACTCGACCGATGCGACACCGGATCCCGAGTCGGTGGCCGTCACGGTGACGACGGCCGAGCCGACGTAGTTGCCGTCGGCGTCCTGCGAACCGGCCACGGACGCCGACACGGTCGGCGCGGTCGTGTCCTGCTCGACCACCGTGAACGATTCCATGCCCTCCGGCGAGACGTTCCCCGCCACGTCGGTGGCCCGGTAGTGCAGCATGTGCGCGCCCGCCGCATTGACGACCACCGGCGCGGTGTACGGCGCGAACGCGCCACCGTCCAATGAGTACTCCACGGAAGCGACGCCCGACCCGTCATCGGTGGCCGACAGGGTCACCGTGGCCGCGTCGACGTAGTTGCCGTCGGCGTCCTGGTTACCGGACAACGACGCCGTCACGGTGGGGGGAGTGGAGTCGCCGCCCTCGACCACCCGGAACGGTGTCGAGCCGGTCGCCGAGGCGTTGCCCGCCGCGTCGGTCGCGCGGTACTGCACCGCGTGGTCGCCCGGTTCGGACACCGTCACCGGCCCGGTGTAGGGCTGGAAGCCGGTGTCGTCCACCTCGTACTCCACCGACGCCACACCGGAACCCGCGTCGGTGGCGGTGACGGTGACCGTGGCGCTGCCGACGTAGTTGCCGTCCGCGTCCTGGTCGCCCGACAAAGCAGCCGTCACGGTCGGCGGCGTGGTGTCGTCACCGCCGCCACCGGAGACGATCGTGAAGTCGGACATGCCCTCCGGCGAGGTGTTGCCCGCGACGTCGGTCGCCCGGTAGTGCAGCATGTGGTCGCCCACGGTGTCGACGACCACGGGCGCGCTGTAGGTCGTCCACGCGCCACCGTCCAGTGAGTACTCCACACTGTCCACACCGGACGCGTCGTCGGTGGCCGACAACGTCGCCGTGGCGCTGCCGACGTAGTTGCCGTCGGCGTCCTGGTCACCGGACAACGTGGCGGTGACGGTCGGCGGGGTGGTGTCCTCGCCACCGCCGCCGGTGACCGTGAACTCGCCGGTCATCTGGTGGCCGGGGATCGCGCAGAAGAACCGGTACTTGCCGGGCGTGAGCGTGACCTGCTGCTCGTGCCGGCCGCCCGACGAGTCGAACGGGCTCGCGGTGATGTTCACGTTGACGTCGTGGTTGTAGCCCGGCGTCGAGGTGTCGAACGTCAGCGTGTGGGTCATGCCGGTCGTGTTGCCGGTGGCCTCGCTGTTCTCGAACACGATCGTCGTCGCCCCGGCCACGGCCGTGGTGGGGAACGAGGCGTAGGCGGTGATGCTGTCGTTGGCGGTCCAGGTCAGCGTCTGGTCCGCGGCGGCGGCCGTGCCGGAGGCGGCGAGGGGCGACCCCACCACCAACCCCAGCAAGGCCAGCGCGGCGAACAGAGCTCTAGCTCGAAGCATGTCAAGCCTTCCAAGGAACGAGGGCCGGCGCGGGCACGTGCCCGCGCCGGCCTCCCGGTTACAGCTGCCGCACTCGAATGTTGCGGAACTCGATCAGATCGTCGTCACTGTGGTTCTGCAGTCCGATGTAGCCACTCGCGAACTGCCGCAGATCCGTCGGCGGGTCGCCCTCGCGCGAGGACTCCTTGCCCGGGGTGTTGTCGAACTCGTTGATCACCACGCCGTTGCGGATGATCGTGTAGTGCTGCCCGACAACCTTGATCTCGTAGGTGTTCCAGGTCCCCTTCGGGGTGGCGCCGGCGTTCTCCAGACCGTTCTGGTCGAAGTTGTAGATCGACCCGGTCTTCTGCGGCTCACCGGTGTCCCCGTCGTAGATCTGGACCTCCTGTCCACAGTAGATCGCCACCCAGGCCTGCGAGTCTCGCGCGGCGCCGACGGTGCCGCAGCTGCCGGGCGGCCGCTGGCTCAGCGGCGTCCGGGGGTCCGGGAACCGGGTGAAGACACCGCTGTTCGCTCTATGGCCTTCCGGTGCGATGTCCTTGAACTGCAGCTTCACCGAGAAGTCGCCGAACGCCTTCTTGGCGTACCACAACATCCCGAGCCCGCCGGCGGATCGGAGCGACCCGTCCGGCTGGATGCTGAACTTCCCGCCCGGCGCCTGCGCCCAGCCGTAGAGCGACTGCTGGGTGCCGTCGTAGATCGCGTCGTACCCGAACACTCCCGGGTCACCGATGATCGACAGCTTCGCCGCCTGGTTCAGCTTCGACTGCTGGTTCGCGTTGACGATGCCCAGGTTCTTCAGCCGCTGCACGACGGTGGCGACGTGGTTGACGAACGCGGCATGGGTGGCCCACGTGGACTCGTCGTCGATCATGTCGTCGATCTTGCAGCCGCCGCCCGCGTTCTTGTTCACCACAGTCGTGTCGGTGTCGCCGAACGTGACCGTCGTGTTCGGATCGGACGAGGTGCAGCCGACGTTCACCGCGGTGCGGACCGTCGACGTCGTGCCGTCCGCGTAGGTGACGGTCAGCTTGGCCGTGAACGGACCCACCCGGGTGTAGGCGTGGCGCGGGTTGGCCTCGACCGACGTCTTGCCGTCACCGAAGTCCCAGTCGTAGGACACGCCGCCGGCCTTCGAGCCGTTGAACTGGTAGGTCAGCGGCTTGTTCTGCACCGCGACCGAGGACGCGGCGGGCAGCGGGGTGGGCGGACCGCCCTTGTAGGAGATCTTGATCAGCTTCTGGTTGGGATCGAGGCTGAAGAACCCACCCGCGTAGTCGAGCATGTAGAGCGCACCGTCCGGTCCGAACCGCGCGTCCATCCAGCTCTGCAACTTGTTGTCGCCACCGCCCGAGGCGATGATCTTGCCGACCGTCTCACCGAAGGCAGGCGGCTGGTGCGTCGGGACGCCCGCCGGGTCCACGGTCACCGCGACGCGGTTGGCCGCGCTCGTCTCATCACCGATGAACCACTTGTCGTCCCAGTACTTCGGCCACGCGACACCGCTCGCGGTGTCCACCCGGTCGTAGTGGTAGGTCGGCCCGGACATGATCGCCTGGCCGCCGCCCCGCAGGTACGGCTCGGTGTAGACCGCGTCGTCCTTGTTGTACGTCGGGATCGAGCTGCCGGGCCGCTTCGGGAAGACCGGGCCACCGCCGTCGGGCGAGTACCAGATCATGTTGTCCTTGATCGGCGGCAGCTCCACCCGGCCGGTGTTGCGCGGCGAGGTGTTCAGCGGGTGGTCGCAGTCGTACCAGCCGGTCAGCACGTCGGCGTCGTCGTTGCTGCGGTCACGGTAGGGCTGCCGGTTGCCCATGCAGTACGGCCAGCCGTGGTTGCCGGACTCGGTGATGACGGTCGCGGTCTCGTACTTCGCCGGCCCGAGCTCCGGGTTCGGCGAGGACGCGTCCGGACCGACCCAGCCCGCGGTCAGCCAGTCGTGCTCCGGGTCGATGGCCAGGCGCGCGATGTTGCGCACGCCCATCACGTAGATCTCCGGGCGGGCCTTGTCCGTCCCCGGCGGGAACAGGTTGCCCTGCGGGATCGTGTAGGTGCCGTCCGCCTCCGGGTGGATGCGGATGATCTTGCCGGCGAGGTCGTTCGTGTTGCCGGCCGTGCGGCGCGCGTCCTGGAACGAGACGCCCTGGTACTCGGCCTCCCAGTTGTTCCCGGAGTAGCCCTCCGAGCCCTGCGACGAGTTGTTGTCGCCGGACCCGACGTAGAGGTTGCCCTCGGCGTCGAACGCCATGCCGCCACCCGCGTGGCAGCAGCTGTGGATCTGCACCGGCCACTGCAGAAGGTCCTTGCGGGTGGCCTGGTCGAGCGTCTGGTTCGCCAGGTCGTAGGTGAACCGTGAGATCGTCCGGTAGCCGATCCGCTTGTCGCGGTCGATGGACGCGTGCGGCATCCAGTAGGTGTAGACCCAGCCGTTCTCGGTGAACTTCGGGTCGAGGACGATGCCCAGCAGGCCCTCCTCGTTCTTCACCAGCTCGTCACCGCTGCCGCGGTTGCCCATCACGTCGAGCGTGGTGAGCAGCTTTGCCTTCTTGGTGACCGGATCCCACTGGTGGATCGTGCCGCAACCCTTGCCGATGTTCGGGTTGTCCCAGCTGTCGGGCTGCGGGACGGCGTTGCCGGCACAGGCGGCCTTGCCCACGTAGAAGACGCGGCCGTTCGGCGCGATCGTCATGCCGTGCGGCTCGCCGATCTGGTCGAGCTGGCCCGCCTGGTTCTTCGGGGTGAGCCGCTCGATGGTGTAGTTCGACGCGATGGACGCCTGGCAGTCCGCGCGGACCATGCCGGTCGTCCACTTGAGAGCGCCGAGCAGGTGGCTGCGGAACGCGGCCTCGCCGTAGCTGCCGTCCGTGCCGCCCATGCGGGTGTAGAAGGACCGGCCGCCGTCGTAGTCGCTGCACCAGGAGATCGGGTGGAACGCGCCGTTCGCGCCCTGGCCCGGGTTGTACTTCCACTCCTCCACCTGCGCCACCGTGTGCACG
>Ga0164241_10003706_pt1 | contig 15199 bp, 9 predicted proteins | sample OricomyardsoilBY_FD_108780 | JGI IMG/M metagenome (GOLD analysis project Ga0164241, IMG submission 108780) | Backyard soil microbial communities from Emeryville, California, USA - Original compost - Back yard soil (BY) | ecosystem: Environmental > Terrestrial > Soil > Unclassified | place: USA... | reverse complement strand
TGAGTGCAGGAGTTGTTCCAGGGATGTTCGTCCCGTCCATGAATACAGTGTCGATATTGCTGATCACAGCACGAATGCCAGAAGCGCGTCCCAACAGTGCTGATACTCGCAGGTCTCCGAGATTGTTGGCTGTCAAGACCCTAGACCATTGCAGCGTACCCTGGTCGCTGACGGAGAAAATGGAGATGCCGGACATCGCGTATTGACGCAAGATGCCTGCCTCGTCGAACAATACCTCGCCGGGCTCCACCGCCTTGAGGCACACGAGAGAGCTGGCCACAGGCGCGCAAGCGATGATGCCGCTGATTGCGCCGTTGGGGTTTCCTACTCCCAATGCGTATATCAGACTGCCATCTCGGGTCACCGCTCCGAGCGCGAGGTTGGTGTTCGTTCCGCGGGACTCTAGGGACACGTCTCCGATGTCGAGTTGTCCTGAAAAGGCGTACCAGAAGTATGTGTTGCTCGCCGTGCTGACGGCGTTGGCTAGTACGAACGTGCTGGTGACGGCCGCCCCCGGGATCACGTCTACACGATCGAGCCCACCAGTGGTGAAGACGTACGCCTGCATGGGGCCACCAGCCGTCACAACGGCAGCGCCATTCGTCCGATGCAGCGAGCTCGGACCGCCGCTGAAGATGCCAGCAACGGTGATGCGATCATTCGACGACAATGGCCGGTAGATCTCGCCGGGGATCTGAGTTGCCTCGATCCAGGCCGCGGACAGGAATGTAGCATCACGAGCAAAGAAGCTAACGAGAATGTTGGGCCGCGTGATGATGCTCGGGGGGAACTCGACGCCAGAGGCTCGGTGGACGAAGCCTGCGTCCGAAACGATGGCGAATCCGTTGCCGAGCTCATGAAGCTCGAGCGCATGGGCAAATCCTTCGGGAAAGGAGATGCACTTCTCGAGTGATACAAGCTCGCCCACGTTGTTGTACCTGGCGGCCGCCACAGCATCGATCTCGCCAACGTCCAGAGACGCCGTGAGTGTGCCGCCCGCCTGCGTGGTGCCGATTGTCAGTCCAGTCTGCGGAACGCTGGTCATCATCCAGACGTCGTCTCCAGGTGCCTGCGCGATCCCAATCAGTGGGATGTCCGGGAGCACCACGTTCCAGTCATGGAGGGAGTCGTCAGGGACGCCGCCGCCGATGCATTGCCCGTTCGAGCAAGTGTCGGCCAAGGTGCAGTGGTCGTTGTCGTCGCACGACTTGGCAGTCATCACTACCGGATTCGTGCATTGCCCGGTGTCTGGAGCGCACTGGCCGGCGTTGTGGCACGGGTCGAGCGGTTGACATACAACGTCGGTTCGGACGCACTCTCCTTCGACACAGTGGTCATTCATCGTGCACAGGTTGCCGTCGTCACAGGACGCGTTCTCGCCGCGGAACGGCGACGAGCATTGACCGGATGACGGCTCACAGGTGCCGGAAAGGCGGCACGGACCGGTGGCCTGGCAGGTGATCTGAGTGCCCGCGCAGATCCCTTGCGTACAGATGTCGTCCGTCGTGCAGCGCAGCTGGTCGTCGCACTGGGTGCCGTCCTCGAGCTCGGGGTTCGAGCACGTGCCGGTCCTCGAATCACATGCGCCGACCTCGTGACAGCCATCGAGCGCCTCGCAGATGACCGGGTTGGAGCCAACGCAGTCGCCTCGGATGCAGGCTGACGAACCGGTGCAAGCATCAGCGTCGTCGCAGTCATCGCCGTCGTGAACAGCGTTCAGAGAGCACGTCCCGGTTGCCGGTGAGCAGGTGTTCTGCAGGCAGGGCGAATCGCTCGGTGTGCATTCTACCGGCGCACCGGGCTGGCAGAGTCGCATGGCATCGCACGTCTCGCGCCCATTGCAGTCATCGCCATCTCGGCAGTCGTCGTCATCTGCGCACTCGCACAGCGAGTCATCATGTAAGCAGGTGCCCTTGTCGCAGCGATCCGCGGTGCAGTCGAACGCGTCCGCGCACACCACCGGAGCTCCCACGCACGCCCCTTCGACGCAGTGGTCGCCAGTCGTGCACGCGTCATTGTCGTTGCACTCACCAACCCGTGCGACTTGGATGCATGTGTGGTTGGAGCAAACGCCGACCTGGCAATCGGTGTCGAGCTGGTGGCAGTCGTTCGCGCAGTCGATTGCAGTGTCCGCGTCGGACTCGGTGGCGTCCTGTACACGCGTGTCTGCGGTGTCCGTCGTCAACGTATCAATGTCCAACGGCGCGGTCGCGTCGGCGCCAGAGTCGTCGGGTGGGGCAGCATCGACCTCCATCCCTGAGCCGGTCGTAGCGTCCGCGATTGCCGTCGCGTCGCTCTCCACCGGCAGTGGCCCGGGGAAGCACGCTCCGATCAAGAGCCATGGGGCGGCGGACATGAACGTTGTGCTACGGGGTTTCAAGTTGGCAGCTCCGACCACAGAGCACGTGCCTTAGCACTTCGTGTGGAATGCGTCCAGGGCCGGTGGGCGGAACTGTGTCATTCAGCGCGTCGGGCTAAACGACGAGAGCCACCCAGTGTGGCCCTAGGTCCGAGATGCGAACGGACATGTGGTTGATATTGCGATTCTGGAGCAGCGTCCAGAGCTCGTTGGTCTTGGCAGAGTTGCCGATGTTGCCCGTGCCGCGGGTAGCGTTGGTGCGCCACAGCTCGGTGACGGTCGGCAGGCGGGCACCTGTAGCTCGACTCGATTGACGGAATTCGTCGCGCGGCTGGGTCCAATCCACGACCACTCGAATGGTGTCATCGCCCGATTGGGGTGACACGGTCGTCATGAGACGAGAGAAGGTCGAAGTTGCTAACAGGCGGCATTACGTGTGTTGGATGAATTCTTCTGCCGAAGAATCCAGCACAATCAATCGCGCGGCCAGCTCGCATTGAAGATGCAGACGCGGCCGTCCTCGAGCGCGACGCCGATCGAGCGGCCGTCGGCGCTCACCGCGATGGCCGTGGCGCGGTCTTCGAGAGGCAGGCGCATGACCTCGCGGGCGCGCGCGACGTCCCAGAGGTCCAGACGTTGGTCGCTGGCGACGACCAGCCGCGAGCCGTCGGGCAGGAACGCGAGGGCCGTCGGGACCGCGTGATCGATGGCGAGCCTCGTGACGAGCTCACCGCTGCTCGGGTCGCGCAGCGCGACTGCGCCGTCCTCGACGACCGCGAGCTGTGATCCGTCGGTGCTCAGCGCCGCCGCGCCCGCGCGACGCTCCATCGGCATGAGCCACAGCGTCTGGCCATGCGCGTCGAGCGCGCTGAGGCCGACGCGGTCGCGGACCAGCGCGAGCACCCCGCGTGAGCTCGCGAGCAGGGTGAGCTGGCCGCTCGCGTCGACGGGCACGTCGGGCTCGAAGCGACGCTCGGCCGTGCTCCAGGGGCGCAGCAGCCCAGGCGTCGCGAACACCACCATGTCGGCGCGGGCTGCGACGGCTTGCGCGGGCAGCGACACGAGCGTGGTCCGCGACGCGCGCTCGATGATGCTCGCTATCCCCTCACGCACGAGCACCACCAGCTCGTCGTGCGGACCGGCGACCAGCACCATGTCGGCGATGTCGTTGGCCGCGGCGCCGTCTTCCGGGCGGGTCGGGACGCCGGTCCAGCGGTCGCGCGCCTCGCCCACCGCGTCGAGCCAGGTGGATGGCGCGTCGTGCGTGAACGCGATCTGGTAAGCGCGCACGTCGACCTCGGCCTGCGGGCGCTGCGGATCCCACGCGCGCACACCGTCGCTCGCGGCCGACACGAGCTCGTTGCCGGCGAGCACGAGGTCTCGCAGCGGTGCTCGGTGCGCGCGCAGCACGTTCACCTCGACGCCCGCCTCGACCACGTGCAGCGCGCCGTCGATGGTGCCGGCCACGAACACGTCGCGCTCGTCGGCCGCCACGAGCGCGGTCACCGGGCGATCGAAGTCGGTCGGGGGCTCGACGTTCGCACCGCTGGTGCTGTCGTAGCGCGTGACGCGGCTCCCGAAGCGGCGGTCCTGGCTCACGACCACGAGCGCCCCGACGGCGAGCTCGGGCGCCGACAGCGTGGGCAAGGCGCGCTCCCAGACCAGCGCACCGCTGCCGAGATCGGTGGCACGCAGCGTCTGCCCGAGGTCGAGCGTGATGGCGCGCGCGAAGTCGGGCGTGAGGCCGATGTCCTCGACGGGAGCGGCCTCGCTCAGCAGCGTGTCGGGGTTGACGTAGCGGCCGGCCTGAACCTCGACCGAGGCTTGGCGCGCGCCGCTCTGCGCGTCGAAGAGCGTCACGCGCCGCGGCTGCGAGATGCGCGCGAGCGTCGTGCCGCGGGCGTCGCGCGCGATGCGCAGCGCGGGTCCCGCCTCATCGACGAGCGCGTCGCGCGCGGCCTGCGTCTGCAGATCGTAGCTGTGAACCCCGCCGGCCGAGCGCACGAGCACGCGATCGTTCATGAGCACCACGTCGTCCACGGGCGCGTGCGTGGCGATGCGAGCGCGCGGCGCGCCGTCGCGTGTCACGACGTCGACGACGCCGTCGGCCGACACGCGTGCGAGCAGCGTCCCGCTCGGATCGACGGCGAGGCGGTAGGTCGGGGTGTCAGCGAGCTCGTGCAGCGCGCCGTGCACGAGGCCCATGACGTACTGCCACTCCCAGCCGCGTCGGGCCGCGGGCGTCGCGGCGAGCTGTCGATCCGCGCTGGCCAGATCGCTGTCACTCCAGGCGCGCTGTGCGAGCGCGAGCGAGGCGACGTAGAGGTGGTGTTCGGCCGACTCGCGCTCGAGGTCGGCCTGCTTGCGCGCGTCGTCGGCTTGCCTGCGCGCCACCTCGGCGGCCTTGCCCGCGTCGCGTGCCTCGCGCTCGGAGGTGCGCGCGGCGACCTCGGCCGAGCGCGCTAGCTGCTCGGCATCGCGTGCTTGCGCGCGCTCTTCGTCGATCATCAGCGCCGCGACCGTCGCGCCCACGAACAGCAAGAGCAGCGCGATGCCCGCGGTCACGACCAGCGTGCGGTGGTTCTTCGCCCAGCGGGTCGTGCGCTCGACGAGCGTCTCGCGGTGCGCGCTGACCGGCGCGCCGGCGCGGTGCCGCTCGAGGTCGGCGGCGAGCTCGCCAGCATCCGCGTAGCGATCGCGCGGGTCCTTCGCGAGCGCCTTCAAGCAGATCGCCTCGAGCGCGCGCGGCACGCTCGGGTCGAGCGCGCGTGGCGGTTTCTCGACCGGACGCAGGCTCGCGACCGCGGCCAGCATGTCCTCGCTGTTCACGCGCGGAAACGGCAGCTCGCCGGTGAGCGTCTCGTACAGCATGGCGCCGAGCGCGAAGACGTCGCTTCGCTGATCGAGCGCGTGGACCTCGCCGCGTGCTTGCTCGGGCGCCATGTAGGCGGGCGTGCCGATGACCTGGCCCGCGCGCGTGGAGGTCCAGTCGCCGTCGTCGTCGACCTCCGCGGGTGCCTCGATATCGTCAAGGGACTTTGCGATACCCCAGTCGAGGATCATCGTCTCGCCATAGGCGCCGAGGATCACGTTCTGCGGCTTGAGGTCGCGGTGGATGACGCGGCGCGCGTGCGTGTAGGCCATCGTGCGCGCGACCGCGAGGCACGCCTCGACGAGGCGCGCGCGGGCGAGCGCGACCTGCGCGGGTGGGTCCTTCTTCTTGAGCTCGTGGAAGCTCAGGATGGCGTCGCCGAGCGTCTCGCCGTGGACCAGCTTCATGGCGAAGAACGGGCCGGTCGCGCTGTCGCCGAGCTCGTAGATCGGCACGACGCCCGGGTGCTCGAGGCGCGCCGCGACACGCGCCTCACCGAAGAAGCGGCGGCGCGTGTCCTCGCGCTCGGCGATGTGCGCGTGCATCTGCTTGAGCGCGACGGTGCGCGCCAGCGACTCGTCGCGCGCGAGCCACACGAGCCCGAAGCCGCCGCGCCCGAGCTCGGCCTCGAGGCGATAGCGGCCGAGCCGGTCGCCGATGACGCTGCCTTCGCTGACGCTGACCAGGCGCTCGAGCGCGGCCACCGCCGACTCGGTCGGGAAGAGCGCGGGGAAGCGCTGGCGATACGTCGCGACGCCCGGTCGATCGCCGAAGCGATAGCGCACGCGCAGCTCGTGCTGGAGCAGGCGGCGCACACGATCATCGTCGGCGCCGAGCTCGGGAAAGCGGCGCACGTAGTCTTCCGTGGTGACGCGGCGACCCACGCGCCACGACTGCTCGAGCTCGATGTAGACCAGCTCTTCCAGCGTCGTGAGGCGCGCCGGCCCGTCCTCCGGCAGCGCGGCCTCGATGGGCAGCGGATGGCCTTCGTGCCAGGCGTTCTCGAAGCGCAGGCGCGTCGCGTGGTCGACGGTGTCGCCAGCATCCAAGGTCGTGGAGCTCACGTCGCGGCTCATATAATGGTGGCCCAGGGTATGGAAAGCCCTTCCACTTTTGCGGTGGAACGGCTACCAAGCGCGCCGATGGCGCGGCTGGTCACTTCTCCGGGGCTTCTCGCGTTGGCCGATGGCTCGGTCTTCCACGGCGTGTCGGTCGGTGCGTCCGGCTCGACGGTCGGTGAGGTCGTGTTCAACACGGCCATGACCGGCTATCAGGAAGTCCTCACGGACCCGAGCTATCACCAGCAGATCGTCACGCTCACCGTGCCGCACGTCGGCAACGTGGGCGTCAACCTGGACGACGAAGAGGCTCCCGGGCCGCAGGTCGCAGGCCTCGTCATCCGCGACCTGCCGCGCCGCATCAGCAACTGGCGCGCCCACGAGCCGCTCGATGTCTACCTCGAGCGCAACGGTATCGTGGCGCTCGCCGAGATCGACACGCGCCGCCTCACGCACGTCTTGCGCGACAAGGGGTCGCAGAACGGCTGCATCCTCACGGCCGCTCCGGGCAAGGCGCTCGACGTCGACCGGGCGCTCGCCAGCGCGCGCGCGTTCGCCGGCCTCGACGGCACCGATCTCGCCAAGGTCGTGACCGTGCCCGAGCAGCACGACTGGCGCGATGGCTCGATCCGCTGGCTCGACGACGGCCTGCCCGCGACGAGCGAGGGTCGCTTCCACGTGGTCGCCTTCGACTTCGGCGTGAAGCGCAACATCCTGCGTATGCTCGTCGACCGCGGCTGCCGCGTCACCGTGGTGCCCGCCGAGACGAAGGCCGAGCGCGTGATGGCGCTGCAGCCCGACGGCGTGTTCCTCGCCAACGGCCCGGGCGACCCCGCGCCGGTGCGCTACGCGCAGGACGCCATCCGCAAGATCGTGCCGACCGGCATGCCGGTCTTCGGCATCTGCCTCGGGCACCAGCTGCTGTGCCTCGCGCTCGGCGCCAAGACGCTCAAGATGAAGTTCGGCCACCACGGCGCGAACCACCCCGTGAAGGAGCTCGCCAGCGGGCGCGTGCTCATCTCGAGCCAGAACCACGGCTTCGCGGCGGACGCTGCCACGCTGCCGGCCGAGCTGCGGCCGACGCACGTGTCGCTCTTCGACGGCTCGCTGCAGGGCGTCGAGCACACTTCCCTGCCGGTCTTCTCGTTCCAGGGCCACCCCGAAGCGAGCCCCGGGCCGCACGACGTCGCGCACCTGTTCGATCGGTTCGTCGCCGATATGGCAAACCGACTGACAAAATAAGGATCCGACCATGCCGCGGCGTGACGACATCAAGTCGATTCTCCTGATCGGCGCTGGCCCGATCGTCATCGGTCAGGCGTGCGAGTTCGACTACTCCGGCGTGCAGGCCTGCAAGGCGCTGCGTGCCGAGGGCTACCGGGTCATCCTGGTGAACTCCAACCCCGCGACGATCATGACGGATCCGGACATGGCCGACGTCATCTACGTCGAGCCGGTCGAGTGGGAGACGGTCGCGCGCATCATCGAGCGTGAGCGGCCCGACGCCATCCTCCCGACCATGGGCGGTCAGACCGCGCTCAACTGCGCGCTCGATCTCGACCACCACGGCGTGCTCGCGAAGTACGGCGTCGAGCTCATCGGCGCGCGCGTGCCGTCGATCGAGAAGGCCGAGAACCGCGAGCTGTTCAAGCACGCCATGGAGAAGATCGGCCTCGACATGCCGAAGGCCGTCTTCGCCAGCACGCTCGAGCAAGCCCTCGCGGCCGCGGAGGTCGTGGGCTACCCGGCCATCATCCGCCCGTCGTACACGCTCGGCGGCACGGGCGGCGGCATCGCGCGCGACGAGGCGCAGCTCCGCGTCATCGCGGCGCGCGGGCTCGAGGCGAGCCCCATCTCGCAGATCCTCGTCGAGGAGTCGGTCCTCGGCTGGAAGGAGTTCGAGCTCGAGGTCGTGCGCGACCGGGCCGACAACTGCATCATCGTGTGCAGCATCGAGAACCTCGACCCGATGGGCGTGCACACGGGCGACTCGATCACCGTCGCGCCCGCGCTGACGTTGACCGACAAGGAATACCAGCGCATGCGCGACGCGGCCTTCGCGGTCATGCGCGAGATCGGCGTCGACACCGGCGGCAGCAACGTGCAGTTCGCGATCGATCCCGCGAGCGGCCGCATGATCATCATCGAGATGAACCCGCGCGTGTCGCGCAGCTCGGCGCTCGCGTCCAAGGCGACGGGCTTCCCGATCGCCAAGATCGCGGCCAAGCTGGCCGTCGGCTACACCCTCGACGAGCTCGGCAACGACATCACGCGCGTCACGCCGGCGTCGTTCGAGCCGACCATCGACTACGTCGTCGTGAAGATGCCGCGCTTCGCGTTCGAGAAGTTCCGCGATGCCGACGTGCGCCTCGGCACGCAGATGAAGTCGGTCGGCGAGACGATGGCCATGGGGCGCACGTTCGCCGAGGCGCTGCAGAAGGCGCTGCGCGGCCTGGAGATCGGCGTGGCGGGCCTCGACCCGAAGCCCGCGCTGGCGGACGACGCGCTGGCCCACGAGCTCGCCCATCCGGGTCCCGAGCGCATCTTCTATCTGGCCGACGCGCTGCGCCGCGGCTGGTCGTTCGAGCGCGTGCAGGCGCTCACGCGCATCGATCCGTGGTTCGTCGATCAGCTCGTCCGCATCATCGAGGCGGAGACGAGAGTCGCAGCTGGCGCGCTCGCCGATATGACAAAATCGACCATGCGCGCGCTCAAGCGCCAGGGGTTCTCCGATCGGCGCCTCGCGACGCTCATGCGTGTCGGCGAGGACGAGGTGCGCGCCCACCGCCACGCGCTCGACGTGCGCCCGGTGTTCTTCCGCGTCGACACCTGCGCGGCCGAGTTCGCGTCCGAAACACCTTATCTTTACAGCACTTATGAAGAGCAGTGCGAGGCGCGGCCGAGCGACCGCAAGAAGATCATGATCCTCGGCGCGGGTCCGAACCGCATCGGTCAGGGCATCGAGTTCGACTACTGCTGCGTGCACGCCGCGCTGGCGCTGAAGGAGGATGGCTTCGAGACGATCATGGTGAACTGCAATCCCGAGACTGTCTCGACGGATTATGACACTTCCGATCGCCTCTACTTCGAGCCGGTCACGCTCGAGGACGTGCTCGAGATCGTGCACGTCGAGCAGCCCGTCGGGGTCATCGTCCAGCTCGGCGGGCAGACGCCGCTGAAGCTCGCGCGTGGGCTCGAGAAGGCCGGCGTGCCGATCATCGGGACCACCCCCGACGCCATCGATCTGGCGGAGGATCGCGAGCGCTTCCAAGAGCTCCTGCAGGGCCTCGGGCTGCGCCAGCCGGAGAACGCCACGGCGATGGACGTGGCCGACGCGAAGCTGAAGGCCGAGACCGTCGGCTTCCCGCTGGTGGTCCGACCGTCGTACGTGCTCGGCGGTCGTGCGATGGAGATCGCGCGTTCCCATGAGGACTTGGATCAGTTCCTCGGGCCGGCCTTCGCGGTCTCGAACGACCAGCCCGTGCTGCTCGATCGTTACCTGCGCAACGCCATCGAGGTCGACGTCGACGCGCTCGCCGACGGCACCGACGTCGTGCTCGGCGGCGTCATGGAGCACATCGAGCACGCCGGCGTGCACTCGGGCGACTCCGCCTGCTCGCTGCCCCCTTACTCGCTCACGCCCGCTCTGCAGGCCGAGCTGCGCACCCAAGCGGTGCAGCTCGCGCGCGCCCTCGGCGTGGTCGGGTTGATGAACGTGCAGTTCGCGGTGTGTGACGGCGTCGTCTACATCCTCGAGGTCAACCCGCGCGCGTCGCGCACCGTGCCGTTCGTCGCCAAGGCCACCGGCCGCCCACTCGCCAAGATCGCCGCGCGTATCATGGCCGGCAAGAAGCTCGCCGAGCTCGGCATCGTGAGCGAGCAGCTGCCGGCGATGTTCTCGGTCAAGGAGGCGGTCTTCCCGTTCCGCAAGTTCCCGGGCGTCGACGTGATGCTCGGGCCGGAGATGAAGTCGACCGGCGAGACCATGGGCTCGGGCAGCGAGTTCGCCGAGGCCTACGCCAAGGCCTTGCTCGGCGCGGGTGTGCGCCTCCCGACGAGCGGCCGCGTGGTCGTGCGCGTCGACCCCGACGACGCGCCGATGGTCGTGCCCGTGGCCGACCACCTCAAGGCGCTCGGCTTCGAGGTCGTGGCCGGCGACATCACCGCCGACGCGCTCATCGGGCTCGGCTATCCGATCGAGCGCGTCGATCCGCAGAGCCGCCTGGACGGCGCCGCTATGGTGCTCGCGGCGGGGCGCGGCGCGAGCGACCTACGCAAGGCCAGCTTCGCGGCGCGCCTGCCGATGTACACGACCATCTCCGGGCTGGCCGCGGGTGCCCGCGCCATCGCGCGCCTCAAGGCCGGGCCGCTGGCGCCGCGCAACCTCGACGAGGTCCACCAGGGCTGACGCCTCGTGGGCCGCGCCGCCGACTCACGGCAGCGTGTGGTGGACCTTCTGCACGTCGTCGTCCTGCTCGAGCTTGTCGACCAGCTTGAGCACGTCCTCGACCGCGGTCGTGTCGACCTCGGCGAGTGTGACCGGCAGGTACTCGGACTCCGCCGACACGAGCGCCAGCTTCTTCTCTTCGATGGCGGCCTGCATACGTCCGAAGTCGCTGAACGCGACGCGGATGATGAGCTCGCCCGCCTGCTCGTCGGTTCCCTCCTCCAGATCCTCGAGGCCGTAGTCGATCAGGTCGAGCTCGAGCTCGTCCTTGTCGATCCCGTCGCACTTGATGCGGATGACGCCGGCGTGCTTGAAGAGGAAGCCGACGCTGCCCGAGTTGCCGAGGTTGCCGCCGAACTTGTTGAAGTGCATACGCAAGTTCGCGACGGTGCGGGTCGGGTTGTCGGTCGCGACCTCGACCAGGATGGCCACGCCGTGGGGCCCGTACCCCTCGTAGACCATCTCGGTGTAGTCGGCCGCGTCCGCGCCGGCGGCGCGCTTGATGGCCGCCTCGACGAGGTGCTTCGGCATGTTCGCGGCGCGCGCGTTCTGGATGCAGCGGCGCAGCGCCGGGTTGCCGTCGGGGTTCGGGCCCGAGGCCTTCACGGCGATGGTGATGTCCTTGCCGATCCGCGAGAACGCCTTCGAGTTGCGGTCGGACCGCGCGAACATCGACTGCTTCCTGTTCTCGAACGCTCTACCCATGGCTCTGCTCCTGGCTCATCGCGGCGGGCCTCATAACATGCCGCTTGACGGGGGGCGCAAGCGCGCGTAGAGGACTGAATGTTCATTCCGGCCGCATAGCCCGCTCAAGGGCGCCTGCGGAGCCGGTCTGCGCGATGCGTCAGACCATGCCCGAAGCCGACATTCAGACCACCAAGCGCAGCGCGATCCTCGCGGGCGCGCTGCGGCTGTTCGCGGAGCAGGGCTTCCACGGCGTGACGGTGCCCGAGGTGGCCGCCCTCGCGAAGGTCGGCGCGGGCACAATCTATCGGTACTTCGCGAGCAAAGAGGCGCTCGTGAACGCGCTCTTCCAGCAGCACAAGACGGCCATGGCCGACGCGCTGCTGAAGGACATCCCGCCCGACACGAACCCGCGCGAGCTGTTCCGCACGATCTGGGGACGCGCCATCGCGTTCGCGCGCACCAACCCGCACGAGGTCCGCTTCCTCGAGCTGCACCACCATGGCGACTACCTCGACGCCGACAGCAAGAAGGTGCAGCGCCGCTTCGAGGGCGTCGCGCTGGCGTTCGTCGACCGAGCGCAGAAGCTCGGCGCCATCAAGAAGGTCCCGCCCGGCGTCATCCTCGCGCTCGTCTGGGGCGGCTTCGCGGGCACGCTCAAGATGTACTGGGGCGGCCAGCTGAAGCTCACCGACGAGGTGATCGGCGCGTGTGAGCAGTGCCTCTGGGAAGCGATTCGGCTGTGATCGTGGAGCGCGGCCGGACCGCGCTCTTCGTGTGTCCCACCCAGGAATGAACATTCATTCCTAAGCCTAGGAAGAACCGATGTCCAAGCAGACCAAGACCATCCTCGTCACCGGCGCCACCGCCGGCATCGGCCGCCACGCGGCCTTGCACCTGGCGGCGCGCGGCCACCACGTCATCGCCACGGGCCGCCGCCCGGATGCGCTCGCGGCGCTCGGCGCCGAAGCCAGCGCCGCCGGCTCACGCCTCGACACGCTCGTGCTCGACGTCACCGATCAGGCCTCGATCGATGCCGCCGTGCGCGCGGCGGACACGCTCACGAGCGGTCACGGCGTCGACGTGCTCGTCAACAACGCCGGCTATGGCCAGCTCGGCCCGCTCGAGCTCATCTCCGACGCCGACGTGCGCAAGCAGTTCGAGACCAACGTGTTCGGCCTGCTGGCGACGACCCGCGCGTTCCTGCCGAGCATGCGTCGCCGCGGCGCCGGGCGCATCGTCAACGTGAGCTCGGTCGGCGGGCGCGTGACGTTCCCGCTAGGCGGCGCCTACCACGCATCGAAGTACGCGGTCGAGGCGATGTCCGACGCGCTCCGCCGCGAGCTCGCGACGTTCGGCATCGACGTGGTCGTGGTCGAGCCCGGCCCGATCGCGACCGAGTTCTCCGACCGCGCGCTGCAGCACGCGGCGCCCTACGTCGATCCCGCGTCGCCGTACGCGCCGCTGGTCGCCCGCGCGCAGCAGCTCATGAGCCACAGCGAGCGCTTCTCGGCCCCCGCGAAGGTCATCTCGGAGGTCCTCACGCGCGCCATCGAGAGCCGCCGGCCGCACACGCGCTACGTCGCGCCGTTCTCGTCGCGCGTGATGCTCGCGGTGCTGAGCGCGCTGCCCGCGCGCGTGACCGACGCGCTGCTCCTGCGCGCCACGGGCGGCCGCCGCGGCGCCGTGGCGTGAGCGGCCAGCGGCTGAGACGCGCACGATCTGCGTCCCGACGCGCGCCACCAACACGACGAGGGCGAGCGCACGCACGCGCAAGAGGTCTGGCGCGCGGCCGACCACCAGCTCGTGCGGACGAAGCACATCGAGGACGAGCGGCACCCGGTCTGCCTGCGCTGCCCCCTGCCGATCAGTCCTTCATCGCCTCTTTGGTGATCGTCTCGGCGCCCGTCTTGCCCACCATGATGTGGTAGCGCTCGCCGGCGTTGCTCGGCATGAAGCGCCGCACCACGACGATCTTCAGGCCTTCCGGCAAGACGTCGATCGACTCGCCGGACTCGCGATCGAGGATCGCGATGCCGTCGAACAGCGCCAGGTTCAAGAACATCACCAGCTCGTCGCTCGACGGCGCCTGCGTGAGCCAGCCGTGCGCGCGCGCGAAGTCCGCGAACGTCTTCTTGCCGCGCACGCCGTAGGTCGTGCCGGTCTTCGCGTCGATGACTGTGCGCATGACGCCCGTGCCCGGATAGGCGGTCGGATCGGCCGCCACCGCGATCACCGTGTCGAACGGGCCAGTCTCGCGCCGCACCTCGATCGTGGCCTTGGGCGTGGCCTTGAGCAGCTCGGCCTTCATGGTCTTCTGCGCCGCCTCGACCGCCTTCGCGACCGGCGCTGGCAGCGTCGGATCGTCGGTCGTGAGTGGCGGCGGCGGGGCCGCCAGCAGCAGCGCGGTCATCAACGTGAGGCATGTCATGGGGGACCTCCTGGGCGGTCAACCTAGCAACTCACCTCGCTCACCGAAAACTTCGTGCGCATGCGGCCGCGCGACCGACTCGCACAAAGTTCATTACGCGCCGCAGCAATCGTGCGGGCCGACGTGCACCGACGAGGCGAGTTCGGCTATCGTTCGCCTCATGAACCGCATGCCCACCCGCTTGCTCTTCGTCCTCGCCTTCGCGGCCTGCAGCGACGACTCGTCCAGTGGGGTCGTCCACGACGCCTCCAACAGCGACGGCGTCGATCAGCTCACGTTCACGCCGCCGGACACGACCACCGGCTTCGACACGACCGTTCCCACCGACACGAGCGGCGACAGCGACGACGCCGACGCCGGCCCGTGCCCCGGCTGCTTCGGCTCACCGTGCGACGACAACGTCGACTGCAACAGCCAGTGGTGCGTGCCGGGTCCCGACGGGACCATCTGCACCCAGACCTGCATCACCGAGTGCCCCGATGGCTTCTCGTGCCGCCCGGTCACCGCGGGCGCGGACGTGCAGTTCCTCTGCATCTACGACAACAGCTCGTACTGCGCGCCCTGCGACAAGGACCTCGACTGCGTCGACCCCTTGAGCCCGGGCGTCCAGTCGCGCTGCGTCACCGACACCGACACGAGCCAGGGCTCGTTCTGCCGCACGCCCTGCGACGACGACGGCGACTGCCCCGGTAGCGCGGTGTGCCGCACGACGATCATCGATGACGTCGAGGTCTCGCTGTGCCGCCCGCCCGACGGCGAGGTCTGCACCTGCTCGTCGTGGGCCAGCGGGCGCCAGGCCTCGACCTCGTGCGCGCTCACCAACAGCTTTGGTACCTGCACCGGTCGCCGCCGCTGCGCCGCCGACGGCCTCTCCGCGTGCAACGCGCGGCTGGCCGCCGCCGAGCTCTGCAACGGCATCGACGACGACTGCGACAGCGTCACCGACGAGACGTTCCCCGACGACGGCATGGCCTGCGACTCGGACGATCCCGACGTCTGCAACGACGACGTCATGCGCTGCATCAACGGTAGCCCGCTGTGTGTCGAGGTCATCGGCCCGCCACCCGTCGAGGTCTGCAACGGCATCGACGACGACTGCGACGGGCTCACCGACGAGGAGGACGACGACCTGGTGATCCCGCCGTGCGAGAACCAGGCGGGCGTTTGTGCAGGTGCAGCAAAGCCGCTGGCGCTGTGCCAGCGCGAGGCCGGCTGGCTCGCTTGCAGCGAGGCCGACTACGCCGACCCGTGACAGCCCGGCGCGGCCTTCTACACCCCCGCGGGCGAGGTCGCCTGCGATGGCCGCGACAACGACTGCAGCGGCCAGACCGACGAGGACTTCACCTAC
>Ga0164241_10003705_pt1 | contig 15201 bp, 12 predicted proteins | sample OricomyardsoilBY_FD_108780 | JGI IMG/M metagenome (GOLD analysis project Ga0164241, IMG submission 108780) | Backyard soil microbial communities from Emeryville, California, USA - Original compost - Back yard soil (BY) | ecosystem: Environmental > Terrestrial > Soil > Unclassified | place: USA... | reverse complement strand
TCCATCTGTCTCCCGGACGGCCGCGGTACGGCGCTGCTCCGCCGGCTGCACGCGAACGCGGGAGTCTCGTATCGGCATCTCGCGCTGCCGTTGGAGCAGTACGCCGTACTCAAGGACTTCGGCGAGGCGAACGACGCGTGGATCGCGGCGGCCGTGGAGTTGGGCGCTGAAGCGGTCGCTGGGGCGGTCAAGGACGCCGGACTGACGCTGGACGACGTCGACCTGCTGATGTTCACGACCGTGACCGGTGTGGCGGCGCCGTCGATCGACGCGCGGGTGGCTGTGCGGCTGGGGATGCGGGAGGACCTGAAAAGGCTGCCGTTGTTCGGACTCGGGTGTGTGGGCGGGGCGGCTGGGATCGCTCGCTTGCATGACTACTTGAAGGCTTGGCCCACGCATGTCGCCGTACTGCTGTCGGTGGAGTTGTGCTCGCTGACGTTGCAGCGGGACGACTCCTCGCTGCCGAACCTTGTCGGCGGGGCGCTGTTCGGGGACGGCGCAGCCGCTGTGGTGCTGACCGGATCGGAGCATCCGGCGGCGTCCGGGCCGTCGGTGGTGGCGACACGGAGCCGGCTGTATCCGGACTCCGAGCGGGTGATGGGCTGGGATATCGGATCTGGCGGGTTCCGGATCGTGCTCGGGGCGGACGTGCCCGAGGTGGTGCGGCAGTACCTCGGCGGCGACGTACGCGGCTTCCTCGCGGACCACGGGCTGACGGTGCCGGACGTCGGGACATGGGTCAGTCATCCGGGTGGGCCGAAGGTGCTGGACGCGGTGTCGGAGACGCTCGACCTACGACCCGGAGCGCTGGAGCTGACCTGGAGGTCGCTCGATGCGGTCGGCAACTTGTCGTCGTCCTCGGTGTTGCACGTGCTCGGTGACACGCTGCGGCTGGATCCTTCTCCTCAGGGGCCCGGGCTGTTGCTGGCGATGGGTCCGGGGTTCTGTTCCGAGCTCGTACTGCTGGAGTGGTGATGTACGCCTACTACGTGGTGTTCGTGCTGCTGGTCGCGCTCGAGCGGGTGGCGGAGTTGGTGGTGTCGCTGCGCAACGCGCGGTGGAGCTTCGCGCAGGGCGGAGTGGAGTCGGGGCGCAGGCACTACCCGTTCATGGTCGCGCTGCACACCGGATTGCTCTTCGGCTGTCTGGCGGAGGCGGCACACCGGCCGTTCATCCCATGGCTCGGGTGGCCGATGGTCGTGGTGGTGCTGCTGTCGCAAGGGCTGCGCTGGTGGTGCATCGCGGTGCTGGGCCGGCAGTGGAACACCCGGGTGATCGTCGTACCAGGGCTCCGGTTGGTTGCGGGTGGCCCGTACCGGTGGATCCGGCACCCGAACTACGTGGCGGTGGTTGCTGAAGGCATCGCGTTGCCGCTGGTCCACACCGCGTGGGTGACCGCGCTGGTCTTCACGGTGTTGAACATCCCGCTTCTCGCGATCCGCATCCGCACCGAGGAAACCGCTCTGAACTCCGCCCTGGTCAAGTGATCGACCTCCTTGTCGCCGGCAGCGGTCCAGCCGGTGCTGCGACCGCCATCCGCGCCGCTTTGGCCGGACTGTCCGTCGCTGTGGTCGAGCCACGATCCGCTCCGATCGACAAAGCCTGCGGTGAGGGCATCGCCCACAGCGCTGTCGACTACCTGTCCCGCCTCGGCGTCAAGCTGGACGGCCGCCCGTTCTACGGCATCCGCTACCTCGACGGACAGCACCAGGTCGACGCCCGCTTCCACGCCGGCCCCGGGCTGGGCGTCCGCCGTACGACGCTCCACCAGGGTCTGATGGACCGCCTGGCGGATCTCGGTGTCGAGGTCGTCCAAGGCCGGGTCACTGCCGTCACCCAGAACGGCACCTCCGTCACTGCGGCCGGCCGGACCGCCCGCTACCTGGTCGCCGCCGACGGACTCCACTCACCTCTCCGCCGCCAACTCGGCCTCGGTACGAGCCCGTCGGGTGATGTCCGCCGCGGACTGCGGCAGCACTTCTTCGTCCGCCCCTGGACTGATCTGGTGGAGGTGTACTGGTCAGGGCTGGGAGAGGCTTACGTGACACCGGTGGCCGACGACCTGGTCGGGGTCGCGATCCTCACGTCGGCTCGCGGGACCTTCAACTCGCACCTGGACGCCTTTCCCTCGCTCAGACGACGCCTGAGCGGCGCCCGCCCCGCCCACACGGTCATGGGTGCCGGACCGCTCCGCCAACGCGTCCGCGGCCGGGTGGCCGGACGGGTGCTGCTGGTCGGAGACGCTGCCGGGTACGTCGACGCCCTGACAGGGGAGGGGATCGCGGTCGCCCTGCGGACCTCGGCCGAGCTGGTCGAGTGCGTTCTGAAAGATCGGCCGGACGACTACGAAACGGCGTGGCGCCGAGTCTCCTGGGAGTGCCGCCTGCTCACCGGATCGTTGCTCTGGGCCCGGAACAGGTCGTTGCTCGCTCCCCGCATCGTCCCGGCCGCCGCTCTGTTGCCCGGCGTCTACGCGACGATTGTGAACCGGCTGTCCTGAGACAGCTGTGGGGCCCGGCGATCGCTCAGACAACCGCCGGGCCCACGGTGGCCCGAGCTTCCTGGTGAAAAGCTCGGACCCTGCGCCGTTCCAGCCTCCTGGTGAAAGGCTGGACCGGCTGCTGAGTACGACTTAATCAGCCGGATGTTGCTCAACCGTTGCCAGAATATGAAGCCTTGTTACACGGGGCTGTGGCGAAGCTCTCACCGCTTCCGGGAACTCGGATCAGTGCGCGGTCCGCACCGCCGCGATCTGCAGTTGCAGCGCCAGCCGTTCGCGCGGATCCGACAGATCCAGCTCCGCGATCTCGCCGATCCGCTTCATCCGGTGCCGCAGGGTGTTGGTGTGCAGATGCAACTGCCGTGCGGCCCGCTGCGGCTGACCCGGGTGCTCGAGCCAGGCCTGCAGCGTGTCCACGAACCCGGTGTCGTGCTCGATGTCGTGCCGCAGCAGTGTGGCCAGCGGCCCGTCCATCTTGGTCGTGTCCAGCGAGGTGACCGCTCGGTTGACGGTCAGCACGTGCCACGCCTCCTCCACCCGCAACGCCGGTCCGGGCGCGGCTCCCCGTCGTACCAGGCCCAGGAGCTCGACCGCCTCGGCGCGTGAGCTCGGCAGGTCGGCCACACCACGGGCCGGACCGCCCGCGGCGGCGACTGTGCCGGGCGTGGCCTTGGCCTGCTCGGTGACCAGCTTGCTCAGCCAGTTCCACGACCCCGGTCCCTCGTTGTCCGTAACGACTGCAAGGACAGTGCCGTCGAGGTCGGCCAACTGCGGTTCGCTCCAGCCGTGCCGACGTCCCGTCGACTCCCACAGGTCGAGCTGCTGCGGTACGTCGTACCCGTCAGGCGAGCCGAGCGCGATCACCCGCCATGGCTGCGGCGGAAGCCGCACGTCGACCGGATTGTCGGGAGAGAATTGCCGCAGGATCGTCCGCAGCCTGTCGATGGCACTGCGGCGCGCGACATCGGCCTGCGCCCGCAGCCGCAGCAGGTGGAGCGCCAGCACCGACGCGGCGTTGCTCAGCTCCGCAGTGACCTCGTCACTCACCGGACCGTCGACCACCGCCCAGATGGACCCCAGCCACTCGCCGCCGGCCCGCACAGGTACGACGAGGCGCGGGCGGATGCCGTTCGGGCCGTCGGGCACCAGGAACGGCTCGCTGGACCGTGCCAGCCGGCGGAAGATGCCACGGGCCCGGAAGTGCGCGATCACTTCGGCCGGGACGCGCCTGCCGACGATGGTGGACACCCGGGTGGGGTCGGTGAAGTCCTGGCCGGAGGAGTACGCCAGCACCCGCGACTGGTTGTCCTCGATGGTGACGGGCGCATCCACGATCGCCGCAGCGGCGTCTGCCAGTGCGAAGAGCTCCTGATGGACTCCGGCGTCCCCGGCGGCGGGCGAGTCGGGCGCCGCGGCTCTGTCGATCACACCGCGCAGCAGCCACACCACATGGGCCCACGTCACGCTCGGCTGCAGTGCGATGAGCGTGAGCAGCGAGCGTTCGGCCGCCGCGACCACAGTCGGGTCGTGGGCGAGCGCCGTACGCAGAACGACGCCTGACGCGTTGCCGGCCGCGCAACGCTCGACCAGCTCGACAGCCTCCTCGGCATCGCGCAGACCGAGCCCCAGCACCAGGTCACCGGGCTGCCCTGTGGCGGGCTCCTGCGGATCGGCCAGGAACACGTCGCGGACCTCTCCGTCGCCCTTGCCGGTCACGACGACCTCGAACAGGGCAGGACCGACGGCGACGACCAGGTCAGGCGCGGTGATCATGAGGTTATTGTGCTCCGCGCACAGTCATTTGTCCCGTTAGTGGTGTGATCGCACCATGACAGCGGTCCGCCGGGGACGCACCATCGATACATGGTCGCTGCTGGCTCCACACACATCGTTCCCGACCGCGTCGCCGTCGTCGGCGCGGGCATGGTCGGGCTCGCCACCGCCTGGTTCCTCCAGGAGGCCGGCGTCGAGGTCACCGTGCTCGATCGCGAGGGCGTCGCCGCCGGCGCGTCCTGGGGCAACGCAGGCTGGCTCACGCCCGGTCTGGCCACCCCGCTGCCGGAGCCGGCCGTCCTCAAGTACGGCGTCCGTGCGGTGCTGAGTCCGTCCTCACCGGTGTACGTTCCACCGACCGCGAGCCCGCGGCTCCTCAAATTCCTCACCCGCTTCGCTCGCAACAGCACCGCCGGACGCTGGAAGACCGCGATGGAGGCACTGGTCCCGATCAACCGTCAGGCCCTGGGCGCCTTCGACCTGCTGGCCAAGGCCGGCGTCGAGGCGGAGACGTACGAGGCGAAGTCGTTCCTGGCCGCGTACCGGACCGAGGCCGAGCGCAGTGTGCTGCTCGAGGAGATCGAGCAGATCCACGCCGCCGGCCAGGGCATCGAGTTCGAGGCGATCACCGGTGACGACGCCCGCGAGATCGAGCCCTCGCTCTCGGACGAGATCGGCGCCGCGATCCGGCTGCACGGGCAGCGCTTCATCAACCCGGGCGAGTACGTCCAACTGCTGGCCGACTCGGTCACGGCGCGCGGCGGGCAGATCATCAGCGGTGTCGTGGTCAAGGACATCGTCGACGAGATCCGCGGTGTCCGGCTCGTCACCGGCGACGGTGAGACCGACCCGTTCGACGCCGTCGTGATGGCCACCGGCGCCTGGCTGAACGACCTGGCCCGGGAGTTCGGCGTTCGCACGGTCGTGCAGGCGGGGCGTGGCTACAGCTTCAGCGTGCCGATCGCGCACGTACCGGCCGGGCCGGTGTACTTCCCGGCGCAGCGGGTCGCCTGTACGCCGCTGGGCGACCGCCTGCGAGTCGCCGGGATGATGGAGTTCCGCAAGCCGGACGCGAAGCTGGACCCGCGGCGGATCGACGCCATCGTCGAGGCTGCCCGCCCGCTGCTGCGGGACGCCGACCTGGACGCTCGGACCTTCGAATGGGTCGGCCCGCGCCCGTGCACCCCGGACGGCCTGCCGCTGATCGGTGCGACCGCGTCGCCGCGCGTCTTCGCCGCCGGCGGGCACGGCATGTGGGGCATCACCCTCGGGCCGGTCACCGGCCAGCTGCTCGCCGAGACGATCACCACCGGCCGTACCCCGGACGAACTGCGTCCCTTCAACCCACTCCGCTGAGGGGTCGATCGCCGGCTCTCGGCATCACCCACCCCGGCTGACCGACGCCTCGGGCGCCAGGTGACCCTCCGGACGGCAGACCACCCCGTCCACGAGCTCCACTACCGGTCACCTCGGCCGCCCCGGTCAGCCCCAGGAGCGGGCCCTGGCTCAGAGATCCCCTGCCCAGGGCCCGCTCCTCGTTTTTGTCGGTGCCGCGTGACAGGGTCCTGCGCAAGGACGAGGAGGACACATGGTGCTTCGGTGGTACACGGTCGTCGTCGACTGCCGCGACGTGCGCAAACAGGCCGCCTGGTGGGCGGAGGCGCTCGGCTGGCAGACGATCATCGAGACCGACGACGAATGCGTGAACATCCCCGGCTGGGTGACCCCGGAGAGCACCCGCGACCTGCCCTGGGAGCGGATCGGTCCCGGCATGGTGTTCGTCCCCGTGCCGGAGGGCAAAACGGTGAAGAACCGCCTGCACCTCGACTTCGCGCCCCACACCAGTCAGGACCGCGACGCCGAGATCGCCCGCCTCGAGGCGCTCGGCGCCCAGCGCGTCGACGTCGGTCAGCCCGAAGGGCCCAGCTGGACCGTCCTCGCCGACCCCGAGGGGAACGAGTTCTGCGTCCTCAGCTCCCGGGACTTCTGAGGCTCGCCCGGTGCCATGTGCCTGCGCCTGAGCTCGCGCTGTTGCCGAACCGCCGTACGCGGAGCAGGATCGGCTGAACGCACGACGAGGTGAGAGGCACGCTGATGCCCGATCCGAACGAACGCCCCACAGGCCCGGACCGCGGTTCGGCCTCGTGGCCGCTGACCCAGGAGCCCGCTCCGCCCGGAGCCGGGTACGACCCACCCACGGTCGAGCTGAACCAGCCGTCCGGCCCACCGCGTGCCACCTCCGGATCGTCGCCCGGCGGACCGCGGCCAGGTCCTGCCCGCCGTCAGCCTGCGCCCCCGACGTGGACGGAGTCCGCCGCGCGTCGGCTCGACGTCATCGCGAGGATCGTGTGCCTGTCCGTCGGTTGTGCCCTGCTGGTCGCCGCGATCGTCGCGCTCTTCGTCGGCACGGACGAAAGTCTCCTGATCCCCATCCTGGCCGCTGGCTTCCTGCTGGTGCTCATGCCCGCGGTGGTGGATCGCCTCCGGTCCCTGCGAGCCGGGCACTTCGAGATCCAGTTGGTCCATCAGATCGCCGCGAACGCCCGCCAGAGCGCCGAGATACTGCGGCGACTCGGGATGGAGCACGAGCTCGACGCTTACGCCACCATCTACACCGAGCTGCGTGGCCCCGATCTGAACGACGTTCGGGGGCAGGTGCTGGATCGGATCGTCCAGCGGGTCTCCAATGCGTCCGTGGTCGAGAAGTTCGACCGGGGCGAGGTGAAGGACATGTTCATGAACGGCTCACCGATCGTCCGCGTGCTGGCCCTCGGCCTGATGGAGGGCGATCTGTCGCTGATCGACAGTCAGGTGTTGCTCGAGGGCGTCAACCGCTCACTGACCGGGAACGAGCAGTTCCACGCGTTGCGGCTGGTTCTGAACGGCTGGGGACGCCTGTCACCGGATCAGCGCACCGAGCTGAGGGCCGCGATCGACTCCAACCCGCAGATCAGGCAGGGGCGGGGGAGAAGCGAGCTGGCACAAAGAATCCGGGAGCTCTGAGCGAGCTCCCGGATTCTTTGAACTGTTCGAATCAGTGCGTGTGCGGCTCGGTGCCGTGCTCCGCCTCGTGCGCGGCGATCTGGGCGCGAACCTCCTCCATGTCGACCGCACGGAGCTGGCCGATCAGGTCTTCCAGGTTCGCGGCCGGCAGCGCGCCGGGCTGGGAGTACAGGACAACTCCGTCACGCACCGCCATCAGGGTCGGGATCGACCGGATGTCGAATGCCTGCGCCAGTTCGACCTGGGCCTCGGTGTCGACCTTGCCGAACGTGATGTCCGTGTGCGCCTCGGACGACTTCTCGAACACAGGCCCGAACATCTTGCACGGACCACACCATTCTGCCCAGAAATCAACCAGGATCAGGCCGTCGCTACCGACCACCTCGTTGAAGTTCTCCTGGGTCAGCTCGACCGTTGCCACTACGACCTCCGAAAGTAGACGAATACGACGGACACAACATCGAGCGGCCCGCAGGTGTTCCCGGTCGGTGTCCCGGCCAAGGACAAGCGCTTGACACTGACCGAAATGCGTGCAGTGAAATGTGACCTAGCACACGCTCTACTCAGATCGGGATGTCCACGAAGGGTGACGCGTAATCCTTCACCTCGTCGAGGATCGACGCCGCGGCCTCCGGGGTCAGGTCGGCCCGCTCCCGTTCTGCGACGACCATCTGCTGCAGCAGGCGGGTCTCGCCGGCCGTCGCCAGGCCGGTGATCTCCGGGTGCCCGTTCAGCAGCCAGGCAGTCGCGGCGGTGATGTAGCGCTGGTCGTCGAACGGCCGGTACCAGGTGTCGTACGACTTCTCCTCGCCGTCACGCCAGTTGCGTCGGGCAATCATCTTGATCGTCATCAGTGCCGCGTCGGATGCCTTCACCGCTTCGACCAGTCCGGCATAGTCGGCGGCGTACTGCGGGTCCGTCGACAGCCGGTAGTTCAGTGGGGTGAGGACGCTGTCGAAGTCGAAGCGGCGCAGGCCCTCCGTGTGCACCGACGGCGCCTGGGCGGTGTGGCCGGTGATCCCGATCGCGCGGACCATTCCCTCTTCCTTGGCACGGATCGCGGCTTCGAGCGAGCCGCCCTTGCCGGTCACCAGATCGAGGTTCTCGAGGTCGCAGACCGCGTGCATCTGGATCAGGTCGACATGGTCGGTCTGCAGCCGATCGAGCGACCGGTTGATCTCGCTCCAGGCCTCCTCGACCGTCCGGCGGCCGGTCTTGGTGGCGAGGAAGATGCGGTCGCGGATCTCCGGCATCCGCGGACCGAGCCGAAGTTCCGCGTCGCCGTAGTCGGCGGCGACGTCGAAGTGGTTGATGCCGGCGTCGAGGGCTTCCTGGATCGAGGCGTCGGCCCGATCCTGGTCGACCCCACCGAGCGAGGCCGCGCCGTAGATCAGTACCGAGCTCTCGTGCCCGAGTCTGCCCAGTCGGCGAGTTTCCATCCTGGTCCTCCAGGGGGTAGCAGGGGTACGTCGACCCTATGCCCGCCGGGCACCGGTTTGACCCCTCGCCACGGGAGAGTTTTCCACAGGCAGCGTCGTCTATCGGTTACTATGTGTGATCACTTGATGCGTTCTTTACCATGTTGTTCGCACGGATTTTCGAACCTGTCCGCAGCGTGTGGCAGTGTGTGCGCAGCCCGACCGACCCGAGCGGGCATGAGAGAGGAGCTATGACGACCGTACCGATGGTGTCACTCTTGCCCGATGAGGGTGACACTGCCCGCGAGTGGGGTAACAGTATGGCTGCGGGGAGCGATGGAGCTTCCGGATCCTGGTCTCAGGTCTCCCGGCGGACGGTTGCTTGCCGTATCCTCCCGGCTACTGTCCGCGTAACTGCTGTCTGAGGGGCAGGTAGCGATGAGTTGGTGGCGAACGTTGCTGAACCTGCCGCCAAAAGGTGAGCATTGGTCGGACCAGCAGCGCAGGAAAAAGGCGGGTAAAGGCCGTCCTCAGAACACCGCGCCGGAGTGGTGGGACCACCCGGATGGACCGGTGTCACCCACGCCTCGCCAGGCACAGGGCGTAGCCGCGCAGTATTCGGCTCCGCAGCCTCCGCCGGCCGGCGGAGTGATGGCGCCGCCGCGGCGTCCGTCTGCCCGGACTCCGGACAACACGCAACCGGGACATCGCCCACCCGAACGTCTGAAACAGCGCTCATCGCACGGTTCCCACGCCGCACCGGTTCCGGTCCGGCAGCCGTACGAGCCCGGCCAGGCGCCGTGGTCGACCGAGCCCGAGTCGTCGTTCTCCACCTGGGCCCGGCGCTTCTTCCGCGGCCTGGTCGTCGTCGTACTGCTGCTGGCGGCGATCAGTGGTGTGCGCTCGTGGATCAGCCCGAACAAGGCGCCGGAGACGGTGGTCAGCGGGCAGAGCAGCTTCCCGTCCGACGAGGCCCGCGCCGTCGCGTCGCGGTACGCCGTGTCCTACCTCAACTGGGACGAGGCCAACCCGGATGCCCGGCCGGCACAGATCGGGCTCGACCTGGCCGCCGGGCTGGACAGCCGTGCGGGCTGGAACGGTCGTGGCAAGCAGACCGCCGACCGCGCGTACCCCGGGCAGGTCACCGTCGACTCCGGTGGCGTCGCCGCGGTGGTCGACGTACGGGTGGAGGTTCGTTCGTACGTGAAGAAGGGTAAGGTCTGGACTGCGGGCGGTGCTTCGTGGGAGCGGCTGTCCGTTCCGGTCGCGCGGACCGCGTCGCGGGTGGTGGCCAGCGGGCCGCCGACGTTCGTGCCGGACGTGCGGGCTGCGTTGCCGGACAACATGCCGGAGGCCGGAGCCCCGGACGACGATCTGACCGCGGCAACTCTGAAGGACGCGGAGGCGTTCTTCAAGGCATATGCAGAATCCGACAGCAACGTGTCGGCGGTGACTGCGCCCGGCTCGACCATCCGCAGTCTGAACGGTGCGGTGAGGTTCGGCGAACTGAAGGACTGGCAGGTCTACACCGGGAACGACGACGAGCGGCGGGCGACCGCGGCCGTCACCTGGGACGGGGCGGGAGACACCACCCTGGACCAGACCTACACGCTCACCCTGAGGCGTACTGTCGCCACGGACGGAGCGCAACGATGGCAAGTGGCTGCCGTCGGATGACACCAGCGACTAGCCGTCGGATGACCGAGGCAACGAGGGAGACACCGCAATGATGACGCACGAACTGGCTGCGAGCGTGGTTCAGCTCGCGGTCCCGCTGGCCGACAGCAACGTCCCGACGGGCGCGGATTTCAAGGACTGGGTCCTGGTCATCGCGGGGAACATCTTCATCGCCATCCTGGTGCTGCGCGCCATCGGGCACTACTTCAAGCGCGAATGGGGCGAACTGTTCGGACACATCGCGGCCGGGGTGTTGGTCGGGGGGCTGATCTACGCCAACAACCAGACCATCAACGTGCTCAAGGGCTTTTGGGGATTGCTCTCCGGAGGTAATTGATGCGAGTCGGCCGTACCCTGACCCACCACTTCGAGATCGAGACCCGGCAGTACGACCTGCTGGGTATCGACCTGGGTGAAGGCGCCCGGCGCCGGATGATCATCTTCGGTGCCGTGATCATCCTGCTCTGGGTCGCACTGCTCATCCCGTTCATCGGGGTGCCGAAGAAACCCACCGTCAGTCTGTACGTCGTTCCGCCGTTCGTGATCACCGCGTTCGGCTGGCGATCCGGCAAGTTCCACGAACGCCGCCGCCGCGTGACCGAGTGGGCGCTGGCCGTCCGCTACGCGTTGCGCGCCCACCGCCCGATCATCGGACTCGGCGCCCGGGCCGCCGACAAGACGGAGTACCTGCCATGGCGTGAGCGCGTCGCGACCCACAAGGTGGCCAACCTGGCGAAGGCCCGGGTGACCCCCGAGTGGGAACGCGAGGTCGTGGTCGAGCTGGATCCGATGGTCCGCGCCGGCGCGGACATCACCGTGAACCAGCGTGCCCGCCTCCTCGGAGCGGACCACGTGCAACGGGTGAGTCGCAGGTCGTCGTCAGGGAAGAGGCACGGATGAAGATCGCTGACAAGCTCCTGAACCTGGTGGGCGTCGGCCGCGAACGCGGCCTTCCCCCGCCGCGCCTGGTAGCCATCGCCGACGGTCTGCTGGTGACCGAGCGCAGCGCCGAGGCGTGGTTTCTGATCTCGGTGGCCAACACCGATCTGGCCACCGAGGCCGAGCAGGACGCCGCCCTGGACGCCGCGGTGAGCGCCGCCGCGACCATCCTCGGCGACCGGCTCAGCCACCTGAAGGTCGTCTGGGGCCGTTCCACCGGCCAGGACTACCTCGACTCCTTGGCCGGCCACTACCGGCTCGGCGACCACGAGGCCTGGGCCCAGACGCGCGCCGACCGCATCGACGAGATGCGCATGCCCGAGCGGTACGTCGCCCTCGGCGTCCATCTCAGCGACCGCGACCCGCGCGCCACCGCCCAGGTGCGCGGTTCGATCAGCGACGCTCTCGGCACGACCTCCTGGCGGGTGAGCGCGCGTGAGCTTGCCCATCTGGACGAGCGGGTCCGCAAGCTGGCCCGTCAGCTCGGCTCCACCGTCTGGCGGGCGCACACCGCGCCGGCCGAGGTGATCTCCTGGCTGATCAGCCGCGAGATGCACCGCGGTGCCGTGGCCGCGCCCCGCCGCGGCCTGATCACCGGTGCGTCGCTGGCCCGGCTCACCTCCGGCCGAGTGGTGCCGTACACCGATCACCTGCGCATCTACGACACCCGCGGCCAGATCGCGGCGTACACGACCGTTCTGGCGATGACCGACTTCCCCGAGGAGCTCGAGACTCCGGGTGCGGGGGAGTGGCTGCGCACCCTGTCGGAGATCAAGGCGATCGACGACGACGGCGACGAGATCGACGTCACCGTCGAGGCCTCGGTCCGGTTCCGGGTGCTCACCAAGAAGACGGCGCGGAACCTGGTCGACGAGACCCGCAAGAGCGCCAAGGAACAGCGCCGGTCCGCCGCCAAGGGCACCGCGGAGGAGACCGCCGACGAGATCGTCGAGACAGAGCGCGTGATGCGCGAGGTCAAACGCGACATCAACCGCAGCGGTCTGACCCTGGTGGAGGACCACCCACGCCTGCTGGTCAGCGCGGACACCCGCGAGGACCTGGAGGCGTACGTCGACGCCGTCATCGCGCACTACGCCGACCGCGGCATCACCGTGGCCGCGGGCGCGGACGAGCAGCGCGACCTGTGGCTGGAATCGCTGCCAGGTGACCAGTTGCGCGTCCCCGACCTCGGACATGTGCGTGAGTCGACCGCCTTCTTCGGCTCGTGGTTCTGGGGCGGTGCGTCGATCGGTGACGCGACCGGTCCTGCCATCGGCTATCTGACCGGCTCCACGCCCGGTCTGGTGCGTTTCGACGCTGCTGCCGGTTCTGCCCTGGGTGACGCGACGACGACGCTGTTCCTGGGCCGATCCGGTCGAGGCAAGACGACAGCCGCCATGCTGGGTGGTCTCGACTCCGCCTTCGCCGGTGCCTGGGTTCCGCTGCTCGACCTGAAGGGTGACGCGGCCGGTGTGTCCGCAGTCGCCGCGGAGTACGGCGTACCGACCGCTGTCATCGAGATCACGGCACAGTTCTCCGGCGCTGCGGACCTACTGCGTGTGCTGCCAGTCGACGACGCGTTGCTGCAGGCGCCGTCGCAGCTGATGCTGTTGCTGCCGCCGCATCTGCGTGGTGCGGCCGAGGCTCCGGTCGTTGCTGCGACCCGTGCGGAGATCCAGTCGCCCGATCCCTCGTCGTGGGGCGTCATCCAGCGCCTGTGCAACTCCGACTCCGAGACCACTCGGACTGTCGGTTTCGCGTTGCGCGACCTGGTGGAGACCGGTCTTGGTTCGGTCGTCGCCGGTCCGCCGTCCGGTCTGTCGTCCCTGACCACGAACCCGGGTCTCTGGGTCGTCCAGATGCCAGGCCTCACGCTGCCGTCGCCCGAGTCGGCGCCGGAGTCCTGGTCACCGATCGAACGTGTCGGCATGGCCTGCCTGCGCGGTTGCCTGGCCTGGATGGTCCGTACGACGGGACGCCGCGAGTTCCGCGGCCGGTCGAAGGTCGTCATCGTGCCTGAGGTGCACCTGCTGACCAAGACACCGGACGGCGCGTCCTTCCTCGACTACATCGCCCGTGTCGGCCGTGCCCTCGGCGCCTCCCTGGTGCTCGACACCCAGGACCCCGCGTCGATCCTGAAGCTCCCGGGTCTGGTCGAGCAGATCACCACCCTGTTCGCGTTCAGCCTGCGTTCCCGCGAGCAGGTCGACTCGCTGCTCGAACTCCTGGGCCGTCCGCAGACCCCGCCGTACCAGACGCTCGTGCGCGGTATCAACACCGCCGCCAACGGCAAGAGCATCCGCCACGGCCACTGCATCATGCGCGACCGCTGGGACGAAGTCGCCACCGTTCAGATCGACATCCCGAGCCAGCGCGTGGCAGCCCTCCTCCGCACCACCCCTGAGTCCGAGCACGACGTCGAGACCACCCAACCGGTGCTCCCGGCTCCCGAGCCCGAGGACCCCTTCGCCGAAGACGAAGCGGAAGCCCTTCACCCCGCCGCCGCGGCCACAGCCCACTCCGAGGCCCACACCCACCTCCCGGCCCCCGCCGCCAACGCGCCCGCCCCCCAGCCGAACGGGTCGGCCGCCCAGCCGAACGGGTCGGCCGCCCAGCCGAACGGGTCGGCCGCCGAGCCGAGTGCACCGGCCTACGCCCCAACGTCTTCCGCAAACGGCTCAACACCACCGCCCCCCGCGTCCGCCCCGACGCAGCAGTCGCAGGCGCAAGCTCAGCCCCACTCGAACGGCGCGGCCCCCGCCGCCCCGCCGACGACACCGGCCGACCCCCAGCCGACCCCCGCTGAGCCCGCCCCTGCAACCCCACCCCTGGCCCAGCAAAACGGCCACCCGCCCACCCCCAACGGCAACGGCAACGGCGACAGCAACGGCCAGAACCACCACCACGCCCACCCCGGCCGCTACGAATCCCCCATTGGCCCCGACGAGGTCTACGACCAAGAAGCAGACGAAGCCGCCTACAACGAGGCCATGTACCAACCCACCTCGCCCCCCGACGACCGCCCCAACAAGAAGGAACACGTCGCATGAGGTGGCAGCGCCGTACCCGAACAGCGCTGACAGTCCTAGCCATCTCCCTCATAATCACCAGCCAGGTCGCCCTCGCAGCCGATCCCAAACCAGAACCCACCAACCCGGCGGGATTCGGTGATCTGCTCCCGACGCCTGACCTGACACATGGCGACACGAGGACGTTGTTCGAGCAGTACGGGCCGATGACCTACGGGCTGGACTTCGAAACCAGCCTCACCAACCCGCTTCAGTCGGTCTTCAACGGCTATGCGTACATGGTGATGATGTACATCGTCGCCATCACCCGGGCTGCCATCTCGGTCGGCTGGTGGCTCTTCTCGTTCACCGACGTCAAACCACTGACCGATGCCACCGCAACGACGATAGGGGCGTCGAGCAATCAGTTGGTCGGTTGGTTGCTCCCGTCGGCGCTCGCCTTCGGAGCCGTCGCGGCGTACGCGCAGCGCAGGGCCAGCGGCAGCGCGATGGGCCAGCTCGTGTGGGTGTTCGTCGCCGGCTTGCTCAGCATCAGTTTTGCGGTGGCTCCGGCGCTGTGGTTGCGCGGAATCGACGGAGCCCGTCAGTTGGGTGCGGAAACCATCATGACCACGTCGGCCGACGCGATGGGTCCGACCCTGCAGAGCCCGTTGCCGTGGCCTGAACCTGGCTTCACCGGCACCGCCAAGGACACTCTGTTGAGAAAGTCGGCGGATTCGACGTGGCGCGGATTCGCCGTGACTCCCTGGTGTATCGCCGAGTTCGGCTCGGTGGAGGCATGTGGGCGGTACGGGAAGGGCATGCTCGATGCCGGTACGGACGGGGATGCACGCAAGAAGTACGTGGATTCCGTGATCAAGCC
>Ga0164241_10003704_pt1 | contig 15203 bp, 15 predicted proteins | sample OricomyardsoilBY_FD_108780 | JGI IMG/M metagenome (GOLD analysis project Ga0164241, IMG submission 108780) | Backyard soil microbial communities from Emeryville, California, USA - Original compost - Back yard soil (BY) | ecosystem: Environmental > Terrestrial > Soil > Unclassified | place: USA... | reverse complement strand
GACGAAGTCACCGAGATGCCGATTGATCTCCAACCTAATCTGCTGCGCGCTCTGGAGTCACGCAAGGCTGTTAGAGTAGGGGGAACCGCTGAAATCGATATTAATTGCCGGGTGATTTCTGCCACAAACCGTAGCGAATATTCAATAGCACAAGAAAATAAACTTCGCGAGGACCTGTACTTCCGTTTGGCAGTATTTCCAATCCATATCCCCCCATTACGTATTCGCAAAGATGATATTCCATTATTGGTCAACTACTTTCTGGCAGATTTCAATCAGCAATATTCGGCCAATATTGAAATCCGTGAAGCAGACCTGAAGCGTCTCTGCGAGTACGACTGGCCCGGCAATGTGCGGGAACTGCGTCATTGTTTGCACCGCGCCTACATTATGGCTGATCAAGAGCAACGTTGTGTGCGCATACCAGATAGGTTGGCATCGCCATTCTCAAAAAAAGAAGAGTCCCTTGACAACGGTATTGCCTTTGGAAAAACAGTAGAAGATGTCGAGCGGGAACTGATCATGACAACCCTAGAGCACCTTAAAGGGGATAAAAAGCGTGCCGCGGAAATTCTTGGTATCAGCTTAAAGACGCTCTACAACCGCCTCAACACCTACGAAGAGCAGCAATTTTAGCTGAGAGAATATGAATCCCGAAAAAATAATTCATGACATACGCAACCCGCTCAATACCATCTCAATGAATGCCGAGCTGGGAAAACTCAGCTTGCAGAGAAATCCCGACCCGCAAAAACTGGCCGCGATATTTGAAGTCATATTGAGGGAATGCCGAATTTGCAGCGATCAATTGGCGCTACTCAAAGAGAGCTTTCTCAAGGGAAATCCAGACCAGGACATGTATAAGGAATTATTCAAAATAGATAGCGGAAAAGATGAGTAACCCGGCCAGCCAATCCAATAAAACGCCGTGGATCGCCGCTTTGACGATAGCCATCATTTTTTTCACAATCAACGGTTTGCTGACGTATCGTTATGCACATCTGATGGCCATTAATACCACAAAAATTAGTCACAACATGTACCTCCTCAGTTTGATTGAGGCCATTAAGGCGCAGCTGTTTCGTGCGGAGAGCGCGCAGCGTGGCTATGTGATAACGATGGAAGAGCGATACTTGGCGCCGTACAACGAATCAGTACCCAAATTGCGTTCGTTGGTTAAGTCCCTTGAAGAAACGATTACCGAAAAACCGAAGCAGACTGAGCGCTTTGACGAAATATACAGACTTGTTTCTGAAAAATTGACGGAAATGGATAGAACCATTGAGCTGATCAAGAATAATAAGGAGCGCTCGGCCCATAAATTGATCGGTTCTGATCAGGGATTACAATTGAGCCTTAAGCTCGTCATGTTGATTGAAGAATTGCAATCGGACGAATATGCGCTGCTGAACAAAAACCAGCAGACCACTTATGATAATCATCAATTCATGATGTGGACGCTGCTGGTAACCAACGGCGCCGGATTGTGCCTGGCTATAGCCGCATTCTATGGCACCTTCCGTTATTCAAATCGCATTAATAATTTATATGGCGAGCTTGCACAGGCCAATTTCGAGCTTGAGGAAAAAGTGCAACTTCGCACTTCCGCGCTTAAGAGATATTCAGAGGAGTTGGAGCGGAGCAATCGCGAGCTGGAGGATTTTGCATTTGTCGCGTCTCACGACCTGCAGGAACCTTTAAGAAAAATCCGCGCCTTTAGTGATCGTCTTGTCAAAAAATACGCCGAGGAGCTGGGCGACCAGGGTCGGGATTATATTGCGCGTATGTACGCCGCATCAGAAAGAATGTCCCGCCTAATCGAAGATCTGCTCAATTTTTCACGGGTTTCGACACGAAAAAAAGAATTTGAAACAGTCGATCTAAATGTGGTCATCCAAGATGCCATTGACAACCTCGATTTCGTGATCAGCAATCGCTCAGCGATGATTACCACAGGACAACTACCGATCATTATGGGTGACGCGTCTCAATTAAGGCAGGTATTTTCTAATTTGCTTTCAAACAGCCTGAAGTTCACCGACCCGGATACCACACCCGTCATTAGCATCGCCAGCCATACCATGGCCGAAAGGAACCAGGAACCCAATATCGTCTGTATTACAGTCAGCGATAATGGCATAGGTTTCGATGAGCGGTATAAGGATCGCATCTTCAATTTGTTCCAACGATTGCATGGCAAGGACGAATATTCTGGAACTGGCATAGGCTTGGCGATATGCAGAAAGATTGTCGAGCGCCATGGCGGAAAAATTGATGTGCGCTCTGAAATTGGTAAAGGCACAGAATTCCGCATTCAGCTTCCGATCCACCATCAATCGCTTCATCACCTGATTGCCGAGGTTGCAACATGATCAATCCAAAAAAACCTTTGACTATATTGATGGCGGACGATGATGGCGATGATCGAATGCTGACTCGGGAGGCGATGGAGGAAAGCCGTGTTCTCAATCGATTGTATTTTGTTGAAGATGGGGTAGAGCTGACCGCATATTTGAACGGCGAAGACAAATACAGCGATCGCGAGCGGTATCCTATGCCTGGTCTGATTTTATTGGACCTTAACATGCCCAAAAAGGATGGTCGGGAGGCGCTGAAGGAAATCAAGTCCGATCCCAAGCTGCGGCGTATCCCAGTGGTTATTCTCACGACATCCAAAGCCGAGGAGGATATGTTGCGAGGATACGACCTTGGGGCAGCATCCTATATCACCAAGCCGGTAACCTTCTCCGCCCTAGTGGAGTTGATGCGCACACTGGGTAAATATTGGGTTGAGTTTGTTGAATTACCATAGCCGATCAAATGCATAGAGTAGAAATCCTGATCATAGACGATGACGAGGATGATTATCTCATCGTCAAATTCCTACTGGAAGAAATCGCCCGGGGTCCGTTGCGCCTGGAGTGGGCTTCCAGTTATAGCGCTGGAGAAAAACTGCTTAGCGAGAATCGTCACGCCATCTGTTTAATGGATTATCAACTTGGTGCAAGAGACGGTATTGAACTTTTAAAAAGCGCTCCATCACTTGGCTTTACCGGTCCTATTATATTACTGACCGGCATGCACCAGAACAACGTGGACATGCTCGCGCTGCAAGCGGGTGCAGTCGATTATCTGGTAAAAAATGGCCTAACATCGGAAGCGCTCGCACGCTCCATTCGTTATGCCTTGGGCCGGAAGGAAATGGAGCTCGAGAGGGTTGAGCGATTAAGGGCTGAAGCGGAGAGCCGCTCCAAAAGTGAATTTCTTGCACACCTAAGCCACGAACTTCGCACACCGCTCTCGGCAATTCTGGGATTTACCGAGCTACTGATAAACAGTAGCCAATCGGAAGAAAATCTCTCGCATTTGAATATTGTGCATCGCAATGGCAAACACCTCCTTGGCCTCCTGAACGATATTCTTGACCTATCCAAAATAGAAGCCGGAAAGCTGGATCTCGAAATTCAGCCTCTGAAACTGATCCCATTTATGGCAGATATATATTCGCTGATGTATACCGCTGCTATGGATAAGAATCTTCGTTTCAATCTCAATGCAACTGGCCAGTTACCTGAAACAATCCATACCGACCCTATGCGACTGCGCCAAGTACTGTTGAACTTGATTGGCAATGCCATTAAATTTACACAAGAAGGCTTCGTCAACATATTGGTTTCCGTCATTCAGAAAGACGACAAACCTATGATCGCGTTTCAGGTTCAAGATTCGGGTATCGGCATCAATGCGGTAAACATCAGCGCCATCTTTAAGCCATTTGTACAAATCAAACACGCACGCGCGCAAACACGTACGGGCACGGGATTAGGACTCACCATCAGCCAACAGCTTGTACAACATTTGGGCGGAGAAATACATGTATCAAGCCAAGAGAATTCAGGCAGCTGCTTCAGCTTCACTGTGGATCCCGGAAATTTGGCCGATGTCCCCTTCCGCGAATTATCGCTGAATACGGATATAGAAAAATCTAATTTAATTCCCATGACACAATTTTCTGGCCGCATCTTGGTTGTGGATGATCTGCGCGATATTCGTGCGCTTGTTGGCCACTACATGAAACGCTGCGGGCTGGACGTGGAATATGCCAGCAACGGCTTTGAAGCGGTCAAGAAAGTGCTTCAGGCCACCCATGATAAGCAGGGATTTGATCTGGTATTTATGGATATTCACATGCCGGTCAAAGACGGGATATCGGCTGCCCGGGAGATCCGCAACCTGGGTTTTTCCTGCCCGCTCATCGCCCTAACAGCCGCTCACATGAAGGGCGACCAGGATTTGTATATTGAATCAGGCTTTAATGCCAGTTTGAGCAAGCCGATTGATCAGGCGCAGATGATTCATGTGCTGGAGGAATATCTTGGACAAACGAATTCCGAGGCAAGTACCAAGCGCAAAAATTCCCCTTCTTTCGTAGATTCAATAACTGACTCAGACAACCCAATATCTGCAGGCCAAAGTGAAAATTCTATATTGGTTGTGGAGGATGCCCCCGATACCTTAGCCGCCATCGCTCAGCTGCTGGAATTGTTGGGCTGGAAACCTGCAACCGCTACCAACGCTCAGAATGCCTTGGAGGTCGCTAAAGCAATCCGGCCCTCGTTTGCTCTTGTGGACTTGCACCTGCCTGACTCGGAAGGTTATAGCCTCAGCCAGGAGTTGGAAAAATTACTTCCCGATATTCAAATCTACATCTGTAGCGGTTCAGAACCTGACTTTAATAAGACGTGCGGAGCAATCCGCGGTCATCTGCTGAAACCGATAAACCTTGCGCAATTGCAGCAATTAGCTTTCGACTAATTACTCGTTAATTGTATTTTTCGCCCCCTTCTATTGTAAGTTTTCCATGGTTACTGCTTTAGAGATGTCAGTTTAAAATTTTTGTTCCAGGTCTTGTAAAGAATTTCCGAGTTATAGACCAAAAAAAACCGGCCGAAGCCGGTTTTTATTCTTCTGTTCTTCTACAGTGGCGGCCTGCGCCCTACCACGGCAAAAACAACCGCCAGAATCAAGCCTACTACGAATAGAATCCATGCAATATTAGTGGCCGTACCTGCAATACCGGTAAAACCAAATACAGCAGCAATAAGCCCTATGACCAAAAATGTAACAGCCCAACCTAACATAATAATTTCCTCCACACTTTTCATTGTATACCCGGGTACACTTATGCATGTGCTGTGCCAGCATTAAACATATTTATGAATAGAGTTTCTGTATTTGGTCTTAATAGATAAAGCTATAAATACAATGACTGACAGAAGACGCCTGTCGGCTTAGTTTTCCGCATCGCTTCGGCATTTCCGCCTTGTTTTGCCTTATTAAACAATGCAGTATCTCCTCCCTTTAATACTCCAGATCTTTTGTTGTTCCATAAACCCAGGAATTTCCAACGATGCTGATCAATTGTGTGGCCTATCGGGAAGGTAAGAGACTGAGTGATATCCCAGTCGAAGCCATCAGCGATTACATTCAATTACCGGATTGCTTTGTCTGGGTCGCGCTGCGGGATGCCGATCCTCAAGAGCTGGCGCAGATGCAATTGGAATTCGGCCTGCCCGAACTCGCGGTTGAAGATGCGCGCAATAGTTATCAACGACCTAAGATTGAGGAGTACGGAGACGCGCTCTTCGCGGTGTTGCACACGGTGGAAGTGGTTGATGGAGAGTTGCTCATCGGCGAGGTGGCCATATTCGCGGACAAGAGCTATGTGCTGTCCGTTCGTAATCGAAGCCACCAGGGATTTCTGGGAGTGCGCGCACGCTGCGAACGCGAGCCGCATCAGCTCAAACAGGGACCTGCCTTCGTTCTATACGCGCTGATGGATGCGATAGTGGATCGGTATTTTCCGGTTTTAGAAGCATTGGAGTCCGAGCTCGAAACCATTGAGGAGGAAATTTTTAGCAAAAAGTCACACAGAACCAATATGGAACGGCTTTACCAACTTAAGCGCAAAATTACCTTGCTGAAGCATGCAGTGGCTCCGCTGACTGAAGCGGTGGGCAAACTATACGGCGGCCGCGTTCCGCAGATTTGCGAGAACACGCAGGATTATTTTCGTGACGTGCATGATCACCTCTATCGCATCAATACGTCCATCAACTCGATTCGCGAAACCATTACCACGGCCATTCAGGTGGGTCTTTCCATGGTTGCGATCGAAGAAAACGATGTGAATAAACGCTTGGCCGCCTGGGCTGCCATTTTTGCCGCCGCCACGCTATTTGTTGGGATCTGGGGAATGAATTTTTCCCATATGCCTGAACTGGATTGGAAATTTGGCTACCCATTCGCGCTAAGCATAGTCTTTTGCGTCTGCGGTTATCTTTTTTACCGTTTTAAGAAAGCGGGCTGGCTGTAATGGACTCCGTAAAGAATTTCATGCCGCTGCGTCCCCTCCTGGAATGACTAGATCGAACAGGAAGCACTTTCCGGCAACTGGCATGCTATGAATAAGCAACAACAGCCACTCTGAAATTCAGCATTGTGGATGATTGCCTTATAAAGCGCTCATTGCACCTGCTCAAATACCTCCGTTATGGCTAGGAAACCTAGCCTTCCCTCTTGCTCGCATACATCACGCCTTCGGCACCGCCCTCGGCGAAAGTGTTAACTGGGTCACTTAATCATTTCTTCTTGAGACATAGTTAAAATTTAACGCAAAAATAAGATGATTTTTTCCGTACAAAGTGGATTAATGCAGACGTTTCCGTGGAGATGTAGCTCATGGAAGTTGTTACCTCAATTTACAGGCTGAATATTGCCAGCTCTTGGGCAATACCGCTTATAGCGATGAAGCAGTTCGCGTTGAGGATGAAAAAGGCCAAGAACCTGGGTAACAATAGTGACGCTCTGGGTGCAACGTGCGGTTAAATAAAACAAAATAAAACTCGCGTTGATTGGAAAATGTATTTTCACTAGATAAAAAAGGTAAGTGACAATGTCCCAAATAAAATTTATTGCGGATTGGCGCAGACCAATCACCTTCGCCAGCACTTGCGTGCTGGCATTGAGCTTGGCTGCTTGTGGCGGTGATGAGATACCTGATACTTCTTCCAGTTCAAGTAGTTCATCCAGCAGCTCTTCTTCCAGCTCCAGCAGCTCTTCTTCAAGCAGCTCCAGCAGCTCTTCTTCCAGCTCGAGCTCTTCTTCAAGCAGTTCAAGCAGTTCTTCTTCCAGCTCCAGCAGCTCATCCAGCTCTGGTACTGCCGGCCGTTATCGCGTAAACGCCCAGGGTAGAATCACTGAGAACGGCACAGTATTCCCGGCGAAATGTGGTGCTTGGTTTGGTTTGGAAGGTCAACACGAGCCAAAAGACGCTGAAAGCAACCCCAATGGCGCACCACTTGAGCTGTATATAGGCAGCATGTGGTGGGTAGACGGCGAGCGCTCCATCGACAAAACCATGAAAGAGATCAAGGCGCTTGGAATCAACATGATTCGTTTGCCGATCACTCCGCAAACATTGGAAGCAGCCAACGAACAGGGTATGACCCGGGTTTGGGATGGCACTGCTAAGAACCCGAATGGACGCCTGAAAAACAAGGCCAGCGTCTATCCCTACGCTAACGCGCGTACGGCCATGATTGAATTCATCAAGCTCGCCAAGACTAACGGCTTGAAGGTCATGCCCGATATCCACTCCTGCTCCAACTACGTAGGCTGGCGTAAAGATGTATTTGAAGCCAATCCTCCGTACGTTGACGCTACTCGAGTAGGTTACGACTTCACCCGTGAAGAATATTCATGTGGCGGCGGCGCAGCAAATGACCATCCTTACAATGAAGCGAAATGGCTGGAGAACCTGCGTGATCTCGCCACACTAGCCAATACGCATGACAACATCATAGGTATTGATATCTTCAATGAGCCATGGGGTTACACCTGGGAAGAATGGGCCACCCTCTCTGAAAAAGCATATGAAGCTATCAACGCTGTAAACAAAGATGTGCTCATTGTGGTTGAAGGTGTAGGTTCTGTTTTGAAAGACGGCACTCCGGTTGATCATGGAGAGGAAGTGACTAACCCTAACTGGGGCGAAAACGCTTCTGGTTTCAAAAATCGCCCGTTGAATATTCCGAAAGACCGCTTGGTGATATCTCCCCACGCTTACGGCCCGTCGGTATTCGTCCAGGGTCACTTCATGAACGGAAACTGTGCCGAACTTGAAGGTGATGAAGCCGCTGAAGCCGGTTGCCAGATTGATATTCAGGGTAACGCCGCCGTTATCAAGGCGGGCTGGGAAGAACATTTCGGCTATCTACGTGACGAAAACTACGCCATCCTTATCGGTGAATACGGCGGCAATATGGATTGGCCACAAAAAGGTGTGCGTGAAGCCGAGAAGGAAATGTGGAGCCACGTCACCAATAACCCAGACCAAGCTTGGCAAGAACTTCTGGGCGATTACATGATCGAGCAGAAGATCGAAGGTTGTTACTGGTCTATCAACCCAGAATCCGGTGACACTGGTGGTATCTACACACATAAGTACGACCCTGTCTCTGCCGAAGACGCATGGGGTCAGTGGGGTGAAATGGATACCAGAAAAACCACCTTGTTGAAGCGCATATGGAGTGGTGTAGGCTCAAATTAATTGAGTCGATAACTCTATATCGAAAACCCGGGGATAAAACCTCGGGTTTTTTATTTAAGCATCAAAAACAATCCTAGTTTGGTTTACCACGCATCACCTCGACTACAATCACCCGCGATTGATTATGGCAACCACACCCGGATGCTTTACTTTCTTCTGTGGTGAAATAGCGTAAAACTGGGCACGTACTCCCTGGAGTATACCCAGCGGAAAAAGATCGAACTGTTCCTTCAGCTCCGCGGTGATCACTGCCGGAGCAGCCACTATACCCAGCCCTTCGTGACATAGCGCGCAGGCTAGGGCGCTGTCATCAAACTCCCCTACCACCACCGGACTGATATTGTGCTGGTCAAACCAGCTGAGTAAAAGCTGACTCAACAATGTCTGCGGGCTCGGCATCAGAAACGGCGCCAGGTGCAGCTTGGTGGGAAAGTCTTGTTGAAAACGCTCGCTCAGCGGCGAAGCTGCAAACAGCGCTATATCAGTCTCAATCACCAAATGGTTGTATGCGCGCAATCGCGAACCCGGTGGCAACGGGCGCTCAGACAAAACCAAATCCAGCTTATTAACGGCGAGTTCAGCCAATAAATAATCCATGTTTCCCTCACGGCAAACCACATGCACGGGCTGCGGCAAGGACATCAAAGGCTTGATCAATGTGTATGCAAGCGTTTTTGGAATAACGTCGACAATGCCTATATTAACGGCCAGGCGCTCTACCATTTCCGGCTGTTTGAGTAGGGTGCGCAACTCGTCTCCTAAATGGAAAATATCTTCTGCATAGCTCAACACGAAACGCCCCCGATGAGTCAGCACCATTTTTTTGCCTTGCCGTTCAAATAGGGGATAACCGATCTGCTGTTCCAAAGCGGTAATCTGCACACTAACGGTTTGCGGAGTCAGATGAAGATTGCGGCTGGCGGCGGTGACACCTCCATCCAAGGCAACACGGTAGAAATAATAAAGGTGGTTATAGTTCAGCGGGGTCAATCTTTGATCTCCTAATGTCGAAATATCCTTCGCTTTTTACGATCATACTGTAAGCAATATTCGAATTTAACTTATGATTTTTTACAACTAGACTTGCAAGGAGCTGAAACTCTGCGATAGCCTGCGTAGGCTCTCCGATTCAGAGAACTGTAATTGAGTACATTTCTCCAAGTGACGGTCAAAAAGTCACCTTGTTTTAATGAATAGCAAACTGACCGAAGGAGGTTATATGCTTAACACCAAACCCGCCAATATTACTTATGGCCACAGCCAGGCCCTTGAAGTCAATAAAGTCTTACGTAACACCTATGCATTGCTAGCTTTGACGCTACTGTTCAGTGCCGTAACAGCTGGTATCAGTATGACGCTCAACCTACCGCACCCCGGATTGATCATCACAATGGTCGGTTATTTCGGTCTGCTCTTTCTAACCCAATACCTGCGTAACAGTCCTTGGGGTTTACTTAGCATCTTCGCTTTGACCGGTTTCATGGGTTTTACCCTAGGTCCAATCATCAACAGCTACCTTTCCCTGCCCAATGGCGGACAAATAGTTACTAATGCGCTGGGTGGCACAGCTATCACCTTTCTCGGTCTTTCCGGATACGCATTAACGACGCGTAAGGACTTCAGTTTTATAGGGAGTTTTCTTTTTGTAGGAATTCTTGTTGCTTTCTTGGCGGGTTTGGCGAGTATATTTTTTGAAATTCCTGCCTTGTCACTCGCGGTATCTGCGATGTTTGTTTTGCTGATGAGTGGTCTGATTCTCTATCAAACAAGCAGCATCATTCATGGCGGCGAAACCAATTACATCATCGCTACAGTTACCCTGTACGTTTCCATTTACAATCTTTTCACCAGCCTGTTGCATATATTTGGCGTCATGGGTGGTGATGAATAACTATAGGTCGAATATCGAATAACTACTAGTAAGTCAGCAAAAAAAGCCAGCGCCGCTACAAACGGCGCTGGCTTTTTATTCCTTTTCAAAGCGGTAAGTTTGCGCGCGTTTTATTTCACCCTGCAAATCTGCACTCACGCAATCCCGGTACATCCACAACAACTTTAAAAATTGCTCCCGAATCAGGATACTCCTGGAGCTCGACGTCCGGTCGATCACCAACGCTGGTAATGTATAGTGTTTTCATATCTGCGCCGCCGAAAGCCACCATGGTGGGGCACTTCGCAGGCACAGGAATTTCATCCAGAATCTCTCCGTCGGGACTAAGACGCACTACACGGGCACCTTCGTACAACGCAGTCCAATAGCAGCCTTCGCTGTCTACTGCTGCACCGTCCGGCCTGCCTCGTCCCAAAGGAAATTGGTGAAATAAGCGGCAATTTGAAACCACGCTAGAGTCCAAGTCATAGTCACAGCGCTGAATAGCATGGGTAGGTGTATCTGCATAATAAAAGATATCCATTCGGGGACTGAATGCGATACCGTTGGCCGTTAAAAGGTTACCCACCCATTTCCTCGCTTCGCCCTTCGGAGTTAAAGAGTAGATACTAGCGCCGCCATAGTCTTTGGGAGGATAAACACTGCCGGCAAACATGCGCCCATAGGCATCCGCGCGACCATCATTAAAACGATTTTTCTCCAATCCGACTTCAGGGTCGGTAATAAAAGTGCGTTCTGTGCACCAATCATCCAATGTATAAAAGCCACTGCGCATCGCTAAAAGGAATCCGCCTTGCTGCCGTAAACTAAAACACCCGATCTCCTCTTCAAATTGCAAAAAGTCATCACGGCCAGTGGCAGGATCGAACCTGTGGAGTTGACACGCATTTATATCGACCCAATACAGCTTTTCATCTATCTCGTCCCAGCGCGGGCACTCACCCAGATTGGCTTTAACTTTTAAAGCGACTTCGACCTTTCTCATAACACTAATCACGATGGAGGAATTGGGCGGCAATAATCGCACAATTTACCTGGGCAGCCAAACCGCCCAACTTCCACAGATGTATTAAAGATGCAGTTCGGAGGTGGTTACATAGCGATTAAACTGCGGCCGCAAATACTCTATTTGATCACTGCGTATACGATGAGCATTAATTAATGCGAGATATTCATAGGGGTTGGGTCGATAAGGTAATGCGAGCAATGACATATTAATTTCGGACAATAAAAAATTCCCCTTACGTTGATTGCAGCGCTTACAGGCGGCCACCAAATTTTCCCACTTATCTTCACCGCCCCGACTGACAGGCTGTACATGGTCACGCGATAGATCCGCTGGTAAAAAGAAGTTGCCGCAATATAAGCACTGGAAATTATCGCGCTGAAACAGCGCCAAATTATTAAGGGGTGGCTTGAGTCGTAAAGGCGTCAAGCAATCTCCACCGCACGCCATTATCGCCGGCAACGTTATAACCGAGATATTTCCAGTAATACGAGATTTGCCGCCTCGAACTTGCCGTACAACGCCACCTAAAGTCCAATGTACCAAACCCCTAGCATATAAACATGCACCTTGACGCCAACTCAGCCATTCAATGGGCTGGCCGGCCAAATTCAGGCGCAAAATTCGAGCCTCCATAAATTTCTCCTGCGCAGCGCGGCGGATTTATCCGCTTTTAAACGCTCGAAAATTTACGGTTGTACCGAACCACGCTGGGTTCTACTCGTCCCCCATGACGAAAAACCCCGCTGTGGCATGCCAAGCGGGGTTTCAATAAGCGATAATCAGTGAATTTATATGGGTGACGAATAGAATGGGTCGACGGCGAATACATCGACCTAGCGATTTTTTTGTGGTGCATTAAGACCACCTGTCTGCTGAGAATATTGAAGACGAATCTCCTTTATAAGCAGGGTTGTAATTTAATACTACGCCGAAGTTTCAGCGAGTCAAGCCATGGCCAAAAATTTTTTTGAGCTTGCGACCTATAGCTTTTTTAAAGCAATGAGTAGGATTTTTAGCACGAGGAGAAAAAGAAAGGCGGCGTCGTAGTTACGAGCGCCGCCTCCAGATAACGAGATTACTGTTCCACTTCCCTGAACCATCCTTGTCATCAGTCAGGCATCCTGCCTGAAATTACAACGTACCTCCGTGTGATATACCAGCCTCCCGATCCCTAGCTCATCCCGGAGCTCAGTCCATCTTCGTATCATCCTTGCATCGTCCTTGAATTGACTTCCCAGTCGAATCTTCCCTAAAGAGTATCCATACCCTTGGCAATCCTAGCCATCACTGCTGCATCATGCTGCAGATTCTTGTTCGACTCCTGTCAACTCCAGCACGCCAGAGGCTTGCTCCAAAGCCCTGAAAAACACCGTGACAATAGCGACTATTATCACGGCGAACTCACAGGATTTGCCCCATCCATGCCGGCCGTGCCAATTCCCTCTTCCCTGGCACGTTTCCGTTCGCGTCCTTTCGAGCACCATTCTAGACGATACGATTTTAATGCCCAGGCGAACAAAGCACCGGGGCGTGTAAGACATTGCCTACAGATAAACCGGGCTTTGACTGACGCCAAAGATGAGCTTGTTTTAGACACTGCGGAGGTGCTTGAGCTGAGCCGCTTGGCGCTGAACTATATGCTGGATCAATAGCTCCTGATTCGAGCGACTCATGCCATAAAAGTCAAAGCGCCAATAGAACCGGCTTTCTGATTTATCGCAAGCAATCAAAATGCCTTTGCATTGGATCTTTTTGTCATCCTGCGGCAGCTCCAATACAAGTCTCCAATGGCTGCCAGGAGCCGCTTCGTGATCACTCCAGAGCCCTAAACCACAGGCACTGATATTGACTTGCCGAGCAGGTCTTAATGCGTCTGCGATCACCTGGGCTTCGAGCAATTGCCGTAATACGAGATCGAGCTTCTGGTTAAGCGCTTGTACCAACGCAGCCACTTTCGGCGACTCTGCCGAAACATCTGCCAGGAGCTGGTCTATCCGATTGGTTTGCGATCCGATCAGAACTTCTAAATCCGCAACAGCGCGCCCGGATTTCCCTGAGTCCCCCTGGTCAAGGCGCTCGTAACTGAGCCCTATATTTTCGTTGATGCGAAAGAAACGCCGCTTTTCATCCACCATGGAGGCCACCTAAAAAATCTCTTCTGGGTTGAGGTCAAAAAGGTATTTGGGTGCTATATCCAGCTCGCGTAAAATGTCCTGCCCCTCAGCCGTCTGCAGAACAGCCTTATCATTCTCTGACAATTCATCGGCCAACCCCTGTTCAATTACGATTTCCACTCGCCGATTTCGGGCCCGGTTCTCCGGCGAGTTGTTGGGAACCAAGGGCTGGGTATCCGCCTTGCCAGCCACTTCGAACCTTCCGGAGGAGACAGCTCCGCCACGCATCAGCTCGTGCGCAACGGACACAGCACGCGCCGCGGATAACTCCCAGTTGGATCGAAAACGAGGGGTATTGATAGGCACATCGTCGGAATGCCCCTGCACGAGAATAATGCCGGGCTTGAGTGCCAATACCGACTGGATCTCATGCATCACGTTCCGATATTCAGGCTTGAGGTCAGCCGAGCCGGATACAAATGACCCTTTCTCCTTGATGCGGATGATGATCTTCCGACCCCGTGCTTCCACTTCTACTTCGCCGGATATGATCTGCTCGTGCAGGGCTTCGGCAAGTTCATAGGCATGCCGCTCTGTTTCTTGCACCAGCTCTTCCAGTCGCTGCTTGATCTTGGGTTTGGCTCCGGCGTCTGCGCCTTCTTCACCTTGTTCTATGTCGTACTCCTTTGTGCACTGCACATCCAGCGACATGTCATTGGTATTACGGGTGGACTGCCATATTTCGTGAATAGGCGTGGGATCGGGGCGACCCGGGCTGAACTCCTGGGCAATTATGCTGGTTCCCTTGGGGATTTCTGTAGCGTCAAAAGCAGCCTGGACGCCAAATGCCTGCGCCATGGACCCGGCCAAGCGCTTGAACTTCATGGCATCCATTTCCGAGAACGACAGTAGTAGCACAAAAAAACACATCAGCAGCGACATAAGGTCGGCAAAGGTGGCCAGCCATGGTGGCAACCCGGTGGGGCATTTACAGTTGGATTCCTCATCGCTATTCACACACTGGATCCATCAGGTTTCAGCAACTTCCCGCTGCCCTTCGGGAAGATAATTACGCAGCATGGAATCGATGATGCGGGGATTCTGCCCATGCTGAATTGCCAGAAGAGCATCGATTACGAGAGTCTTCACAAGAGACTCCTCGGCAGCACGCAGCTTCAATTTATCCGCCATTGGGCCCGCAATACAGTTGGCGATAACAGCGCCGTACAGCGTCGTCAGCAAGGCTACTGCCATCGCAGGACCAATTGCCTTGGGATCATCCATGTTGGCCAACATGGCAACCAGGCCGATTAAAGTACCGATCATGCCCATTGCCGGAGCCACTTCGGCAAACGCCGAAAATATAAAGGCGCCGCGCGCGTGGCGTTCCACAGTTTGATTTCTATCGCGCGCCAGCAACCCCTTCACCACATCGGCATCATGTCCATCCACCAGCAGCTGGATACCGCGCTTCAGAAATTCGTTGCTGACGTCCCTGCCCTCCAGGGACAGCAGCCCTCCTTTTCGGGCTTCATCGGCTAAGGCGACCATTTCGGCAATCAGGTCCAGCGGATCGGG
>Ga0164241_10003703_pt1 | contig 15204 bp, 10 predicted proteins | sample OricomyardsoilBY_FD_108780 | JGI IMG/M metagenome (GOLD analysis project Ga0164241, IMG submission 108780) | Backyard soil microbial communities from Emeryville, California, USA - Original compost - Back yard soil (BY) | ecosystem: Environmental > Terrestrial > Soil > Unclassified | place: USA... | reverse complement strand
TTAGACTTTAAAGACTTCTGCACTATATCAGAATTAATTAAAAGTAAAGCTCATTATAATAAAGAGGGATTAGACCAAATTAATCAAATTAAAGCTAATATGAATACAGGTAGAGTTTAACACTAGCCCGTTCTATGTTAGCTCTACGTATGAGGTTGTCCACTGCTAGAGAGCAGTAGTTTAACTAATTGAATGTTGAATTTGAATTTTTTTGCAGATGGAAGGATTAGTAGAATTACATGGTTTTCGTGTATAAGAACCAAACTCCGGGGACACCTTAAAGTTCTAATAACTAAGCTTAATAAGGAAACTTATCAAGTGGCCCAGCTAATCACTGTGGGTATAGTAATATCATTAGAAATAGAATAATATTTCATGAAAATAGGCAATCGCGGATCTAAATCATTAGTATAAAGCTAGTGTAAAAGAGCAACGAGTAGACGGTTCTTCGATAATAATATCTATTATCGTAAGGTGTACTCTAGTCGCCAGGAAACTGGTTTTTGAGCGAAAATTTTAACTTTTTATTCTAATTATAGCTTTAACTAAAGCCATAATATTAAATATTCATAAAAACGTGGAGCTCTCAATATAGATTTATTGATCTCGATTTAATATAATAATCTAATGTAATATTTAGATATTTAATACTATTAAATAAATATATGGAAAACCCCAATAAGAGTAAAAAATCAAAGTTGAATCCTCAGTATGTTACAGGTTTTTCAGATGGTGAAGCATGTTTCCATTTAGCTATAGGTAAAAACCCTAAATATAAAATAGGTTATTATGTAAACCCTGGATTTTCTATAGCTTTACATAAAAAAGATGAAGATTTATTAAGAAATATACAGAATTTTTTTGGAGGAATAGGTAATTTAAAAGTAAAATCTAATATTGTACAATATAGAATTTTTTCTTTAAAGGATTTAGATATTATACTAAATCATTTTGATAACTATCCACTAATTACAAAAAAACATGTAGATTATATTTTATTTAAAGAAACAATAAACCTTATAAAAAATAAAGAACATTTAACTATAGAAGGATTTAATAAAATTATAGCCTTAAGATCTTCTATGAATCTAGGTTTACCTGAAAATTTAAAAGAAGCATTCCCTGATATACAACCAAGAAAGATAATATCTAAAGATTTTCCATCTTTACTAAATCCTTATTGAGTAGCAGGGTTTACAGAAGCTGAAGGTTGTTTTTGAATAAAAACTTTAAAAGATTCAAATAAAGAACAAGTAAGATCAATAATTGGTTTTCAAATTACTCAACATAAAAGAGATCTACCTTTACTAGAAAAATTGATAAGTTTTTTTGAGTGTGGTAGATTAGAACAATCTGGTTCAGCTTTTAATCTAGTTGTTACTAAATTATCTTTTATTAATGATAATATAATTCCTTTTTTTAATACTTATCCTATTTTAGGATCTAAATCTAAAGATTTTAAGGATTGATGTAGAGCAGTTGAGTTAAAAAACAACAAGGCTCATTTAACATCTAATGGTTTTAAAGAAATTTTAGAGATAAAATCTAATATTAATTCTTCTAGAAATTAAATTGTCTACTGTATTTATACATCTTTATAAACCTGTAAAGTGAGTGAAAAGTAACTCAAAATTAAAGTTAATGTATTCAACCCTTGGGGTTGAATATATACGGATAATATAATGTACTACTTGGTAATAATACTGTTTGGTGTAGGTTGAATTTTATTATCTATAGTAAAAAATTACATTAGTACAAAATCACCTATCTCACATAAATATTTAAATCACGGTATAATAAGTGTGCCTGCTCAAAAGTGTTCTAATTTTAGTAAATATAATCAGTTTTTAAATTCTTGCCAATTTGATGTATATAATTCTTGAAAAGTACGTGTTTATTCTACCTCTAGTCTAAAAGATAAAGATGAATCTAGTGATGATCAATTTATTCCAGCTGCAATCTATGAAGATGCCTCTTCTATGCAAAAGGCAATCTTAAAAGATAATGCAGGTAAAGCTGGTATTTATATGTTAACCAATAAACTCACTGGAGATATCTACGTAGGACAATCTATTGACTTACGTAAAAGATTTCTTAACTATTTTAACTTAAGTTATTTAAATAGACGTAATGAACTCATAATTTGTAGAGCTATAATAAAATATGGCTATTCAAAATTTTCGGTAACTATTTTAGAGTATTGTGATAAATGTGACTTAGATATCCGAGAGCAACATTATTTTGATACTCTTAACCCTAAATACAATATCCAGAAAATAGCTGGTGGTAGCTCTAAAGGTTTAATATTATCTGAGGAAACCAAAAATAAGATCAGTAAAGCTTTAAAAGGAATTTATGTGGGGGAAAAAGCTTACTGATATGGGCGTACTATGAGCGATGCAACCAAAGAAATTATGAGTTCAAACCGAAAGGGGGAGCTTAATCCTTTATACGGTAAATCTCATAGTGAAGAGACTAAAGAGCTAATGAGACAAAAAGCGTTAGGTAGAAAACACTCCGAAGAGACTAAATTATTAATGAGTTCGAAGCGTGGAAATCCTGTGAATATTTACGAAAAATGTTCATCAGAAGGGTATAAATTAATAGGTAGTTTTGTTTCCGCGAGAAGAGCTGGTAAATTTTTAGGTATTAGCGGTAGTACTATTTTAAGACATATGAAATCGGGTATGGTCTTTAAAGATAGATATAAATTTTCATCCAAATAATGATGAATAGCTTTAGAATAACTATGAGTATAATTTCACTGAATGCTGGAAACTCCTAAAGCCTTTGATACTAATAATCATATAAAAGAAAATATTAAAAGATTATGAGTGAAAACTCAAAGGATGTTACAATGGGTAATCATGCAGGAAACCAAAATAATATTTCTTTATATTATGAGTAGGTAATCCTCAGAGACTAAACGTGAAACTACGAGTTATGTAGTTTTACTGGTATTATGTATCCAGGAAAATCTTAACTGGTAGATTATATAGTCCAATTTTATATGAAAGTATAAAAAAAAATTGACACTCATAGAATTGATATGAACTATTACTCCTGCAGTAATATTAATATTAATTGCTTTCCCTTCATTTAAGTTATTATATTTAATGGATTAACTTTTACTTAGTCCACCTTACGTGTTAGAACTCGTTTGGTTAAAGAGGATGAATTTCAAGAAAAACTGTAAACTATAACAGTCAATTTGAAGCGAAGCTTGTTAAAATAGATATCCGTTATAAAACGAAGTTAAACAAGAACGTTCAACGACTAGAAAATAATCCTATCTATGGATATTATTTTCCTATTAACTACATTATATTTACTTAAAAATTAAGTAAAATATATCTTCTGAGTATTTAATAGAGTATCTTCCGTTAATTCTTGAAAATAAATGAAATTTTATTTTTAAATTTTGCGATGACAGAGTCTGAACCATGTTGTAAAATATGGAAATTAAGGGATAACCTTAAAATAACAAACATTGAAAATTAATAAGAGCTTTACGGTGTTAGTGAAATTAATAAATTTCCTGAATGGTAAACCTAAATTCAATATTGACCCTATTCATTTATATACGGCGCGAGCCCTAAAAAAAAGATATATTAAAAATAATAATATATGACCTATTTACTTACATGTGCCTTTAAAAAATTCAGGTATAACTTATAAATTAAATAAAAGTTTATTAGTAAGAAATTATAGCAATTTACCTTTGACTACTAAATTAAAAGAATCTATAACTTCCCCAGGAATAAGTTCTAATACTAAAGAAATGCAAAATTTCTATACATGATTTAGCGGTTTTACTGATGCAGAGGGATCTTTTTATATTGCTATAAGTAAAACTTGTTCTTTTAGATTTCAAATTAATTTACATAAGGACGACCTAAATGTATTATATTATATCCAAAGATCATTAGGATTTGGAGAGGTTAGATTATACGATAATTATGCATCTTTTACTATCACTAGGTTGAAAGATATAGCACAACTTGTGGATATCTTTAAAAAGTACCCACTCCAAGGTTCAAAATGACTTAATTACGCCGCGCCATATAAATGAAATATAAATCAATTGATTAATTTTTTAGTGTTTATAACATAATTGATTTTTGAAGACTTATCTTTTAAAGGTTCTAAATGACTTAGAGTATTCTTATTAAAATTAAATTTCCATTCTTTTATTAATAATTTCTACCTTCAATGTAAAATTCTTAACAATTTTCTAATTAATATTATTCACTATTTATTTGCTGCATACATTGGCCACTCTGGGGCCTATTACAACCTTTTTATATTACCATTATTATTTACTAAAGTTCATTCTTCTAAACTAGACCTTTTTATTCGGAGAGGCGGAACGTCTTTTTTTAGACGTTATTTTTCAAATACGTCGTCGAGAAATTTTTCTTCTTTATCTGACAAATCTAATTTTAAACTTAATCCTTTTTGAGTTGCTGGTTTCGTTGATGGTGAGGGTTGTTTTTCGGTTATTATTTCGAAAAGTAATAGTTTAAAAGTTGGTTGACGTGTTCGAGTTTATTTTTATATTGGTTTGCATGCTAAGGATAGAGCATTATTAGAAGCTATTCAAAATTTATTTGGTGTAGGTAATATCTATTCTACTACTGAATCTCTTGATCGATACCAGGTTAATTCATCCCCCCATTTTTTTTATTATAAAAAAAATGGGGGGACGACATCAAAGTAATTATTGATTTCTTTGATAAGTATAAATTAATTACTAATAAAGGTGCTGACTTTTTACTTTTCAAAGAAGTTTATACTTTAATGTTGAATAAAGAACATTTAACTATTGAAGGTCTACATAAAATTGTCGCGAGACATGCTTCTATTAATTGAGGTTTAACAGATCAATTAAAAGCTGCTTTTCCTGGTATTGTCCCTGTTCTAAGACCTAAGGTTCAAAATTTGAATATTCCAGACCCTTATTGATTAGCAGGGTTTGTTAGTGGTGAAGGGTGCTTTTTTATTAATATTACTAAGTCTAACACTGATCGTTCGGGATTTCAAATACAATTAAAATTCCAACTTATTCAGCATCTTAGAGATGAGACTCTAATGGTAAGTTTAATAGAGTATCTTGATTGCGGGAATATTTATAAAACTAGAGATCTTTTTAGTTATCAAGTTACGAAAATTGCCGATATTGATGAAAAAATTATTCCTTTTTTTACTAAATTTCCCGTTCTTGGTGTTAAAGCGAAGGATTTTGTTGATTTTTGCCGGGTTGTTGTTCTTATGAAGGATAACAAATTGTCGAAGTCAGATAAATTAGAGCAAATTAGTCGTATCAAATCTGGTATGAATAAAGGTAGAAAATAAAATAATTAATTTAGGGCAGGCCATGCATGCTTCACAGTAGCAACCATAATAATTTTTTCTTTTATCTTACTGGGTAAAATACCCTGATTTGCCTACTTCGGTGGATGCTGGATGCACCCACCCACCACTTAAAGATTTTGCCTCAGCTTTTGATATCTACATTGGTTCAAAGGATAAGGCTAATGCATCCCTTTTTTATAAAAAAAAAAGGGACGAAATCCTAAGATTAAAAAACAATATGAATCGTTTAAGATTAGACTACGCATTGCCTGAAGCTAAATTTATTAGTATAACACCCTACTGGCTTTTAGGATTTATAGAAGGAGAAGGTTGTTTTAGTATTAATAAACATAACAACTATAGATTAGATTTTAGTTTATGTCAGTCTTCTACTAATTTTGAGCTAATGAAAAGTATTAAATTATATCTTGAAAATCTTCCAGGTGTGCTGGGCCAGGAAAATAATTATAAAAATGCATTAGGAATTTCTGAAGTTAGATCTAATAATCCTAATCACCAGTCTACTACAAGAATTGAAACTACACGTATCCCATTTATCACGGATATTCTTATACCTTTTTTAGATAGTCTTACTTGACAAAGTAAAAAAAAATTAGATTTTCAAGATTGAAAAATCATTTTGAAATTAAAAGAAGAAGGTCACCACCTATCTGAACAAGGACGTGAGTTAATAGATCTTATATTAAGTCAAACTAATAATAACAGATTATCTACGTCTTCAAACGATGTAGTGGTAGATAGAGAACAATTATTAGTAAAAGTTAATGAATTACTTAACGGACCCTCAAATTTCGAGATAAGAAATGACAGAAAATTTGTAATTTCATTAAATAAATATTATCATTCTTCTCGTCTAAATGTACGTGTTATATTAGTAGATGAAAAAGGTAATACTTTACATTGTTTTGATTCTTTAGCTGATTGTGCAAAGTTTTTAAAAGTAGATGCTAGTACAATCTCCAAAAGAAAAAGCAAAGGTATACCTTTTATTTTTGAAAATAAGACTGTTTATATAAAAAATGATAAAATTGGTGAGTAGATAAATTTTAAAGTAAATGATCTTTAGTATATCCTATAATATAAAAGGTAATGTAGCAAATAGTATTAATACTTAGTACAAAAGGACTTAACCTAAATTGTACAAATGAATAGTGAATAAATATTATTTAATGTTTAGTGTTTATAACATAATTGGAAGTTAGTGATCCTTCAATGTCAGTTTTAGCAGAGGGTCGAGGTGGCCCTAAATTATTTATATTGTATGTTTTTTATAAAATAAAAGATGCCAGTAATGTAATACATTTTACTGGAGAAAAAAAATAATACTTATCTATCTTATAATTGACTAGCTCAAGTCAAGGGTACTGGTTACGTTCTAGATTTCATACATTTACTAGTCTAGACATTTCATACAAACACAAAAAAGGATTTCATACAAAAGTTAGAGTATCAAGTAGAATAGGGCCGCACAATCAAGACGTTCTACCCCGAAGGGGTTGGATCTTTACTAGGTGATGCTTATGGAAATGCTAGAACAATAGAAGGCCATCACTCTATATATATTACAAAAGATTCTATACCTAAACTAATGAATTTGGTATTACCTCATGTAATACCTAGTATGAGATATAAACTAGGAGTAAAGGATAACCAATAAGTATAAGTTCTTTTAATAAACATATGATATATTTAATAGTCGTGAAATTAGTAGAAAGAAGTAACTAAATAATAGAGCCCTATTTGGTTAATATATTAAGATAGAGCGAACCTTGCCGCGAAGCGCTATGAAATATGCGCTGCGTTAATATAAGTTTCAATTTATTAATTTCTAAGATCTCGACAGGGATCTTTAAGAGGATTATTTCTTCTTAGGCGACACGAGTGAAAACAGTTAATATATTATTATTCTCAGTATCGCCTACCTAGATTTAATAATAATACAAGACTGTCAGTAGATAATTTTTATTTTTTTACATCTATTGCAACAGACTGGTCCACTTGTGGGTGGTTAATTATAATAACTGCTTAATGTACAGTCGAGAGGTTGTTAATTACGTACCAATGATACTGAATTTTAGGTTTTTGTTTTGTAACTGTATATTTTATGTACTTCTGGTACACAATTAAAATATTATATGTAAGTGTAAAAAAAATTCTTAATTTATCAGGTCATGGTGAAAGGCATGGTTATGCGTACTTCATAAACGTACGTTCTTTACACTTATCAAAAAATTTCTTAAGAGGGCGATGTTACTATTCAACAACTGCTGCTCCACGTATAAATTCAACTAATAGTAATTTAGATCCCTGATCTATAACAGGATTTACAGATGCCGAGGGTTCATTTATGCTGACTTTTAGTAGAACTTCAGAATCACGTATTGGTTATAGAATCCGACCTATTTATCAAATTGAGCTTAATAAAAAAGATATTGAGCTTTTAAAAAATTTTCAAGCTTTTTTCGGTGGAATAGGTTTTATAACTAAGGCTGGTAAAGACTGTATGGCATTTAGAGTGCGTACTTTGGCTGAATTAAAAATTATAATTACTCATTTTGATAGCTATCCCCTTAAAACTAAAAAAAGAGCAGACTTTGAGTTGTTTAAATTAGCTGTAAGTAAGTTAATAAATAAAGAGCATTTAAATCTGAAAGGGTTTAAGGATGTCCTTGGTATAAGGGCTTCCATGAATTTAGGTTTAAGTGATAATTTGAAAGAAGCTTTTCCGGGGATTATTCCAGTAGATAGACCTGAAGTTATAAATGACAAATCTTTACAGCCTGAATGACTCTCAGGATTTATTTCAGGTGAAGGTTGCTTCTTTATAAATTTATCTAAATCTGCTAGTAATTTAATTGGCTATAAAGTTTCTTTATTATTTGCTATTACTCAACATGCTAGAGATACAGAGTTATTAGAGGGTATTAAAGAGTATTTAGAATGTGGAGCAGTAAAAGGAAGTAATAGTCGTGCTAATGTTTTTACTTTAAAAGTAGCAAAATTTTCGGATAACCTTGAAAAAATCATACCTTTTGTTAATAAACATAAAATATTTGGAGTTAAATCTTTAGATTTTAATGATTGATGCCAAGCTGCAGAGTTAATTAATAGTAAAAAGCACTTGACTCCTGAAGGGTTAGAAGAAATTAAGCTAATAAAAGCTAAAATGAATAGAGGAAGAGTATTGCCTGAAGTTGAAGAGTAAATACTAATTTCGAAGAAATATATAGAATAGTGTAACATATCCAAGATCACGCTGATGATCATAGATATGATAGAAAGATAAAATAACAGCCTTGCATCAATGATACTGGTCTTATCAGTATCCTGACTTTTTAGATTCCAATGATGAATTTATAGAGTTTGATTCATACATCGTGCCTGCCGACGGATCTGGGAAATCCGGCTCGTGGGCCCAATTACCAAATTCCGAGGAATCCCTAAAGATCATAGTACCAAGCCATAAGGGAAACGTTATAGGTGGCTGAGCTAATTACTCAGGTACGGTAACAAGCTATGATATGATTGAAAATGAAATGGGTTATTGCGGATCTAAATCCAGTGCTCTTGCACTGGTAAAAGAGCAACGAGTGGACGGTAGTTGCAGTTTTCCAGTAGAACTGTTAAGGTACACTCTAATGGCCCCAGTAATGGGGTATCAAGCTGAAATCCCTTCTAACCAAAACAATATCTCTAAAAATGTAATTATTACAAAGAGACCAAAGTTAGATAAACTAGATCCTTGATTTATAACTGGATTTGTAGACGCAGAGGGATATTTTAGTATTGAATTAGCTAAAGATTCTAAAGCTAAATTTAAGTATACTCCTAGATTAGTTTTTGGTATTAATTTACATGTTAAAGATCTACCTATTCTTTTAAGTTTTAAGGACACATTAGGAGTGGGAACTGTAAGTACAACAGGAAAAGTAAGTAGGTATACAGTTAAAACATTTAAAGATCTTGCAGTTATTGTTAATCACTTTAAACTATATCCTCTTGTTTCCAGCAAATATGTTGTGTTTCAATATTGATTACAAGCTTATAATATTATGGCTACAAAAGAGCATTTTAATTATGAGGGTATGAGAAAATTGGCTACATTAAAAAATTTAACTAATTTCGGATTATCTGATAGTTTGAAAGAAGCTTTTCCTGATTTTAATATTTCTTTAATCGATACTGTGTCTTACAATTTTAGGGGTATTCCTCATGGAATGTGAGTAGCTGGATTTACAAGTGGAGATGGATCTTTTTATATTAAGATGACACAATATAAAGATACATTTCATACAGGATGTATTTTTAAAATCACTCTTCATCAAAAAGATACTGCTCTTTTAGAAGGTTTATACGATTATTTTTCAAATTACTTTCCAAATATTTCTTTCAACAAATATAATTCTAGAGTAAATAAAGGTATTGGTTTGTCAAAACAAACTGTAAGTTTAATTATTTCAAATCTTCAAGATATAGGTAATATTGTAATTCCTTTTTTTGATTTATATCCAATCTTAGGTGTAAAGAAAATGGATTATAATGATTTTAAAATTATTTATAATATTATATTATCAAAAGATCATTTAAGTTCTGAGGGTTTAGCCCAAATCCAGCGAATTAGAAATAATATGAATGACAAACGAACAGTATTTTAACTTTCGGGTAGTTCCATCTCGCCTGCTCAGGCAGGGTGAGATATAATTTTTGTATGATAAATTCAGTTAGCCGTGGAGTCCGATTTAGAAGAAGGGGGGCTAAGAATGTTGGAAGTGGATAATAGAGTGAAAAAGCCTTAAGCAAGCTTTAATATTACTCTCAAGTAGCCAAACTCCGGGTAAATCCTAATAGCTCAGAATACTAACCTTTTAACCTAAAAGGGTAAGGAAAGAGGCCAAACTAATTACTTGGGTATAGTAACAAGTTCTGAGATTTAACGAAAGTTAAAATGGATGTTCGCGGATCTAAATCACCTCTTTCTCTTAGTTAATAAAGCTTAGTATGATTACATAGTATAGCTTCGACAGGATTAATGTGTAAAAGAGCAACGAGTAGACGGTTACTCGCCATATATTAGGTAAAACCTCGATTACCTCAGAGGGTGAGGGTAGATATATGGTGTAAGGTGTACTCTAATAGCCTATTACTTATTATCGAGGACCATATGTAACGGGCTCGCCTTTAACCGCGTAAATTGCAAAAACACTCTTTGCGCTTTGCGTATATAAGGTCGCGGCCTGGGTCTTTTTGTATTTTCGGCTTGCATTAGATATTAAGAAAAGCATTTCTTAGTGGCAACAGTAAATCAGAGATAAATATAAAACCAGAAACGGGGCGTTATGTCTTTAGCTTATGCCTAAAAGTTATAATTTACTGAAGGTAAAAGAAGACCAAAGCATGTTAGTTTTCTTGGATTATTATGTGTTAGACCCCTAATTAAGGGAGTTAAACATTCTTTTCCTTGATCTGCTTTAGGTATAAGAAAGTATAGCACGCCTTCTGTAGGTCCCAAACCATCTAAGATAAGCCCGTGATTTATCACTGGTTTTACAGATGCAGAGGGTTGTTTTTCTGTCTCAGTTTATAAGGATTCAAAGCGTAGTATAGGATGAAGAGTGAGTGCTGAATTTCTAATTGGATTACATAAAAGGGACATAAGGGTTTTAAAAGATATTCAGAATTATTTAGGTGGCATTGGACGTATAGGAAAATTTGCCCAAGATGCTTATGCTTTAAGGGTAAATACTATCAGTGATATGATAAAGATTCTTGATCATTTTGATAAATACCCTTTAATTTCACAAAAACGTGCTGATTATCTTATCTGAAAAGAGATAATTATGATGATGCATCGTAAAGAGCATATAACTCAAGAAGGGTTATTAACTATTCTTAGTCTAAGAGCTTCTTTGAATTTAGGTTTATCTGAGAGTTTAAAAACAGCATTTCCGAGTATTATCCCTGTTATTAGACCTAAGGTGGATAACATCGCTATTCCACATGGTGAATGGCTAGCTGGATTTACATCAGGTGAGGGTTGTTTTTTTATTTTTGTACATAAAGCTTTAACTCATAAATCCGGTTTTCAGGTCCAATTAGTATTTCAAATAACTCAGCACTCTCGGGATTATATACTAATTCAAAGTTTAATCTCATATTTAGGTTGCGGTAAATTAGTAACTAGTTCAGATAGTAAAGTACAGTTTAGAGTAGAGAAATTTTTTGATAATTTTGAAAAAATCCTAAAATTTTTTTACAATCATAAAATTCAGGGGATAAAACTTGAGGATTTTAAAGATTGATGTAAAGTTGCTAAATTAATGCAAGATAAGCAACATTTAAGTCCAGAAGGACTTAAAAAAATTGTTAAGATAAAACAGGGTATGAACAAAGGAAGAGTTTAAAGCTTGCTAACCCCAGAATCCCTTAGGGATAACAGGTATAGCTAAAGTTATCATTTTAGTTTTTATCACCTATCGAGGATTCTACCTTTACTTACCTAACATTAACATTACTAGGATATCTGTAGCCTATAACCTTCGGGTGCTTTAGCCCGTCATCAGGATGATGCAGCACAAATTTTATACAACTTGCGTGCGTCATCTATGCAGCTCGTTAAATAAATCCTTACGTAGTTTAAACTTAATAATCTGACCCCACCCGAGCTTTAGCTTGCGCAGCCCTCATTAAGGCAAAAAGCGCGGCATGGGGGGGAGGGTGTAATAGAAAAAAAAAGTTATCAGAAATGGGGCGTTATATTCTTAGCTTATACCTAAAAGTATATCTTTATAATTTAATATGTAGTATACTCAAGGTAAAAAAGAATCAAGACAAGTAATTCTTCCTGAATTAACACATGTTAGATTCATTGTTACTGCAGGGGACGTAATACATAGCTTTGCTGTTCCCTCTTTAGGTATAAAAAATGATGCATATCCTGGGAGATTAAATCAGGTATCTGTTTTTATTAATAGAGAGGGGGTTTTCTATGGTCTTATATTGAACAATGGCCATAACTGTAGTGAACCTATGGTTAAAAATCATCAAATTGCGGGAAACTCCCAAAGGAATCTTAACCAAGTAAGTATGGTAACATAACTTATGGCACAGGTAATGACTCGTGGTATGGTAAAATCAAGATTTATTATTCAATGGACAATCCGCAGCCAAGTGCCGAATACTTAAGTACCGGTATGCAGTTCATCGACTAGATGGTGGTTGGTGTTATTATTAATAATGCTTAAGGTATAGTCAGCCCCCACTTGAAAGAGTGCAGAAAAATATTAATATTAATATTTTTTGTTAATTAGATATATTAATTCGTTATTAATATATTTAGGGATCTCTACAATAGTTTGCTAAACTTATTTTAATGTAAAAATAAATTATCAATACTTAGCCAAAAGTACGTCTTCCATGTGAAAGACTATTGTGGTATTGCATGATACAATTAGTAGAAGTGTTTCTAATAATCACTTCATATTTGATAAACGTATTGGATTAGGTTCTATAGCTGTTGCATCTTTAACTAGATGTTTTAGCTCAAGTAGATCTTATAATTCAATTAGACCTTTGGTAAATAATCCAGAGTCTTTAGCGTTAGAACATATAAATAGTGGAAAACCTACTACTTCATCAGTTATCAATAAAGTATTCTTAAATCAAAATTTATCAGTTACTGATTCAAAATTAGAAGAATTATTAAAAGTTAAAGGTATTGAAATGGACCTACCTATATCAACACCGGAAAATCATAAACTTTTAGGCCAATTAACTGGTAAATCTAAATATAAAGGTTTCTCTGGAGTATATATCTTTATACATAAAGATTCAGGTCAGAAATATGTAGGTTCATCTAATTTACTGAGACGTAGAATAGATTACTATTTCAAAGGAGATTTTTCTTTAGCTGGTAAATTCTTACCTTTACTTCAGAAAGAAGGGCTAAAGGCTTTTAAATTAAGAATATTTAAATTAGATAGTAATAAATTTAGTAATCAAGACTCTTTAATATTAGAACAATATTTTTTATTAGATAAAGAATTTAACTTAAATATACTGAGAGTTGTTAATGCAGGATCATCAAAAGGTGATGCTGTTTATGTTTATGATCTAGCATGTAGTACTCTTTATTATCATGCTAAATCTAAAATAGAATTAAAAAGAATCTTAAAAATACATACAGAAACTAGCAAAAAATATGTAGATTCTAAAATACCATATCTGAATAAATTCTTATTATTAAGCTATCCTATAGCTAATGCTTCACTAAGCAATCTTTCCATAGAAGGTTTAGTAGATATAATGCAAAAAGAAAGACAAGATATGTATACATTAGGAACTCGTAGAAGTATTTCAGTAGAATTAGAAATTAAAGAAGGAAATACATTTGTAGATTCTTGAGGTCATACTTTAAATTTCGATTCTTTAACATCTTGTATTGAATATTTAAGAGAATTAGGTTTAACTATTAAAAGAGACACTTTAACTAAATATATAAAAGATGAAAAAGTATTTCAGAATTTCTTGTGTAAATACTCAGAGAATACTTTACCTGATAATTTTGAAGAAGTAGGATTAATTATTGATGAATATAAAAAGTTAAAAGTGAACACAGACTTAGATTCATTAAAAATTAATAAAAAAAATAAACCTATATTAGTAAAAGGGAAAAATTTTGAGAAAGAATTTGAAAGTATTACTGATACAATTAAATACTTTGATACTCTAAACATCAAGCTAGATAGAAAATCTTTAAACCTTCGTTTAAAAGATGGTAAAATTTATAAAGATTATTATTTTACTTATAAATAACTAGATAAATGTTCAAAACACTTTATCCTACTAATATATTATAACGCTAATAAGTTATCTAAAAATCATCCTTTACATAAAATCAACGTAGAGGCAACTTGCAATGTTCAGAAATTTGTGGGATACTTCATTCAAGTATGCCTATAGTTATCGAATCTGTTTCATTAGAAAAATTCCTTACATGACTAGAAGAACAATAGATTTTTAGTCCATCCTTAATCGTTTGTACAGACTCTTTTTAGAAAATATATATAGTCAGATGTGGATAGATTCACATGGTCATATGGTGTAACCGTATATCGCGTACTCTAGGGTAAGCTTTGTTTGGTTTTGTTCATATTTTGTTTGTTTAATATAACGTATATGCTACATATATGTAAGGGTAATAACCTTGTCCTTAAGGATTTTTTAAGATCTAATATAATAAAAATTTGATTCTAGCATTACAAACAACTCAATATTTAAATTATTATCATGTATTTCATTAAATAAATTTTATATAGTGTAGCTAGCGCAGGGGATTAATATACCAACTCTTTTTACTATTAATGAATATAAATCAGACAAAGATTGTTCTACATCTTTTGTATGAATAAAAAGAAACTATTTACCAGCCATTTTATACAAATCGTCATCATGTCTAATTTTAATTAAAACGTAATAGCTTCTATCATAAAGCAACCTATTTTTAATACTATCTATAAAGTATTTTTCATAAACAAAATTTGCAGTATCAAAGGTAAAAAGTATTTTGTCTCCTTTTACATTAACAATATGGTCGGGATTATTTTTTAACTTACCATAAAAAGAATGAAGGGAAGAAAAATTAACAAAAGTCTTTGAAAGATTCTTGTAATAAGTAAAGGAGAAATCTCGAACTGACTTGTGATGGGCCATAATAGTGTGGAGTGGGGTATTTGTGTCTCGCGGTATTATTCGCGATAATTGTATTTGTGTTGGTATTTTACTGCGTACTGCGTACTGCGTACTGCGTACTGCGTACTGCGTACTGCGTAC
>Ga0164241_10003702_pt1 | contig 15207 bp, 13 predicted proteins | sample OricomyardsoilBY_FD_108780 | JGI IMG/M metagenome (GOLD analysis project Ga0164241, IMG submission 108780) | Backyard soil microbial communities from Emeryville, California, USA - Original compost - Back yard soil (BY) | ecosystem: Environmental > Terrestrial > Soil > Unclassified | place: USA... | reverse complement strand
GTAACACTTCCACGCGCCGCTCGCGCAGACGCAGTTCCCGCGAGTCGTTGGGCAGACGGTCCCGGCCGGAAGCGAGCAGGCTTGGTTCGCCGCTGGAGACACTTGATCGCACACGGCCGCGTTGGGAGTGGCGATTGAGCCACCAGCACCGGCTCGGTTCAGGGCTCCGGCCTTGCCGCTCGCGCCGGCCTCGGCCCCACCGCTCGCAGGTGAGCCGTTGTCATCATCCGAACTACCGCAGCCAGCTGCCGCGGTCCCGACGAGCACGACGAATGCAGAGAGCGCACCGAATCGAAACAGGCGAGTAGTTGTCATCGGGTTCAATCAATCAGCGGAAAAATTAGGGGAAAGACCAACGGACGCGGCTCACTTCGGGACGCCGATCATGCCCGACTCGCAGCCGAACAGGAGTTGAATGGAATCATTCTCACGCTGCACGCGCGAGCACGTGCCCTCGCACAGCACGACCTGATTGCCGGAGATGCGAAAGCCCTCGCTGCAATCGGCGTCGTCATCCGGCAGTATGAGTTGTTTCCCCGAAGCCGTCGTTACAATCAAGTTGATCAAATTGTGATCGATGACCTGCCCTTGGCCCGGATCGGGAATGTCATACGTGCACGCGATCGAACCGGTGACCTTGTTCAGCCCTGCTTGCAGCGCAGTGCCGAAGTCCGAGGCCGTAGTCATGTCGAGGTGGCAAAAAGGCGGGCCCATCAACCTGCACCCGGCTGCGGCCGTGCCGCCCACGATTGCCGCCTCGGACATCCAGGCCCGGCCCGCTTCGCTGCCCGGCGATCCGATCAAGAACGTTCGCACTCCTTGTCCGAGCGCGGCAGCGACATGATCGACGATCGGTTGCGACTCGACCGGTGTGATGCCGGCATTGTTGCCGGCACTGGTGCAATCTCCGCGCAGCGTCGGCTGACCGTCGGTGATCAGCAGCACGTATTTGTCGCCTGGCAGCTGGCTCGGCAACAGCGCCGACTGTAATGCGTACTGGTACGCTGCGTCAGTCGGCGTCCACCCGGCGGGGTTGGTCCCGTCGAGTGCGGCGATCAAGCTTGCCTTCTGTGTCGCCGTCAGCAATGCGGGCGGCGTTCCCGCCCGTGTGTTGACACAACTGTCGGGAGACGCGGGCTGAGAGCGAGCTCGATTGTCCATGTTGGGATAGAAGAGCAGCCCCGCGGCGATCGTGTCGGGCAGAGTCGAGATGACCGACTTGAGCGCGTCGCGCGTGGACTGCCACTTCGTCGGGCCGTTGCCGTTGCCGTTGCCGGGACGCCCGGGTTGCGTCATCGCGCCGGGCACCTCGTTCATCGACAGGCTGGTGTCGACCACGAACTCGAGCACAGCTGGCTTCGACTCCGGTTCGACCGACCAGCCATCGCAAGCGTTGTTGTTGATGGCCGCGACTTGATCCGGAGTGAGGGTGAGGATCCCCCCCATTTTCGAGCCCATCCCCGGCAAGCCGCCGCTTCCGCCGCTAGCCACGTCCAGTGTCGGCGAACCCCCGGATCCGGCAGTCCCGGCCATACCAGGGGGCGTCACGTTGCTGCCGTCCTTGGTCGAACCGCAGGCGAGACTCAGAGCCAGGCCCGAAATGCAACTCAATAACGCGTAAGTCTTCATGGGATCGCTTTCGTGGACGGACGTCGCGGTTGAAGGAGCTCCCTATCGGCGTGGCGGTCTGGTTGAGCCGCCTCGAGGGAGTGCCGCAAGAACTCACACGAGTCCGACTTGGAGGTTTGCATGTTTTACGCGCGCGCGCATCGGTGATGACCGAGCGGCGTGGGTGACAACGCGCACGAAACGTAGGTCGAGAAGAAATTTACAACCGAAGCCGATGCGCGCGCCGCTAGGAACGCTTGCTCGTTCGAGGCCTGGAGCGGAGAAGGGCGTGTCGATCGCGACACGCCCGGCATAGGCGCCTCACGTTCACGCAGCAATGGCTCGGGCAAGTGCGAGCAGCGCTGCGCCTCCGTCACCCGCGAAGGAACTGCCGTGCATGCAGGCCAGCACTCGCGGCTCGAAAGCTGCCAGCTGCTCGAGGATCTGCTGCGTGTTCCGACCGTGCGAGAAGTAGTCCATTTGTGCGCGCATGGCTTCACTTGGTCCGACAATATCGTGCTCGGTGAGCGGGGGATTGGCGGCGCCCGCCTGCGTGAACAGGTCGCCGCACAACAGCGTGCGCGTGCTGGCTTCACCCAGGTAGCCGCATTCCCAACCGTGCGGTACGTGCGGCGCGTCGAACCAAATCACGCGCTGCCCGCCGAGATCGATGCCCTCGCCGTGACCGAGCGCGCGCACGGGCCGATCCGTGGCATCCGCCGTGAAGATCATCGCTGCGACCTTGCTGCACACCGGTTCCGCGCGCGGTGCCAGCGCGAGCCACTCGGCGAGTGACCCGCATTCGTCGCCCTCCACGTGCGAAAAGCCAATGTAGCGCAGTGTTTCTGGCGGTAGCACCGCGCTGATCGCCTCGCGCACGAGCGGAAAGAGTCGGCGAGGACCCGTGTGGAAGAGCAGCGGCTCCTCGGCCGCGATCAGGAACTGATTGAAGGAAAAACCAGGCGGGAGCTCGGTACTCGGTGAGATGGGTGTGCTCACACGGTAGATGTTGCGCGCAATTTCGTGGATCGATGTTCCGCTTTCGCGATTCGTGATGGTCATTCGGCCTCCGTTTCCTTGGGAGTGGTGGCCGCGTGCGCATCGTTACGAAGATTCGAACACGTGATCCAAAATGTATTCGGCGAGCGGGACGGTCCCGTTCGAATTCGTGCCGGTCAACCGCACGTGCATTTCTGCGGCCGCATCCAAAGCGCGGTAGTGCACTTGGCAGGCGAGCACTACTTCGCCCCGGGCGGCGTCGAAAGGAACGTCAACGAGCGAAAATAGCAATTGTCCCGTTGCACTGCGCGCTTCGAAGTCGACTTTGGTCACGCTCGTGAGCGGCGCATGCATCACCCAAAGCCCGAGCTGGGCGGTGCCGCCCAAACGAATCGTCGCGCGCTCTCCAGGGTGCACGGCTACGGCGAGCAACGGGTCATGGCGCGCAGAGAGCTCGCGCCTTCGCTCGACGGTGAGAATTGGCGGTAGGCTCGCGCCCAGCTGCTCGATCGTCCGGCGCATGCGATGTGCGCGGCTAAAACACTGATCGCAGCCAAAATAGTGCTCCTCGAAGCGATCTGCCTCGGCCTGCTCGAGCTCATCCAGAGCCCACGCGGCGACCGTTTCCAAGCTGGGGCAGCTCACGAGGCTTGCTCCGGGTTGACGCACTCAGTGAGCTTTGCCAGCGCGCGATGGCGAATCAGCCGAACGTTGCCGCTGCTCAGGCCGAGTCGCGTGCCAATTTCGTCTGCCGCCTGATCCTCGAGGAAGCTCATGCGTACGACCGTGGCCTCGCGTTCCGGTAAGCTCGCGAGACAAAAAAATAAGCGTGTGACATCGCGTTCGCTGAGCGTGGGCGGGTTCACGCTCGCGTCCAGCTCGAAAATATCGTGCTCGACCTTGCGTTGACGTTCGCGTGCGCGGCGTGAATCCCACGTGACATTGCGACAGGTTCCGAGCACGAAAGACGCGAGACTCTCGGGATTTTCCAGGCGCCCAGCGCGAATTGCTTCCAGCACACGCAAGATGACCTCATGCACGAGATCCTGCGCGGCGGAGTGTGCGCCCAGGTGTTTCAGGCCATAGAGCTCGATGCGCGGGGCGAAGCGGCGGTACAGCGCAGCCTCGGCTTCCGCCGCGGATGCGTGGGCGGTGGCAATCAGCCGCGCGATTTCGGCGTCCGAGGCGTCCGGGTCCATCACCCTCGAGGGGCGTAGCATGAGCGCGAGCGTCACGCTAGGCAGTGGCCGGCCCGCACCGAGCGTTACAAAAAAAGCGCTTCAGCCCGAAAGGGCCGCGATGTCCGCAGGTTCCAGGACTTTTTTCGGAGCGCCTTCGCGCACACAGCGAATCATCGCGCGCCCGACTTGGTTCAACGTGAGTCCGGGAAAGAACCAGTTCATCAGCGGGTAGAACACCAGCATGAAACGGTAGCTCGACTTGATGTTCTTTTGACCCGCCACCGGCTTCATCAAGCCCGGTCGCATGTTGTACACGCCACGTAGAGGCAAGCGCAGCAGTGCGTTTTCGGCCTTTCCTTTGACGCGAGCCCACATGACTTTGCCCTTCTCCGTGCCGTCGGTGTGGCTGCCGGACACGTGCACGAGCACCAAGTTGGGGTTCAGGTGCGCCAGGGTCTGAGCAAAGGCGAGTGGCGTATCGTAGGTAATGGCCGTGTAGTCGGCCTCGCTCATGCCGACCGAGCTGATCCCCGCGCAATAAAAGCAAGCGTCGTAACCCGTGAGTTGCGACTCCACCGCCGTGAGTTCGCGAAAGTCCGCGACCAGCAGCTCGCTCAGCTTGGGATGCACGTGACCAGACGGGCGCCGTGAGACCGACAGCACATGCTCGACCTCGGAATTGGCGAGGCACTCGAGCAACACACCTTCGCCCACCATGCCAGTGCTACCCGTGAGGATCACTTTCATCGGGCGAGCGTCGATCCATTCCGGCAAGGAGGCAAACCAACTGCCGCCACAGATGCTGGAATGCCCGCATATTCAACTCGATTTACGAACCTGAGCACGCTGATTTCCGTGCTCGGGAAAAGATTAAAGCGGTTGCTCGGCAGTTGGCCCGCACTACGCTGGTCTTGTTCAGTTAACGGAGAATTCGTCCTGAAATCTTCTCTTCCGCTCCTTCTCGTCTTGGCTAATGCGGTGTTCGGTTGTGGCTCCTCCGACGGTGAAGCTCACTTCACCCCGGCGGGTGGAAGCACCGCTTCCGGAGGTTCCACCGGCGCCTCAGCGGGTGCTGCTTCGGGAGGTGCGGTGGCCGCCGCTAGCGGTGGCGCGAGTGGTTCCGCGACGGACACGGCGGGCGCGACGAGCGTTGCGGGCTCGACAGCCACCACAGCGGGTGGAATGGGCGGCTCGGGTGGCAGCGCGCCGGTGTATACGGGGCCCGGCTTCGCGCCGACCACCGTCAGCAAGACCGATGCAAGAGCAGCCTATGACGCGTGGAAGGCAGCCCATTTGGAAGACTGCACCGGCGGCGTGTTTCGAGTGCGCTGGGAAAATGATCGCCTCGACGCTTCAGTATCCGAGGGCATCGGCTACGGGATGCTGCTCACCGTCACGTACGGCGAGCGGCCCGCGTTCGACGGGCTCATGGCTTACGCCAAGAAGATGCACGACGACAACGGCTTGATGCATTGGCTGCGCTACGGTTGTGATGCTCACCGAGACACCAAGTACAGCGGCTCACCGGATTACTCCGCGTCCGACGCCGATCTCGATGTCGCGATGGCGTTGCTCATGGCCAAGTGCAAGTGGGGCGACGCCAAGTATGGTGACGAAGCCACGCAGGTCATCAACGCCATTCGCAAGAACATGTTCATGGACGTCGATGGACTCCATGTGCTCCAACCCGGTGATTCGACTTGGTTCAATGACCTCGGCGCGGGCTGCATCAACTACTCGTATTTTGCGCCTGCCTACTACCGAGCGTTTGCCAAGCAAGTCTCCGCCGATGCGGATTTTTGGAACAAGGCGGCCGAAGATACGTACGAGCTGCTCGCCAAAGCCTCGAATTCGAGCACGGGGCTCGTCCGCAACTGGGGCTCGGTGAGCGGCGGATCCGCGACGGGTGACTGTTTCAACGCGTACAAGCGCGCTGACTCTTACGGCTCCGACGCCGCCCGCACGCCCTGGCGCATCGCGACTGACTACTTGTGGAACACGACCCCGAAGGCGAAAGCCTGGACCGACAAGGTTACTCAATGGGTCAAGAGCCAAGACATAAAAAAGGTCGTCAAGTGGTACAACTTGGATGGCACGCCCGACATGCAGGCGGCTACCTGGGACGCGCACTCGTCGATCACCGTCGGCCCATTTGCGGTGGGCGCAATGACGCTCGACCAAGCCACCGTCAATGATTTCGCCGCCGAGCTGATCGCCATCCCGGTCACCGATGGCACTGCCGAAGCGAATTATTTCCCGCGTATGCTCAAAGCACTCAGCCTCGTCGCGCTGAGCGGTCGGCTCACTCAGTGCGGTGGTCAATAACCGTCACTGCCCGCGTGACCAGCGGCGCATCGCGCAGAGCGGTGACGGTACTGGCTGCAGCGCACTGCTCGGTAACAGCGCGGGGTGTGAGGTGCGTTGCTGGATAACGATCGCCCCATTCTCAACCCTCGAACACGATTGCGCGTCGCGTCGAAGTTGCGCGTCACTGGAACGGCGTCATTTCAGCTTTCTGACGTTGCTGACAGACGCGGGGTCGATACGGCGCCAATTGCTACTCATCGCGTAGCGAAACGCAGCGTGGCGCTTCGGGCTCGTGTCACGCCATGGTCCCAAAGTTGATCATCGATCGACGCGACTGATGCGGCTATACTCGCCGCGCCACGGTCGAGCGCTGCCATGCAGCGCCCGGGAATCGATCGTTACTAAAAGGAGTACTCATGGCTCGCTCTGCGGCGATCTGGTTGGGGTTATCGGTGCCACTCGCGCTTTCGGCTTGTCTCGACATGCACGATCCACATCGGCGTTGGCACGAGGGGTACGACCCCGGCTGTTTTTCCGATACTGATTGCCCGCTGCACACGTACTGCACGTCCAGCGGTGCATGCGTTGCGGACGGGAGCTCAGGCGGCGCGCAAGCGCACGGTGGCGCGGCGGGCAGCGGGAACCGTGGCGGCGCGAGCGGCAGCCATGGAGGCGCAGCGGGTCGCGGTGGCAGCAGCAACAGCAGCGGCGGCATTTGCGAAGAAGGGGGCGCCGCTGGTAGCGGAGTCGAAGAAGCAGGCGCAGGCGGCGAGGTTGAAGCGGGCGGCGCGTCTGTCGGTAACCACTCGAGCGGGGGATCCGGTGGCTCGCCCGCGGGCAGTGGCGGTAAAGCGGGCGCTTCTTCGAAGGGAGGCTCCGCGGGGCAATCGGCGGCGGGTTCGGGTGGCGCTGGTCCCGTTTCGTGCGAGAGCAACACTGATTGCGGCGTCGGCAATTGTTGCATGTCCGGATACTGTCGGCCGACCACGACGCAGCCGACACAGTGCCAATTCAACAGTGAGTGCGGGACTCACGGTCGCTGTTTCGACGGCTCGTGTCAGCCCGCGTGCTCCACATCGGCCGACTGCGGTACGGGTGATGAGTGCGCGAGTGGTTTCTGCCAGCCCAAGTCAACTTCCGGCGGTGAGTGTGTTTACAACACGGACTGCCCGCTCAGCGGCTCGGTCTGTCTCAACGCGACCTGCTATCGAGGTTGCACCTCCGCTTCGCAATGCGGTGCTCACGACACCTGTTTGAGTGGGATGTGTCAGGCCGATCACGGGCCAAAACCGGGTTGTTCGGCGAATGCTGATTGCGGCTCTGGGCGAGTCTGCATCAATGCGGTTTGCCGAAGCGCCTGCCTCACCAGCGCGGATTGTTGTTCGTGCAACTCGGCGAGTGTTTGCCAAAAAGGCTTCTGCGTGACGCCGGGCGAAGCAGCTCCCCAGTGCGAGCTCGCGAGCTCGTGTGGTACCGCGTCGCATTGCGTCGACGCGATGTGCACTGCGGACTGAACTGAGTGCGAAAGCCGCCGTACCTTTGCGAACTCGATGAATGCATCCGAGGCCGGAGGGTACGGCGGTCATGATGAACACTGAGTAGGCCGAGCGCGCGGCTGAACGGCGCTTTAGCGACTGCGAGGCTGAGGCGATGTGCACTCGCGGCGTGTATCGCATCGCGCTCCGCCCGCGCATCGCCGCGCCAACGAGCATCCGGGGCGGGAGCGGCGGTTCGAATTCGAGCTGAGTCGTTAGGTGCAAACGAACCGCGCAAACGAGCGAGACCGCGGTTCGAATTCGAACTGCAATTTCGCTCGTGAAGAGGCGCCCTCGGTTAGTGCGACGGAACGCGCCTTCGACCCCGGGCGCAACGCCGTGGCGCGTGGCGCCTGCTCTATTTGACGACTTCGACGCGGCACGTCGCGCTGCAGCCGTCGCTGCTGATGCGGTTGCCGTCGTCGCACTCTTCCGTGTCCTGAACCATACCGTCGCCGCAGTACGGGCCAATCACGCAACCCGCGGCGCACTCACCGTAGCCGCCGTCGTTCACGCCGTCGTCGCACTGCTCGCCGAGGCTGACGATGCCATCACCGCAGATCGGCGTGCACTCACTCTTTGCCGTTTCGAAGCCGGCGAGGGTGAGGCGGAAGCTAGAGCTCTCTTTCTTGCGCTCGACGTGGAAGATGTTGAGCTTGTACACGTTACCGTCGGTCAAGCCGTACGTTCCCGCGGTGGCCGTGCTGAGGGTGACGCTGCCGTCGACGGGCTGATGCACGCCGCCGAGATCGACCGCGAGCTTGTTGTTCACGAACACCCATACGTCGTCGTCACCGGTGAAGTCGAGGCGGGCGTTTGCCTTGGCGTCGAACTTGAACCAGTAGGTGACTTGGGTGGTGAAGTGGAAGTTGTGCGACTTCTTGCCGGCAACGTGCGCGGCGCCGAGCACCGGCACGATTTGGTCCTCGAACTCCCAGTTGTAGCCGTACTGAGTCGGAACTTTGGCGTCGATCCAGGGATCGTTCGGGTCCTTCTTCTGGTCATCCAGCGGGAAGAACAGCGGGTTGCCGTCATAGGCCATGCCGGGCGTGACTTGAGCCGCGCACGAGTCGCCCTGGCCACCGATGCTCGGCGGGCAGGGGTAGAGGCAGGTGTCGACGGTGTCATCGAACATGCAACCGGAGAAACTCGGCGGGTTCGCCACGCACATCGTATCGCCGTTGCCGCAGAAGCGACCGTTCTTGTACTTCGCTTGCGCCTGCCATTGCTCGCCCATCGCGCCGTAGCGATTGACGTAGCCGCCCTTGCCGTTGTCGAACAATACGATGTCGCGCACGATCGCGGGCGCGCCCTTGTCCGAGTACCACGTGTCGAGCGAGGTGATGCAGCCGTTGGCCTCGGTGCCGGTGGTGGCTTTAGTGACCGCCGTCGGCACGCCATTCATGAGTGTCTTGTTGACGAGTCCGGGGGTCCCTTCCGTGCCGGCAGGTGCACCCGAGCCGAGGCAGCTGGGCTCGACGTCCGGATGCTTGGTTGTGAGATCGCGATAAACGACCGGCACGCGCAGGATGCACTTGTCGTTGATCTTCTCGCAGTTGGCCGTCTCCGAGCACGTAAAGCCGCCCTCCTTCTTGCAGTCGGAGGAGCAACCATCGCCATCTTTGGTGTTGCCGTCATCACACTCTTCGTTGATGAGCAGGCCGTCGCCGCACTCGGAGGTGCAGCCAGTATCCGTGCATTTCGGCTCGGTTTGGCAGGTGGACGAGCAGCCGTCGAATGGAACGGTGTTGCCGTCATCGCAGCTCTCGGCGCCTTCTTTCTTGCCGTCTCCGCATTTGGTGGGCGAGCAAACGCTCGGTTGTCCTTCGCATTTGTAGCCCGTCTCGAACTTGCAGTTCGGCGAGCAACCATCACCTGCGTCCTTGTTGCCATCGTCGCATTGTTCGGATGAGCCGACGATCTTGTCGCCGCAAATCACGAGCTCATGGCACGGCTTGCCTGGAGGACTGCACGAGAAGCCGGGCTGCGTCGCCAGGCAATTGCCGAGACAGCCGTCGCCGTCATTGCGGTTGCCGTCGTCACACGCCTCATCATCGTCGAGCTTGCTGTCGCCACAGTTGGCCGGCGCGGGGGTATTCGGATTGCACGGTGAGCCGGGCTCGGTCGGATCGCAACCGATGGTCAGCCCGGCACCCGCACCTGCCGTCGGCGTAACGACGATACCGGATGCTCCTCCGCTACTGTTTGCGCCACCGCTGCTCGGCGGGCGAATCGGACTGCCCGTTTTTCCGTCACCGGTGCTGCATGCCTGGATGCCCGCAAGAAAAGCTATCGTGAGCCCGCAGAGCCAAACGACTCGCTGATACATGCGTCAACGCTACAGGCCGCCGCGCTTTGCGCAAGGCTCCTCCGGGCGTTTTGCGGCGAATTGAGGGCTCGCTACTGTCGCTTCAAGATTTCGCTTCGGCAGCAAGCCTGAGTACGAAGCATCATTTGTGACGAGTAGTTACAAATCCCTGGAAAGATCGGTCTGCTGCCGCAACGAAGTTGGCGCGAACGTTCGAGAAGGCGAGACCACGCCCGCCGCGTTCGACGTCCGGATGCCTGCCGGCTCGAACTCGCTGCAGCGCGTGGGGTGGTGGCTTTACCGATCATTTGCGGGCAGCAAAGCTAGCAAGGGTGCACGCGATCGCGGCGAAGACCCGCGGGCAATCCGCGCGTGATAGCTACGCTTTGCGTCGTTGCCGAGCCGTAAGCCGTTTCGAAACATCGACGATACTCGTGAGCCATGCGGCTTCCGCTATGGCTGAATCGAGATGAATCCATTCGTCGCTACGATGCCCGCCGCCTACGAGCGTCTCTATCAGGCCAAAGAGGCGGCGGAACACGCTGCCATCGTTGCGCGCCGGGGAACCAAGCTCGCGCACGCCGAGCTTTGTCGATCCGAAAAAGGCATGCTCTTGTGTGTGGTCGCCGAAGATCGACCCGGCCTCCTGGCGCTCGTAACCGACGCGCTGCTCGCGCAAGGTTTGGCAATTCAGAGCGCGCGCGCATTCTGTCGTGAAGTCGGCAAGGATCGAGTCGAAGCGGTCGACTTTTTGGAGCTGAGAGCGCCCGCGGGCTCCGAGGGGGCTGCCGCTCAGCTCGATGGCGACGAACTATACTCGTTCGAGAAGTCCCTCAGCGAGCTGATCGCCGAAGACATCGCCCGGAGTACCCCCAGTGTTCCGAGCGTCGAACTGCAACCGACGCGCGTCTACTTCGAGCGCCAATCGTTGACTGACGGCTGCTACCTGTTGGTGGTCGATACTCCGGATTCGGACGGGCTGCTGCACGCCGTCAGCAGCGCGCTGCACGTCAAAGGCATGCGCATCCTGGCATGCGAGATCCGTACTGTCGAAGGCCGCGCGCGCGACCGGTTCGAAGTCGAACCGAGCAGCCCGCGGACGTTGAAAGACTCAGAACTGTGTGACATCCAGTTCGCAGTGCTGGAGGCCCTCCCTTCTCGGCGCCATTGACTCGCTATCAGCGCGCCTCGACCGGCAACAAGTTGAGCGCCGCGATGGGTCCGACCAAGATCGCGTTCTTCCCGGACCGAACCCTGTCTCCTGGGGGTCATGGGGTGATCAAAACGACGAGGGTATCTTCGGCTTCGGACCCATCCGAGCCTTCAACGGGTGACCCGAGCACGGGCAGGGGGCCGGGTTCGCCATCGGCACTTCTTTTTCCGCTCGCTGTCGATCTGCGCGTCGCTCGTCCGCCATAGGGTCGAGGACACGGTGTCCTCGACCAATGCAGCAGGAGTCCGCGATGAAAAAGTTCCTAGTTCTCTATCGTTCCAACGTTTCTACCCCCGAGCGCATGGGCAAAGCGACCCCCGAGCAGAACCAAACCTTGATGGCTGCGTGGCGCGCCTGGTCCCAACGCTCCGCGGGGGCGATCGTCGAGTTGGGCGCACCGCTCAACACGCCAACATTCATCAAAGGGACCAGCGCGCCTGGCTTCGTTGGCGGCTTCTCGATCGTCCAAGCCGACTCGGCCGACGCCGCCAAGAAGATTTTCGACGGGCATCCCCATTTCGAAAACGCGGGCAATTCGCTTGAGTTGCTCGAGTACCTGCCGATGTCCGGCGCTTGAGTTTACAGCTGCGTTCCCGCCGAGTCACGTGCTCGGCGGGCAGCTCCCGCGGCGATAGTGCGTTGCCCACCTCGGGTCGAATGGCGCCGACGCTCACGCGCCGTGACGAGAAGGGTCGGCGAGCGCTCGCGCTTTGGCGTCGTATTCTGGCAACTACGGCGCGGCGGAGGGAGCCCTGCCACGAAATAGATGCCCTGATTCCGACTCCGGTGCTCGCAGCTTTCGTGTTCAACGGCTGCGGTGGCAGTTCCAGCGGCGGGTCAGCGACCGATTGAACTACGTCCGCATCGCGGCGAGCGCGCCGTTCCACTTGAGCAGTGTGTCGAGCATCGCTTTGGCATGGCTCTCTTGCAGTTCACTCGCGCGGAAGATCCCCTGCTCATCGATGTTGTGTGTGAAAGTCGGGACCGTCACGGACTCCATCAGGGCGACCATCTTGAGCGCTACCAACATCGGTTTGACCATTTGCACCGCGCGCGTGCCACCCGCAGGCCCGCCGTAGCTCACGAAACTGACCGGCTTGTGCGCCCACTCATGCACCAAATAGATCAGCGCGTTGATTAACGAGGGCGGCGTGCCGTGATTGTATTCCGGGGTGACGAAGATGAAGGCATCGGCGGCGTCGATCTTGGCGCTCCAGCGCTTGGTGTGTTCGTGCTCGTATTGTCGCAGGCGCGGGTGTCGGGGCTCGTCGAACATCGGCAGATTCACGTCCTTGAGATCGACGAGTTCGACCTCGAACCCCGCGTGCGCTTTCGCCCGTTCGGTCATCCATTGAGCGAGGGGAAAACCGGCGCGTCCCGGACGCGTGCTGACGGCAATGACGTAAAGTTTCGGCATGTGCAGACCTTCCGCGGCGGACGATACTCCTCCGCTTGACGGAAGACAGAAGCATTTTCGCCGCTGGCTGGTTCAGGGAGTCTTGGAGGCGGTTGGCTGCAGACGGCGTTGCACGTTCACCGTGAACCCCAGTAGGAAGACGGTCGAGCGCGTCGGGACGTCGAAACGGACCGCCTGATCCACGGAGCTACTGTCGGGTGCGCGAGTGAAAGAAGCGTGCCCTCCGTACAGCTCGCGCACACCGAGTGTGACGAACAATGCCGAGCCCGAATGGTCGCTTGCGCGAGCGAGCAACACGTTTACTCCCGCTCCGAAGCCGTAGTTCGAGGCGCTCGCTTGGTCGTCAGTACTCGCCGTGCCGGTGCCGTCCGGAAACGAGAGTGAGTACTTGGTGTCCAGAAGCTTGAGCCCGACGAACCCTTCGACATACGGGCGCACGCGCCAACGCGGTGGCTCGAGACGAATCCAGGTATCGAACAAAATAGACTGATCCAGGCGCGATTTCTCGAGGATCGCGTTGCTGTCTCCCAGTTGAACATCGACGAGACTGCTCGCGCGGCCCCAGCGAATCGCTTGTAGATCGAAGCCCGCGCTGAGCGGAAGATCTTGCCAACGCAGACCAAACGACAACATCAAGCCATAGCCCCAGTCCGTGAGCGCATGCGCACCTTCGAACGGCTTTGCGAGCACACCAGTCACGCTCGCGTCGAAGTTCAGTGGGGCGACAGCTTGTGACGCTGGCGTCGCCGCTCCTTCTTCCGCTCGTGCAGGGCTAGAAATCGAACAGCCGACGAGCACGCACAAAACGGACGGGGTGTGACGACCGTTTCGGCCAGAGCGCTCCTTCATGCTCATTGCGACGCCGTGCTTGCGGAGCTCGCGACTCCAAATGAGCCGCTCAGGCCCAACATGTAGATCATGAAGCTGGTCGGCGTCGTGTAGCGGACGACCGCGTTTTCATTCGTGGGGACGGTTCGGCTGTACGAGGCCTCACCGCCCGTCAAACGACGAAAGCCCACAGTCAGGTTGATCGAGGCCGTGCGTGTCTTGCCGATATCGAAGCCAGCACCCCAACCAATGCTGCCTGCCCAATCGTGATCGGTTTCTGTACTCGTGCTCGTTCCGGTCTGCGGAAAGGACAGCGAGTAGCTCGTCGCGAGCAACTTGCTGCCCACGAACCCTTCAAAGTACGGTCGAACGAACCAGTCGATGGGCTGGGCGCGCAACGAAACATCAAAGAAGTAGCCGTGATCGTCGCGCGTTCGATCGACGGGCACCAGGTTGTCGCCGGTTCGAACGAGGATGCGCGAAGTCTGACTGTTCCAAAAAGCGGTCATGACATCGAAGCCGAGGGTGAGCGGAATGCGTTGCAAGCCGAGATTCACCCCCAAGCCAAAGCCAATGGCAGCACCGCTCGAGTTGCCGCCGAACGGGGCAGCGGCAAACCCGACGATTCGCGCGTCGCCGCGCACTGCGCTTTCGTGCGGCGGCTCAGCATCAAGAGAGCTCGCGCCCGCAGCAGGCTCGGCGTGCGCAGCTCGAGAGCCGCTCACTGCGAGCAAAAGTGCGCCTGTCACCGTTCGAACTGCGCGCGCTACCCGCCCGCTTCCCGTAGTTGTCTGCATGCAACGGGGCCTGGCCCCGCTCTTTCGATAACACGGCGATGCTTCGTGTCAATCGCGGCGCGCACGATCACGTCAATCACTCATCGCAGTGAACGCTCTCCTTGCACGGCGCGGCGCTCGACGGCGCCTGGCCCGCGTCTCTGGTCGTGTTCTTGTTGATGGTCACGCGCCACGTCACAGGTCGTCGCAGCCTTCGGCGTCGAGTTGCGTGCCTGAGAGGAGCCGCGAAGTGCGGATTTCTCCCAACGCCGCGCTGAGTCGGACGCGTGACCCAAACCAGCATTTGTTCGGCAAGGCAACGTTCGAACGGCATTCGTGAACCACGCAGGGTCGCGGGAGCGCCTCGGCACGGCCCTTGCTCTAGACGCAGGTATGCACGTTTCGCCCATGATTTTAGCGCTTTCGGACCGAGTCTGCCGTTCAATGTTCACACGCTGTCGTCGAACGACAACACCGAAGCGCTGAGCAATTCCAGATTCAGCCAAGCAAAAACGGGAGCCACGGCTTGGCTTTCCAACACGAGACTGCGAGCAGTTCGGCGAGAACGTCCGTTGCGTGGAAGTGTATCACTTTCGTTCCCCGGGCAGCGCGAGCGGCGGGAAAATGAGGCGCTAGTGATCGAACCCCGCGACGCGCTACAGGCCGATCTTTGCTGCTCACTCAGCGATGCCCAAGTACTCTCATAGCTGATGCTCGAGCTCGGCAAATCGTATGACGGACATGCCGCGAACGCCACGCTTCGCCCGTGGACGTTCGTGTTCACGTTCGGCCTCGTCAGCTTGTTTGCGGACATGGTTTATGAAGGGGCCCGCAGCATCATCGGCCCGTACCTGGCGACGCTCGGTGCTTCTGCCACTCTGGTGGGCTTGGTCGCTGGCGCGGGTGAGCTGATCGGATACGGCTTGCGTTTGGGCTCCGCGTATTTGGTCACACGGACGCGTCACTACTGGCTTTGGACGATCGCTGGTTATGCCCTCACCGTGCTGAGTGTGCCGCTGATCGGCGCGAGCGGCG
>Ga0164241_10003701_pt1 | contig 15210 bp, 12 predicted proteins | sample OricomyardsoilBY_FD_108780 | JGI IMG/M metagenome (GOLD analysis project Ga0164241, IMG submission 108780) | Backyard soil microbial communities from Emeryville, California, USA - Original compost - Back yard soil (BY) | ecosystem: Environmental > Terrestrial > Soil > Unclassified | place: USA... | reverse complement strand
CGGCGACGCGGCGCGCGGCTCCACCGGCGGGGTGCGGAGCGCCGCGCAGGCCGAGCACCTCGCGTTCGCGCGCGCGGAGCGGGCGAACATCGACGCCGCGCTGGGCTGGGCCACGACGCACGACCCGCTGCTCGGCCTGGACATCGCGACCGGCTTCGGCTGGGCCTGGATCGTCCTCGGCGACAGCCGCGGCGCCCAGCGCATCCTGGCCGCGCTCGACGCCGCACCCGACGCCCCGGCCCGCGACCGCGCGACCGGCCTGCTCCTGACGGCGTGGATCGAGGCCTCGACCGGGCACCTCGAGCTCGCCCGCTGGCACATCGCCGCGGCCACCCGGCTCGCGGAGGAGACCGGCGACGTCGACCTCCAGGCCCGCTGCGGCTACCACCTCGCCTACGTCGTCTCCCACGAGGGCGAGTGGGCGCGGGCGCTGGAGCTGACCGACCGCAGCGACGGCCTCTACGCGGGGCTCGACCGGCCGTGGGACCAGGCCGCCAACTGGCTCTTCGCCAGCCGCGCGGCGATCTCGGCGGGCGACCGGGCCCGCGCCCGCGACGCCCGCGACCGGGTCGAGCACTGGCTCGCCACGGTCGACGACCCGTGGCTGCGCGTGCGCCGCGACGCGATGCTCGGCGAGCTGGCCCGGATCGAGCACCGGTTCGACGACGCCGTGCGGCACATCGCCGGGGCGGCCGAGGTGTCGGGCCGCCTGGGCTTCGCGCAGACCGAGGCCTACCAGGTCTCGAGCCTCGGCCGCGCCCAGTGCCAGGCCGGCGACTACGAGGCCGGCGCCGCCACGCTGGAGCTGGCGATCGAGAAGGCCGAGGCCACCGGCGACCCGCGCATGGCCGCCCTCGCGCGCGTCCACCTCGGGCGCGTCCGGCGCGCGCTCGGCGACACGCCGGGAGCCCGCGCGGCGCTCGAGGCGGCGAGCGCCTGGCACCGCGACGCCGGCGGCGGCGAGCAGGCCGTGCTCGGCGACTGCCTCCTGGCCGCGATCGACGCCGAGGACGGCGTCGACGGCAGCGAGCGGCGGCTCGTGGCGCTGCGCGACGCGGCGAGGCGCGACGGCAACCCCGCGGCCGAGGTCTTCGCCCTCGACGCCCTGGCGCGCATCGCCGCCGGCGCCGGCGACCACGCCACGGCGGCGGACCGCCACGCGGCCGCCGACCGGCTCATGCCGGAGGCGTCGCACTTCGTCACCCCCCGCGATCGCGTGGACGCGCGCGCGGTCGGTCAGCTCACCTGACGGCGCGCCCCCGCTCGCCGCGCTGGTGCACGGCGACGAAGGCCAGCAGCCCGGCCACGACGACGCCGATGCCGAGGGCCTGCCACCCGTTGACCACCTCGCCGAGAATCAGGTACGACCAGACCACCGCGAGCGCGGGCTGGGCGACCTGGGCGATGCCGATCGTGCCGATCTGGATCGTCCGCTGCGCGAACACCATCAGCCCCTGCGCGGCGACCCCGCTGGTGAAGGTGAGGATCAGCATGAACGTCCAGCCGGTGCCGCTCATGCTCAGCACGCCGCCGTGGGCGAGCGCCAGCGGAAGCACCGCCACCGCCGCGATCGGGCAGATCGTCGCCATGAACGTCGTCACGTCCATGTCCCGGCGGAAGTGCCGGGTCGCCACGACGTAGCCGACCAGGAGGACCATCGCGAGGACCCCGAAGACGTTGCCCTCCAGTGAGGCGTCGCCGTTGGCGGGCGCGTCGAAGAGCACCAGCGCGACGCCGCCGAACGCGAGGACGGCGAAGACGAGCGCACGCGGATGGATGCGCTCGCGGAACAGCCAGGCCCCGGCCGGCACGATGAAGAACGGCGCCAGCGAGCCGATCAGCGCGGCGTTGGCGACGCTGTTGTGCGTCGCCCCGGCGAAGAACACCGCGAGGTTCAGCCCGAAGAAGATCCCCGGCACGACCACCTGGCGCAGGTCGGCGAGCGTGACGCGCCGACCGGTGCTCCACAGCACGGCGTTCCAGACGACGCTGACCGTGACCATCCTCCAGAACGCGACCAGGACCCCGGGGGACTCGGCGCGCTTGACCAGCGTCGAGCTGAGCGAGAACGCGACGACCATCCCGATCACCGCGAGGACGCCGAACGTCCGCGCGCTCACCCCGCCGACGCGTGCCGGAGAGCCGCCGGCGGTGTCGGTCTCGGCCGTTCCCATCGCTCGCGTCAGGTCGCGCAGGCCACGCCGTCAGCGGTCCGGCCGTCAGGCAGGCACGACCGGACGGTGGGCGGCTGCCAGCCCGTCCCGCCGACCACGCCGGCGATCCCGGACTTCGAGAGCCCGTAGAGCCGCACGATGAGCTGGAAGCTCGGCACCGCGGCGCCGGCCCGCGGCGTCGGCAGCCAGTTCCGGCGCTGCGCGGCGCTCGCCGGTGCGTCCGGCTGCAGGTAGACGTCGATCGAGCCGTCCGCGTTGGGCCGCAGCCCGCTGCGGTCGTTGACGAGCCAGCGGTCGATCGGGTTGACGACGAAGAAGCCGCTCGTGTCGTAGAGCGTCATCGACCAGAATAACCGCACCGGCGGCTTCGCGTACTTCGCCGGGAAGTGGGCGACGTAGCGCTTGGCGCCGGTCAGCGGGCCCTTGTCGCGGTCGGTCAGCGCCACCGGGTAGACGGACACGTTCGGGGTCGGAGCGCCGACCCCGATCTTGTCGACGATCGCGCGCCGCGTGTAGTCGGTCCCGTAGCTGCCGGTCGTCGACACGAGCCAGCCGTTGTGGCGCTCGAAGCCGGCGAGGAACGTGCTGACGAGGCTGCTCTGCACCGTCGCCGGCCCGCCGGTGACGGCGGCGGCCAGCCCGGCCTTCTGCGCGTCGCCGAGCGTCGTGCTCGTCGACACCGGAGGCCGGCCGGCGCCGATGCCGAGCTCCGCGATCGTCGCGAGGACCGCCGCGTCCCGCTTCGGCGGCGGAAACGCCGCGAGCTGGGCGTTGAGGCCGTCGAAGAACGTCAGCGGGTCTTCCCCCGGCTCAGTGCCGGGCATCGTCTGGGTGGTCTTGACGCGGTCCGGCACGGCCGGCTTCGGCGGCGTGTAGGCGTACGGGCGCCGCCGGTCCCAGCGGTTCAGCGGCGTGATCTTGTAGCCGTCCATCACCGCCCGCGTCGCGGCCAGGTCGCGCGGGCCCGCGTTGTAGGTGCGGCCGAGGATCCAGACGCGGTCGTAGGGCGACCGGATCCGCGTGAGGCCCTTCGGGACGGTGCCCTTCCACCCCGGGCCGGTCACGAGGTAGTCGCCGTCGGGGTACGCGCCGTCGGGCGAGCCGATGTTCGCGAAGTCCTCCTGGTAGGGGTCGAGCAGCGGGATGACGTGGAACCGCTTCGTCCCCCGGACCGTGTGCAGCACCTGCGGCTGCCGGTCGAGGACGAGCATCGCGACCGAGTACAGGGTGTCGCTGTTGGGCGCCACCACGGTCCGGTCGGCGGCGTCGGCCAGCTTCGTGAAGTGGTTGAACTGGTTGACCGGCCCGGAGCCGCGGCCGTTGGACGCGTTGACGGTCCTCCCGGTCCGGTAGAGCGCGTCGGAGTGCATCAGCGGCACGCCGTAGACGTACGCCTGCGGCCCCACGGCGAGCGCGTGGTCGTACGCCGCCTTCTGCACGGGGTCGGCCGGGTCGTACGCCGCCGACGCGCTTCCCGCGGCGACCGCCCATACGAGCACCGCGAGGATCGTCAGCCGCACCCGCGCACTACCCCACCGCGTAGCGCTGCAGCACCACGCCGTTCTCCAGCGCCCGCGACGAGACGTGCGTCAGCTTCGTCGTGTCGGGCGTCTCGGGGAACAGGCGCGCGCCGCTGCCGAGCACGATCGGCATCACCGTGAGGCTGAGCTCGTCGACCAGGCCGGCCGCGAGCAGCGCGTGCACGAGCGTGCGGCTGCCGACGACGAGGATCGGCCCGCGATCGGAGGCCTTGAGCTCGGCGACCGCGTCGAGCGAGCCGATCACGGTCGTGCCCTGCCAGTCGCTGGACTCCAGCGTCGTCGAGACCACGTACTTGGTCATCGTGTTGATCTTCTCGGCCATCGGGCCCTCGCGGTGCGGCCACGCGCCGTAGAAGCTCTCGTAGGTGACGCGGCCCAGGAGGAGGATGTCGGCGGCGAGCTGCTCCTCGAGCTTGAACGCCCCCAGCTCGTCGGTGAAGTGCGGCTCCACCCACCCGGTGTGCGCGTAGCCCGGCTCTCCGCCCGGCGCCTCCATGACGCCGTCGAGGGACACGAACTCGGTGACGATCAGCTTGCTCACGAGAACGGCTTGGCGGCCATGAAGAAGATCGCGACGAGCACCAGCACGCCGAGGCCGCTCTCGGCCGTCATGTACTTCGCGTACAGCGTCTCGTAGGCGCGGCTCCAGGCGACCGGGGCGCCGGGCGGCGCCGCCTCGACGTCGGCGCGGGCCAGCGCGGCGAGCCGCTTCAGCGCGCCGACGATCCAGCCGCCGACGATCGCGATCACGACGACGATCGCGATCGGGACCTCGACCCAGGTCTCGCCCCAGAGGTCGCGGTCGCTCGCCATGTAGATCCCGAACGCCAGGAACAGGATGGTCGCCGGCCCGGTGACGCGGAGGTTCATCCGGTGCTGGACGTCGTGGATCGCCGGCATCGTGCGCGGATGCGCTCGCCGCAGGTACGGCAGCACCATCGGCGCCGCGAGCGGCAGCCCGAAGGCGGTGATCACGGCCATGACGTGCAGCGCGAGTACGACGGTGTAGGTGGTCATCTCAGAGCAGCTCCAGTGCGGATTCGAGGTACTCGTCGGCGCGGGCGGTCATCCGCGCCAGGCCGTACGTGTCGAGGACGGCACGCTTGAGATCGATCTCGCCCGTCGGGCTGAGGCCCCGCAGGCGCACCATCAGCTCCGCGATCTCCTCGAGCGGCACCTCGGTGAGCGTCCGTGTCCCGAGCTGGCGCACATGGATCTCGGGAGTGCCGACGGGGCGCAGCACGTCGTCGTTCTCGATCCTCGTCGCGTCCTCGCGCCCGACGGTCAGCAGGCCCTGGTCCTTCAGCTGCCAGGCCGCGCCGGCCAGCGGCGCCTTGGCCGCGCTGGTGTACTTCTTGCCCGACGCCCACGAGTAGAGCGCGAACGCGCGCCCGGCGTAGATCGGCCCCTCGGCCTCGACGATCTCCATCAGGACCGGCCTCAGCGTGACCGGCCCGGCGGTGTGCGGCACGGGCACCGGCCGCGACTCCCACGCGACGTACGGATCCAGCTCGATGAGCGGGACCAGGCGCGAGCCTCGGCCGCCGCGCGCCGGGGCCGCGGTCGCCGCGGCCTCGAGCTCGTCGATGGCGCCGCGGAGCTCGTACGCGACGGTCAAGGCGCCCTCGGCGTCACCCGCCTCGAGCAGCTCCATCTGACGGGTCAGCAGGTCTCGCGCGCTCACGCCTCGGAAGGCTACGCGACGGAAGCGGCTCGCGTCAGCGGCGCGGGATGCCCAGCACGAGGTGCGGGGCGAGCGGCGCCGGGCTCACGCGAGCGACGCGTGGCTCCTGCTCCGCGACGGGCGCCGCGATCGGCTCAGAAGGTACGGCCCCGAACTCCAGGGCGCCACCGCATCGAGGACACGCTCCGAGCAGATGCAGGCCCTCGGCCATCGCGGCGCTGTTCCACGTACGGGCACAGCTCTTGCAGGTGACGGCGGCGGGGGACTTCGGCTCCATGAGTTGGTGATCCTGCCTTCTCGTGACCCGTTTGTGAATAGGTCATGTGTCCGGTGTCGAACAAGGGACCCGGCAGAACCGCCCGGTGCACGGCCTGACTAGCTGTGCGGGCGGCGCGCCGGCCCGGCCGTCGGATCCGGCGAGCGGCCGACCGACGAGGTCGATCACGAGCAGCACGAGCGGGACGAGGACCACGGCGGCGAACAGCACGGCGGCGATGGACATTCGCGAGACCTTCCTTGGCTTCTCCGGGGGAATCGGAGGCCGACGCTCGCGCGAAGCGACCTCCACCGCCTGCATCGGCAGACGGCTCGAGAACCTGTAACGAGATCCCGCGACGACCGGATCACCGCGACGCGCCCTACCGACTTCACGGACCGGGGTCCGCGGCCCGGTACTCTCCCGCCTTCGCCGATGAGCGCCGACGAAGAACCGCTCCGCCCCGCGTTCACCGAGCGCAACACCGCACTGGCCCGCGAATGGAAGCGGCTGGCGCGCGCCGCCACGCTCGTCGCGGTCCTCACGAGCCCGGCGATCTTCACGCTCCTGTTCGTCGCCCACGACTGGCCGATCGGCTGGGCGCTGCTCGTCACGCTCCTCGCGGTCGCCGCGTTCCGCGGCCTGATCGACGTCATCGCCCATCGCCTGATCCCGCGCGCGAGCCTCTACGGCGCCGGCCGCGAGCTGATGGAGGACGACATCGTCGCCCGGCGGCGCCTCTGGTACTGGCGCACCCGCTACCGGCGCCTCACGATCCTCGCGTTCGTCGCCGGGATCCCGATGCTGCTGCTGTGGCTGATCCTCGACGTCAGCCCCGCCGACATCGTCAACGCGATCGGCGACCTGTTCAGCAACTCGCAGGCGATCGGCACGATCGCGATCCTCCTGATCCAGCTGCCGCTGCTGTTCTTCGCGAACCTCTTCATCCTCTTCGGCCCGATGCTCTTCTTCGGGCTGCGCCAGATGAAGGGCTACGAGCCGGGCGACGCCGACTGGGGCGTGAAGCTCTCCGACGTCCGCGGGCAGGCGGAGCCGAAGGAGGAGGTCCGGCGCGTCATCGAGCTGTGGCAGTCCGGCGAGGAGTTCAAGAAGGCCGGCGGCAAGCCCGAGCGCGGGCTGCTCTTCATCGGCCAGCCGGGCACCGGCAAGACGATGCTCTCGAAGGGCATCGCGACGTCGTTCAACTCCCCGATCGTGATGTTCCCGGGCTCCGGCTTCGGCCAGATGTTCATCGGGCTCGACGTGATCATCGTCCAGTTCCTGATCGCCAAGGCACGGCGGCTCGCGCGCAAGTGGGGCGGCCAGTGCATCGTGTTCATCGACGAGATCGACGCGGTGGGCATGCGGCGGCAGTCGCTCAACGGAGGGGCGGGCGGGCAGATGACGCCGGGCACGGCCCTCGAGCAGCCCTTCTACGGCCGCTGGGGCGCCCTGACCGCCAGCGAGGACGTGATCCACGAGACGCCCGAGTGGCGCGAGCGGCTGTTCGCGAGCCGCGCCCCCGGCGCTCCCGCGATCGTGCCACCGGCGTGGTCGGCGCTGAGCCAACGGCTGGAGAACTTCATCATCCCCGGCGGGGGCATGGGCGGGATGGGCGGCGGGATGGCCCTCAACCAGCTGCTCGTGCAGATGGACGGCATCGACGAGCCGCCGCTGCTGCGCAAGTGGGCGTCGAAGAAGTTCAACACGTTCCTCGACGCGCTCTACATCGTGCCGGTGCGGGTCGGGAAGGCCTCGCTGCGGCTCAAGCCGGTCAAGCCGCGCGGCGAGCAGGTCTACTTCATCGGCGCGACCAACGTCCCGCTCGGCAACCTCGATCCGGCGCTGCTGCGCCCGGGCCGCATGGGCCGCCACATCCACTTCCGCACGCCGACGAAGAAGGACCGCGCGGACATCTTCGACCTCTACCTCGGCAAGGTCGCCCACGTCGGAGAGCTCGACACGCCCGCCAAGCGCGACGAGATGGCGCGGATCACCAACGGCTACTCCCCCGCGATGATCGAGCAGGTCTGCTCGATGGCGCTGACCTACGCGCATTCCGACGGTCGCCTCGAGTTCGGCTGGGGCGACCTGGTGGAGGCGATCACGACGATCGAGTCCGGCACCGCGCAGAACGTCGAGTACGCCGAGGACCAGTCGCGCGCGACGGCGATCCACGAGGCCGGCCACGCGATCGCCAGCCACCTCTACATCTCCAACGCCGACCACACGCGGCTGTCGATCCGCAAACGCGGCAGCTCGCTCGGCCACTACCAGTCGATGATGCGCGAGGAGCGACTCGAGGGCATCCGGTTCCGCCACGAGGAGATCGCCCGGATCGTGATGATCCTCGGCGCGATGGCCGCCGAGACCGTGTTCTACGGCGAGAACTCCACTGGCGTCGGGGGCGACGTCCGGTCGGTCACCGATCTCGCCAGCTGGCTCGTCGGCGCTGCCGCGATGGGCCCTGAGCCCGTCGACCTGTCGGGGCGCGTCCCCGAGGAGGAGCGCGAGGATCGCGAGACGGAGATCATGGAGCGCTTCGAGAAGATCGGCCTCCAGATCGTCAACCGGATGTCGCGCAACACGATGGGCGGCGACCCGATCAGCGGCGGCTACAAGCTGCGTGCTGCCTCGCGCATGATCGGCCAGACCTACGTCACCGCCTACGCCTGCATGCTCCACAACCGCGAGGCGGTCGCCCAGGTCGCCGAGGTGCTGGTCGAGCGCCGCGAGCTCTACGGCGACGAGATCAGCGTGCTGCTCGACCTCGTCGCGCTCGAGGCGCCGGAGATCGACGTCCTCGACGAGTCCGTCTGGCCCAAGGTCGCATGAGCGAGCACGACGACATCGTTCCGCCGGAGCCCGAGAAGCCGAGCCTCTTCGAGGAGGACCTCGCGGTCCGGCTGCGCCCCGAGGCCCGCGAGCGGCCCGAGGACCCGGCCGGCACGCGGCCGCGCCACGATCCCCAGGCCCTCCTCCCCGCGCGCCGCCCCGAGTTCGCCGGCGATCCGGCCCACGGGCCCGGCCTGCTGCCCGCACGGCGCGTCGGCGATCCCATCGAGGGCGAGGGCCCCCGCCCCCACCTCGCCCGCTTCCAGTTCCTGCGCGGCGCGCTGGTCGCGCTCGGGGCGGTGGCCGTCGTCGTGGCCGTCGCGCTGATCGCCGACGGCGGTAACGGCTCGAACGACGAGGAGACCACCGCGTGGTCGACGTTCCAGCCCCAGGGCGACGCGCTGCAGGCGACCGCGCAGATCGGCGACTACGTCGGCTCGCACTACCGCACCGCGGGCGGCGAGCAGCTCGCGCTCGCCGCCGGCGGCCCGCTGGCGATCTACGGCCAGTCGGTGACGGGCTCGCCGCTGCCGGTCCAGATCGTCGTCCAGGCCACGGCGGCCCAGGGCGGCGACCTGATCCCCGTGGGCGGCAGCACCGCGCTCTACAGCCTGTGCGGGATCGGCGGGAAGGTCGACTGCTCCCTCCCGGGCACGCCGACCGCGCAGCGCGGCAAGCTCGTGCGGCGCGAGGCGCTCGAGATGGCGCTCTACACGTTCCACTACGTCAAGGACGTCGACAACGTCCTCGTCGTGCTGCCGCCGACGGTGCTGGTCGACAAGAACGGCAAGCCCGTCAACGCGCCGGGCGCGAAGACGTCCACGACGCCGACCACGCCGGCCACCGGCGCGGCCGCCACCGGCACCGCCGCAGCCGACCCGACCGCGCCGCTCAAGCGGATCGTGCTCTTCACGCGCGAGACCGTCGCGCCGGAGCTCGCGCGGCCGCTCGCCTCGACGCTCACCGTCACGCCCCCGGCGCTGGCGAAGATCGACAAGGCGCCGGACACGGCGACCGTCGAGAACGTCACGCTGAAGTACGTCTTCGACTACAGCGTGGTCAAGAACGGGCTCGAGGATCGCGTGGTCCTGCTGCTCCAGCCGCCTAGCGCCTAGCGCCTAGCGCCTAGCGCCGCTCCTCCGGCGGCACCGGGACGGGCGTGTACCCCAGGCACGCGTGCACCGGCAGGCGCGGGTACTTCGGGAACGCCGGGTCGGTCTTCGCCAACCCGCACATCGAGAACGACGAGCCCCGCGTGTTGCGGATCTCGCGCTGGTGGACGCAGCTCTCGCAGAGTCCGGCGGGTGGGCGTGGATGCGCCATGCCGTCGAATTATCGTTGATCAGGCAACTAGACTCGTTCCGGTGGGAACGTTCCGTCGTCTCCTCGGGTTCCTCGGCCCGTATCGGGGAGGCGTAGCCGCCTCCCTCGCGTTGTCCATCCTGGCGACGGGCGGCACGGTCGCGATCCCGTGGCTCACGGGCCGCGCGATCGACCAGGTGCGCTCCGGCGCCGCGCCCCAGCTCACGTGGCTCGCGGTCGCCGTCGGGATCGCCGGGCTCGCGCGGATGGCGATGACGATCGCGCGGCGGGTCGTCGCGGGCAAGGTCTCGCTCGGCGTCGAGCTCGACCTGCGCAACCGCTTCTACGTGCACCTGCTCGGCCTCGAGCTCGGGTTCTTCGACCGCCAGCAGACCGGGCAGCTGATGTCGCGGGCGACGGTAGACCTGCAGTCGGTGCGCTTCTTCCTCGGCTACGGCCTGATCTTCATCACGCAGTCGGCGCTGACCATCGTGCTCGCGGCGGCGGCGATGTTCGGCAAGGACCCCGGGCTCGCCGCGATCTCGCTGGCGCCCGTGCCGTTCGTGATCCTGATCGCGACGCGCTTCGGCCGCCAGGCGAAGCCGGCGATCCAGGAGGTCCAGCAGCGGATCGCCGAGCTGACCGCGGAGGTCGAGGAGAACATCTCCGGCGTCCGCGTCGTGAAGTCGTTCGCGCGCGAGGACCGGCAGCGCGCGCGGTTCGCGGCGAGCGTCACGCGGGTCTTCGACCAGGCGATGATCTCGACGCGGCTGCAGGCGTTCTACAACCCGTTCATCGGCTTCCTGCCCCAGCTCGGGCTCGCCGCGGTCCTGTACTTCGGCGGGCGGCGCGTGATCGACGGCTCGCTCTCGCTCGGCGACTTCTCGGCCTTCTACGTGTACCTCCTGATGCTGCTGGGGCCGATGCGGATGCTCGGCGTCGCGCTCGGGATGGCGCAGCGCGCGACCGCCTCGGGCGCGCGGCTGTTCCAGATCCTCGACCGCGAGGCGACGGTCGTCGCCGCGCCCGATGCCGTGCCGCTGCCGGAGGGCGCGGGGCGCATCGAGCTGCGCGACGTGACCCTGAACTACGAGGGTGTCGAGCGACCCGCGCTGCACGACGTGTCGCTCGTCGTCGAGGCGGGCCGCACGGTCGCCCTGGTGGGCGCCACGGGCTCGGGCAAGACCTCGCTGGTCGCGCTCCTCCCCCGCCTCTACGACGTCACGCGCGGCGCGGTGCTCGTCGACGGCGTCGACGTCCGCGCGCTGGAGCCCGACTCGCTGCGGCGCGCGATCGCGGTCGTCGACGACGCGCCGTTCCTGTTCAGCGCCTCGGTGCGCGACAACATCGCCTACGCGCGGCCGGAGGCGACCGACGAGGAGGTCGAGGTCGCCGCCCGGCGAGCACAGGCGCACGGGTTCATCGAGCGGCTGCCCGAGGGCTACGCGACGCGCGTCGGCGAGCGCGGGCTGACGCTCAGCGGCGGGCAGCGCCAGCGGGTGGCGATCGCGCGCGCGTTCCTGGCCGACCCGCGGATCCTGATCCTCGACGACGCGACGTCGAGCGTCGACGCCTCGACCGAGCAGGAGATCAAGGCGGCGCTGCGCGAGGTCATGCGGGGACGCACGACGCTGGTCATCGCGCACCGGCTGTCGACGATCGCCCTCGCCGACGAGATCGTCGTCCTCGAGGACGGGACGGTCGCCGCGCACGGGACGCACGACGAGCTCCTCGGGGTCAGCGACCTCTACCGCGAGATCGTCGAGAAGGGCCTGCCCGACCAGGTCTTCCTGACCCGCAACCCGACCGAGCGCGAGGTGGCGGGCCTGTGAGCGCCGCCGCGCCCACGCGCCGCGACGAGCTGCGCCGCCGCCTGCGGGCCACCAAGGGGCGCGGGCGCAAGCTGCGCGGCCTCGTCGCGCTGCTGGAGCCGTACCGCTGGCGCGTGATCGCGATGTTCACGGCGCTGATCGCCGGGACCGCGGCGTCGCTCGCGCCGGCGCCGCTGGCCAAGCACGCGATCGACGACGGGATCGTCCCCGGCGACCTCGGCGTGCTCTCGCTCGTGGTCGTGCTGTTCGTGGTCTCGGCGCTGGTCGTGTGGGCGGCGACGTTCGCGCAGATCTTCCTCGTCGGCTGGGTCGGGCAGCGCGCGCTCGCCGACCTGCGCAGCCAGATCTTCGCCCACCTCCAGGAGATGCCGGTCGGCTTCTACGAGCGGCGGCCCGCGGGCGTGCTGATCTCGCGGATGACCAACGACGTCGAGGCCCTCGACGCGCTGGTCACCGACAGCGTCGTGACGCTCTTCCAGGCGTCGCTGACCCTGATCGGGACGACGATCATCCTGCTCACGTTCGACGTCGAGCTCGCGCTGATCACGTTCGCGATCTTCCCGCTGATGGCGATCGGGTCGTTCGCGTTCCGGATCGCCTCGGCCGACGCGTACCGCCGCACCCGCGAGACGATCGGGACGATCACCGGTTACCTGCAGGAGTCGCTCTCGGGGATCCGGGTCGTGCGGTCGTTCGCGGCCGAGGAGCGCCACCAGGCGCGGTTCGCGGAGCTCAACGAGGCCAACCGCGAGGCGAACTGGCTGACCGTGAAGCTGAACGCCGCGTACTTCCCGGCGGTCGAGATGGTGAGCGCACTGGCGACGGTCGCGATCCTGCTCGTCGGCGGGCACCAGGTGATCCAGGGCCACATCGAGATCGGCGTGCTCGTCGGGTTCGTGGCGGCACTGAACGGCTTCTTCGACCCGATCACCCAGCTCTCGCAGGTCTACACGACGTACCAGTCCGGGATGGCGGCGCTCGACAAGATCTTCGACCTCCTCGACGAGCAGGCCGACCTCGTGGACGCGCCCGACGCGATCGAGCTCGACCGCGTGCGCGGCGAGGTCCGCTTCGAGGACGTCTCGTTCGCCTACCGGACCGAGGAGGGCTCGAAGTACGCGCTCCAGGACGTCTCGCTCGTCGTCCCGCCCGGCCAGACCGTCGCGCTGGTGGGTTCCACCGGCGCCGGCAAGTCGACGTTCGCGAAGCTCGTCGCGCGCTTCTACGACCCGACGTCCGGCGCGATCCTCGTCGACGGCGTCGACCTCCGGCGGGTGCGCGCGAACTCGCTGCGCTCGCAGCTGGGGATCGTGCCCCAGGAGGGGTTCCTGTTCAGCGGCACGGTCGGCGACAACATCGGCTTCGGCCGGCCCGACGCCACAGCCGAGGAGATCGTCGCCGCCGCGCGCGCCGTGGGCGCCGACGGGTTCATCGACGCGCTGCCGGCCGGCTACGCGACCGAGGTCGGCGAGCGCGGCGTCCAGCTCTCGGCCGGCCAGCGCCAGCTCGTCGCGTTCGCGCGGGCGCTGATCGCCGATCCCCGGATCCTGATCCTCGACGAGGCGACTTCGAACGTCGACCTCCACACCGAGGGCCGGATCGAGGAGGGCCTCAAGCGGCTGCTCGCCGGCCGCACCTCGATCGTCATCGCCCACCGGCTCTCGACGATCCGCCAGGCCGGTCGGATCGTCGTCCTCGACGGCGGCCGGATCGTCGAGCAGGGCACCCACGACGAGCTGATCGCGGCCGAGGGCGCCTACTGGAGCCTGTACCGCGACTGGGCCGAGCAGGCCGCCGCCTGACGTCCGCGGGACGGTCTCCGCGGGGGATTACTACACTGCCCGTCGTCCTTTCCGGGATGGTGTAATCGGCAACACGCCTGCCTCTGGAGCAGGAATTTGGGGTTCGAGTCCCTGTCCCGGAGCTAGCGACCGGCCCTACGGGGCCGTTGTTCGTTCTGGGGGCTCAGTGGCCGTGCCGGCCGCCGCGGTCCCCGCGGTCGCCCGGGGGCGTCGGTGCGGGCGCGGTGGGCGGCTGCGGACCGCCGTGGCGGCGGTCACCGGGAGCCGCCGGAGCGGGCGCGGGTTGCGGCACGGGCTGCGGCGTGGCCGCGGGAGGCGCCGGCGGCGCGGGAGCAGCGGGCCGGCCACCGTCGCGCCGCGAGCCGGAGCGGTCGTGCGACCCACGATCGTGCCCCGCACCCGCGCGAGGCGGCTCAGGAGTCGGGACAGCGGTCGCAGCACCACCGCCCTCCGTCACAGAACTCGCGCCGTTCCGCCGCGACGAGGAGGAGCCGCCTTTCGCCGAGCCACCCCGCTTCTCCGACGACGAGCGACGACGGCCGTCACGCGAAGACCGGTCTTCCGTCACAGACGCCGAGCCCTTGCGGTCACTCGACGACGAGGAGGCGCGCCCACTCGTGGCCGCCGACGAGCTCTCACGGCCGCTTACCGACGACGCCGAGCCGCTCCCACGGCCGCTCGTCGCCGAGGCCGAGTTGCTCCCGCGGCCGCTCACCGACGACGAAGCGTCCTCACGGCCGGCCACCGACGATGCCGAGTTGCTCCCACGGTCGCTCGTCGCGGACGCGGAGCCGTTGCGGTCGCTGATCGACGAAGTGTCGCTGCGATCGCTGGTTGCGGATGACGCGTTCCCGCGGCCGTTCGTCGCAGACGACGCACTCTCGCGGTCGGTCGGCGCGGCGGCGGTGTCGACGCTGCTGGTCGCCGCGGGAGCTTCGGTGGCGGGCGTGGCGGCTTCGGCGGCGGACGGGAGCGTGTCGTCGACGACGGTGGCCGGCAGCGGGGCGATCGCGGCCGGCGCCGGCGCGAAGGTCGGCGCGGCGAGGCCGGGGGTCGAGAGCGTCGGGGTGCCGGAGAGGCCGAGAAGGTTCGTGGCGGCGACGTCACCGGGGAGCGGCGCGGACGGCGCGACAGGGACCGACAGGATCGCCGTGGTGCCGGTGCCGGCGGAGAAGGTGAGCGCCGTGCCGATGTGGCGCTGCCCCGCGACGGGCTGGGCGAGCGCAAGCGAGTTGTCGTCGCTCGACGCCCGACTCGGCGTGGGCCAGGAGTGCAGCCCGAGGTCGTTGCCGAGCAGCAGCACGCCCGCGACGATCGCCGGTGTGACAACGGCGGCAGCGGCCGCGGTGATGGTCTGGCTGCGCAAGTTCCGGCGATCTCCCAGAAACAGGAATACCACCGTTAGGGAGCTTTGCACTCATACATACGTCCAGAGATGCACGATTTCCCTCAGGTCGAGGCCGCCGAGAGCGCCTCGTCCGACGCGCCGCGAACGTCACAATCGATCGTTCGGACCCGACGCACGTGACGTTGCCCGCGTATAGCGCGGTCAACGTAACAACGGCGGACCGGCGAGACCGCGGCTGTGACGTTGGCGGCGCCGAGGAGCGACCCCGCCGCGAGGCGAAGCCGGCGCGAGCGCGGCGCGCGAAGCCGGCGCGAAACGCGGCGCGCGAAGCCGGCGCGAAACGCGGCGCGCGAAGCCGGCGCGAAACGCGGCGCGCGAAGCCGGCGCGAAACGCGGCGCGCGAAGCCGGCGCGAAACGCGGCGCGCGAAGCCGGCG
>Ga0164241_10003700_pt1 | contig 15212 bp, 7 predicted proteins | sample OricomyardsoilBY_FD_108780 | JGI IMG/M metagenome (GOLD analysis project Ga0164241, IMG submission 108780) | Backyard soil microbial communities from Emeryville, California, USA - Original compost - Back yard soil (BY) | ecosystem: Environmental > Terrestrial > Soil > Unclassified | place: USA... | reverse complement strand
GGCGGTCCCGCCGTCCTTCACATCAAGGTCTTGGTAGCCAAGTCCAGGGACGAGGGCCGGCAGCACAGACTTGAGGCTGAAGCTGCCGTTGAAGGCGGGGTGGTAGACGTGATCGCGCACGATCGGGAGCAGGTCGATGATGCGCTTCCGGATCTTCTTTAGGGTCTGAGCTAGCTCTGGGAAACGCTCGATGAGAGCGTCGATGCGCTGCACCTCGAAGCTCGCGTTGTAGGCGACGATGGTTTCCGCCCTTTCGCAGGCGGCGATGAGAGCCTCGGCGAACGGCTCCCTAGGATCGCCTGGACCATCTGCGAGCCACTCGTGATGCTGGAGGGCTCCGCCTTCCAGCACGTGGCAGCTCAATTGAACGGGGACCTGGTTGTAGGGGCCGCAGCCGGGCCAAGCCGGGACAGCCGGGATGACGGTCTCAAAATCGAGGAACGCGATCGGTTCCTTGATCTTGGCGAGCGCCCTCCCAAGACCGGCCTCAACGATCACTCGGCCCGCGCGCACGCTTTGGAGCTGCCGCCCAACCGTTGGCGTCGCCTTGTAGTCGTCGGGCAGGTCGTGGATGGTCTCCCACCCCCCTGCCAAGAGCTTCGCCACCTTCTTGGCTCGGATCCGGTAGATCGTGCTGACGTGGTGAACGGGTTGCTCGGGCCAGCACCGGCCCCGAAATGGGCACGGATACGGGTCCTCACAGTGCGGGCCTGGCTCGATTTCGGGCAACGGCCCGGCGAGAGCTTGGTGCAGCTCCGCCAGCTTGGCAGGGACCTCCGGGAGCAGCGGCAGCACGTCGGCCGCGACGGGCTCACGCTTGAAAAGGTTCGACAGGTCGGGGTGTCGGCACTCCCGGTTGAGGTGCATCACCTCGATCTGGCGCACGTCGAGACCCCCACTCGTCAGAACGTGAGCCTGGAGCGCTACGTCGGGCAGGTGCTCAGTCTTCACGTCCAGGGTGGACTTGACCTCCGTCAGCACGAAGCCACGACGCTTGCGCTCCAGGATATCCACGGACGCAAAACCACCTCCGGCTCGAAAGCTTGCCTCGTAGATGACCGATGCCCCATCATTGAGGGCATTGGCAGTGGCGGCGACGCGGGCATCCAGCTCCCACGGTGGCAGGTCGATCAGCACGCCTCCGGGGACATGCGCACGGGCCAGCTCACCAACCTGACGACCACGGTCGAGCGCGACGCCGTTGGTATCGACCGCAAGCTCGGGCGCGTCGGGCTCGTTGACGGTCCACCACAATCGCTTCGAGCACTGGAGGCCGATGAGGTACCGGGACTTGGACAGGTTGACCGTCAAAGGGCACCCTTGAGTGTTCGGCAGGCCGCGCCCAGGACTACCTCGGCCTGCGCATCTCCGATCAAGAGGACGACCTGCGCGCTGCTGCGGACGTCCCCAGTTGCTCCAGCTCACGAAATCGCTTCGGCGAGTCTAGTTTCTGGTATGCGCAGATGCGCGAACGAATGATGGGTAGGACCTCCCAAGTCGTGGCGATCGGCGAACGCACGGACGACTCCGATTTGAACCAGTCGAGCACGCGACTAGCGTCTTCTCCGGGCAACACGACACCGATGGTCTCCTCGTTCACGTCGTCGAGAAAGCATAGGGGCGTGAGCCACCCCCGCTGAATGGAGTTCATCCATTTGGTCGTGCGGTCGTAGAATCCCTTGAGGCTTAGCGCGGTTCTTCCGCCGGCAAGTTCCGCCTGGACCTCCCCGTCAAGGAGGAATGGATACCCGGCTGTCTCATCGAGCAAACGAGCGATGGTTGCGTCGTCGGCAACACCGCTCTCCCGAACGAATTGCTCGCCTTCTTCCCGACTGAAGGGGGCAAGGCGCACTTCACCGATCAGCGAGGACTCATGCTGCTGGCGCCAACCCGTGTGAGTGTCTGACAGCCTGTCGCGACCAAGCACAACGAGGAGTGTTTCGAACTTGCTGCGCGAGAGAAGGGGAACCAAGTGATCGATGAGAAATGGGTTGAGCTTGTCCGCGATGCTCTCGAAGTCGTCAATGATGAGCAGCAATCGATCCAGCCCGGCCACCTTCGAGGCAGTCGGCTTTCTGCGGTCCTCGCTACGGTAGCCAGTCAGGATCGCGGCCAAATCGCCGACAAGACCGTCTGCGAGAGCGCTTTCAATGCCTGCGCGCAAGCGATTCCGGCGCCCCCTGCCTTGGATGTCTGGCATAAATCCGCCCAGGAATCGCGACTCTGGCCCGTACGCCTTCGCTTTCTCGAGGAGGTCAAGCGCCGCATTCAACTGCTGCTTGTCAAGCTTGGTCAGATCCACGTGCGCCCTAAGCCTTGGGATGGCCGCCTGGATGCCTGCTCCGAGGCGAAAAACCGCTTCAATGGTCTCGCGGAACTCAGGAGGGTTCGCCCGCCTCAACAATTCGGCGCGAGCTTGATCGTCCATCGACCTCAGCGCGGCGAAATTCTTGCGCGTCTCGATCCCGCACCGACCCCCCGAAACGTCGAGCTGTGAGCAGCTGTGGAGTAGATCGTGGCCAACAAGTTGACCCAACGTTCTCCACTCAGGGCCGCCCGTAAGACGCAGTCGGAGATACTTCCTTGCATCAAGATTGGACGAGCGAATTGCGTGTTCAAGGAGGAACGTTTTGCCGATCCCACCTGGCCCGCTTATCGACACGATACTGAGCGGGGAACGGACTTCCTCGCCGTTCAGCCATGCCCTCAACCGTCTTACAGGGTCCACGCGACCGACGAAGTCCATTGAGCCGATGTTAGGGGGGCCACGGCCAGCGGCGCAACTCGCTCGCTTTCAAGGCTCAGTCGCCCGCGATCTTGGTCAACGCCTTCCTCAACTCCCGCCGCACCACTCCTGCCGCCGCCTCTGCCACCAGCTCACTCACGCTGGTCTCGCGAACGATGGCGACGATCTTGAGCTTCTTTAGGGTGTCGTCAGGGAGCATGATCGTGATGGGCTTGGTGGGCTCACCATGGGAGGCGCCGTTCGACGGCGTGTTCGAGGTGTCGCGGTTCTCGTGATTGGCGGCGGACGAATCGGCGTTGCTGGTCATGCTGAGAGGGGTACGGCACCGTGCCTCGAAGGTTGACCGTGACTGGGTGCGCACTGGTTGGCGGCACGTTCAATTTGCCGTCGCCGGGGTGTCGCAAGCTCCAGGCGTCTTCATCTACCGCCCGCCCGCGCTTTGAATGGCCCGAACCCTGACGATATCCGGCACCTTTCCCCGGAACGGGTCGTGCACGCGACCTACTCAGTGCGCCTCCGCGGCCGGGACTACTCCTTTTCGATGAGGGTCATGTCGCCGGTGAGCCCCAGCTCTTTAATTGCGGTCCTTGTTTCTTGAACTGCCTGCTCTGAAATTCCGACAGCCGGTGCGACATCAACGATGACGCGCAGCTTGAGGCCCTGGTTGGAGAAGCGAGAAACGACCTTATTATACAGCTGGGTCCATTTCTGCCAGGGGACATCGCCCTCCCATCGGAAGCCAGGGACGCTGCGAGTCGAGGCGGAGGCCGGTGGCGGACTGCTCGTGGCGATGGCGTCCGCCCCGCCTGCTTCTTGGTTGGGAGCTATGCCAAAAGGCGGTACGGAAGTGGCTTTGGCAGGCTTGCCGTCCTCGATAGCCTTCTGGACGGGGAGCGCGTCTTCCTTCCGAAGAACGATCACGTCGTCGGAGATCTCGACGTCGGACGCGGATAGAGGCTTGTTGAAGACGAACGGCTCGTACTGCTCGCCATGCTTTGCCGCGTAAGCAATGTGGCCATCCGACACACCTCTCGCGATGGTATTCTTTAATATGTCAGAATTCGAGAGACGCGGGAATATTGGCGAGGCATAGAAGGCATCTCGGAGAGCCTTCGTGCTCCACTCAGGAAGCGCTGGTGGCCAGTTGCGGACGAGCGTAGTGATGCTGACAGCATCGGTGAGGAGATCGTCTTGGCGGAGCCTCGCGAGAATGAGATCAACAATGGTTGGCGCAGCACTCGAGTGGATCTTCCCGAGATCCATCCGACGGAGCTTGTTGTCATCGCCTAAGAGGAAGACGTTCTTGTACGCTTGCCAGATGGATTCCCGGAGGTAGCTCTTCGCCTTCGATACGTTCTCCTGGAGCTGCTTCACTTGGGGTTCATCGAGCTTCAACTCGTACCGATCTGCGAGGATGTCTTCCCACGCGAGCAGCTTCCTCGCTTCGTCCCGAATCTGCCCGACGTCTTCGGCGACACTCCAAATGACCGCGCTCTTGAAAGCGCGATTGAATGGTCCGTGTTCCTTCGACATCACATCGATCAATGATTGACTTCCGGGTTCAGCTAGGGCGCGGTCTGGCCCCATCACCGCAAGGGTCAGAACGGCGCGATCGGCGATGTCACCGGACTTGTCGGGGAAGTAGACCAGCTCAACGGGCGATCCCTTGCCGGCTCCCTTGAGAAACTCGTCCTTGATCGCCGTCCGCACTTGCTCGTCGAGCTTGGCCGGCATGACACTGGCACGTCGGTCTGCGAGGAGCTTGTTCAGGTTCGCCTTGAACCCAAAGCTGTACCGGCCCTTCTCCGCATGAAGGTAGTAGCAAGCCTCCATTAGAGCTTCGAGGCACTGATCCACACTGGCGAGATCGATTCCGGGCTCTCCGACGGATAAGCGGATTTCGGGCAGAGAAGCGACGCCCTTCTGTTGACCGCCGTTCGACTCGAACACGATCGCGGTGGCTACCTTTCGGTGGAGTCGCGCTTTCTTGACGGCTTCGGTCGCTTCCTTGTCGAGCCTCAGGGCGTTAGCATCAGAACGACCGGCCACGTCGGTTGTGATGGCGCCTTCTAGACGTTGCTCGCCGAGCTGCTCGAACAAGGCCGCGCGGAAGAGCGAATCGTCCAGAGGAGCCGTTCCCAGAGTAATAAGCGGGTCCTTGTCACCGCCCTTGTACCCGTCTTGGTAGGCCCGTGAGACCCAGAGGGCGAGGAGGCGCAGCACGCCGCGGGTCTGCTGAAAACGGGGAAGGGCCTGCCACTTCCGTTCGAAGACCGAGAGGGTCATCGGATGGAATGGATACGTGGCAGCGACGGTCTCGTAAGCAGCATCCGATGGGAACCAGTTCGGGATCTGTTCTCGGTGCTCTTGAATCCAGTCGGCGTACTCGCGAACGGTGGCCCTTGCATCATGCGGCAGCCCCTCCCACTCGAAGAGGCGGCGTCGAATGATCTCAGATGCCTCGGCCTCAGCCGACATCATTACGGCCTTGCCGAGCCGATCGAGGAGCTTCTTGAATCGCTCGAAGTCTGACTGGTCGTCGGCGGTCATCTCCAGCTCTGAGGCCGGAATCGAGACGGCGAGGACGACGTTCTTTCGACCCCGGGCGACTTCCGACAGGTTGTGCAGGAAGTTGTAGAGTTGTGCTCCCAGGCCGCTCTTCCTCGTCCGGCTCGCGTAGTTCATCAGCTCGTCAAGCAGAATGAGCGTCGGGGTGCCCTCCGGAAGGAGCTTCCCGATTACGTCTCCACCAGGAGCAGTCAACGTCCGGTCATGTTCGGCAACCAGCTTGAAAGCCTCGGCGCCACCGAGCTGGAACGCGATCTCACCCCAAGGGGTTTTGCGGTTCGGTGTGCCGTCGTCTCCTCCGCGGCCCGCAAGCGAGTCGAACTCGGTGCCCACGAACACAGCGACGTTTGCCGTAGGCACGTGATCTACGCCAGCCGCGGCTAGAATCGCGGGGACGCCCTTCCAGCTATCCGCCTCGACGCCTCCCTTGGCCAAGTGATAGAGGAGCGTAAGTGAGTGGGTTTTGCCGCCACCGAACTGTGTCGATAGGTTGAAAACGGGCGAGGTCTCGACCTGGATGCCACTGAGGCGACGAACAACCTCCCCCGCAAGTCCGCCGAGGCTCTTCGTGATGAAGGTGCGCTCGAAGAACTCGGCCGGGTTCTGGTACACGCGGGGCGCACGTCCATCTCGAACCTGGTCGAGATGGACGGCAAACTCGGAGGCGTCGAGCGGCTTTCCGTCGCGGAGATCCTCGCGCGGACTGATCACTTTGTACCAAGGTTTGAGAGCGGCCATCTTCGCCTCCGTTTAGTACCCGAGCGACTTCTTCCTCGCAAGCACACCATCGACCCAGCGCTTCTCGTCCGACCCCGACGGATAGAGGGCGGAAAGGGATTGCGCGAGCTGCCAGTAGCGGCCGTCCTTGCCGATCCCCTCGTCCACCAAGAACCCCTTCAGGGCGTCTGAGCGACCCGCCGCGAATAGGATCATCGACTGGTGAATTCGATCGAGCGTCGTCTTCCCGACCGTCGGAAACCCCGCGGGGCCCAGGAAACCCTCCTTCTCGGCCGCGTCGATCTCAGCAAAGAGGTCGAGCTGCTTCTTCGACGATTTCCCCTTGCCCTTGCCTTTCGCCGCTGGCGCAGTCGCATCCACCTTTCCGAAAAGGGACTTGGTTCTCTCTTCGACAGAAAGAAGGCGGGCCTTGCCACTCTTTACCTCAACGACGTCGGCCAGGCGCTCTAGATGAGCCCCGAGCCCCTGGGCGATCTTGCGTGCCGCATCGAACTCCAGCGGAAAGCCCTTTGGAGCCTTTTCTGTTGGGGCTTCGTCGTCGGCCCCCTCTTCCGTCCCCTCATCCGAGTCGGCGTTTTCGGCGCTCGTGCCAGTCGAAAGCGTCCACAACCACATAGCAGTCAGGCGCGCGTCTTCCTCAAGGCCTGTAGCGTCGGCCCCGTCAAACATGAGGGAGAGTGCTTCCTTTGATACCGCAGCCCAAACGTGTTCGAGGTACTCGCTGAGGGACACGCTTTCGCCCGACGACTTCTCCACGCGCGAGTACCGCGAGAAGATTTCGAGGGCAGGGCCAAGGCATGCGAAAATGGCATCCGCGCCCACAACACCCTCCCTGGCGAGCCGAGGCATCCATTCGTGGATGCGGCCGGGAAGCTCAGCAAGCACGGATCGCCAGCTCCCCGTGTCATCATCTCGAACGGTGCCGTCGGGGTTCTCCCGCGGCCGGCACACAAGGTGTACGGACGACGCGAGCGCCGCCGAATCCTTCGCGCGTAGACGATTGCCACTCTCGGTATCGATAGGCCAAGAAGCCGTTACGATCCAGCCCGCGCCGATCAACGCTCCGAGCATTGCTTCCCAGGCTGCGGTTTCCTTATTCGCAAAGACCCAGACACCCAAACCATGCGGGACGCAAACCCGTCGTCCTTCAGCACAGGCGAGGCCCATCTGGGTCTCGAACCATCCGTTGTTCTTTTCACGATACATCGCGGCGCGGTGCGCAAGCGATACAATCTCTTGGTCTTTTGGAACAAGGCTCGTGGTCAACAGATCGCCGTGGTGGCCGACGAGGCTTCTTCTCAACCATGAGAAGAAAAAGTCGGACAGGTCGGCGTAAGGGATTGCCGCATAGTAGGGCGGGTCCGTTGCAACGAGGTCGGCCGAATCATCAGACATCGGATGCGCAGTCGCCGACGCTCTCTGGACGGTTGCATAGCCGGGAAGCGTCGCGAGATGCTCCAGCACGCGGGTGGCGTAGTCAACGCTGGTGGTCCAACCGCTGCCTTCATCTAGGGCGGGGCACATCTCAGCAAACTCCCATCGGGCAGGAAGCGCTTGGCCCTGGTTAAAAATCTGCATGATGCACTCGGTGGTTGCGTCCCAGATACAGTTCGCTGTGCATCGCACCGCGACCCGATTGACGATCAGCGCTAGAGTCGTCTTGATCGCTTCAGCTAGAGCCGGGTTTCCAGGGGCAACCTCGGTATCTGGCAGTTCTCGTATGAGCGCCGCGAAGGTGCTCAGGGCTAGAAGTTGCCGGGGTGAGAATAGGTCTCCCCATTGCGTGTTGCCATAGAGCACGATGTTGAAGAAACCGCGCAGATGGTTGATGTGTCCATCAGGAACCGCGGGCACTCCAGGAGCGACGTCAGGTAGTCGTGCGAGCGCCTCTGCAGCCTTGTCCGTCGCCACAAGATCCGCATCCGTGGGCGCTCGATAGATTCGGGCGGCGCCCTCAGACCGTGTAACGACAGCGATGAGTCGAGCATCTCTCGCTCCCCCTTTACGAACGACAAGCTGGGAGCGAATTGACTCAACGGGAGTAGTGTAGTCGCAAATCGGACACGTCGCGGCTCCGCCCTTTGATGTTCCACGTCCAACATCTCCGGGTTTCGCGGATGTGAGGATCGCGAATCCGATCGTGCGCGTCGACTTGTCCGGCACTAGGCGGAGGGCAGTCGACTTCTTTCCACGATTTGCGAGCCACAGCGAACGCAGAAGGGGAATCTCGGCTCCGCACGCTGGACCTTCGCATCGGACCGTCCTCGCCCAGAGGTAGATCACTGGCTGGCTGCCATCAGCGTCAGCAGGATAGAAACGCGCCAAGCGCTTGAGAGCTTCCTTCCCGACCCAGGCACCCCACTTGCGTACTCCGTCAACCAACTGTTGGCCGTACTTCGGCGCATATTCGAGCGTCACGCGGTTCAAGAGAACCGAAACCGGATTTAGGTCACTTGCGAAAGCGTCGGCACCAGCCCGCAATGCTTCGAGCGGCATCGCACCGCCGCCTGTAAAAGGGTCGAGCACCACCGGGTGCGTTCCAGGCGCACCGCCGAGACATTCGTGCGCCATCTGAGTGAGGCGTCGGGCGGTGTCAACCATCGTGGGGAGCGTCGATTGTTCCCAGCCACTTGCCCAAGCGATGAAGGCCAATAGCCCATCCCGCACCAACACCGGATCAAGAATTTCGGGCGCGGCGAACCCCTTCCAGGTAGTCTGTCGCGCGTGAAGTTCCGCCTCTGCTGCAGTTCGTTTCGACTTATTAGAGCCCCGAAGGTCCTTGACGAGATCGGCCGCGAGTTCATCCGCGCCCTCCCTCGTGGATAGGAAACGCTTCGCGAGTTGCCTAACCGTGGCGTCTGCTTCGTCTCGAAATGACGCCGGACATAGAGGGTCGGCCGGGTCGGGCCACAAAGAGGCGAACATGACCGCACGACACGCCGCAAGAGGTCTACGCGCCCACCAAAGGTGCAACGTTGAGATGTGCCCTTGCCGAATGGATTTTTCTTTACGTGCGCGAGCTGAAATCTCCCGAATTGGGAGGTCAACTTCGATGATGCGTTTGGGGTACGAGGGGATCATTCGTCGTTCGCGTTCACTGGCAGTCCGGGTGCCCGGTCGTCCTTGCTGACACCGGCAAGAATGGCTGAGGCGGTCGCATGGTAGTGCTCCACGCGGACGACCACCTTCCATCCAAGCCGAGCCGGGGCTTGGATCGGGTGAAGCTCGGGCTGCGCAGCGCAGTTGAAGACCACGTAGAGCCAGTAGTCCTCGCCGAGCCGCTGGGCCGTCCGAAACTCGTTGGACGAGAGCCCGACCTCGCCCACTCCCGCCCGTCCCTTCACTTCTATGAAACGGACCTGCGTGAATGTCTTCGGGTCGTGCGGATGGGGCTTGCGTGAAATTAGATCGAAACCTCGATTCTCTGATTCGACGCTCTCGACATCCCAGCCGCGAGCCTGCTCGTACCGTATCGCTTCCTGCACTGCGACAAGCTCGATCTCCGCGTCTTGAACCATGGGAGCGACAGCCGGCTGATTTCGATCCGGGTGGGGAGTGACCCATGCCCGCCCCATGAATTCGATGTCTGCGATGGCGCAGAGGCGCTCCATTTCGAGCTGCTTAAGACGGCTCTCCAGCCTATGATTGAGGTCTTCTACGTGTTGTTCGGCTTGAGCGATCAAGCCCTCAATGCCTTGCAAGGGATCGGGTCCCCCAAGACGCTCTTGCATATCGCCGAGCCGCACCTGAGCGCGGTTGATCAGCTCGTTGAGGGAGATCTCTACGTGTTCGCGAACTGTCTGCATCTCTCGGGCACGCTCTGTTTTTGCCGTCTCCATCCATGGCCTTAGGGCGTCATCTAGCAGGGCCCGTTCCACCTCGTTGCGATCCGGGAGCGCCATCCCTTCAGGTGCCTTGGTGCCCCGAGCTGCGGGGTTCAAGTCAAGGAAGAGGGTCGGTTGCCGAATGGAGAGTCCGCCCTTGTCCGCTCGGACCACAAAGAGCCGCCGGTGGAGGACGTTCCCTCGCCCGTCCTTAATGGACGCACCAAAGAGGTCGAGGCGATAGGGTTCCGCCGTCTGTAAGTCGTGGAACACGGCGCCACGTCTCATGTCTTCTGCTACTCGATCGACGATTTCCGCACGAAGGGCCTCGAACAGCGGGTGCCCAGGCGTAATCCAGTCGAGGGTGGGGTCGTCCTTGAGCAGCGTCTTGTTGAATGCGACGCGGGCGTATTCCCTTGCAATGAGACCGAAGCGCCCTTCAAGAGAAGCGCCCTGAACGAGGATGTTCTTGGGCACCTTTCCAATGCGATAGGTGCGGGCGCCATGCTTCTCGGGCTTGATGGCCATTCCCGCCACTGGGCCCGCGCCCAGCGCGAAGTCCTCGATGACCTCCGGAACGAGACGGCGTTCCTTGGCTTCAGACGTCTTCCCAATGATGGCGCTGAGATTCAACTCACGACGAGCGAGACCTTCGAGGGTCGCTTCGGTGATGGCTTTGAATCTCTTCGGATCAAGCTCCTCGCCAACTCGTTCCTGGATGTCCTTTTCCTTGATCTTCCCTGCGTATAGATCACGGAACATCTTTTCTAGCAGGTTTGACGGGAATACATCGCCAACGACGTCGAACACCTTGTCGCTCTCCAAGTCGATTCGGATCTGGCGAAGTCGATCCAGAAGCTTCGCGAGGACACGGCCTTCAACGGTGTTCGTCGCGGCGAAGTTGAAGATCAGGCAATCATGGTCCTGCCCGTAGCGGTGGATACGACCCATGCGCTGTTCCAGCCGCACGGGGTTCCATGGGATGTCATAGTTGATCATCATCCAACAGAACTGGAGGTTGATGCCTTCACCCGCCGCTTCTGTAGCAACGAGGACCTGCGCGTCCTCGCGAAACTCGCGCTCCGCAGAGATGCGGGTGCCGGGCGTATCGCGATCCCCGATCTTCATGCCGCCGTGGATCTGGGTGACTTTGAGTCCCCACTCCTGCAGCTTGCCCTTCGGACGGCCGTCTTTGCCGTCCCCTGCTAGGTAGTCGAGCGTGTCCTTGTGCTCGGTGAAGATCAGGAGCTTGGTCTTTGGGTCTCCGAAGATGCCCCACTTCTGGAGGATCTCTCGGAGCTTCTTGAGCTTGGACTCTACCTCGCGCTTCTCAAGCCCACGAGCTTCGTCAACAAGGCCACCGAGTTCTTGAATCTCGGTCCTGAGCTGTGCCGGGTCGAACGACACCACCACATTCTCGACCTCAGAAAGAAGCTTCTGCTGGTCATCCTCGGGAAGCTCGTCGAAGTCGTCGGGAAGCTGTTTGGCAATCTGCTGCTTCCGGAACTTATCCGGGTCATCGAGGATCTTCAGTCTGCGGTCGCGCATCCGTTCAAGCGAGCGACGGACTGAGAAGATGCTCGAAGCAAAACGGCGCTGGAGCATCGCCATCGTAAACCCGAGGGCACGGGCCGCCGGGGAGTCTTCGGACGCTGCCCGGGCCGACTGGTCTATGACGTACTTCGTGAGCGCGTCGTAGAAACTGAACTCGTCGCCATCCAGCTCGAAAGCCGAGGTCTGCACATCACGGGCCTTGAAGAGTCGGCTCACCTTGCCAGTCTCGGGATCCGGGAACGAGACGAGCGCTTCCTTCACCCTCCGCAAGTAGAACGGGGCATTCTTCCTCGTCATGGCCTCCTTCAAGCTCGACACGTCCGCGTAGACGTCGCGGTCGAGGAGCGATAGGAACCTTCGGAAGTGCTCGGGGTCGCCCTTGTGAGGCGTCGCCGTCATCAAGAGGAAGTGATCGGTCCTGTCGGCAAGCGCCTCGCCGATCTGAAAGGCAAGGGTCGGCTTGTCGGCGAATGTTGGCGACATCTTGTGCGCTTCGTCCACGATCACCAGATCCCAATGCGTGCGTAGCAGGCTGTCCTTGGCATCCTCCACCCGCGAGATCCAAGAGATGGAGGTCACTACCTGGTCATGCTCCGCCCAGGGGTTGGACCCGTACCCGGCGCGAAGCACATCTCCTCGGACGACGTGGAATGCCTCGCGGAACTTGTCCTTCATTTCGCGCTGCCACTGGAAGGTCAGGTTCGCAGGCGTGACAATGAGGACCCGTTTGACGAGACCACGGATCTTCAACTCCTTGAGGAGCAGTCCCGCCATTATGGTCTTGCCGGCACCTGGGTCGTCCGCGAGTAGGAAACGAATCCGGGGGAGCTTCAGGAAGTACTCATAGACTGCTTCGAGCTGGTGAGGCAGTGGGTCAACCCGTGCAATTGAGAGCGAGAAATAGGGATCGTACTCGTACGCGAGGCCGAGCCGGTGGGCCTCGACCCCAAGGCGGAACTTCGCCGGGTCCCCATCGAAAGGCTCTTCCTTCGGCGTGATCGCAAGCTGCGCGATTTGGCCGGCATCGAGCACAGGCTCGTGAACCGTCTTGGTGCGGAGCCCCTTCGCTATCAGCTTGATCGACGTCCCCATCGGAATGACAGCGAGCACTTCAATGGGCTCGGGGAACAGCGGCCCCTCGACGCGCACGCCTGGCACGATTTGCTCAATTGTCGCGCTCACGTCCGTCCCCGGCGTAACTGCGACACGAGCACCGACACTAACGATTCCTCGGCCATTGGAGCGCCGAGGGTACCCCGAATCCCGCCCAAACGGGGACCGTGATATGAGGGCAAATCCAGCGGGGTGGAGCGCTGGGAGGGCCTCATGTCCCTCAGCCAGTAACCGCGGGCGATGCGTCGACAAGTGCGTGCAGCGTCTCGACGCGTCGGCGCACACGAGTTGTCCGAGCCCAACGCTTACCACTGGGTTCCGGGGCTTGAAGACCTCGATGGTGATCCTCGCAGAAACGACGGCGGTCATCACTCCCGCGGGCTCCCTCATCGACCGGCTCGGCATCCCCATGCGGCCTGGCCGGTGAGCCAGCGCTTTCTAGGTAGCCAAGCTCGGCAGCAAGGCCATCGTGGAAAACCTTGGCAAGCCTGAAACGACCGAAGCCTGGTCCGAGTTCGCTGGCCGCGCGCCGCCAACCGCGTAAATGAGGCCGGCCGGCGTCGGTTTTTTTTGCGAACCGGAACGCAGTTTGCAAGCGGCGCGTCAGGTTTACCATCGCGCGGTCTATGCTGGTCGGGGTGAGCACCCAAAGCTCGCAGCGATCAATACCAGCGCTTTCGTTCTTCGTCCCACCGCAGGGAGAACGCCACTTTCTTCACCCCCTGCGGATAGCCGCGCCGCCAACCATGACGCAGCACCGTCGACGTGTGCAGACTGAGCCTGCGCAGCTCGGCCTTGAACGCTTCATCGAGGCGCTTCCTTTTTTGCTCGGTGATCGGGGCAGAGGCCTGGGCGATGGGTCGGATGCTGGCGTCAACGTGACGAAGAACACGCCCTACGACCAGGTCGTCCACATGCTTCTCAATCACCAAGAAGGTCAACCGATCCCGATCCCCATTTTGAAAGTAGCGATCAATGCAATTGTACCCAACCACCCGCTCGCGGGTGTACGGCGGGGCCGAAGTTTCGGCGACTGGCGTTTCACAGCGACGACACAGCCATGGCTGCTCCACCCCCTGGCGGAGGCACGTCAGGGCGCTCGGGAGGGTCCAGGGTTTCTCAAGGGAAATGATCTCCGGTTCGGCGCGTACTTCTAGCCACGGCACGCCGAGGGCTGAGAGGTCAGCCGCCTTCTGGTCGTCTACCCGGTGCGTTGCGAACACCTCAATCGCGCCGATGGGGCGTCCACCTCGCAGCAGCGTGATGTCGGGCTTCCGCGCTCCCAGCGAGTGCTCGACCAAGACCTCATCCCAACCATCGATCCAAGGGCGAGTTCGAAGCTCCCCGCACTTGAAGCACGGCAACCTAGCCGATAGAACGTTCCCTGCTCGCAGTTCTGAGCCGATGTGCAGCTTGACGTTCATGTGAAGCGCAGATTCAGGGTTGCGCAGGATGCACGTCGACTTGGGTTGGTGCGCAGCGTGATGAGCCCGCTCTCTACCCAACCGAAGCTGGACAGGTTCACGGCACTCAGGACAAGCAGCTGCGGGCCTGGGATGCGAACCCCCAAATTCCCTGACGTGTCTCCGCTCCCCACCAACCACTACCCACTCCAGTAGAACGCCGCGTCGGGCCGCCCGCTCTTTTGCTTCCGCGTGAATCGCCACGATCCCCATGGACGAGGAGAGCCCCTCGCCCATTCAAAAGCCATGCGGCGCCCAGGCAAAGCTGGCATCCGCCCGTGCGCTCGTCCGGCCTGCGGCGTGGAGTTGACGCCCGCGCGTCTAGCAGCCCCCGTCGGCGGAGAAGGCTTGAGGTTTCATCCCGATTCCTACAGCTCCACGTAGTGCTCGACCACTCACCTGACCCTCAGATGGTCCAGCGCCTGCATCCAGGCCATCAGCGAGGCCCGCACGCGCCCAAACAGCTCCTCCAGCTCGATCTCGGGTCCCTCGTCGCGCTCGTCCGCGTTGTCGATGAGGCGAGGCAGCTCGATGATCTGCATGGCCGCCACTTCGACCCCTTCGAGGCGCAGCTCCCCTCCGGGCTCGCACACGACCTTCGCAGTGGGAGACCCCTGCCAGCCGAGGACCTCGGTCATGCCCATGCGGTTCTCGCGCACGACCTCGTCGGGCAGCAAGGGCTCGATACGGTCGAGCCGCGCCACCGTCTCCTCGCCCCACTTGGCCCAAGCAGCCTTCGCCGGCATCGGCAAAGGCTTGTCGTACGGCGCCGAGGCGCGGAGCTTGATGTCGACGCGCACGTACGGCTTCTCGGTCACGAGGTCCTCGACCTGATCACGACCGAGCATCTCCGACAGCAGCTCGGTATCGGTTCTCGACCCGCGCACCGTGTTCGTCGCATGCCAGTCCCACGACAGCTCGGCGGTGACGTGGAACGGTGCCGCATCCTGCCCGCCCAGAGGCTCGACGTAGACCTTGTACGAGCGATCAAGGTTGCGCGTGTCGAGCGTTTCCGTGCCGTAGAGGCCGACCGTCGGGAGGCACGACGCTCGTAGGGCTTCGAGCCAGAGGTGGCGGAAGGTTTCGTAGTCCACAGCGGTGGTGTCGGACGGCATGGCAGAGGCGTCAACGGTCCAGCTGCTGCCAGCCCCCATCTACGGTAGGCTCGGCTGCGTGGTCGTAGGAGTCCTGCGAAGTGGCATGCTC
>Ga0164241_10003699_pt1 | contig 15213 bp, 14 predicted proteins | sample OricomyardsoilBY_FD_108780 | JGI IMG/M metagenome (GOLD analysis project Ga0164241, IMG submission 108780) | Backyard soil microbial communities from Emeryville, California, USA - Original compost - Back yard soil (BY) | ecosystem: Environmental > Terrestrial > Soil > Unclassified | place: USA... | reverse complement strand
GTGCCCGCTCCCGCGCCGGTCGTGGTCGCGCCGGTCGTGGTCGCGCCGGTCGCGGCCGAGAAGCCTTCCCAGCCCGACAAGCTGGCGGTGAGCGGCACCGGCTTCTTCCAGCCGAGCGCCAACCTGCAAGTTTGGGCTATCGCCGAGCACCTCGGCAACGCCCGCACCGCTCAAGACGAGTGGGGCAGCTCCTTCCGTGTTCGTCGCGCCGAGCTCAAGGCCAAGGGCGAGCTCATCCCGAAGAAGCTCGGCTACCAGCTGATGTTCGACGTTGCCCGCCTGCTCGACCTGAAGAGCACGCCCGTCAACAGCACCACGACGACCATGGCTGCCGACGGCAGCATGACATCGACCACGACGCCGGTGAACACGCTCGGTACCGCGTCCGCATACGGCGGCTCGACGATGCTGACCGGCGCCAATACGTCGATCTTGCAAGACGTGCAGCTCACGTACATGACCGAATTTGCCGACTTTTCCATCGGTCAGTTCAAGATCCCGGTCAGCTTGGAGGGCTCCGGTAGCGCGTCGAAGCTGTATTTGCCCGAGCGCGCGTTGCTCTCGCGCGCTTTCGGCGACAAGCGTGACATCGGCTTCAAGGTCGAGAAAAAATTCGAATACTTCGGCTACCTGGCGGGCGTCTACAACGGCCAAGGTCAGAACACCATCGACAGCAACGATCAAAAGGATGTCGCCTTGCGCGTCGAGGTCTACCCGATCAAAGACGTGACGCTGGCCGTGGTTGGTTACACCAGCGTGGGCGACCGTGCTCTGCCCGGTACCAGGGATCGCATCGAAGGCGACATCAAGCTCGAGAAGAGCAATTTCTTGCTCCAAGCCGAGGCCATTCGCGCGTGGGACGTCACGGGAACGGTCGCCGCTCACACCAAAATTGAAGGGCAAGGCTTCTACGTTTTGGCCGGTTACACCTTCTTCGACCAGCTGCAGCCGGTCGTGCGTATCGGGTCGGTAGATCCGGAAGTCGGTAAGGACGAAGGGCCGCTCAAGTTCGTCCCCGGCGACCTGAAGACGGTGGCGGCCCACGACGAAGTCACCGCTTACGAGCTGGGCGTGAACTACTATTTGAAAAAGCACGATGCGAAGGTGCAGCTCTCGGGCAGCTTCTTCGATCCCGAGCAGCGCGAAGCTCGCACCACGTTCGACCTGATCCTGGCGACGCAAATCGCCTTCTGAGCTCGGTTTCGATGCCGCGGCGAGCGCTCGAGGTGATGCCCGTCCGCCGCGGCTAGCTACTCGAAATGTTTGCGCTTTTGCGCGACCAACGCCGCGGTCGGCAGCGCTTCACAGAATCGTCACAAATCTGTTTCGGCCCCGCCGCGCCCGGACGTGCGGCTTCAGTTAGGAGAAACCCGATGTTTTTTGGAAGACGCCGATTGTTGGTCTTGGCCGCTGGCCTGTCGTTCGGTTGCAACAAGGCCGCGTCCCCGACCGAGAACAAGGCCGGTAGCGCTCCCTCGCCGGTGCCAAGCCAAGCCAAGCCGGTGGCGTTGAACGGCGCGGGCGCGACCTTTCCCAACCCGCTCTATTCGAAATGGATCTCCGAATACAACAAGCAGTTTCCGAACATCAAGATCAACTACCAGCCGATCGGCTCGGGCGGTGGCATTCGGCAGATCATCGCCGGCACGGTCGACTTTGGCGCGACGGACGCGCCGATGAAGGACGACGAGGTCAAGCAGGCACCCGGTAAGCTGTTTCATATTCCAGCGACCATCGGCGCCGTCGTCATCAGCTACAAGGTACCCGAGGTCACGGCGCCCCTGAAGCTTTCGCCCGAGGTCCTGGCCGACATCTACCTGGGCAAGATCACGAAGTGGAACGATCCGAAGATTGCCGCTGACAACACCGACGCCACGCTGCCCGCCAAGGAAATTTCCGTGGTGTACCGCACCGACGGTAGCGGTACGACGAACGTGTTCACCGACTACCTTTCGGCGGTCAGCTCCGAATGGAAAGTGAAGGTGGGTGCGGGCAAGAGCGTCAAGTGGCCGGTCGGTCTCGGCGCCAAAGGCAATGACGGCGTGACGGGGCAGCTGACCAGCACGCCCTATACCATCGGTTATATCGAGCGCGCGTACGCCACGCAGAACAAGCTGCCGATGACCGAGCTCAAGAACAAGAGCGGTAAATTCGTCGCGCCCACCACGGCCGCGATGTCGGCCGCGGCCGAGGGCATCGAAATGCCGCCCGAGCTCTACGTTTCGCTGGTGAATTCGGCGGCGGAAGCGGCCTACCCGATCACCGGTTACAGCTACATGCTCGTGTACGCCGACGCCAAGGACCCGGCCAAGGGTGAGGCCATTGCCAAGTATATTTGGTGGAGCTTGCACGACGGGCAAAAGTTTGCCGAGTCGCTCGACTACGCGCCGTTGCCGGCCACGGTCGTGACCGCCGTCGAAGCTCGCCTCAAGGAGCTCACGGCTGGCCGCAAAAAGCTGCTGTAGGTCCTGATGACCGTTCACTCCGACGTTTCGCTCGTGCGCCCGCGTTCGAGGCTCCGTTTGGCGCTCGGCCGTGAGGCGAACTTCGGAGACCTAGCGTTCCGGCGGATCACGGCGCTGTTCGCGGCGTCCGTGATCGTGCTGCTGGTCTGGATCGCGCTCGAGATGGGTCGGGCCTCCAAGCTGAGCCTGGCCAAGTTCGGTTTGGGGTTCATCACCGCCAGCGACTGGGATCCGGTTCGCGATCACTACGGCGCCTTGCCGTTCATCTATGGCACGGTCGTGTCGTCGATTTTGGCGCTGTGCATTTCGGTGCCCATCTCGCTCGGCATCGCCATCTACCTGTCGGAGCTGGCGCACCCGCGGCTCCGCACGCCCATGGGTTTCTTGGTGGAGCTTTTGGCGGCCGTGCCCAGCGTCGTTTACGGACTTTGGGGAATTTTCGCGCTGTGCCCGTGGCTGCGTGAAACCGTCGAGCCCGTGCTCGAGAAAACGCTCGGCTTTTTGCCGCTATTTCAGGGCCCCCACCAGGGATTCGGCATGCTCGCGGGGGGCATCATTTTGGCGATCATGATCACGCCGACGGTGTCGTCGGTCTCGCGGGAGGTGCTGCACGCAGTGCCTCACTCGCTGCGCGAGGGCGCCATCGGCTTGGGCGCTACGCGCTGGGAGGTCGTGCGAGTGGCGGTGCTGCCGTACGCCAAGTCCGGCCTCGTCGGCGCCGTGATTTTGGGTCTGGGCCGCGCGCTGGGCGAAACGATGGCGATCACGATGGTGATCGGCAATCGCTCCGAGATTTCAACGTCGCTGTTCGCCCCCTCGTACACGATGGCCAGCGTGATCGCGAACGAGTTCACGGAGGCGACCGGTCAGCTTTATCTGTCGGCCTTGGCCGAGGTCGGGCTCGTCTTGTTCTTCGTCACCGTGTTGCTCAACGTGCTCGCGCGGGTGCTGGTTTGGCGGGTCGGCAAGCTCCCGGAAGGCGGCCGGCTATGAACCTGGGCGCTGCGACGTATGTCAGACGCAATCTCGTCGACCGCGTGGTGCGCACGCTATGCGTGGTGGGCACCGTGGTCGCGCTGATTCCGCTGTTCAGCGTCCTTTACTACGTGGTGGTGCGCGGCATCGGCGGCATCAACCTCGACTTTTTCACCGAGCTGCCTAGGCCGGTGGGGGAGACGGGCGGCGGCATGGGCCACGCGCTGGTGGGGACGTTGAAGTTGGTGGGCTTGGCCGGCTTGTTCGGCATTCCGCCGGGTGTACTGGCCGGCATCTACCTGGCCGAGCTCGGCGGTTCCAAGTTTGGGCAAGCGGTCAGGTTCGCGGCCGACGTGATGTCGGGCGTGCCGTCGATCACGGTCGGGCTGTTCGTTTACTCGCTGGTGGTGGTGACGACCAAGCAGTTTTCGGCTCTGGCGGGCGGCATCGCCCTTGCGATCCTGATGCTGCCCATGGTCACCCGCACCACCGAAGAGCTGCTGAAGCTCGTACCGGAGTCGCTGCGCGAGGCGGCCTTGGGCCTTGGGGTGCCAAAATGGCGCGCCACCTTGCGCGTCATGCTGCGCACGGCCCTGCCCGGCATCGCGGTCGGCGTGATGCTGTCGGTGGCTCGCGTGGCGGGGGAGACGGCGCCGCTGCTGTTCACCGCCTTCAACAATCGTTTCTGGTCGACAGGAGTGATGGAGCAGGAAGCTTCCCTGCCCGTCAACATCTACACCTATGCCGTTTCGCCGTACGAAGCTTGGCACGAGCAGGCTTGGGCGGCGGCGCTGGTGCTCCTGGCGACCGTGTTGATTCTCAACATCATGGCGCGCTTTCTCGTGCGCACCCGCGTGCGGGCCCGATGAACATGGACTTTTCGACCAGCCTCAGCAAAACGGCCGCCCAAAAGAACCCGGACGACTCGGCCCCGACGACGCGCGAACCGCGGACGGCATCCGAACCGGCTAAGCTCGAGAGCGTGGACCAAGGCGCGGCTCCAAGTCCCGAGGTGGCTAGCCGGCCGCGTTGGGATGAAGTCAGCGTGAGCCAAGTCACCCCCAAAATGCGCGCCGAGGAGCTGCACGCCAGCTTCGGCAGCTCCGAAGTCATCAAGGGCATCAGCCTGCCCATCGCCGAAAAACTGGTGACGGCCATCATCGGGCCGTCCGGCTGCGGTAAGTCGACCTTTCTGCGTTGCCTGAACCGCATGCACGAAGTGGTGTCGGGCGCGACCACCAAGGGCAAGGTGCTGCTCGACAAGCAGGACATTTACGACCGTGACGTCGATCCGGTGCGGGTCCGCGGTCGGGTCGGCATGGTATTTCAGAAGCCCAACCCGTTCCCCACGATGTCGATTCGCGACAACGTGCTCGCGGGGCTGCGGCTCAACGGCGTCAAGCTGAAGGACCCCGATGGCCAGGTCGAGAAGGCGCTGCGCGCGGTGGCCCTTTGGGACGAGGTCAAAGACGGCCTGGCCAAGGCGGGCACCAGCCTGTCCGGCGGCCAGCAACAACGGCTTTGCATCGCTCGCGCGCTAGCGCTGGAGCCCGAGGTGCTGCTCATGGACGAGCCCTGCTCGGCCCTCGATCCCATCGCGACCGCCCGCGTCGAAGAGCTGATCCACGAGCTCCGTGAGACCTACACGATCGTGATCGTGACCCACAACATGCAGCAGGCGGCGCGAGTCGCGAATTTTACGGCGTTCTTTTACTTGGGGCAGCTGGTTGAGTACAATCGCACCCAGGTCATCTTCACTCGCCCCCAAGAGCAGCGGACCGAAGACTACATCACGGGGCGCTTCGGCTGATGACCGTCTTGGACATAGACATGGGCGATCGCCGGCACACCGACCGGGAATACGAAAACGAGTTGGCGCAGGTGCGCGAGCGCATCTTGCTGATGGGCGCGCGCGTCGAAGAGATGATGACGGCGTCGCGCAAGTGCTTCGTCGAGCGCGATGCCGACCTGGCCCGGGCGACGATCCGTAATGATTCTCAGATCGACACGCTCGAGGTCGAGATTGACGAGCTGTGCCTGCAGGTGTTGGCGCGTCGTCAACCGGTCGCTTCCGACCTACGCTTCATCACCGCTACGCTCAAGCTGGTGACCGATCTCGAGCGGATCGGCGATCTGTGCGTCAACATGTGCGAGCGCGTCAGCGAGCTGTGCGAAGACCCGACCTATCCGACGCAGGGCCCCATTCCGCGCATCGGTGAGGTCGCCCAGGCCATGCTGCATGACGCGCTGGACGCGTTCGTGGCCGGTGACGCCACCAAGGCCGAACAGGTGGTCGATCGTGACAACGTGGTCGACGCCTACTACGCCCAGCTGTTCCCGGAGCTGGTCGCCCACATGATGAGCGACCCCACGGTGGTGTTTCGCTCCACCCGCATACTCTCGATTGGTAAGTACATCGAGCGTATTGCCGACCACGCCACCAATATCGGGGAGCTGGTGGTGTTCATGGTGCGCGGTCTCGATGTGCGTCATACCGGTCCGGCGTCCAATAACCCCCAGGCCTGATGGGGGCGAGTCAAGCCAAAAGGCCCGACAGAACGATCCGCTGTCGCTGCCCAATGTGACGAACAGGTGACTTTTCGCCGTCTTGTATGACGATCGCGGTTCCATTGATCGAAGAGCGTGCTTAGTGTCCCCGACGTTTTCGAGGACGTATGTTTGGCATTGGATCTAGCAAGAGCGACCGCACCTTTTACGAGGCGTTCGAACGGCACGCAGCCCAGATCGTAGCGGCAGGCAAGCTGCTCTCCGAGCTGGTGCGCCAACCCGAGCGCGCCACCGAGCTGGCGAAGGCCATCCACGACGTTGAAAATGCCGGCGATATCATCACCCACGAGACGATCGCGCGTCTGCACAAGACGTGGATCACCCCGATTGATCGCGCGGACATCCACTCGCTCATTTCTGCTCTGGACGACGTGCTGGACTTGATCGAAGCCGCGTCCGAGCGAGTGGCGCTGTACGAGGTCAAGGAGCTACCCGAGTTCGTGGTCACGCTGGCCGACTCCTTGGAGCTCGCCACCCAGGCCGTGGATAAGGCGATCAAGCTATTGCCCCAGGTCAAGCAGCCGAAGCAGATGCTCGACGTGTGCATCGAGATCAACCGGCTCGAGAACCAGGCCGACAAAGCTTACCGCCACGGCTTGGCGACGCTGTTCAACGGTGGCTACGACGCGATCGACGTCATGAAGTGGCGCGACATCATCGACAACCTCGAGTCCGCGACTGACAAATGCGAGGACGTCGCCAATATTCTCGAAGGCATCGTGCTCGAGTACTCCTGAGCGACGGTTCTACCGATGGAAGCTCTGATCGCAATCATCGCGCTGGCGTTGGTGTTCGACTACATCAACGGCTTCCACGACGCGGCCAACTCGATCGCCACCGTCGTTTCGACGCGCGTGCTTTCGCCGCGCTTGGCCGTGATTTGGGCGGCTTTCTTCAACTTCATCGCGTTTTTCTTCTTCGAGTCGCATGTCGCGGGCAACATTGCCAAGGGCGTGCATGCGGACGTCGTGACGCTCACCCTCGTCGGGGCCGGTCTCGTCGGCGCCATTTTGTGGGATTTGCTCACCTGGTGGCTCGCGCTGCCCACCTCGTCGTCGCACGCCCTCTTGGGCGGCATGGCCGGAGCGGCGATCGTGAAGGGCGGCTTCGGCGCGTTGGAGCCCAGCCTGTACATCAAAGCCGGCATCTTCATCGTCGTCTCGCCGTTGCTGGGCACGATCCTGGGCGCCATTTTCATGCGGCTGGTCATGGTGGCGTTCGGGCGTCGCTCCCCGAGCGGTGTCGACAAGGCCTTCCGGCGCATGCAGCTGGTGTCGGCTGGTCTCTACTCGATCGGCCACGGCGGCAATGACGCTCAAAAAACGGCCGGCATCATCGCCGCGGCGCTGATCGCCACCGGCCACCTGGAGTCCGTGCCGGGAGTCGCGCCACACGTGCCGATCTGGGTAGTGCTGTCCTGCTTCGTGGCCATGGGCCTTGGCACCCTCTCGGGTGGCATGCGAATCGTTCAGACCATGGGCATGCGCATCACCAAGCTTGCCCCGGTCGGCGGGTTTTGCGCGGAGACCAGCGGCGCGGCGACGCTGTTTTTGGCCACGGCGTTGGGGGTTCCGGTCTCGACGACCCACACCATCACCGGCGCCATCGTGGGCGCGGGTAGCCAACGCGGTTTTCACGCGGTGCGCTGGGGCGTCGCCGGTCGCATCGTTTGGGCGTGGGTCTTGACCGTTCCCGGCGCGGCCCTGATCAGCGCCATCACGTACTTCGTGGCCACCGCGCTCGGTGTGAAGCCGTAGCCGCGCAGATTCCGAAAAAAGCCCTCGCGAACGCGCTCGCATGGCTGTAGGGAAGCCAAGTGCGCCGAGCTTCCGAACGGCCGATTCCCGATGACGAGCTGACCGCAGCGGACCTGCGCGAAATCTGGTCGATTCTGTCGCTCGAAGAGCGCGTGCAGGGCTTTCGCGTTTTGCCGCGCGAAGAGGCGGAGAACCTACTGTTCAGTCTGACCGATTCGGACCTGACCGGGTTGGTGCTCGCGCTCAAGCCGGGTGATCGGCGTTACTGGGTCCGGCTGCTGCCGCCCGACGACATCGCCGACTTGATTCAGAGCGCGCCCATCGAAGAAAGGGAAGCGCTGTTGGGCTTGCTCGACGAGCGCGCGCGCCACGAGGTGAACGCGCTGCTGGCCTACTCGGAGGACGAAGCCGGCGGCTTGATGAACCCGCGCTATGCACGCGTTCGTCCCGACATGACCATCGACGAAGCCGTGAGCTACCTGCGCAAGCTCGCGCGCCAAAGCCTGGGTACGTTTTCTTACGCTTACGTGCTCGACGAACAGCAAAAGCTGTTGGGCGTGATCTCCTTGCGCGAGCTGTTCGTTTCTGGTGGCGAGCGCAAGGTGCGCGACGCCATGCAAACGGGCGTGGTGACGCTGCAAGAGAACGTCGATCAAGAGACGGTCAGCCGTGTTTTTGCGGAGACGAATTTGGTGGCCATCCCCGTCGTCGACGCCGACGGGCACATGAAGGGCGTCGTCACCGTCGACGACGTCGTCGACGTCGTGCAAGAAGAAGCGACCGAGGATATTCAGAAATTCGGCGGTATGTCCGCCCTCGAGGCGCCGTACCTGGCGACCAGCTTCGTGGAGATGGTCAAGAAGCGCGGCGGCGTGCTGGCGGTGTTGTTCGTGGGCGAGATGCTCACCGCCACCGCCATGAGCCAGTTCGAGGACGAGATCGCCAAGGCGGTGATTTTGGCGCTGTTCGTGCCGCTGATCATCTCCAGCGGCGGTAACTCGGGCTCACAGGCGTCCACGCTGGTCATCCGCGCCATGGCGCTGGGTGAGGTCGAGCTGCGTGACGTGTTCCGGGTGTTGCGGCGCGAGCTGGGCGCCGGTTTGGCCATGGGCTTGGGGCTCGGCATCATCGGCTTTACGCGCGTGGTCGTCTGGCAGCAGATTTGGCCGATGTACGGCGCGCACTACCTGTTGGTCGCGGCCGTGGTGGCGATCAGCTTGGTGGGTGTGGTGGTGCTGGGCACGGTGACGGGCGGCCTCTTGCCGTTCTTGCTCAAGCGCGTGGGGTTGGATCCGGCCAGCTCTTCGGCGCCGTTCGTCGCGACCGTCGTCGACGTCGCGGGGTTGGTGATTTATTTCACGGTGGCCGGTGCGCTGTTGCACGGCACCATGCTGTAGCCCTCAGTCGCCCAGCAACGCGCGGAGCGCTCCGGGCGCCAAGAGGTCGTCGAAAGCGTAGGTGGCGCCGTGCTCCAGCAGCTGCTGAGCCGTGAACGCGGCCGTGCCGACGCCGATCGACTCGGCGCCGATGCCGCGAGCCGCGTCCACGTCCTTGGGCGTGTCACCGATCACGACGACGCGGCAGGCGCTGACCGCTAGGCCCAGTCGAGCCGCGCCCCGCTCGGCGCCAACACGAATCAGCTCGACGCGCAGCTCGTGATCGCTGCCAAATCCGCCGAAGCCGAAGTGCTGGTAGAGCCCGACGTGCTGGAGCTTGAGCCGCGCGCCATCTTGCAAGTTGCCGGTGCCCAGGCCCAGCGCCACGCCCGCCCGCCCGCTGACGGCGGCCAGCGCTTCCGCAACTCCAACGTGGACCCGGTACGTCTCCGGGGTGGAACGCAGAAGCTCCGCTTCGAGCTCGCCCAAGTAAATGCTCAACAGGGCGTCGATGGCCTCGTCGTCGGGCGTGACGCCGATGGCTTCCAGGCCCAACCTGGTGATCGAGCGATCGGTCATGCCGTCGAAATGGATGAGCGAGCAGGCGTCGCCCCGGCCGTGGGCTCGTTCGAAGGCCCGCTCGACCGCACGCCGGCCGACGCCGCCCGTCGTCACCAAAGTTCCATCGATATCGAACAGGAGCACCGTCGGTCGAGCCACGTGGCCTCCTTAACGAGGAGCGCGCGGGCGTGCCATCAGAAATCGGCGGTCTTGCTTGAACGCTTTCGTCGCCGCCGGGCACCCCCGGATATGAAGCGACTTTCATGCCGATTGGGGGCCATTGGCGGCGGGATGGCGCTGGCGGTGGCGGCCCTGGCGAGCGCCAACCCGAGCTGGGCCGCCAAAAGTTCCGAGGCCGCCGCATCGGCGCGGGTCAACTTGGCGCCTGTCGCCGACGCCAAACCTCGCGACAGTTACCAGGGGCCCCCGCTGCTGCTGGGCGGCCGAAGGCTCAAGCTCGGCGGTTACGCCGGCCTCGGTGGCGCCTACACGCGCATGATGGGACGGGACAGCGGCCTCGTGAGCTTCGAGGGGGCGCTCCTGCTGGACCATCGGTTCAGCATCGGCGTCGCCGCTTACGGTTTTACGCGCACCCCGCGTGGGCCTCAGGCGTTGGACGGCGGCCGACAGCAATTCGGAGCGGGCTACGGCGGCTTGGCCCTGCGCTATTCGGTCTTCGGCGGCTTGCCCGTGTACGGCACGTTCGGCTTGGTGCTCGGCGCCGGTGCCGTCAACCTACACCGCGACGACGGTTGGGACGACGAGTCGAATTGGGACGACAGCTTCGACCACGACGACCGCAAATGGGACGCGGGGCGCTTCGATGCTTTCTTATTCATTCAGCCGGAAATCGCGCTGAACACGAACGTCACGCGCTGGCTGCGCCTCGGCGCGACCGTGGGCTATCGCTTCACGGGCGGCGTCAATCGCTTCGACCTCGGTGAAGCCGATCTGAACGGCATCGTCGCTGGCGGTAACATTCAGCTCGGTTGGTTCTGACTTTACAAGTCGAAATGCAGACCAACGCCTGCGCCGTGCGGCGCGAGCCACGGCGTAACCCGGCCGACGGCGACCGGATCGCGCTTGGCGCCGATCACGATCAGAGGCACGCCCACGCCGACAAAGATGCCCGTCGTCACGAGACCGCCGAAGATGATATCGCGACAGCCGTCGCCCGAGCCGGTGGTCGTGAGCCCACACAACATGCCCACGCTCGTCAACAATAGACCGATCGGTGCGAGCGATGTGATGACGATGCCGGTCACGAACATGCCCTGCGAATGGCGCTTGCCGCGGCGCACGAGCGGCGGCGGCTCGGCTGGCGGTTCTTGCGATTGCCAGTTCACTCGAGCTTGGTCGGGCGCGGCGGCTGCGGCTGGCGGGAGGCGAGGGGCCGAGGCCGGCGCGGGCGGGGCCGGGGCAGGCGGCGCGGGCGGCGGCGGGGGGAGTGAGCTGGGTGCCACGCAGGCCGCATTTTCGCAGACCAAGTCACCCGGACAGTCGTTGTCCATGCGGCATTCGGCGTGTGAAAGTGACGCGCACAGTAAACACGCCGCGCCGCCCAGAGCACCCAGCAACCTCCGCCTCACCATGAGCTGAGGTTACGCCAAAGGCGCACGGGCCGACAAGCTCAGCCTCGAACGAGCTCGGTCAGGCGAGCGATCGCGGTGTCGATCGTCTCTTCGGACGGGCCGAAAGAGAAGCGGACGTGTTGGTTGAAGCGCGAAGCGCGCCCGACGCGCCGTTGGCCCGGGTCGACGTCGAAGAAATGGCCGGGTACGACGATGACCTGCTTTTCGAGCGCCCGCCGGAACAGATCGTCGCCGGTATTGAGCCCTTTGGGTAGGTCGCCCACGTTGCCCCAAACGTAAAACGTGCCTTCGGGCTCGCGCTCGATGCGCACACCCAGACCGCGCAAGGCGTCGACCAGCTTGTTGCGCTTGCGGCGGAATGCCGTGCGGATTGCCTCGGCCTCCGCGCGTGCGTGGTCGGCATTCAGGATACCGAGCGCGGCTTTTTGCATGGGGCGTGAGCCGCCGCCATCCAGGAACGAGCCAGCGCTGGCCATGGACTCGATGGTTTTTTTCGGCCCGATACTCCAGGTGACGCGCCAGCCCGGGTAGCGCCAATTCTTGGTCAAGCCATCGAACAACACGACTGGATCCTTCTCGACGTCTTCCACGAACTCGGCGGCGCTGAACAGGGCGGGGCCGTCCTTCCACACGTAGTGCGAGTAAAATTCGTCGAGCAACAGCGTGCACGAGAGCTCGCGCGATAGTGCCACCCACGACGCTAGCTCGGCGCCCGTGATGGCCTTGCCGGTCGGGTTGCACGGATTCGACAGCAGCAGCGCGCCCAGCCCGCGCCCCGATACCTCGCGGCGCAGCTCGTTCAGTGAAAAGTCGTAGCCGCGCTCCGAATCGAGCAAAATGGGGATGGGCGTGAAGCGTCGAAAGATGTCGAGCAGCTCTTCGTAGGCGGTGTAATCGGGCAGAAAGTGCCCCAGGTTGATCTGCCCAATCGCCGCGCACGCGCGCATGATCGAAACGCGACCGCCGCCGCACACCGCGACGTTTTCGGCGCTGTACTTGGACGGCATGCCGCGCCGAAACAGATCATTGTACAGGCCGGCGATGGCTTCGCGCGCTTCCCACAAGCCCGCCACCGGCGCGTACTCTTGATGAAGATTCTCGATCGAGATCTTGGTCACGCGCTCGGGCGCGCCCGGCAGCGGCCCCGTCTCGGGCTGGCCTTGGCCGAGGTTGCACCAGGCAGGGTCTTCCGGCTTGAACCCGGCGCGCTGGGCCTCGACCGTGACGTAGATGACGCCGGTGCGAGGAACAGGTCGGAACGCGCTCAAAGGTTCGACGTTGGACATTTCTGGGACGCGCAACGTAGCACCGGATTGTCGGCGACGGCGGTCCTTTGCTAGGAGATCTTCATGATCGACCACACTGGACTGTCCATTTCGGACCCCGTCGCGACCCGCCGTTTCTACGAGGCGGCGCTAGCTCCGCTCGGCTACCAAGTGCTGATGGAGGTGCCCACCGAATTCACGGGCGGCGTCGTCGTGTTCGGCATGGGTGTTCCGCCCAAACCCGACTTTTGGGTGCACCAGGGCCCGCCGCAGACGCCGCGCGTGCACATCGCGTTTCGGGCCGACGATCGCGCGCAGGTCGACGCCTTCTATCGCGCCGCCATCGCCGCTGGCGGCAAAGACAATGGGCCGCCCGGCTTGAGGCCGCACTACCACAAGGACTATTACGGCGCGTTCGTGCACGACCCGGACGGCCACAACATCGAAGCCTGCTGTCACTCGCCCGCGGCCTAGAGTGGGATTCGGCGCGGCGCACGCGGCGCGCGCGGAGGCATGCGGCGCGACGATGCCAATGATCGGGTGGCGCACGAACGCCGGACGCGAGCTCCGGGGACTCCGCGTATTCGCTTCCTGGGTCGGACACCCTGACATGAAGGAAGACAACACCCTGGACACGGCCGCCGATGGAGCTGCATTTTCAGAGCGGTCCCGATGCCCACATCATCGGCTTGTTCCGCCTGGCGAATTGAACCTGACGACCTCGGCGGAGGCTAATACTTCGAACGCTTGGCCAGGCCCAGCGCTTGAGCGGCCCACCATTCGCCGGCGCGCGGGCCGCCGTTGCAGGCGCCGTCGGACTCACCCGGGCGCTTGAGCCACAGAAACGCGTCGCACAGGGGCTCTTCCGTGTCGGTAGTGGGCGGTATGCCCAGTGCCCGGCCGTCGGGATTGCACCATTCGTTGCCAGGCGCGGCGCCGTTGCCGTTGCGCGCGGTGTCGATGACGAAATGGGCGCCGTGGGTCAACGCCGAGACTTTCTTGCCGAAGGCGAGCGTCTCGTCGGTGGCCACGTAGTTCGAGACGTTGAGCGAAAAGCCGTCGGCGTATTCGAGCCCGGCCGCGTTGAGATGCGCGGCAATTTGCTCGGGCGGCAGCCAGCGCGCATTGCCCGCATCCAGGTAGACGTGGATGTTGGGGCGCGCTTTGAACAGGCGAATGGCGTCGGTCAACAGCTTGTAGCGCTCGCCGTGCTTGGCTTTTACCGTGCACTTCTCGAGCAGGCCCAGCGAGTCGGGCTCCAAGATCATTACGGCTTTGCCGTCGCCGACGCCTTGGGCAATCTTTTCGATCCACTCCAGGTAAGCGTCACCGTTCTTGGCGCCGCCCTTGGAGTGCTGGCCGCAATCGCGGTCGGGGATGTTGTAGACGATGAACAGGCCCATCGCGCCGACCTCGGCGTACTGTTCCATCTTGCCGCGCACGAACAGCTTCACCGCGCCGCTCCACTCGCCGAGCCACTCCGCCTGCGGTTGGCTGGCGATCTTGTCCATCAACGCGGCGTCCTCGGGGCGTTGAGCGCGCCAGGCGGCGGCCTGCTTGACCGAATGCATGCCCGGGTCGACGAACAGCTTGTTGCCGATGAACGGGTTCGGCCCCGGCTCGTGCTTGGGTACTTGGAAGATGTTCGGTCGTTCGTGCCCGCACGCTACGCTGGCCAAGCCGACGCACAGCAACAGGCCGCTCAAGAGAGAACGCATCCGCAGTTTCTAGCAGCCTTCGCTGCTGGCGCCCGAGACGCTTCGCCGATTGGTTAGCACTATTCGTTCAAAAAACAGCGACTTTGGCCGACCAGAACCGCTTCCGCATCGGTACCGGCGCCGACCGGGTAGAGCCGCGGGGCCTCTCGTGGGCAGCGGTCGAACACTTGCGGGCAGCGCGGGTGAAAGCGGCAACCGCTGGGCGGGCGCGCCGGCGACGGCACCTCACCGGAAAGCGGCTTTCTCTCGCCCGACCGCCCTGCGACGCGCGGAATCGAACGCAGGAGCGCCTTGGTGTAGGGATGAGCAGGAGCCTCGAACAGGCTCTCGGTGTCGCGCAGCTCGACGATTTGACCGACGTACATGACGGCCACGCGGTGGGCGATGTAGCGCACGACGCCCAAATCATGCGTGATGAACAAATACGAAAGCCCACGCTGCTGCTGCACGGAGCGCAAAAGGTCCAAGATTTGCGCCTGAATGGACACGTCGAGCGCGGAGGTGACTTCGTCGCACAACAACAGCCGTGGCTCGACGGCGAGGGCGCGCGCGATACTGATGCGTTGCCGTTGGCCACCCGAGAATTCGTGCGGGTAACGCTGACGTAGGTCGATGTCGAGCCCGACTTGTCCGAGCAACTCGCACACCTTGGTGTCGACGTTTTGGCGCGTGGCCTTACCGTGAAGCAGCAGCGGCTCGCCCAGCGTTTCGGCGATGGTGAAGCGCGGGTTCAAGCTTGCGTATGGGTCTTGAAAAATGAGCTGTAGCTCGCTGCGGTAGCGCCGAAGGGCCGCGCGCGAGATACCGGTGATGACGTCGCCGTGGAGCTTGGCTTGGCCCGAGGTGATGGGATTGAGGCCGACCAGGGCCTTGGCCAGCGTGGATTTGCCGCAGCCCGATTCGCCCACCAAGGCCAGAGTTTCGCCGGGAAAAAGC
>Ga0164241_10003698_pt1 | contig 15215 bp, 19 predicted proteins | sample OricomyardsoilBY_FD_108780 | JGI IMG/M metagenome (GOLD analysis project Ga0164241, IMG submission 108780) | Backyard soil microbial communities from Emeryville, California, USA - Original compost - Back yard soil (BY) | ecosystem: Environmental > Terrestrial > Soil > Unclassified | place: USA... | reverse complement strand
TTAAAAACATTAGTAGTATCAAAACGTTGGTTTAGATAACTATCCATTTCGCTTTGTGCAGCTTCTTCGGCCATCAGGCGTATGTTATCGTCGGTGCCAAGCACGGCATCTAATACATCGCTTTTAATTTGCTTTTGATAATCGGTTATGGTTAAAAATGGCATAGGTATTTATTTAGGATTGTTTTAAGATGTAAGAACTTAGGCAGGTAATAACTTTATTTCGGCTTCAATAGTACGAGCCACTTTTTTCAATAGTGCAGCATAATCGGGTGAGGTGGCATAACCTGCCTCGGCAATAGCGTCAATAAATTGATATGGGTTACGCTTTACCTGCAACGCTGCTGCATAACGCTTGTTTTGTAAAAAGAAGTTAGCATGGTCGGTAAAGCTCTCTTCAGGCGTGTTATATTTTCTAAACCAGTCCTTAACCGTGTATTTCCATTTACGTGCAGCAATTTGTACCACCTTTAACATTACGGGGAATTTTGCATCGGGTTTGTCTAAGTATTCAGTGGTGGTTAAAAGTTGTTCGTTGCCGTTTAGTCCATCGGTATCTTTAATACCAAAAAACATATTGCCGGGGCAAACCTCGCCCCATGCACTTTCAACTGCTGCTTGTGCTAATATGGCAATGGCATTAATGCCCGTCTGGTTTTCGGTTTGTATAGCGTAGGGGTAATATTTAATTACAAAATCTTTTGGCTTCATGTTTATCGGTTGTGTGTTGATGGTTGTTCGTTGCCGGCGGGGTTTATTCGTTACCAATCGCCGCCACTTTCCCGTGTGCCTAATCGGGGTTTATAACTGTTGGCGCGTGTAATACGCTGCATGTAGTATATAGCACCTTCATCGGCATCGGGGCTATCGTCGGGGCTTTTGCTGCCCTGCTCAAATGCCAATAATTGTTCTACTGCGCGCATCATGTCGGGTTCGTCTTTTTCAGCTTCGTTGTAATACACAAAACCGCGTTCGTATAATGGCGAAAGGCTTTCGATACGACTAAACTTATCAGGCTTGTTGCGCTTATCGGGCCGTATGGGTAATTGGTAACCGCGCAATTCACCTTCTTCCAAAAAATCTTCCAAATGCAAATCCTGGTTTTGGTTGGCCTCAATCCAGAAATCGACTACGGCACTACCGTTCAATGCAAACCGGTAAGTTCTATCTTTGCGTTTATAATCGGTACTCTCGTACAAATCATACATATACTTTACCATACCGGCTATGCTTGTTTGCTGCACAAAGCTTTTTATCAGGTGTAATTCCTTACCGCGCTTACCCCAAAACTTTACTGCCTTATAATCGCTGTGCACGTTGTTCTTCCAACTTGGGTCGGCATATACAATCAGGTAGTCGTATTCGTTTAAGGGCAATATAGGTTTCCATTTTATCCATTCGTTTTTAAATATGCTGCCTTCTGTAATGGGTGTGTTCATATACTCACGCATCCAGCTGCGAAGGGTCCTGTCATCTCGTACATCGTACCAGTATTCTTTGGTATATTTTTCAGGCCAACTGGGGTTATGCTCGCCATCAATGGCGTTAACGCGCAAATGGTGCCAATGCCTGCGATGCTGATAATGAAAGGCACCTTCGGCAGAAACGTTTTCGTTTAACTGTTGCACTGAAGTTGTTATACCGCCTTTTAATTTTTCATTCACCAATCCGCCTAATATGCTATTGGCGAAAGGTTGATTGTTGGCGTTAATAAAACGTTGAGTACCTATATCAAAACAGCCCATCAGGTCATCGCTCACCCAATCTACTCCCTTGCGGACACGTGATTGATTATTGCTCATCTCCTGCGTATCTATGTCATCAATTACAATATAGTCGGGACGGTTGCCGGCATTGCGCAATCCACGCGGGCTTTGCCCGAAACCTAATGCGTGAAAGCTGCATCCGTCTTTTGTTTTAAAGTGCCCATTCTTCCAATTGCCGTGGCTGTATTGCTCGCCATAATCATGTATGTAGCGTTGATTGCTTTGCAATTGTGCCTGCAAATCGCTCATTAATATGCAAGCCTTTTCGGCTGTTTGGCCAACCAACACCATACACTTTAATTGCTTATGTGCTTTTAAAAACAACGGGTAACCTACATCGGCATGTACACTTTTAGCGCAGCCCCTAAACCATTCCAGTATAAAGCGGATAGACTTATTTTTTAAAAGCATATTAGCTACCCATACATGAAACCACGCACACTTAGCAGTAGCGTACATCGGGAAATAAAATTCAAAGAACGCCGCATAATCGTCCAATAGTTTTTCTATCCTTATTCTACCGGCTTTTTCTGTTTCGTCGTAAATAATAGGTGTGCTATCCTTTATTTCCGTTAACCTGCCGGTAAAATCTTGCATGGTTAAGTTCTCGGATAGCATGTTACTTTTCTTTAGCTTCTTTTATTTTCAGCTTTAGGTATGCTAAGGCATAGTCGGCGGTGGCTTGCGCCAATTTTAAATCTACATTACTTAGGTAGCCCATGTAACCGTGTAGTACTTCCATAATGGTTTGCGGGTCGGTACTGTTTCGTAGTTCTTTTACGCTTTTAGTTAGTTTGCTTATAATGCCTATTTCGCTAACAGTTAGTTTTCGTTGCTTACCACTTTCATCTACAGTACTGTTTAGTATGCTTTCAATTTCGGTGTTAAATCGGTTAACTAATTGAGAAGGACTGACCTTGTTATTGGTTCGTTCCTCATCCCAATTGTCTTCGCTCGCCCATTTGCTAACCGTATCGTGCGTTACTTTAAAATGTACCGCAATATCGGCAGCGGTCATGGTTCCCGATACGAATACACGTTTAGCCAGTACCCTGTCTTCGGCTCGTACCCTTTTTCTTTTTGCAGGCATTGGTTCATCTGCATTTGTAGTTTTTTGCTTTGCCATAATAATGCAAAGATGGGGTGTAGGAACAGCCATGTGTTGGAATATTTACTAATGTTCGGCTGTAGCGGAACAATGTTCGGCGTATACGGAATATTGGTAAAAAAGAATTGCGAATCCTTGCATGCGCATTACATATTTGCGCGAATGGGCGGGGAGTATAAACTAAGCGCTAACTATATCGTTATTTATTTTAAATGACCATACCCCTAACCCCTCTCCTAATTTAGAAGAGGGGAAGTGCCGATGATGTTGCGAGTTATCTTTCATTCATGGTGTGAGGTGAAGGCATAAAATATGGAACAATATTCCCAAAACCCTTTCTTGAATTCCATTTTTACAAGAATCTGAATTCAGGTCCAATTTCTTCCAACAACAAACAATTAAAAGTAAGGGTATCAATGTTTTCAGTTCAAAAAATAAATCCTAATGTTCGGCTATAACGGAACAATGTTCCGCTACAGCCGAACATTGGTAAATCCGATTTGCATTCGGCCTGTTCGCAACCCCATATTTGCATCGTCGGGACACTAAAACCAACGAAAATTTATGACTAAAAGTTTTGTATTAAGCGATGAAACCCTAAACAGTTACGGGTTCCGGATTTTAACCTCGGGTATTGTGCTCGATCAGTTTATTAAAAACCCTGTAATGCTTTTTAACCACCAAAGCACAGGCGAAAATTACAGCGGTCCTATAGGTATGTGGCAAAACATAAGGGTTGAGGGCGACCAACTATTCGCCGACCCCGTATTTGATGAAAGCGATGAGTTTGCACAAACTATACAGCGCAAAGTTGAGAACGGTTTTATTAAAGGTGCCAGCATAGGCTTTAATATTATAGCCACCAGCGAAGACCCCGCTATGATGCTGCCCGGGCAAACACGCCCTACAGTTACGCAATGTATTATCTACGAAGTATCGATAGTAGATTTACCAAGTAACACTAATGCTTTAGCGTTATACGATGATAACCGCAACCGAATTGAATTAAAAGATGGTGATGGGGAAAACCTGAACCAATTATTGCCACCTGTAAAACAGGATAACTATGCAGGCAATATTAAGCTAACGCGCCAAACAGCAGCACAACTAAAATTGCATACCGATGCCACACCGTTGCAAATAGAACATGCCGTTAGCCAATTGATACATGAGCGCGAAACTTACCGCGCGAAATGGGCCGAGCTTGAAAATGCTGCACAAACGCAACTAACTGAACGTGCTGTAAAGTTGGTAGATGATGCTATTGCTGCACGCAAAATTACAGCCGCCGAAAGGAAAGATTACATTACTAATGCGTTGGCTAATTACAAGTTTGTTGAGCATGCATTAAGTAAAATGGGTACTGTGCAATTGCCCACTAAAAACATTCGGCCATACGGTAATACGGATGCTACCAAGCAAAACGTTACCCTAACCGATTACCGCCAAAACGACCCACAGGCATTAGCCCTTATGCAGGTTAGTGACCCCGAAAAATTTAAAGCATTAATGGATGCCTTTGAAGCAACAGGCAAGTAAGTTGTTGTAAGCTATTCTCCATTTCATATTATTAAAACTAAAATCTACTTATGAAATCACTAATATCATTTATCACCACATTATTGATGGTTGCCTTAATGGCCAACCCTTTATCAAGCAGCTTGCATGTCTCTTGTTCTTTGGCCTTTACAGGCATGTTTTTTGTACTGGTAGCGGCAGGGGCAATTAATCATTTTTGCTCCGCCGCTGCTACCAACAATTTGTTTACAGCCGATTTGTTGACGCAAATATGGATTAAGCAATTGATGGATAAATTTTACGATCCCGGTATGCACTTAACCCGAAGTGTTGACATGAGCGAGTTTGTAAACAATAACGTAATACATTTAGCCGATGCAGGAGTTGACCCCGATGTACTGGTTAACAATAGTACTTATCCTATTGCAACAATGGAACGTGCCGATAGCCCTTTGGAACTGGCATTGGATAGATACCGTACTAAGAACACCGTGATACGCGATGCCGAAGCTGTACAATTGGCATACAGTAAATTGGAAAACGTAATTGCCGGCCATCGCAATAAGCTGCGCGAAGAAACTATAGCGCGTGCTACACATGCCTGGGCACCCGATGCCGATGGTACTTATACCCCGGTATTTGAAACGAGCGGTGAAGACCGCGCTGATGGTAGCAGCCGCAAAGCACTTACCGTAAAAGATGTAGCTAAAGCCCGCAGGTTGTTCGATAAACTAAAGGTGCCGCAAACCGGCCGTGTATTAGTGCTATGCCCCGAGCACCAGGAGGATTTGATTAACGAAGATACCAACCTGTTTAAGCAGTTTGCGAATATGCGCAGCGGCGAGGTGTTGCAAATATTCGGCTTCGATGTGTATGTAAGCACATTAACCGCAACATATAACAGCGGTACAGGTGCCAAAAAAGCTTATGGTGCAGCCGATGCCGGTACCGATAGCCCCAGCACATTGATATACCATGAAGGCGAAGTAATGCGTGCCGATGGTGATGTAACCATGTTTGCCCGCCTGCGCGACCCAGAAGCCGATGGCGATATAGTGGGCTTTGCCAAGCGCTTTATAGGCCTGCCTATACGTGGTAAATATCAAATGTCAATATACTCTGCCGCTGTTTCATAGCACCTGTTTTAGCAGGCAGTGCCCCTGTGGCCCGTAAGCTACGGGGGCTTTATTCAACTTCTATACATACAGTTTCCTTTCCTGCCGCCTTGGCATAGCTCTTCGGCCCGTAAGCCGGAGGGCTTAAGGAAAGCATACAACTAAAATAATATTCAGTAACCCTAATTGCAACCGATTAAATTATGCAACACAACGAACTATGTAAAGCCCGTACCAAAAAGTTTTTTGATAAAGTACGTACCTTTTTTACTAAGACATTTGATGGCGTACAACATTTTATTGAAAACAATATTGAGCCTGCCATACAATTTACAAAAGCAATAAAAGCGGCGGTTGATTCGGGAGCGGCTGATATTGTAGCTGATTTAATACCCGGCAAGTGGGATGATGCAGTGGTAGCTTTTTTGCGCGCCAATTTAGGAACGGTAATTGACCTGCTGCAAATACAGTTAGTATGCGGTAAAAAGGTAACGCTGGAAGATAAAATAGCCTGCTACTTAGATTACCTGCGCACGTGCAGTCCCGATATGCGCGATGCGTTATACGCGAAAACAGCAAGCCTGTTAACCAGACTAAGCAGCGATAAACACCAATTTACCGATGCGGAAATTGATGCTATGGTGCAATTAACCTATACCCAATTAAAGCATGATTAACCACGATCCGCCAAACGTATCACATAGCCCATTGGCTGTGCTTACACTAACTGTTCTTTCGTTACTGGGTAATTTAATTACCAATATTTCAGTAAGCGATTCAGTTGAATTGATGTTGCATATAGCGCAGTTAGTAGCGGCAATGGTTGCCATTGTTTTGGGCTTACAACAACTGCATCGTAACCTTCAAAAAAATAATAAACAATAATGGATATAACTAAAGAAACGCTACCGCCTGAAAAGGTAAAAGCTATACAAAAGTGGGCCGATGAAGTTTTTAAAAAACATCCTAACCACACAACGCTATACGCCACTGTTGATGGTAATGTGTTTTTTGAGAAAGAGAAAACAAGCGCGCTAAACCATGCGAGGAAACTAAATCAACTTGAGCTAATAGTTATTACCAAGGGTGAAGATTTTACAGCAACTGTGCAAACAACAGCCGAATTAGAAACTACTGTAGGCAGTAAAGCTGAAGAAGTAGTAAAACCCTTTACCCGTAGGGCCAGGAAAAAGAAAGATTAAACACATCATTCCATACAACCATTATAAACAATTAAATAAAACCATAAAAATAATATGAGCTTACCTAAAGTATTAATATACCGCCGTAATGGTGGTTTGGGCCGCGCCGGCGATGATGAACGTCAATACAGCGCCCTATGCATGAACGGTGCTGCTGTTACAGGCGGTGTGCAGTTAAACACGGTATATGAGTTAAACAGTTTAAACGATGCTGTTGACTTAGGCATTGATGCCGATTATGATACTGACAATACAATGTTGTGCTACTATCATATCAGCGAGTTTTTCCGCATGTGCCCAACAGGCAAACTATTTATTTTAATAGTGGCGCAAACGGTTACCCTTACACAAATGGCCGATAAAACCAGTACAATCGGTTTAGCACAATTACTTCGCGACCCACTTTGCAAAGGTAAAGTAAGGCAAGCAGCTGTTGCCCGCAACCCTGCAAGCGGCTATACACCTGTTACCGATGGCGGTTTGGATAGCGACAGCTTAGCTTACGATAGCGGAACTACCACTTACAGTGGTGCTGTAGTAAAAGCCCATGCACTTGCCACCGAGGAGCAAACCTTATACAGGCCCGTACATATTTTTGTTGAGGGGCGCAGCCTAAACGGTACTACCGCTGCGTTGTTCGATGCTACAGGTGCTAATTGCAGCAAGGTACAATTGGTAGTATTGGCCGATAATGACGTAAGTACTACCGATACACTTTATGCAGGTTATGCAGCCGTAGGTACGGTACTTGGATTACGTGCCGGATTAAGCAGTGCTAATAGCCTTGCATTTGTAGCATTAGGCAATATACAAAGCCAAGCCGATAGCAAGTTTGTAAACCCCGGTTTAAGTAGCGGTACCAAACTAAGCGCCTATACTGATACAGTTAACGGCGACCAAGACGTGCTATATGATAAAGGCTTTATTGCCCCACGTATTTACCAAGGTTACGATGGCGTGTACTTAAACAGCGACCGTACCTGTGTAGTAAATACCGACGACTATGCACGTGGAGCATTAAACATGGTAATTAACGAGGCTGATAGGTTGGTGTACTTAACCATGTTACCAAAGCTTGAAGGCGACTATAAGGTAAATGCAAGTAACGGAAGGCTGGCCCCTATAATTATTAAAAGTTGGGAAGCCGATTGCAATAAAGCCTTAGGAACTTTAGTTGGCACCGAAGATGATAACACCGGCGACGCCAGTTCGGCAGGAGCATTTATAAATCCTAATCAAAACTTTTTAAGTACCGATACCATAGTGGTTGAGCACCAAATTGTACCTAAGGGTTACGCTAAAACAATTAAAAACTATATCGGTTTTAAAAACCCATTCAATAACTAAATAAAAAAATAAAAATGGCAGCTAATGTAACAGTAGGCAATAAAATAGGGTGGGGCAATGTTAAAGTAGCCCTGTTTGGCAGGCAGGTAATAGGTATTACCGCTATATCCTACAAAAAGAAAAGTGAAAAAGAATTATTGTACGGCGCAGGCCGCGAACCATTAGGTGTAGGCATTGGCAACAATAGCTATGAAGGTAGTATTACCATGTACCGATATGAAGTAGATGCAATATTGGCGGGTGCGCGCGACAAGAATAAAGATGCCGACTTAAGTGATATATCAACGTTTACTATAAGTGTTGGTCGTGCAATGGATGATGGTGGATTTCAAACAGATCACATAAGTGCTCAGTTTATGGAAAGCGGCAGCGAACTAAAACAAGGCGACAAAATGGATATGGTAGAACTACCATTATTAGTAACCGGAATAACTTTTAACGCATAATAAAACTAATAAATCAGCCTGTACCCTTCTCATCAATTATTCAGATGAGAAGGGTAGGGCTAAAACAAAAAAGCTATGGAACAACAATTAACTTGGATTACCGACGAAGAAATTGCAACACTTGCTAAAGGCAAAAAACTGGATGTAATTGAAGTGGAAGACTGCGAAACACCCGGCGCAATGTTAGAAGCAATTGTAACACCGCCAACCGAAACTGCGTGGGCTGCGGCAATGCGCTTTATGACTAACAGTAAAGATAACGCCAATGATGCTATTAAAATGCAGCAAACACTTTACAGCTTTTGCTTTGTAAAAGCTGATCCTGAATTAGCCAAGCAGCAATTGCAGGATGACCTGAGTATAAGATACATGGTTGCTATTGGTAAAATAATAGGTGAACTGTATCCTTTCCCCGAAGCAAGGCTAAAAAAAAGGCTGAGGACGCTGTAATTGATCATAGCCCCGGAGCCGATAATTATAGAAAGATGTATGCACTGGTGCGTATTGTGCACCGGTGCAATCCCGAGGTATTGGAGTATGAAGAACTACTTAGTTTTTACCATGAAGCAATTTGGTACCTGGAGTTTAACGCCCAACTAACCGCCCAACAATTAAGCAAACTATTTTAATAGAATAACGTGAAGAGCATTTTTGAAATACAGTTAAAGGATGGAGCATCTAAATCTCTCGATAAAATTGTCGGGAAGGTGAAAGAGGTTACAAAGCAGTTGAATACGTTTGAAAAAGCGTTGGGGAAAACTATTAGCGCCACTACAAATAAAATAGTAACACAACAAAAGGAGCTCAGAGAGTTAGAAAAAATTACTAATAAAATAAGTGGTAATAAAACAGGAAAGGGTAAAAAGAACAGGGAAACCGAGTTAATCCCCGGTTTGCAAAAAAGTCTTTCCAAAGCTGAAAAATTGATTGGAAGTTTTGTCAAAAACTCTATTTCTAAAATTAACACGTTAAAGAATAGTCTGAAAAGTATTCCTGACTCTATTAATGCTAAAAAGGCAAAAAAAGAGAATCCAGTTAATAGTTCTTCTGAAAGTCCTAATAAGTCCGATACAAAGAATACTTTGAAAGAAAAGGGTGATGAGGCAAAAAAGGATGTAGATAGTGTTAGTGGTAAGATGGGACAGTTTAAATCTATAGTTACTGGAGTTGCAGATATATGCGGTAATGTATTTGATAGGATTATAGGACATTCGACGGAATTAAAAACCAAATGGGAAAACCTTAAGAATGGATTTAATAACGGGTTGGATAAAATATTAGAAACCACTTTTGGGCCTTTTATATCTAACGCAATCGACTTGGCAAACAGAATATTGCCATCAGTTTTAACGGCTATCGAAAATCTCGGTGTAAAATTGCAGCCGCTAATGACTCAAATTGGCGATTTCGCTAACGTAGTTTTACCGCCCTTAGTAAATGCCGTTATTACGATTATAGAATTTATAGCGGATCATACAAATACTATTATTGCCTTAGCAGGTGCATGGGGATTATTGAACTTAGCTATATTTTTTAATACGGGATTGTTTGAGGGACTTACATTTGCCGAAGGTTTATTAATGGTGCAGTATATACTCATGGAAGGGGTTACTACTGGTTTAACTTTGGCTCAAACTGCTTTAAATACGGTAATGTCTTTGAGCCCGATAGGCTGGCTCGCGCTTGCCATAGGTGGAATAATAATTGTAATAGGAATATTTGCAGATAAGGTAGGTGGCGTAGGGAACGCCTTTAAAGTGTTATGGGCTGAGTTATTAAATTTTGGAAGCAATGTTTTAGACTTAATATCAAGGATATTTGGCCCATTCTTAGATGCAATAAATTTTATGAGTGAGGGCAAGTGGGCTGAAGCAGCGCTAGCATTTGGAAAAGGAATTTTCAATATTACCGGTGGGTGGGCTGTAGAGGTTGTGAGTTGGGTTAGAGATGGGAGTGCTACTAAGGCTGTAGGAGATGCTACATCTTCCGCTGCTGAGCAAAATGATTATAATAAAGGTAAGGGACCGGCTTTCCAACTTGAGCAGGGCACACAAGGTCCTGTAATTCCTGCACCTAACAATAAGGCATCCGCCTTTTCACCATTTTATGTACCCCCTGCTAAGACCACCAACGAATCTCCGTCTAATTCGGTTTCACCGAAGGATAATGGACAGAACAAATCGGGAGGCTCAAATTCTGGCACCAACATCACTATACGTATTGAAAATTTAGTGAAAGAACTAATTATACAAAGTGTAGATGGAGGCATACCTGTAGCCGATATTACCAAACAAATTTCGCATGCGTTAATAGCAGCGGTTAACGATTCTCAAATAACTGTTTAGGGCTATGGCTAAATATAGTATTCAAATTTCAAGTAATAATAATTCAACAGATAAATACAATGTTGATACCAAACAGGCAATGAAAGAAGAGTTTGGGTATCATCATGTAAATGTGATTGACTCAGATAAGGTTGAAGGCAAAACCAGTGAGGGCAAACCTATTTTCATGGATCTTATTTTTCAGAAGACGGGAGACATGAAAAAAGACTTGGACATTGCTTGCGCTATTGTTGAAGTTAACCTAGCTAAGACCATTGTAAAGACAGAATTAGCGGGCGGTAGAAAAAAAGGTACAGTAAAAGAGCAAATAGGATTTACTGATTACACTGTATCAATTAAAGGCATGATTATAAGTAGTGATGGCAGCTATCCGCATGATGAGGTACTTGAATTAAAAGCAATGGCTGAGGCTACTACAATGATTGGGATAAATCATAAGCTTTTACTCTACATGGGCATAACCAATATAGTAGTTGAAAGCATCGACTTTCCCAACAAACAAGGTTTTCAAAATGTGCAGCCTTTTAGTATAAGTGCAATAAGTGACGAACCTTATGAGTTAACATTTAAGACTGAGCAGGAGGCAAAGAAATAATATGCTGAAACTTGTATGTAAAGTTACCATTGGCACCTTGGTATTCGACTTTGTGAATAGTGTGGAAATTAATAGTAGTTGGAAGGACTTGACATCTACAGCTGTAATTAAACTTCCGCGCAAGGTTTACACAATTAAAAATGACAAGCTGGATTCGTTGATTAAGCGCGGAGATAAGGTTAAGATAGAATTGGGCTACGATGATCTGCTTGTTGAAGAATTTACGGGATATGTTACTTCAGTAAAACCAACTTACCCCATTGAAATAACCTGCGACGATGCCATGTATTTGTACAAAGAAATGCCGGTGAATCCTAAAAATTTTCCAGGTAATTCTTCTATCAAGGATGTGTTTGATTACTTAGGAATTAAGGAGAATGATTACGAGGCAATTGGTGGGTCGGCTAGTAATATTTCATTAGGTGGATTATTTGCCATTACAAATGATGAAGGTACAATTGCCAAGGTTTTCGAGAAGTTAGAAAAGGCCAGCGCCATACTAAATATATACATACGCAACGGAAAATTAATGGTGGGCAAGCAGTATGATCCGGAAAAGAAAATTGCAGATCACATTTTCGTTATCGGAAAAAATGTAGTTAGCAGTAACCTAACGTTTAGAAAGAAAGAAGAAATTCTGTTAGATGTTACTGCCATAAGTAAAAACAGAAACGGAAAGCAGATAAGTGTGCATGCCGGAGATTACACGGGTGATAAACGCACACTTAACTATGATGATTTGACGGAGAAACAATTGCTGGAACAAGCCAATGCGGAGGTAGATAAGTTGAAATACACTGGTTACACCGGCGATTTTACTGCATTTGGAATACCAAGCGTACAGCATGGAGATATAGTTAATCTGATTGACCTTGAGAATAAAGAACGCGAAGGGACCTTGTACGTAGATGTAGTGCAAAAAACTTTTGGCACCGGCGGGTACCGCCAAAAAATAACATTAGGAAAAGTAGCTGATATAAAATGAGTGATTTAAGCGACATACGAAAATCGATAAGAACGTTGGCCGGAGCCGATAAACAAAACATGCAAATTTTTACCGCTTGTATTAAAAGTGTTGATTGGGATAATAGAAACTGTACAGTAACATCTGATGATGGCAGAGATTTTACTCATGTCCGTTTGCGCGCATTGTTAGATGACAAAACAGGTATCTGTATTAAACCTAAAGTGGATAGCACTGTGTTAGTTGGTATTGTAGAAGGGATGGAGCAAAATACCTACATAGCGCAGTATACAGATGCTGATGAAGTTAGCATACAAATGCAAGATATTGATATTGTTATTGATAATACCGGCAAAGTAAAAATGAAAGTAAAGAACCTTGAAATACAAGCCGATGAAACTAAGTTTAATAATGGATCTGATACTATACCATTTACCAGCAAAATTATACAACGTTTAAACGCTATTGAAAATGCTTTTAATACCCATACGCATCCTGTGAGTGGTACAGCTACAAGTGTACCTGTTAGCCCAATGGTAAACAGTACCGCTCAACAAATCGAAAACACTAAAATTAAACACTAATGCCTAAAGATTTTAACCTGGATAACAACTACGACTTGCAAATAAGAAACGGCGATTTTATTGTAGATGATTGTAATGAGCAAGATATAGAAGCGATGCTAATATCCGATAAAGGCAACTGGAAACAATGGCCCATGTTGGGTGTAGGAATACAAAGACAATTGGAAGGCGATTTTTCAGCAAGGGCTATTACTGCATTGCAGCGTAGTATTAGTATTGAATTAACAGCCGACGGCTTTACTGTAAGAAACACGCAAGTGCTGATTAACCAAGGAGAATTGTTAACCATAAACCCCGATTGCGACCGTGAATAAAACCATAATAGCCAACAGGCAAACCATTTGGGATATAGCTCTGCAACGCTATGGTACTATCGAGGGTGTATTTCAAATATTAGCCGATAATCCAAATGCAATAGCTAACCTCGATGCTGCCCTTGCACCGGGTACCGTGCTACGCATTAACGATACTGCTATTGATGCCAACATATTGGCATACTACCAACGCAACAACATAGCACCTGCCACCGGCGGGGATGAAACCTTGTTTACCGAATACAACTGGCTATTAACCGAAGATGGCAAACCTATACTAACCGAAAGCAATACTCCGCTTAACCTGATACCCGGTAACGTAACTACCGAAGACAACGAAAATTTATTAACCGAAAGCAACCAAAACCTACAATTCTGATTATGAAAAAATTATGTTTTATTGCTGTACTTGCAATGCTGATAACTACAGTTTGTAAGGCACAGAATCCCGGAGGTGTGCCTATAAGCATATTACCCAATTTTACTGATACACTTAAGCCTAACGATGTATTACCGATTGTGCACGGCGGTGCAACAAGGCGGGCAACTATTGCACAACTATCAACTGCCATTGGCGCAAGTGGTCCCGTGGGTGCTACCGGTGCCCAAGGTGCTACGGGCCCTACAGGCGATAGCCATTGGACTGCCGCAGACAGCACATTGTACCTAAACGATACTCTGTATTATGTCGGTATCGGAACAGCAAATCCGCAGTATCAATTAGAAGTACATAATGGCTTTAGTGCAGTTACTAATAACGGCGAAATAGTAAACTCAACAATAGGTTTATCAGGCATACCCTACACAGGTATTGATAAGATAATGGCAGATGGCAAGCATGGGCTTATTGGTATTCCTAATGCAACGCCATTAACAGGCGAAGATGTTGATTCAAGTGCTATTTATTTTATGTATTCCGACCTAGCAGGAGACCAAATAGGAGGGAAAGTAATTCCATTTACTTCAACAACTGAATTTTTTGGTGAACTAGTAACTTTTCATGTACGGAATATTACGTGCGGCAATAATATAATTGAACCAGCGGTTTACGCTACCGATAACCTTATATTAAGCTCTGGTGAATGTTATCAAGATAGTGGTGCCTTAAACACTATCTTGGGAAGTTTTCAATCGGCTTGTATAAATGCAGGTATAGGTGTTGCCCACCAATTAATATTAGCGGGGTTTGGCGATAGCACATATACCTATCACGAGATGATGTTAGGGCCACAAGCATATAGCAACTCTTCACCTTTTAACGGCTCCGTAATGGATAAGCGCGATTTGCTTTTTTCAATTGGCAATTCAACCGATGCTAATGTGCCTGATAAAGCTGTGCAGTCAAGTTGTATGCAAATCATTAAAAATGGTAATTTACTTATTGGTAATCATATACGTTATATCAATAGCCCAGATAGTGCGATGCTTACTGTTGTAGGTCAAGCTGGTAATAGTGCCTTTACCGTACAGGATAGCACCTATGCGCCACAATTTACAGTAACTACAAGCGGACAAATCATAGCCCCCCACCTTGGCACTTACGCCGATGATACGGCGGCAGGTTCGGGCGGTGTACCACTTAATGGCTTATATGAAGAAACAAGCACTGGCTACATTAAGCGCAGGCATTAAAATAATTAACCACCCCTTAACCCCCATTATATGCCCTTTAAATTCGGAATAAACCAAATAGGCCAACCAAGCCCCAAAGCCTTAAAATTTTGGGTTAATACCTTTATAATAGTTGGTGGCGTAGTAGGCGCTATAGTAATGGCAGCACCCGATAAATACATACCCGCCGATGCCAAACAATTTATACTTGGTTCGGGTGGTATAATAGCAGCCGCCCTTAAAAGCATCGAAAAACTAACCAGCGATACTGGCAGCGAATAGCTTGGTTAATAAATAATCA
>Ga0164241_10003697_pt1 | contig 15218 bp, 12 predicted proteins | sample OricomyardsoilBY_FD_108780 | JGI IMG/M metagenome (GOLD analysis project Ga0164241, IMG submission 108780) | Backyard soil microbial communities from Emeryville, California, USA - Original compost - Back yard soil (BY) | ecosystem: Environmental > Terrestrial > Soil > Unclassified | place: USA... | reverse complement strand
CTTTCGGTGTCGCGTGTCTCGCTTCAGCAACGTGACAGACACCGGGGCTTTTCATTTTGATCCCGAGAGACATCGTTTCTCTGCGCTTGATCAGGGTCTAGTATGACCCGCGCCATGCCCAACGACACCGTCGTCGAGAGACTATTCCTCGAGGCCGCTCGACGCCCCGAGGGCGCCGCCCTTCACGAGAAGCGAGGCGGACTTTGGAGGACGGTGACGTACCGCCAGTACGCCGACCTCGTGAAGCGCTTCGGTCGCGCGCTCCTGTCGATCGGCTTCGCCAAGGCGGACACCCTCTCGATCCTCGCGTTCAATCGGGTCGAGTGGGTCGTCTCTGCCATCGGCGCGATGGCCGCGGGCGGGGCCGCCGCGGGCATCTACACGACCTCGAGCGCGAGCGAGGCCGCGTACATCGTCCACCACGCCGAGGCGAAGGTCCTCGTGCTCGAGAACGGCGCTCAGTGGGAGAAGATGAAGGGCGAGCTCGAGCGACTCCCGAACCTCGTGAAGGTCGTGCTCATGCGGGGCACCCCTGCGCCAGACCATCCGCTCGCGATCACTTGGGAGGCGTTCCTGGCGTTGGGCGACGCAGTCAGCGAAGAACGACTCCTCGAGCGGGCGCACTCTCTCGAACTGACCGATCTCGCGACGCTGATTTACACGTCCGGGACGACGGGACCGCCGAAGGGCGTCATGCTGTCTCACGGCAACATCGCGTTCGTGGCGGGGACCGCGCGTCGCATGGCAGAGGCCAAGCCCAGCGATTGCAGCCTCTCGTATCTGCCTCTCTCGCACATCGCCGAGCAGATGTTCTCGGTGCACGGTCCGGTCTCTTGGGGCGGCAGCATCTACTTCGCCGAGAGCCTCGAGAAGGTCCCCGAGCACCTGAAAGAGATTCAGCCGACGGTGTTCTTCGGTGTCCCCCGCATCTGGGAGAAGTTCCACGCGGGGATCCTGGGCAAGCTCGCGACGGCGCGCGGCGCGAAGAAGCGTCTCTTCGAGTGGGCGACGCGCGTCGGCTCACAGGTCAGCGCACTCCGTTGCAACGGTGAGGAACCTCGTGGCGTCCTCGCGATCGAGTACCAAATCGCAAAGAAGCTCGTCTTCGACAAACTGAAGCCTGCGCTCGGGCTCAGTCGAGCGCGTTTCTGTGTGAGCGGCGCCGCGCCGATCGCGCGCGAGGTGCTCGATTTCTTCGCCTCGCTCGACATCATCGTCCTCGAGGTCTACGGCCAGTCCGAAGACACCGGCCCGACCAGCTTCAACCGTCCAGGACGCGTGAAGTTCGGCACCGTCGGTCCCGCGATCGACGACATCGAGGTGAAGATCGCGGACGACGGGGAGATCCTCGTCCGCGGCCCCCACGTGTTCTTGGGCTATCTGAAAGAGCCAGAGGCGACTGCCGAGACGCTCGTCGATGGCTGGCTGCACTCCGGAGACTTGGGCGCGTTCGACAGCGAAGGTTTCCTCAGCATCACGGGTCGCAAGAAGGAAATCTTGATCACCGCCGGCGGCAAGAACATCGCCCCGAAGAACATCGAGGGCGCACTCAAGAATCATCCCCTCATCGGAGAGGCTGTCGTCATCGGCGATCGGAGAAAATACCTGACGTGTCTGGTCTCGCTCGAGCCAGAGGCGGCCGCCGCATATGCGAGCTCTCATGGCGTGTCAGCGGCCAATCTCCACCTGGACGCCGGCGTACGCGCCGAGATCCAGCGCGCGGTCGACGAGGTGAACGTCGAGCTCGCGCGGGTCGAGACGGTGAAGAAGTTCCACGTCTTGGCGCACCCATTCGGGATCGACAGTGGTGAGCTCACGCCGACCATGAAGGTGAAGCGGAAGGTCGTGAACCAGAAGTACGCGGCAGAAATCGAGGCGATGTACGCCGAGGCGTAGTCCCGTCCGCCACGGCGAAACTTTCGGGATCAGGCGCCCTTTCGGATCCCGTGCTTCTGCAAGAGGCGGTGCAGATGCATGCGATCGAGATCCGCATGGCGCGCGGCACGGCTGACGTTTCCTTGAGACTCGACGATGAGCGCCTTCAGGTAGCTCTTCTCGAAGTCCTCGATCGTCTTCTCTTTCGCGACCCGAAATGCAGGGAGCGGCGCCGAGGTGATGCCCTTCAGCACGAAGCCTCGTGCTGGGGTCGGAGTCAACGTCTCACGCTCGTCGAAGACCACGAACCGCTCGACGAAGTTCTTCAGCTCGCGGACGTTGCCCGGCCAATCGTAGGCGAGCAGCTCTCCCATGATTTCGGGCGTGAAGGACTCGAGTCGATGGAGCGCGCCGCGGCGCTCTAGGAAAGAGGCGACGAGCATGGGGACGTCGTCGATGCGATCGCGCAGCGGCGGGACGTCGATGCGCAGGACGCCCAATCGAAAATAGAGATCGTCGCGGAAGCGACCGGCCTGCAGCTCGTCCTCGAGCCGACGATTGGTCGCGGCGATCACGCGCACGTCGATGTCGATGGATTCGTTCGATCCCATCCGGCGAATTTGCCGCGCCGCGAGCGCACGAAGCAGCATCGGCTGGAGATCGAGCGGGAGCTCACCGATCTCGTCGAGGAAGAGCGTCCCGCCCTGCGCGCTCTCGAACGCACCCATTCGGGACTGCTCTGCGCTCGTGAAGGCTCCGCGCACGTGACCGAAGAGCTCGCTCTCTGCCAAGCTTCGCGCGAGCGCGCTGCAATCGACGACGACGAAGGGCTTGTCTGCGCGCTGCGATCGACGCCGCAGCTCTTCTGCGATGAGCTCTTTGCCCGTACCGCTCTCGCCCTGAATCAACACGTCGCCGTCGACCTTCGCGAGGCGCGCGATGCGCGAGCAGAGTCGCTGCAGTTTCTCCGAGGCGCCTACGATCGCACCGAAAGACTCGGTGACCGGCGCGTCGAGGCTCGCCTGGTTCTGCACGAGGATCGCGCTCTGTCCGAGCTCGATGGTGCAGAGCGCGCTCAGATCGGCGTCGCGAACCGTGATGCCTCCGACACGTGTTCCGCCCTCGGAGCCGGGGTCGACGATACGCCACCCGGATCGATTCGATCGCACCTCGCAGTGGAACGCCGAGACCTCCGGATCATCCAAGACGATGTCGTTCGAGGGGTGCGAACCGATTCGCACGACTTCTGTGGCGAAGACGACGCGCCGCTCGCACGGCGCTCCGTGCTCACGCTTCACGAGGAGCGAAATCCGCTGGTCCATTGCAGGGTGAGTCTTCGGGTCTCGGCCAGGCGCTCTGTCGGATTCGGAGGTATTCAATCGGTCTCGCAAGCTGCTTTCGGCTCGAGAACGCTACGTGGCGGCCTGCATCTCAGACGCATCGGGCTCGCGGCGTCCGTCGGTCCCACTCTCGTCGGTAGCGTTGCCGACGCAGGTCGCCGACACAAGGCGTGACTCGAGCCAGAGCACGTCGCGTGCCTCGAATCGAGACGTCAGTTCGCATGATGGGTATCCGCTCGGTGCGCCCCAATTCGGCTCTTTGCGGCGGCGATATTCGAGAAAACGTCGCCTTCTTCCTGCCCACTTCGTTCATGCGTTGCTTCGCATTTCTAGCGCGTCGAGCGCGACTTCGCGAAAGGTGAGGGCCGTACGCCGCAACCGCATTTCACGAACGAAAGGTAACGCCGCTCACGATTGAAACTTCCGCGTTCGGAGATTGGTACGCGGCCTGCACTGTCGAGGCGCGAAGTGGAGAGCGCGTTAAGTGCCGAGGGGGGATTCGTGAAGCCTTCGAAGCGACGGCTCGCGCTCACCCAGGAGCGCGTGGTCGAGGACCTGCCTTCGATCGATGCTCCCGTCCATTCCGATGCGTCGCCAGAGACCGGCCGCGTGAGCCTCTCGAGCCTCCGAAGCCGCGGCAGCCGCATCAGCCAGAGCGTGGTGCTCGAACGCGAGCTCGGCCGCGGCGCGATGGGCGTCGTCTGGCTCGCGAAGCACGAGACGCTCGGCATCCCGGTCGCGGTGAAGTTTCTCGACGGGCTGGTCCGCGACGCGCCCAATCAACGCTTCCGCGTCGAAGGGATGGTGCTCGCCCGCGTGTCCAGCCTGAGTCGCGACATCGTTCGGGTGCTCGACGCTGGCGTCCACGAGGACACGCAGTTCATCGTCATGGAGTACGTGGACGGGCAATCGCTCGAGACCCTGCTCGAGAGCGGTCCCGTCAGCTACGTGAATGCCTCGTCGATCGTCGATCGTCTCGCCACCGCGATCGATCACTTGCATCAAGCAGGGTACGTGCATCGCGACGTGAAGCCGGCGAACGTGCTCGTGACGGCGGACTTCGCGACCGTGAAGCTTGCCGACTTCGGCGTCGTGAAGGTCCTCGATCCGCAGCAGTTCGGCGTGCGCGCGACCGCGACTGCCACAGTCCTGGGAACCCCGGCATATCTCTCGCCGGAGCACCTTGCCGGGGACGTCACCTCTGCCGAGCAAGACCTTTGGGCGTTGGCCGTCACCGCGTACGAGCTCGTCGCGGGACGTCTCCCGTTCGACGCACCGACGTTCATCGGCCTCGCCGCGGCGATTTGCGCCGCGCAGTTTCCGAAGCCCTCGGCCGTGGGGCTCCCGACCTCGCTCGACGCGGTGTTCGGCCGCGCGTTCGCCGCCGAGGTGGAGAACCGCTTTTCTTCTGCCACCGCATTCGCAGAGGCGTTTCGCGTCGCGCTTGCGTTCGCCGACGGGGACATTGCCCAGACGCGAGCGATCACGCTCCGACCGGTATCGAGCCCGGACTCCTCGGCGCCTGGCCCGGGCTCTGCGCTGTCGAGCCGGACGTCGGTCTCGCCGTGCCTCCCGATCGGCGTGGCGCCTGGCACTTCTGCGACGCCGCCGTGGCTTCCCATGCCGCGCGATGCGCGGAGCCATGCCGAGATCGAGACGCCGGTGCCGCCCGCTCCAGCGCCGCCGCCACAGCAGAGAGGCTGGGTACCCATCGCGATCGGCGTCGCGGCGATCGCGATCGCCGCGGCCGCGCTCCTCTCGCTCACGTTGTCGCGGCGCACCACGTCCGACGTGCCGCAACGCTCGGCATCGATCATCGTCACGACGCAGACGGCCATCCCGCCAGAGCCGACGCACGCCGTCGTGCCGTCCGCAGAGATCGTCGTCGCTCCGGTGAAGACTCGGGTCCAGCAACCTCTGGTGGTCGAATCTTCGGCTCCTTCGGCGTCCGGGAGCGAGCCTGCTACCAGCGCGTCGGCGAGCCCGCGCCTGGTCGATCCGGCGCCGAAACCCCGCAACACCGACAAGTCCGAAGTCTTCTGAGCCGACGGACGGCTCTCCGAGCCTTCGGTCGTCGGCGCGGCGGGGGCTGAAGCCACGGCAGATCCTTGCTACGAGCGGCGCCATGCACGTTCTCGTGACCGGGGCTTCTGCAGGCATTGGGGATGCGATCGCGCGCGAGTACGTCAAGCGTGGCGCGAAGGTGACGCTGTCGGCGCGCCGCGAGGACCGTCTCCGAGACCTGGCAAAGGATCTCGGGGCCGCCGCTGCGGTGGTGCCGGCAGACCTCTCCGATCCTCGCGCGGTCCCTGCCCTCTGCCGCGCCGCAGAGAAGGCAAACGGACCGATCGACGTCCTGATCAACAACGCAGGAGTCCAGATCATCGAGCACGCCCACAAGACGGATCCCGACCTGGGAGAAGCCTTGTTGGATCTCGACCTCGCGTCTCCACTTCGCTTGATACGCGAGACGCTGCCCAGCATGCGCGAGCGAGGTCATGGCACGATCGTCAACGTCGCCTCGATGGCCGCGCTCTCACCGGTCCCGGGAATGCTCTATTACAATGCAGCCAAGGGCGGGCTCGCGAATGCCTCTGAAGCGCTTCGCGGCGAGCTTCGTGGAACCGGCGTCAACGTCCTCACCGTGTATCCCGGCCCGGTTCACACCGACATGGGAGACGCTGGGATCGACAAATACGAAGAGACAGGCGCGGCCGCGCTGGCTCCATGGGGCACGACGTCAGAGCTCGCGCACCTCGTGTGCCATGCTGTCGAGCTAGGCCGAGCGCGCGTGATTTACCCGAGATCGTATGCAGTGTCACTTTGGTTCCCAAACCTCTCTCGCTGGTTCTCGCTCCGATTCGCGCCGCCGCTAAAATCCGAGGCGTAGACTCGACGCGACATGCGAAACGCCTCCCGGTTTTGGGCTGCATGCGTCGCCCTCGTCCTCACGCTCGTCACGAGCATGGCCGTCGCCACGCCAATGCCAGCGAGCGGGACCCATTGGGCCTCTGTCGACGTGGACGAACCGACGGCACGCGTCTGCGTCTTCGTACCCGCGCCGCACCCGGCGCCGCCCGCGTGCGACGACTTCGATCTCAGCGCCGCAAGGAAGCTCGTCCAGGGCACCGCCGACAAGGGGTTGGATCTCGAGTCTGCAGCTTGGATTCGATACCCGGACGACGAGACCGTGAGTCTGGTCATCATGCAGCTTCCGAAGGGCCCCTATTCGACGCAGGGCTCCGGCAAAGATCAGCTCGTCGCCGATCTCGTCAGCGGCCTGAGCGGCGTGACGCTCGACGGCCCCCGCGAAGAGACGTTGCAGCTCGACGGCAGGACGGTCATCTCGATCGCGGTCACGAAGGAAGATCCGGCGACGAAGACACCTCAGCGGAGCCGAATGTACGTCGTCTTCCAGGGTGACCACGCGACGTCTTTTCATTTCATCGGCCCGGCCAAGGCGGGTGTCGACGGCGTGGCGACGCGTACGATGCACTCGCTGCGCGTGACGGGCGCGCCCGAAGACGATCCCGCGTTCGTCGCTGGAGAACGCGTCGGGGCTTTGATCGGGACGCTCTTCGTGGCGGCGGTGGTGGTCGGTTTCGCGCTCTGGCTCGGTCGTAGAGCCAAGCGTCAGCGCGAAGAAGCGCAGCGCGCGTACGGCTATGGCTATGGCTATGGACAAGGCTACGGCCCACGACCGCCGGGATCCCCCGGCTGGGGACCGCCGCCGGGGCCATACGCTCCCTACCCGTATGGGCCGCCGGCCCCCACCTCACCGCATACCCAACCCGCGCCGACGGCCCAGCCTCTGTCGACGACGGCGGCGACGCCGTCGGGGCCCTCGCCCGCCGCGAACGCTCCAGCCGATGGCGGCGCCGGCGACCCACCTGGCGACGGCCCTCCGCGCTCCTGATTCGCTTCAGTTTCGAAAGCGCGATCGCACCGCTGCAACGCCCCCTCCCGACGAAGCGGCGAATCTCCGCGAATCGTCGGGGGTGGCTGCCGGCATGCTGCATGCTTTCCACGGCGTGCCGGTCGCGGCCCAACCATGGAATCCATCAGCCCCGCAACGTCGTCGCCTCTCCTCCCCATCATGCTGCGGTGCCGCGAGAGCCGCGACCGGCTCATCGCCGCGGCCGAATCACACAAGGTCGCCCGCCTCGCCGGATTCACGTCGGTGCGGGCCGCGCAGATCGCCCTCTGCGCCGCCGAGCTGGCGTCGAATGGCCTGCATCTCGACGCCGGCGGCCGCCTGACCCTTTCGGTATCGCCCGACGACGACGCGTTCGTTCTCGAATGGTGGGACACTCGATCGGCTGAGCCCGTAGACGATTCGGCGGCGCTCGCGAGTCGCGACCGCGACATCACGTTCAGCGCGGGGCTCTTGGCGATCCGCCGGATGGCGACCACCGTCTGGGCAGAGACGGGCTCGGTCGGCACGCTGGTACGCGTCCGATTCGCGCGCTGAGCCTGGCGACGCCGTACACTCCCCGCGCATGGGGCTCCGTCCATGACCGAACACACCGCGTCGATTCGCTGGCAGCTAGGAGAGGGCGATTTCGGAAAGGGGCACTACAGCCGCGCTCACACCTGGACGTTCGACGGAGGACTGGTCGTGCCCGCCTCACCCTCTCCGGCAGTCGTCCGGCCGCCTTACTCTGATCCTGCGGGGATCGATCCCGAAGAAGCGTTCGTCGCGTCGATCTCCAGCTGTCACATGCTGACGTTCCTCTACCTCGCGCACCGGGCGGGCTTGTCTGTCGAGCGCTACGAGGACGACGCGACCGGATCGATGGCGAAGAACGAACGAGGCGTCCCGTGGGTCGACCGAGTCGTGCTGAGGCCTCGCGTCGATTTCGCCGACCCGCCGAGCCCAGGGCAAGTCGCGGCCCTGCACCACGCGGCACACCTCGAGTGCTTCATCTCGTGCTCCGTCAAATCGGAGATCACGATTGAGCCCCAAGCGACCGTCCCTCAGGGGTGAATGGGGATCTCGCCGTCTGCGACAGGGTTGCCCTCGTCGTCGGTGACCGTGACGCGGAGCTTGCCCTTCGTGTCCTTCTTCGAGAGCGTTTTGTAGCCCCAAGTACGCCAGGACCACGAGTCGCCCACGTTCAATTCGATCGGCGGCTCCGGCTTGCCATCGACCGCGAACACGACCTCTACCTTGCGCTCGCGCTTCGAACGATTGCGCAGCGTCAGATGTACGTACACGCGCTGTCCGGGCCGAGCGTGATCGAGGGTGTCCTCGGGCTCCTTGTTCTTCACGTTACTCGTAAATTGGAGCTTCAACAGCTGGACGGGTCGGGTCGAGAGCTCGTCCTCGACCTCGGCGCTCGTGAGCGGAGGCGCGGTGACGGTCGGGCCCGGAAGGGGCGCAGAAGCGGACGCCGTCGGCGCCTGGTCGCGCGGACCACACGCCGCGACGAGCAGTCCGAGCACGAGCGACGACCACCGCGCGCTCACGCTCGTCCTTCGAAGGCGGCGACCATTTCTCGATGAAGTACGACGTCTGCATCCTGCGAATCGCAGGCGAGCTCACGCGGACGATAGCCACTCGAGATGTTCTCGACGCGAACTCGCGTCCCATCGACAGTGAATCGATAGCGCCAGGCTTTGACGGCCAAGCAGAGCCCCCCATCCGCCTCTCGCTTGATGCGGCGGTAGGGGTGAGGCTCAGGCCCGGCGCAAAGGATCGTCTCTGCCGGCGTGACGACGTCGTGCCCGCGCGCTCGCAGCCAAGCCGCTCGTGCCTCCGCCGCCACGCTCCACTCGATTTGGTATCTCGGCCCGGGATCCGCGGCGTCGTCGAGCCACCCCGCCGAGGCGTCGGGGATCGAGTCCGCGTACGCGACATACGGCTTGAGATCCAGCACGGGCGTGCCGTCAATCATGTCGATTCCGCGCACGTGAAGGATCAGTCCTTCGACGCGCAACAGCTTCACGGCGGACAGGCCGATCGGGTTCGGACGATGCGGTGAGCGCGTCGCGAAAACACCGCGCCTCTCGCGACTCCGCGGCGGTTGGACCTTGTTCCGAGCGCTCCCTTCGGCGGCATGAAACCAGTATACGACCCAGATGTGGTCCCAGGTTTCGATGCCCTCCAAGGCGTGCTCGAGACCGCGCCCGGGATGAAGCTCGACCGTCCCGCACACCTCTTTGGCGATCGAGGCCTGCCGAGGCGCCGAAGCCTTGTCGGCGAATGGAGATCGGACAAGCCCGATCGGCGCCATGGCCAGCGAGCGCGGCGTCGCGTCGTCCGTCACTTGCCGTAAGCGTAGTAGGTCGCCGAAACTGACCAAATGCCGCCGTCGACGAGCTCGGGGATCGACCACGAGAACGCATGTTCGCCCGGCGAGAGCGACAGATCGAGGACGGCGGGCGCCGTCTCGCTCCCCGGGCACCAGTTGGCGCGCGACGCCTTCACGCTCGAGATCGCCCCGCACGGGTTCTCGAGGCAATAGTCGAAGCCCGCCGGCGCCGGATCGCCATAGTGCGTGATGGTACACAGCTCGGCACAGTTCTTTCGGTACGGCTCGTACGACAAGATCTCGGCGCCATCGAGCACCAGCGAGTGCGTGTGCTTGCAGAACTCTTCGGCCGGCCCGTTGCAACCGGGACCGGTGTTCGGCCCGCCGTGCCCCGTGACTCGATATTCGATGCGGCCACTCTTCGTCCCCTCGGGGACCGTGAACGGCAGATCTCCGGGGCCGAGCGGGTCGCTCACCGTGCCGTAGAAGATGGATTGCACCGCCAAGACGTCGCGTGGCGGAGCGCCGGGCGTGACGTCGAGATGCACCGTGACGTTCCAGCCGCCATTCGAGCCGCTGACCTGTCCGGCGCCGTCGGAGTACGTCGGGATCACGACCTGAATTCGCTGCGCCCCCGGGTGCGCGTTCGCGACATCCGTGATGTCCGCCTCGAGGTGAAGGGGCCCACCGAACGGAGTGATCGCGTGAATCAGCTCGATGCCCGGGATGCCCTCGGGCGCGGCGGGGTCGAACATCGAGGTCTCGAAGTTTCGATCGAAGGCGTCGCAATCGGCCGGCCAATTCTGGCCCTCCGGGGGCGGATTGTCCTGCCACGACTCGAATGGGTAGCACGTCGACGCGAGATCGACCGACAGCTTCACCGACGCGAACGGTCCGTCTTTCAGATCGATGTCGGCGCTGACCTTCTGGAAATTCGGCAGCGACCCGTCGCTCGAGATGCGCTCGAAATCCAGAGGCGTGAGCGAGTACGGATCCGCCGGAGGGCTCGTGCCGCCGCCCTGGCCCCCGGCGCCCGTCACGCCGCTGTCGCCGCACGCCGCAACCGTCGTGAGCGCGACCACCGAGACCAGAGAAACGAAGGGAACACGTCGACTCATTGCGCCGCCTTCAGCCGGAACACATGGGCTGATTGGTTCGGTATCGTGACTTGGAATCCGTTATTGGCCAGGGAGGAGCGCGTGGCCGTCGTGAGCACGCTGCTCGCCTTTCCTTTGGAGTCGAGCACCAGCTCGACGGAGATGAACCCATCGGCCGGCAGGCCCGCAGCGCTCATCATGTCTTCAGGAAGGTACACGGGGGCGGTCGTCCCGGAGCCGAGCCCGAAATTCGCGACGACGACGAGCGCCGAACCGCCCCCCGTCGCGAAGCGCGCGAACGGAAAGAGCGAGCCGTTCGCGTCCGGGTGCGCGCTGGGAAGATTGGCGTAGCGCAGACCCCAATATCGTTTGCCGCGCGCCTCTGGCGACTGACAGAGCGCGAGCAGATCTGCATAGTAGACGCGAAGATCTTTCTGCCACTGAGGCAGACCGGCGCCGTCGTAGTGGTGGTCGTTCGCCCATTGAATCATGCTGAACATCGACCAATAGTCGAAGATGGTCGTGCGACCGTCGTCGCCGCCGAACCCCTCGGCGCCGGCTGCGTCTTCTCCGACCTCTTGGCCGTTGTAGACGATGATCGGACCCTGACTGTAAAGGAACGATATGGGCGCGAGCTGGTGCCCCGCCTCTGCGCTGCCGAACCCGGAGTCGTCCGGGCTCGCACGCATCGGTGAGGCGATGCGCGGTTCGTCGTGGTTCTCGAGATAATGCACGTACAGACCGCGAACGGGATCGTCGAGCGACGAGAGCACCGTATCCAGATCGTCGAGCGTCGCTTGCCCGAAGTAGATGCGTTTCATCGTGTCGTACGCGGCGTCGTGATAGACGCCGTCGAAGCCCGCGCCAAGGAGCCCATTCAGGTTCTCGTACGCCTCGGCGATGATGAACGCGTTTGGATCACGCTGCTTTGCGCGCTCGAGAAGCCAGGCCCACGCCTCTGTCGGGACGTAGTGCGCGAAATCGGCGCGGAACCCATCGACGCCCTTCGATTGCCAATACTCGAGGATCGCGTCGATTCGATTCCAAGTCTGTGGGATGGGCGAATAGCGGCTCGCCGACGGATCCGCGAAGTTCTGGCCGTAGTTGAGCTTCACCGTCTCGTACCAGTCGGTCGCGGACGGGCTCGGAGAGGTGACGTTGTTTCCGGTCGCGCGCGGGACGTGTCCAGCCGAGCCGTCTTCACGTGCGAACGCGCCGTCGAACGTCACGCCCGAGGGATCGTAGCCCGCAGGGCGCGAGAGCGAGAGCGCCTGCCCCGGCGGATCGGCCAGGTAGAAGAACGAGTTGTCACGCGCGAAGAACTGCGTCTGGTCGTCGCCCACGCCGAAATCGAGCTCGGGATGCACGACGGACCCGTAGCCGCGGGCCACGTGGTTCGGGACGAGGTCGATCATGACCTTCAGACCGGCCGCGTGGAGTCGGTCGACGAGCGCGTCGAACTCGGCCATGCGGTTGGTCGGATCGTTCGCGTAGTCGGGGCAGACATCATAATAGTCTCGCACGGCGTAGAACGAGCCCGCGCGCCCCTTCACGGTGTCGGGATCGTCAGCCGGCAGGCCGAGGCTCGACCAGTCGGTCATCGTCGCTTGCCGAAGCACACCGGTGAGCCACACGTGCGTCGCGCCGAGCTCTTTGATCGCCGCGATCGCGCCGTCGTCGATGTCGTCGAACTTTCCGACACCGTTTTCATCGATCGTACCGTTCGTCGTCGGGAACGCGTTCTCGTTGCCGAAGAGCCGCACCACGAGCTGGTAGACGACCGGCTTCTGATCGACGCCATCGTAGCCGCCCATTCCGCCCTGCCCTCCGGCTCCGCCGGCTCCGCCGCCACCACCCCCCGATGCCCCGGTCCCCGCGCTCGTCACGGGCCCGGTGGGCGGCGCGCTGTCGTCGCCGCAAGCCCCGAGGCCGAACGCCAGCGCCACTGCCAAGGCCCCAGCCGAGCGGCCGACGCGAAGCGACATCATGCTGGTTTCTAACACGGGGGCGCGGGTTGGCGCCATGCGCTCCGCCGCCACGCGGGCGCGCGCGATTGCTGCTCCTTGCGCACGAGGGCGGCGCTTGAACGTCTCAAGGTTGAATCCGCGCGCGGGCTACGCCAAAGGGACCGTCGAACGCCATGAGACTTCGTCGATATCGCAAAATGCTCGGTGCACTCCTCCTGTCGGCCGCGCTCGTGGCGTGCTCGGGAGCGTTCGGGCGCGCCATGGACAGGGGCGATCAGGCGGCGGCCGCGGGTCATTGGGACGAGGCAGCTTCGGCCTACAAGGAAGCGCTCCGGCTCGATCCCGACGACGAAGAGGCGCGCGCAAAGTTGACCCGCGCGAAGAAGGGTCAAGCGGGCGAGCGCATCGCAAAGGGCAAAGAGCTGATGGCCGGCGGTCACCCCGCAGAGGCGCTCCAGCCGTTCTTCGACGCGATGAAGCTCGACCCCAAGAACCCCGGCGGCAAGCAGGGCTTTGAAGACGCGAAGGCGCAGGTCATCGGCTTGGCGAAGGCCGCGCTCGACGCCGACAAGAACAAAGAGGGCTTCAAGCTCGCCCGCGCCGTTCTCCTCTTCGAGCCAGCAAACCCCGAGGCGCGCCAGCTCGAGGACCGCGCAAAGGGGAAGATCGCGGACGCGGCGACGGCGCGCGGACAAGACGAAGAGAAGCAGGGCAAGCTCACCCTCGCCTTGGTGGACTACGGCGAGGCGCTCTACTTCCGCCCCGGACACGCGACGGCGGGCCCGCGCGCGGCCGAGCTGAAGACGATCGTTCGCACGCAGGTGACCTATTGGGTCGCGCTCGGGAACTTCGACGGAGACAAGTCGAGCGACGATCTGGGTAACGACGTGAGCGCGGCCACGATCTCGGATGGTCTCGACGCCACGCTTCCTCTTCGCGTCATTGGGTCCCTGCCGAAGGATCCGAAGACGTTCAAGCTCCAGGGGATGCGGCTCGGCGGCGAATTCCGCAATTATCATTACGACCGGCAGAGCTCGCGCTCGAACAGGACCTGCGACTACGTCTGCGGGAAGGAGCTCGTCTCGAACCCGGACTACGCGACCGCAGAGGCCGAAATGCGTGAATCCCAATCAGCGCTCGGCCAGGCCGAGGGCCGAGCTCAGTCGGCGCGGGCGCAGGTGCCGCCGCTCGAGCGCGCGCGGGACCAGGCACGGACGAACGCAGACGCGCGCCGACAAGACCTCGCGCGGGCCGACCAAGATCTGTCGAACTGCAACGCCGGTGCGGCCGGACAGCCCAACGCATGCAGCACGGAGCAGCAGCGTCGCGATCGCGCGCAACAGGACTCGAGCCAGGCGGACGCGGCGCAGAACCAGGCCGAGTCGGACTTGGCTTCTGCGCAAAGCGAGCTTTCGTCCGCCGAGAGCGATCTACAGAGCAAGCGCTCCGACGCGGACTCGAAAAAGCTCCGCTTCCAGCAGACTCCCGCCAAGATCGAGGTCGACAAGCACTGCCAGCACACCTACTCGGTAGAGACGGTGTCGGTCAGCGGCGACGTCGAGTGCATGCTGCGCGGAGAGAGCCTCTACGACACGACCGCGGTGCTCACGCAGGCCGTCGCAGGAAAGTTCGCGAAGTCGGACGAGTCCTTCCCGGCGCAGGCCGGCGTCTGTCTCGAGGTGGCAAAGGGCGATCCTCTCGTCATCCCTTCGCAGGGTGAGGTAAAAAAGCAGGTCGTGCGCTCCGCCGTCGGCGCGACGCAGCGAGAGATCATGAGCGCGTTCGGGAAATATCGACAGGGCTACGCCTCGCGGGCCAAAGAAGCCCAAGCGGACAAGCGCCCCGACGACGCGGTCGACTTCTACGTCCGGTACGCGTTCAGCCTGTCACCGACAGAACGCAAGAACGAAGCGGACGGACTGAACCGCGCCATCGCCGCGCTCCACGACGTCGAGCCCGAAGGGGTCGACTCCGCGCTGGCAGATTGACGGGCCCGTGCGCGCGTATCTCGATCTGCTCCAGCGCATCCTCGACGAGGGTGTTCCGCGCGAGGACCGCACCGGGACCGGCACGCTCTCGGTGTTCGGCCACCAGCTTCGCTTCGATCTCGCCGCGGGCTTCCCGCTGCTGACGACGAAGAAGCTCCACCTCACGTCGATCATCCACGAGCTGCTCTGGTTCCTCAGCGGCTCGACCCAGGTCGCGCCGCTTCGAGAGAAGGGCGTTCGAATCTGGAACGACTGGGCGACGGCCGAGCAGACCGCGCGCTTCGGGCGAGCCGAGGGCGATCTCGGCCCCGTCTACGGTCATCAATGGAGGAACTTCGGCGCGACGCCGCGACCCGATGGAACGTTCGAGAACGACGGCGTCGATCAGATCGCGGCTCTGGTCGAAGGACTGCGGAAGAACCCGAGCTCGCGTCGTCACATCGTGACGGGCTGGAACCCGAAAGAGGCGGACCAGGTCGCGCTCCCCCCGTGTCACACTCTCTTTCAGCTCTACGTCGCGCGCGGAAAGCTCAGTTGTCAGCTCTACCAACGCTCCGCCGACGTCTTCCTCGGGGTGCCGTTCAACATCGCGAGCTACGCGCTCCTCACGATGATGCTCGCGCAAGTGACCGGCCTCGAACCGGGCGAGTTCGTCCACACGTTCGGGGACGCGCACCTCTACAAAAACCACCTCGAT
>Ga0164241_10003696_pt1 | contig 15218 bp, 14 predicted proteins | sample OricomyardsoilBY_FD_108780 | JGI IMG/M metagenome (GOLD analysis project Ga0164241, IMG submission 108780) | Backyard soil microbial communities from Emeryville, California, USA - Original compost - Back yard soil (BY) | ecosystem: Environmental > Terrestrial > Soil > Unclassified | place: USA... | reverse complement strand
CCCCAGCAGGTACATCGCCGCCACCTGGGCGAGGAAGGTCTTGGTCGCGGCGACGCCGATCTCGAGGCCGGCGCGGGTGTAGAGGACGGCGTCGGCGTCGCGGGTCGCCTGGCTGCCCATGATGTTGGTCACCGCCAGCACCTTCGCTCCGGCCTCACGGGCCAGCCGCATCGCCGCCAGCGTGTCGGCGGTCTCGCCGGACTGGGTGATGCCGACGACGAGGTCGCCGGGCCCGACCACCGGGTTGCGGTAGCGGTACTCGGAGGCGATGTCCATCTCGACCGGGACCCGCGCCCATTCCTCGATCGCGTAACGGCCGATCAGGCCGGCGTGGTAGGAGGTGCCGCAGGCGACGATCACGATCCGCCGTAGGCCGCGCAGGAAGTCGTCGTCGAGGGCGACGTCGGAGAGGTCGACTCCGTCGTCGCCGGGCAGGCGGTCGGCGACGGTCTCGGCGACCGCGTCGGCCTGTTCGTGGATCTCCTTCAACATGAAGGTCTCGAAGCCGCCCTTCTCGGCCGCGTCGGCATCCCAGGTGACCTCTTCGGAGGCGCGCTCGATGGCGGCCCCGTCGGTATCGGTGATCCGTACCTCGCCGGCTTCGATTTCGACGATCTCGCCGTTTTCGATCGGCACCGCGACGCGGGTGTCGGCGAGGAAGGCCGGGATCGCCGAGGCAAGGAAGGTCTCTCCCTCTCCCACCCCCGCCACCAGCGGGCACTCCTTGCGGGCCCCGACCAAGCGCTGGGGCTCGTCGGCGTGCATGGCGACGAAGGCGTAGTGACCGCGCAGCTCGGCGTAGGCGGCGCGGACCGCGGCGGCGAGGTCGCCGTCGTAGTGGGCGGCGATCAGGTGGGCGACGACCTCGGCGTCGGTCTCCGAGGTGAACTCCTCGCCGTCGGCCTGGAGGCGCTTGCGCAGCCCGGCATGGTTCTCGACGATCCCGTTGAGGACGATGTGGACCTTGCCGGAGCTGTCGTCGTGGGGATGGGCGTTCTCCTCGGTGACGCGGCCGTGGGTGGCCCAGCGGGTGTGGGCGATGCCGGTGTGGGAGACCGGCAGGGCACCGGTGCCGTCGGCGGCGCGCTCGTCGACGGCGGCGCGCAGGTTGGCGAGGTTGCCGACGGCGTGGACGCTGTCGACGGCGCCGTCCTCGATCACCGAGAGGCCGGCCGAGTCATAGCCCCGGTATTCGAGCTTTTCCAGCCCCGAGAGCAGCAGCTCCTCGCAGGGCCGACCGCCCACATATCCGACTATTCCGCACATAGGTGACCATCCGAAAACTCGCGCGTGCGACTGGCGAGTGCCGGACCGAGCGGGGGTAGGACGCAGGGAGGCCTAATGGCAGCGCCATTTGGCCGACCGAGGACGACGCCCCGCGAAGTGTGTCCGGCGCCGCCAGGCGTGCGTGGGGGTTTGCGGATGGTCACCAAGGGCGAGTAAGGGTAGACGGCGGGCGCCGTCAGGCCAGCTCTTGGCGGACGACAGCGACCAGGCGCTTGCAGACCGCGTCGGCCTCCTCGGCACTCGGCGCCTCGACCATCACCCGCACCAGGGGCTCGGTCCCGGACGGCCGCAGCAGCACCCGGCCGCGACCCTCGAGGCTTTCACCCTCGCGCTCGACCGCCTCCCAGACGGCGGCGGCGCCCGCCACCGCCTCGCGCTCGGCGACCTCGACGTTGACCAGGGTCTGGGGCAGCTTCTCCATCGGCACCGCGTCGGCGAGCGGGGCGCCGGCGAGCTCGCGCATCGTCATCAGTGCCGCCGCGATGCCGTCGCCGGTGGCGACGAAGTCGGAGGCGATGATGTGACCCGACTGCTCGCCGCCCAGCAGCCAGCCGCGCCGGTGCATCTCATCGAGCACGTAGCGATCGCCAACCTGGGTGATCGCGACCTCGATCCCCGCCGCCTCCATCGCCCGGTGGAAGCCGTAATTGGTCATCACGGTGACGACGACCCCGCCGCCCAGCTCGCCGCGGGCAGCCATCCCCCGCGCCGCCAGAGCGATCAGCTCGTCGCCGTCGTGGACGCGGCCGCTGCCGTCGACCGCCAGCATCCGGTCGGCGTCGCCGTCGAAGGCGAAGCCGACCTCGGCCGCGCCGGCGGCGACGAGCTCGGCCAGCGGCTCGAGGTGGGTGGAGCCGCAGCCGGCGTTGATGTTGCGCCCGTCGGGCTCGGCGCCGATCAGCTCGACCTCGGCCCCGAGCCGTTCGAAGATCGCCGGGGCGGCGCGATGGGCAGCGCCGTTGGCGCAGTCGAGAGCGACGCGGCGGCCGGAGAGGTCGAGCGGAAAGGCCGCCTCGAGCTCCCGCAGGTAGTCGTCGAGGCCGCCGTTGAGCTCGCGCACGCGGCCGACCTCGGCCGTGACCGGAGGCTGCTCGAGCAGCGACTCGATCCGGGCCTCGAGCTCGTCGCCGAGCTTCGTCCCCTGGCCGGAGAAGAACTTGATGCCGTTGTCGCGGTAGGGGTTGTGGGAGGCGGAGACGACCGCCGCCAGGTCCAGCCCCAGGCGCTTGACCAGGATCGCCGCGGCGGGAGTCGGTAGGACGCCGCCCAGCAGCGCGTCGCCGCCGGCTGCGGCCACCCCGGCGGCCAGCGCCGCCTCCAGCATCGGCCCCGACTCGCGGGTGTCGCGGACGATCAGGACCTGGGGGCGCTCCGCTTCCAGCGAAGCGGTCGTGGCCCTGCCGAGGGCCGTCGCCAACTCCGCGCTGAGGAACGTCCCAGCCTCTCCTCGGACCCCGTCGGTTCCGAAGAGCTTGCGCTCGGCGCTCACCAAACCCCCGTCAGCGCTTGCTGAACTGAGGCTTCTTACGAGCCTTCTTGAGCCCCGCCTTGCGGCGCTCCTTGACGCGCGCGTCGCGGGTCAGGAAACCGCGGCGCTTGAGCTCGCCGCGCAGCTCGGGATCGATCTCGGTCAGCGCCCGGGCGATGCCGTGACGGACAGCGCCGGCCTGGCCGCTGATGCCACCGCCGTGGACACGGACGCGGACGTCGACGTTGCCCTCGTAGCCGGAGACGGTCAGCGGCTGGACCGCCATCGTCTGGTGCAGAGGACGGGGGAAGAACTCCTCGAGGCTGCGCTTGTTGACTTCGACCTTGCCGTCGCCGGGAAGCAGGGTGACGCGGGCGATCGAGCACTTGCGTTTGCCGGTGGCGAGGAAGCGGGCGTCGCTGGCCATCTTCGCCGGGGCGCGGCTGGCGGCCTCGGACTCCGGCTCGTCGACTCCGGCCAGCTCGGCCTCGCGGCGCGCTTTTTCCTCTTCCTCCGCTTCGAGGCGGGCCTGCTCCTCGGCGCTCAGCTTGGCCTCGGGCTCGACCGCGATCGGCTCCAGGTCGGCGCCGGGAATGACGTCCTTCTTCTTCTCGGCCTCAGCCTTCGGCTCCTCGGGAGCCTCCTCGGCTACAGGCTCCTCAGCGGCCTCGGGCTCCGGCTCCTCAGACGGCTGCTCCTCGGCAGGCGCCTCGGGCTCCGCCGGCTCGACCTGAGCGTCGGGCGTCTCCTCCGCGGCCGGGGCGTCCTGTCCCTCAGTCGTCTCGTCCGGAGTCTTCTCGTCGTCTGCCATCAGTTCGTCTCCATCGGTTTGGGCATCTGCGCCGCGTGCGGGTGGTCGGGGCCGGCGTAGACCTTGAGCTTGGTCAGCTGCTGGCGGGCCAGGCGGTTGCGCGGCAGCATTCCCTTGACGGCCTTGCGGATCACTTCCTCGGGGCGCTGATCGAGCATCTCGGCAAGCGTCCGCGACTTGATCCCACCGGGGTAGCCGCTGTGGCGCCAGTAGACCTTCTGCTCCATCTTGTTGCCGGTGACGCGGATCTTCTCCGCGTTGACGACGACGATGAAGTCGCCGGTATCGATGTGCGGCGTGTACTCGGGCTTGCGCTTGCCGCGCAGGGCGTCGGCGATCTGGGTGGCCAGGCGGCCCAGGGTCTGGCCCTCGGCATCGACGACGTACCAGTCCCGCTGGCGGTCGTTCGGCTTGGCTACGTAGGTCTTCATCGTGGTCCTCATCGTGCTCTCCGTCATCAAAAAGCCGCGCGGACTCGCCGACGCGGCCGGGGGATCATAGCCATCCCGCGGTCTATACTGCCGCGCCAGCAATGCCGAATCCCATCCGGGCCATCCGGATGGGGGCGGAGGAACCGCAGAGACCAAAGCAGGTCTCCGGGGCGAATCGGACGAATCGGTCCGTAGCGCATCTCTTTCAGCGCGAGCCCGACAGCTAACTCCGTAGGCGATCGAAAGAGAGGGTTGGCGGTGCGCAACAACAGGATCGCTGGGCGTGGCCTGGCGGGCAAGGTCTCCATAGTCGCCATCGTGGCGCTGCTGAGCGCCTGCTGCGGCACCGCCCTGGCGGCGGTCGCCACCGGTGGCGCCGGCACCCCCGGCGCGACTCCGACGCCGAAGGGAAGCCCGACCGGCAGCGTCGACCCCGCCCCCAGCTCGGGCGCGGTGACGCTCCTCGCCGCCGAGGCGACGCCGCGCAAGAGCTATTTCTTCGGCTACCGCTACCCGCGCTTCGGCTTCTCGATCGCCAGCACCCAGGCCCAGAACGACCTGCAGGTGAACGTGGTCGACGCGGCCGGCGGAATCGTCCGCAGCTTCTTCCGCAACGACGTCGCCCCCGAGGTCCCGGTCTCGGTGCGCTGGGACGGAACCACCGCCGAAGGCCGCCCCGCCCGCAACGGTCGCTACAGCTTCCAGGTCGTGCCGCAGGGCAGCACCGTCGCGGCGCGCCCGGCGGCGGCCTCGGCCTCGGTCACGGCCGGCTTCGCCCTCTACGGCTACGCCTTCCCGATCCTCGGCGCTCACGACTTCGGCAGCGGCGGCAGTGGCTTCGGCGCCGGCCGCTCCGGCCATACCCATCAGGGCCAGGACGTGATGGCCAACTGCGGCGTACCGCTCGTGGCCGCCCGCGGCGGCATCGTCCAGTACTCCGAGTACGAGGCCAATGCCGGCAACTACGTCGTCATCGACGGCAAGGGCACCCCCAACGACTTCATGTACGCGCACATGGCCGAACCCTCGCCGCTGCGGGCCGGCGACACCGTCCGCACCGGCCAGCCGATCGGCATCGTCGGCGACACCGGCGACGCCAGCGCCTGCCACCTCCACTTCGAGATCTGGGGCTCTCCCGGCTGGTACGAAGGCGGCAGCCCCTTCGATCCTCTCGCCGAACTCGTGAAGTGGGACGCCTACAGCTGAGCGGGGCCTTCCTGAGAATGATTCTCATTCTCTGATAGCGTGCCGGGCATGACCTGGTCCGCCCACGCATCCGAACAGCTCGACCAGGCCGGATACCGCAGCGGCAGCGCCCGCCGCCAGGTGGTCGACCTGTTCGCCGGCGCCGAGTGTGCGCTGACCGCCCTGGAGATCGACAGCCGGATCGAGTCGGTCGGCCGGGCCAGCGTCTACCGCACCCTGGACCAGCTGGAGCGGCTGCAGCTGATCCAGCGGGTCGAGATCGGCGGCGACGCCGCCGGCTACGAGCGCGTCGACCCGGCCGCCCATCACCACCACCTCGTGTGCGGCCGCTGCGGGCGCCTCTCCCCCTTCACCAGCGACGAGCTGGAGAGCGCGATCGAGGCCGTCGGCAGGCACTCCGGCTTCGCCCTCGCCAGCCACGACGTCGTCCTCCGCGGGACCTGCCCCGAGTGCCAGGCAGCCGATGCCTGAGCTGGCGATTCCACTGGCGGGCCTCGCCGTCCTCTCGATCTTCGCCGGCGGCGCGATCGCCCTGCGACTGGCCCACACCCTGCCGACCGTGATTGCCCTGAGCGGCGGCATCGTCGTTGCCGTGGCGCTGCTGGACGTCCTCCCCGAGGCGATCGAGGCGGTCGGCGACGGCGGCGACGTGGGGACGCTGATGGCCCTCGGCTTCATCGCCTTCTTCCTGATGGAGCGGGTCCTCGTCCTGCACCATCGCGACGACCCGGAGGAGGCCCGCTCCCACGGCAAGGTCGGGGCCTTCGGTGCCCTCGGCCTCTCCCTGCACTCCTTCACCGACGGGCTCGGGATCGGCCTCGCCTTCAGCGTCAGCGTCGAGACCGGCCTGCTGGTCCTGCTCGCGGTGGTCAGTCACGGCTTCGCCGACGGGCTCAACACGGTCAGCTTCGTGCTCAGCCAGTCCGGCGACCGCACCCGGGCGATGCGGTGGCTGCGAATCGACGCCTTCGCGCCGCTCGCGGGGGCGATCGTCGGCTCGATGATCACGGTCTCCGAGCACACCCTCGGCTACTTCCTCGCCTTCTACGCCGGCTTCTTCCTCTACATGGGCGCCACCGACCTCCTCCCCACCGCCCACGCCCACGAGCACGGAAGCGACGACGGACGATCCTGGCTACGCGTGCTGCTGACCTTGGCGGGCTTCGCCGGGATCTACGCGATCACGCTGATCGGCCACCACCACTGAGGGTGGGCTTCACTCCCACTCGATCGTGGCGGGAGGCTTGGAGGAGATGTCGAGGGCGACGCGGTTGACGTCGGGGATCTCGTTGATGATCCGGTTGGAGACCCGCTCCAGCAGGTCGTAGGGCAGCCGCGCCCAGTCCGCGGTCATCGCGTCGTCGGAGGTAACGGCGCGGATCACGATCGGGTAGGCGTAGGTGCGGCCGTCGCCCTGAACGCCGACCGAGCGGACCACCGGCAGCACGCAGAAGGACTGCCAGAGCTGGCGGTAGAGCTCGGCCGCACGGATCTCCTCCTGCAGGATCGCGTCGGCGCTGCGGAGGATGTCCAGCCGCTCTTTGTTGACCTCGCCGCCGACGATGCGGATGCCCAGGCCCGGCCCCGGGAAGGGCTGGCGCCAGACCATCCGCTCCGGCATCCCGAGCTCGGCGCCAACGGCGCGAACCTCGTCCTTGAACAGCATCCGCAGCGGCTCGACCAGGTCGAAGTCGAACTCGTCGGGGAGGCCGCCGACGTTGTGGTGGGACTTGATCGTCGCCGCGTGGTCGGAGCCGCCGGACTCGATCACGTCCGAGTAGAGCGTGCCCTGGACGAGGAAGCCGACGTCCTCGAGCTTGTTCGCCTCCTCCTCGAAGACGCGGATGAACTCCTCGCCGATGATCTTGCGCTTGCGCTCGGGGTCGTCCTGCCCGGCCAGCTTGGCGAGGAAGCGCTCTTCGGCGTCGACGTGGATCAGCGGAATCCCGAACTGGCGGAAGGCCTCGACCACCTGCTCGGCCTCGTTCAGCCGCATCAGCCCGTGGTCGACGAAGACGCAGGTCAGCCGCTCCCCCACCGCCCTGTGAACCAGCAGCGCCGCGACCGAGGAGTCGACACCGCCGGAGAGGCCGCAGATGACGCGGCCCTCGCCGACCTGGGCCTGGATCTTCTCGACCTGCTCGGCGATCACCGACTGCGGCGACCACTGCTGCTCGCAGCCGGCGACATCGCGCAGGAAGCGGGTCAGGATCTCGGTTCCGTAAGGGGTGTGGACGACCTCGGGGTGGAACTGGATCCCGTAGAGGCCGCGATCCGTCATCTCGCAGGCGGCGACCGGCGAGCTCGGGCTGGAGGCGAGGGCAGCGAAGCCCTCGGGTGCCTCGAAGACGGCGTCGCGATGGCTCATCCAGCAGCTCTGCTCCTCCGGCAGCCCGCCCAGCAGGCGCCCCCCGCCCTCGCGCAGGACCAGGTCGGCGCGGCCGAACTCACCCGCCTCGGCAGGCTCGACCCGCCCCCCGAGCGCCTTCACCATCGCCTGCATCCCGTAACAGATGCCCAGCATCGGAATCTCGAGATCGAGCAGCTGAGTAGGAAACTCCGGCGCCCCCTCCTCATACACCGAAGCCGGCCCCCCGGAGAGGATCAAAGCCTTCGGCTCCCGCTCCCGGATCCCCTCGACCGAAGCGGTCGCCGGCAACATCTCCGCAAAAACCCCACATTCGCGAATGCGTCTCGCAATCAGCTGCGAGTACTGGCCCCCGAAATCGAGTACCAGCACCTCCTCGTGAGCGGCCTCCCCGGGGGGTGGCACCGTAGGGGGTACCGCCCCTGAGGAAGCTTTAGCTACCGGAAGGGGCGGTGGGTCCCCTGCGGTGACAGGACCCGCCGGGGAGGCCGCTCCCGCCCGCTCAGTCATCGCTTACGGCAACCCCCGCCGAGACGGCGGCGCGACCGTTGGAGCCCATGCCGACCGACTGCTCGTTCTGCAGCTTCTTGCCCTCGCTCATCAAGGCCGGGGCGACCATCACCTCGGCCCGCTGGAAGGAGCGGATGTCCTCGTAGCCACAGGTGGCCATCGAGGTTTTCAGCGCTCCCATGAGGTTGAAGGTGCCGTCGTTCTCCTGGGCGGGGCCGAGCAGGATCTCCTCCATCGTCCCGTCCTGCCTGGTCGAGACCCGGGTCCCGCGGGGCAGCGAGGAATGGAAGGTCGCCATCCCCCAGTGGAAACCACGGCCGGGAGCCTCTTTGGCGCGGGCCAGGGGCGAGCCGACCATGACCGAGTCGGCGCCGCAGGCGATCGCCTTGGAGATGTCGCCACCGGTGCGCATGCCGCCGTCGGCGATCACGTTGACGTACTCGCCGGTCTCCAGCATGTGCTGGGAGCGGGCGGCGGCGACGTCGGCGATCGCGGTCGCCTGCGGCACGCCGATGCCGAGGACGCCACGGGTGGTGCAGGCGGCGCCGGGCCCGACGCCGACGAGGACGCCCACCGCGCCGGTCCGCATCAGGTGCAGGCCGGTCGAGTAGGAGGCGCAGCCGCCGACCACGGTCGGCACCGGCACCTCGGCGATGAACTCCTTCAGGTTCAGCGGCTCGACCGTGGTCGAGACGTGTTCGGCGGAGATGACCGTGCCCTGGATGACGAGGATGTCGAGGCCGGCCTCAACCGCCACCTGGTAATGCTCGCGCACCTTCTGCGGGGTCAGCGAAGCGCAGGCGACGGCGCCGCGGGCCTTGATTTCGGCCACGCGCTTGCCGATCAGCTCCGACTTGACCGGCTCGGTGTAGATCTCCTGCATCAGCTTCGTCGCCACGTGCTTGGGGGCGGAAGCGATCTGCTCCAGGCGCTCCTCGGCATCCTCGAAGCGGGCCCAGATCCCCTCCAGGTTGAGCACGCCGAGCCCACCGAGCTCGTTGACGAGGACGGCAGTGTCGGGGCTGACCACTCCGTCCATCGCCGATGCGACCAGCGGCAGTTCGAAGCGATACGGACCGAGGGTCCAACTGATGTCGATGTCGTCGGGGTCGCGGGTGCGGCGCGAGGGGACGATTGCGACATCGTCAAACCCGTATGCGCGCCGCCCTTTCTTGCCACGGCCGATTTCGATTTCCAAGTGATTCCTCCAGGGCTGGCGTTGAACAGCCAGCCTACACTTCCGCCGGGACCTCCAAATCGTGCACCGCGACCTCGCCGAGCAGGCGCTCGACCTGATTGCGATCGACGGTGCCGGCGCCGAAGTGCTGGGTCGACTCCGCCCCGCAGGCGACGCCGTAGGCGAGGCACTCCTCCGGCGAGCGGCCCTCGTAGCGACCGGCGACGTAGCCGGCCAGGAAGGCGTCCCCGGAGCCGACCGTGGAAACCGGCTCCAGCGGCTCGGTGTGGATCTCCAGCAGGCGCCGCTCGGCACCCTCGCCAACCGCGGCGACGCAGCCTTCGGGGCGAGTGATCGCCGCCTCGGAGGCGCCGAGGCGGACCAGCTCGTTCAGCCCCTGGGCGAGATCGCCGCGGTCGGCGAACTCCTGGCCGACCAGCTCCTCCGCCTCGCGCTCGTTGGGGGTGACCATCGAGGCGCCGGCCCGGACCCCGGCCAGCATCGCCTCGCCCTCGGCGTCGAGGACGACGGCGACGCCGCGGCGGCTGAGATCGGCGATCAGGCGGGCGTAGAGGTCGTCCCCCGCACCCGGAGGCAGCGAGCCGGCGAGGACGCAAATTTTGGCGCCGCTGGCCAGGTAGCCGATCCGCTCGAAGAGCTTCTTGACCTCCTCCGGGCTGACCGCGGGGCCGCGCTCGTTGATCTCGGTCTGGTCGCCGGAGGTGGGGTCGATCACGGCGAGGTTGATCCGCGTCTCGGCCGCGATCCGGGTGAAGTCGGTGAGCACCGACTCTTCGCGAAGGCCTTCCAGAACCCGCGTCCCGGTCGGCCCGCCGACGAAGCCGGCGGCGATCACGGGGCGGCCGAGCAGGCTGAGGGCACGGGCGACGTTGATCCCCTTGCCGCCGGCGACGGTGCGGCTCTCGACCGCGCGGTGGCGGCGCCCGAGGCGGAAGTTCGGTACCGCGACCGTGCGGTCGATCGCGGCGTTGAGGGTCACGGTGAGGATCACAGCGGGTTCACCTGGATTCGCTCTCCTAGTCGTTGCGGTGTGCCAGACGGCGGTAGAGCAGTACCCCGCCAATCAGTATCACGAACGCCGCCAGGGAAATGAAAATCCAGTTGTCTGCGAAAAAGGAGCGGACGCGGTCGAAGGCGCCGGCTGCCGGGATCGTGCGCCCGGCCCGCAGGGCCACCGTCGTCGATGGGCGTCCATCGACGAAGACCGTCGCCCGGCCGAGTGCGGTGCCGCGGCGAACCGGTCCCTCGACCTCGGTCGGCGCGCGGACCTCGACCTCGAGGCGCTGACCGCGGCGGAGGCCGACGGCGACGCTACGGGCCGCCCGCAGCGGCAGTTCGCCGCCGGAATAGCGAATCGAAGGACTGACCAGGTCCTGGCCAACCCGGATCGGCAGGCGGCGGCGGTACTGCGAGAAGCCGTATTCGAGCAGTTCGAGGTTGTCGCTGTAGCGGGCTTCGTCGGTCGGCGCCCCGATCGCGACCGAGATCAGGTCGACCCCCTTGCGGCGGCCGGAGCCGACGAGGACGTAGCCGGCGTCGAAAGTGTGGCCGGTCTTGATCCCGGTGGCCCAGGGAGCCATCAGCAGCAGTTCGTTGATGGTCGAGATCCGTCGCGGCGGCCGCAGGCTGCGCAGGGTGGCGCTGCGGGCGTCGGCGATCCTGGCGAAGGCGGGATCGCGCATCAGCCGCCGGCTCAGCGTCGCCAGGTCGCGGGCGCTGGAGTAGTTGCCGCGCTGGTCGAGGCCGATCGGGTTGGCGTAGTGGGTGTCGGCGAGGCCGAGGGCGGCGGCGCGGCGGTTCATCTCAGCGACGAAGGCGGCCTGCGAGCCGGCCGCGGCAAGCGCCAGGTCGTAGGCGGCGTCGTTGCCACTGCGCAGGATCAATCCGTAGAGCAGGTCGCGCACGCTGACCCGCTGCCCGGGGCGCAGTTCCAGCAGCGACTCGCCGTAGATCGCGTCGTAGGGAGCCGCCCGCACCACCTGGTCCAGCGGCAGCTCCTGCATCGCCACGTAGGCGGTCATCAGCTTGGTGGTGCTGGCGATCGGCAGCCGCTCGGCGGCGGCATGGGAGGCGAGCACCGCACCGGTGCGGGCGTCGATCAGGGCCCAGGCGCGAGCCTGCGGCTGCGGCTTCGACGCCGCCGGCGCGCCGGCGGCGAGGCAGAGCATCGCCAGCAGCGCCGCCAGCAGCGCGACGCCGAGGCGACACCTGCTCATCGCAGCTTCAGCGTCTGGCCGGCGATCAGGATCTGCGGGTCGACTTCGGGGTTCAGCGCGAGGATGTGGCCGACCGGCACCCCGGTCCGGTGGGAGATCGAGACCAGGGTGTCGCCGCTCTTGACGACGTAGGTCTTCGCCGTCGTCTTCGGGCCGCTCTTGTGCGACTGGCCGCCGTTGCCGGTCCGCGGCTTGCTTGGGGAATCGGAATCGCCGAGCGAGCCGGCGACGACGACGATGACGACCAGGACCGCGCCCGCGAGAGCAAGCGTGGCGAAGAGGCGGGCGAAGGCGCTAGTGCGTTTTTCCATGGACTGGGTGAGGTTCGACTTGGAAGCCGGTGATCGTAATGGCCGCTGCGGGCGTCCTCAGGCGCCGGAGACGTCCCAGACCGCGGTCCGCAGGCGCTCCGCAGCTGCCGCCGGGTCGGGGTCGGCGGCGATCCCACGGGAGACGGCGACCAGGGCCGACGACCGGCCGGCCGCGAATGCGGCGCCGAGCAGCTGCGGCTTGCCGCCCTGGGCGCCGACGCCTGGGAGGAGGAAGATCGTGCGTGGCATCAGCTCCCGCAGGCGGGCGATATGGAGGGGCTCGGTGGCGCCGACGACGGCGCCGACGCCGCTGAGGCCGTTCTCTCCCAGCAGCCGCCCGGAAAGGCCGTCGACCAGCCGCGCCAGACGCTCGTGCAGCGGCTGATGCGGAGCCGGCAGGTCCTGGACGTCGCGCGCCCCCGGATTGCTGGTGCGGACCAGGGCGAAGATGCCGGCGTCGGCGGTCTCGGCGGCGGCGACCAGCGGCTCCAGCGCGTCGAGGCCGAGTAGCGGGTTGGCGGTGAAGGCGTCGGCCCCGAGGCCGGGGACCGGGCCCCACGGCGTCGGCGTCTCGCCGACCAGGGACTGGGCGTAGGCGGCGGCGGTCACCGGGACGTCGCCGCGCTTGCCGTCGGCGATCGTCAGCAGGCCGGCTTCGCGGGCCGTGGCGCAGACCGTGGCGAGCGCCGCCCAGCCTGGGGCGCCGAGGCGCTCGAAGCAGGCGAGCTGCGGCTTGACCGCCACACAGGAGGGGCCGACCTGTTCGATCAGGGAACGGCAGTGAGTGACCACCGCAGCAGCGGCTAGCTCAGCGGCCAGCGCTCCGGGGCCGGGGGCCGCCGCCCCCTCTCCGGCCAGTTTGGCCGGATCGGGGTCGAGGCCGAGGCAGATCTGACTGCGACGCTCGTCAACGAGCGCCGCAAGCCGATCGGCAAACAGCGTCAGGGAATCAGCCGCCCTTGACCTTGGTCTTCAAGGCCGAGCCGGCGGAGAACCGGGGCACCTTGCCGCCGGGAATCGTGATCCGCTCGCCGGTGCGCGGGTTGACGCCCTGGCGGGGGCCACGCTCGGCGACATGGAATTTGCCGAAGCCGGTGAAGCTCACCTCGCCGCCGGAGCTCAGCGCATCGGTGATCGCCTCGAGCACGGCGTCGACGGCGTCGCTGGCAGCCTTCTTGCTGCCAAGCCGGTCGTCGCCAGCCAGTTGATCCAGAAACTCAGCCTTGGTCACGTCGGAAATCCTCCTCGGGGGTTGAAGACGGGCGCCAATCTAACAGCGGGCTCGGCGTCAGCGCGACGCAGGGGTCAGGAACCGCTGACCGACATGGCGCCGATCAGCAGCGGCGGGGTGCTGACGGAGCCCCCGAAGGGGACCCAGCGGGCCTCCGCGCCGGTGGCCTCGACGGCACCCAGCATCGCGACCAGGTCGCTGGCGATCGTGAACTCGCGCAGAGGCTCGGCCAGCTCGCCGGCGCGGATCGCCCGGCCCGAAGCGCCGACCGAGAAGACGCCGGTGACGGGGTTGACGCCGGAGTGCAGACCGGCGACGTCGGTGACGAAGACGCCCTCGCCCGCCGCGGCGAGCAGCTCTCCGGTGGAGAGCGAGCCGGCAGCGACGATCAGGTTCGAAGCAGAGACCGCCGGCTGCGAGCGGTAGCCGTGGCGGGCGGCGTTGCCGGTGGAGGCGCCGCCCTCGCGATTCGCCGTGTAGGTGTCGTAGAGGAAGGCGCGCAGGCGGCCGTCCTCGATCAGGGGCGTACGCCGCCGCGGCGACCCCTCGCCGTCGAAGGGAGCCGAGGCGGAGCCGCCGGGATCGCGACCGTCGTCGTGCAGCACCAGGGCCTCGCTGGCCAAGCGCTCGCCGAGGCGGCCGGCGAAGGGGGAGCGTCCGCGCTGCACCGCGTTGGCGCTGAGCGCACCGCCGATCAGACCGGCGAAGCTGGCCGCCACGGTCGGGTCGAGCACGACCGGGCAGGAGCGGGAGGTGGGCTTGGCGGCGCCGATCATCGCCGTGGCGCGCGCTGCTCCCTCAGCCCCGATCGCCTCCGGGTCGAGACCGTCGGGCCCGCGGGCGAGGCCGAAGCCGAGACCGGTCTCGCGGCCGCCGTCGCCCTCGGCCAGGGCCTGCAGGTAGGCAAAGCAATCGGAGGACTCGTACTCGCCGGCGACGCCGGCCGAGGAGGCGATCGCCACCCGCTCGGCGGCATCGGCGTAGACGACCGTCTCAACCCCGACGACGCGCGGGTCGGCGGCCAGCGCGGTCCGCTCCACGGTCAACGCCAGCTCGGCCGCCTCGGCGGTGGTCCAGACCGCAACCGAGGGGTCGTTCAGCCCCGGCAGCGCCTCGATCGGCGCCGGCCGCGGCGGCGCCGCGAACTCGTCCTCGTCGGCGACCGCCGCCGCCTCGGCGGCCCGGGCAGCGATCGCGCCGACGCCGGCCTCGCTGAGATCGGTGCCGTAGGCGTAGCCGACTCGGCCCCCGATCCAGGCACGGACCCCGATCCCGCTCTGGGTCGCCGCGGTCAGGCTCTCCACCTCGCCGCCGTGGACGCGGACCTCGCGGCCGCTGTCGCGGGATGCGTAGGCCTCGGCCTCCCCCGCCCCGGCCCCCAGGGCGGCCTCGACGGCGCGCCCGGCGACCGCGCTCAGCTCGCTCAAAGCTCGGTCCCCCCGACCGTCATCGCCCCCACCCGGACGTGGCCCTGACCGGTCCCGACCGGGGCTTTCTGGCCGCCCTTGCCGCAGATCCCGGTCTTCATGAAGAAGTCGTCGCCGACCGCGTCAATCGCCATCAGCGCCTCCAGGCAGTTGCCGATCAGGGTCGCGCCGCGACAAGGCCGGGTCACCTTGCCGCCCTCGATCAGATAGCCCTCGGAAACCCCGAAGACGAAATCGCCGGTGGCCGGATCGACCTGCCCGCCGGCGAAGGAGACCGCGTAGAAGCCCTTCTCGAGCTCGGCGATCATCGCCTCCGGGGTGGCCTCGCCGGGAGCGATGTAGGTGTTGGTCATGCGCGGGATCGGCAGGTGGCGGAAGCTCTCGCGGCGGCCGTTGCCGGTCGAGGTGACGCCGTCGCGCTCCGCCGTCAGCCGGTCGTAGAGGTAGCCGGTCAGGCGGCCCGCCTCGATCACCTGCGTCTTCTGGGTCGGCGCCCCCTCGTCGTCGATCGCGTCGCTGCCCCACTCGTGCGGCAGGCGGCCGTCGTCGTAGGCGTTGAGCAGGGGCTGGGCGACCTGCTCGCCAAGCTTGCCGACGTAGACGCTGGCGCCCTTCTGGATGTGGTCGGCCTCGAGCCCGTGCCCGGTCATCTCGTGGAAGAGGACGCCGCCGAAGCCGCCGCCGACCACGACCGGCATCGACCCCGACGGCGCCGGTCGCGCCTCGAGCAGGGTCAGCGCCTTGCGCGCCGCCT
>Ga0164241_10003695_pt1 | contig 15219 bp, 15 predicted proteins | sample OricomyardsoilBY_FD_108780 | JGI IMG/M metagenome (GOLD analysis project Ga0164241, IMG submission 108780) | Backyard soil microbial communities from Emeryville, California, USA - Original compost - Back yard soil (BY) | ecosystem: Environmental > Terrestrial > Soil > Unclassified | place: USA... | reverse complement strand
CGCCAGCGGCTGAGGCCCTGCACAACCGAAATGCCGGGTGCGTTCCCGGACCCCACGGCGCGGGGCTCGCGCCATTCAACCAACGAGGAGAATTGTCATGCGTGAATTGAATCAGATGGAAGTGCAAGCGGTGAACGGAGCCGGAATGCTGCGGGAGTTTGTCGATGACCTCATCTATACACTCCGGCAGCTTCCGACCGTCTACGACACGGCAATCGGATCCACGGCGGACATGATGTGCCGCGCCACGGACAAGTGCTGAACGAGCTGCGAGTCAGAACAGCCATGAGCACTGCACGCAGTGCCCATGGCTGTTCAAGCACCGCTTCCGGTTCCTCAGTGAGCATCAGCGACGCCAAGCGAGGTCCTGCCACGCTCCGCATCACTACGCGGGACATGATCTTCGCGTTCATCCTGGCAAAACTCGTGGCGACGGTCGCGGGCGCTGTTCTCGCCAGCAGTCACTCCGATCTTGAACGACTGATCGTGACTCTCGCCAGTATCACTTCCATGGTGATCTTCGTATTGCTGGTGATGCTCGGTGGAAAGCAGTCAATCGCCCAGGTCGTTGCAGCGACTGCGGCCTTACACAAGCCAAAGGGCAGTCTGTTCCTGTGGTTGGCCGTTGCATTTGTCGCGGGGCTCGCGTTTCGTTTTGGTATCAGCGGTGTGGTACTGGGTGTCTTGCAGGTCGTGGATCCGCAAAGCATCGCAACGGAGCTCAATGAGCTTGCCGCAGCCAGGAACGACCCGACTCTGCCGCTGGATGTACTGGCATTTCTTCTCGTGCTGATCGATGCCACAAACGAGGAAATCGTGTATCGCCGCATTCTGCAGACCTACTTCCGTGCCAGGTACGGACTCGTCATTGGAGTGATTGGAGTCGCGATGGCATTCGGCGCCATTCACGCCAGCATTCCAGCCGCATTGGTCGGCCTTTGGCTGGGATTGCTGTACTTGTTCACCGGCAGATTGTGGGTTGCGGCCGTGGCACATGCCGTGGGAAATCTGGGCGTATTCGCCATGGCGGCCATGCAGCAACCCGGAATGCAGGGGCTCTACCTGGTCACGTGTTATGTGGCCGCAGCATTGATGGTGGTAACCATGGTTCTGATCACGCGGTCAATCAGAAAAGCACCGTGGTGCCCAGGGAACCAGTGAAGTGGCAGCTGAGTCAAACGAGGGTGGTCCTTCAGGCCGAGGCAACCGAGTGCGGCCTGGCCTCGCTCGCCATGGTCGCGCAGGCGCATGGCCTGCATGTCACGCTGCCCGAGCTGCGACGTCGCTTTGCCCTGTCGCTGAAGGGCGCGCGTCTTGACCAGCTGATCCGCATTGCCCAGCAGCTGCAGCTGCATGCGCGCCCGCTGCGGCTGGAAATGCAGGACCTCCCCAAACTTGCCCTGCCCTGCATCCTGCACTGGGACATGAACCACTTTGTCGTACTGGCCCGTGTCGGTCGGCGCCGGATCGTCATCCTCGACCCTGCGGTTGGCGAGCGGCGACTGTGCCCGGAGGAATTCTCCCGGCACTTCACTGGCGTTGCGCTGGAGCTGTCGCCCACGACGGAGTTCCGTCCGCGCAAGACGCGCGCTGCGATCCGCCTGCATCAATTGACCGGACGCATCAGCGGCCTGTGGCCGGCACTGGGCCAGCTGTTCGCACTTTCCATGGCGCTGCAGTGCTTCGTGGTGCTGGCACCGTTCCTGTTGCAGTGGGTGGTGGACCAGGTACTGGTCTCGGCCGACCGGGACCTGCTGCTGGTCCTGGGGCTGGGTTTCTGCCTTTCGCTTCCCTTGCAGGTTGGCATCGGCATGCTCAGGGGATGGACGGTGACGCATGTTTCCGCAAGGCTTGGATTGCAGTGGATGGGCAACGTGTTCGCGCACCTGCTGCGGCTGCCGCTGGAATTCTTCGAGAAGCGCCACCTGGGAGACGTCAATTCCCGGCTCGGTTCGGTGCAGGCCATCCAGAAGACGCTGACCTCCAGCCTGATCGAGGCATTGATCGATGGCCTGATGGCAGTGGTCACGCTGGCGTTGATGCTGGTCTACAGCTGGCGACTGGCCCTGGTGACGCTGCTCGCGGTCACTGTGTATCTGGGCATCCGTGCGCTGGCCTTTCGGCCGCTGCGCGATCGCAGCGAACGACAACTGCTGGCGGCCGCGCACCAGCAGACACATCTGCTGGAATCGCTGCGCGGCATGCAGAGCCTGAAAGTCGCGGGTGTCGAAGTGCGCCGCCGCTCAGCCTACGAGAATCTCATGGTCGACACCGTGAACCAGGAGGTACGGCTGGCGCGCATGGGCCTGGGGTTTCAGGCTGCCAGCCAGCTGGTCTTCGGCGCCGAGCGCATCGCGGTGATCTGGATCGGCGCCCTGCTGACCATGCGCAATGCCTTCTCGGTGGGCATGCTGGTGGCATACCTCGCCTACAAGGATCAGTTCGCGCAACGCATTGGCGCGCTGATCGACCGCTGCATCGACTTGCGCATGTTGCGGCTGCATGCCGATCGCCTGTCCGACATCGTGCTGACCGCTCCCGAGGCGGAGCCGCCCGCTGCAGATGACGTGACCCCACTCGATGCGCGCATCGAGATCGAATCGCTCGCCTTCCGTTACGGGGAAGCGGAGCCCTGGTTGCTGCGGGACTGCAGCTTCGTGGTCGAGCCTGGTGAATCAGTCGCCATTGTCGGGCCCTCCGGCTGTGGCAAGACCACGCTGGTCAAGCTGCTGCTCGGGCTTCTGCAACCTGACGATGGTGTCATTCTCTTCGGCGGCCACGACCTGCACCGGATCGGGCCACGCCGCCTGCGCGCCATGACCGGCGCGGTGATGCAGGACGACCGGCTCTTTGCCGGCAGTCTCGCCGACAACATCAGCTTCTTCGACCCTGATCAGGACCCGCACAACATCGAGGCTGCGGCGCGACTTGCCGCGGTTCATGACGAGATCGTCGCGATGCCCATGGGTTATCAGAGCCTGATTGGCGACATGGGCAGCGCGCTGTCGGGCGGACAGCAACAACGCATCATGCTGGCTCGCGCGCTGTATCGGCGGCCGCGCCTGCTCATCCTGGATGAAGCGACGAGCCACCTCGATCTGCGCAACGAGGAACTGGTGAGTACCGCGGTGGCCCGACTGCAGTTGACGCGCATCGTGGTGGCGCACCGGCCGGAAACCATCGCCAGCTGTGACCGGGTGCTGGTGATGCAGGCGGGCCGCATCGCGCGCCAGCTGCGCCACCGGCGGCCCCAACCAGACTGCGCCGCTCAGCGCTGCGCGTCTTGCGGATCCGGGGCCGAATCGACGAGAGGCTCCTCATCGTTCGATGCCTCTTCAATCGACGGCGGCTTCGGCCACAACAACGCACCAATCAGCACGAACAGCGCCGCCAGTGCCAGCAACACCGCCGAGATGCGGTTGCCCGCCAGCGCAAACAGCAGCACGGCTTCCACGAGTTGAATCAGGCCGAGCAGCACAATCACCTCGCGCGACACCGCGCGCGGCTTGAAGGCCACCAGCAGATACAGCAGTGCGATCAGCAGCCCGTGAAACGCGAACGCCAGCCACAGGCCCTCGATCGACTGCTGCAGCGAGGGTTGCAGCCCGTTGTTGTTCAACGCGATCTTCAGCTCGACATAGCCGACGAAGTAGAAGACTGCGACGGCACCGAGTGCCGCGCCGCCAACCAGCATGCAGAAGCGGTAGCTTTTTTCTCTCATGGGCGGACTATAGCGTCGGCGCCGCGGGTGGCGCACTTGTGAGCGAATCCAGGTACGCGCGGCGCTGGTGCGTATCGAGCTTCAGCCAGTCGATCCTGCTGGTGAAGGCCTCGCGCAGTTCGGCTTCCGGCATCATGACCGGCGGGCCTGGCAGATCCGGCGGGTCGACCGGCAGGTTCGGCTCGTGCCCGGCAAGCAGCGCGACCAGCGCGGTGTGCACGGTCGGGCTGCGCGGCAACTCACCATGCGACACCGGGCAGCACCATGCGGGGCATCCAGCGAGCTTCGCGCGCTCGGTCGGCACGGTGCCATCGCCCATGAAGCTGTAGCGGTAGAAGAATTCGCCCTTCACTTCGGCGACACGATCAATGGTCTGGAAGCCGTAGCCCGCGATGGCCGCAATGCGCCGGTCGGCGCCGCCGAAATCCAGCAGGCGCACGCGATCGAGCAGCGTGGCGTTGGGTTGTGGCCCCGTGTCCGGCCAGTTGCGCTGGTTGAGCAGGTCGGGCGACTGGTCGCGCGGCAGCATCTGGTACAGGCTGTGAAAGCTCGAAAAGACTTCGCGCGCCAGCGTCTCGGCATCGTGTTTTGCATCGATCTGTGCCAGCCGCCGCACCAGCGGGTAGCTGCCCCGCACTGCCTGCACCGGCGCAAAGGAACCTGTATGCGGTGCGCCGATGGTGATCAGGCGCCGCACCCGCCGACCCGACTCGCTGCGCAATGCCATGCGCGCCACCAGCCCGCCCATGCTGTGGGCCACCACGCTGAGTTCGCGCGCAGTCTCGGCGACCAGCCGCGCGGCCAGCGCGGCGCCCATGTCGGCGATATTGAGCCGCCAGTCGTAGGCAAAGCAGCGCACGGTGTAGCCGGCTGCCTGCAATGCGAACTTCATCGGCAGGTAGCCATAGAGCACCGGCCCGGGAACCGTCAGCGTTTCGCCTGGCACGGCCAGCCGCTGCAGCGCGCCCTGGTGGATGTCACCGGGGTCCAGCCACAACAGGTTGTCGGGCAATGGCCGCTCGCGTGCCGCGCCAAGCTGCGAACCCATGAGGCCGGGCACGTAGTAGACACAACGTTCGGGATCCTGCGGCACGGCTGCAGCGGCGAGCGCGAGCTGCTGCAGGAATCTGTATTCCTTCTCGCCGAACCATGCCGTGAGCTCGCGCCGGTGCTCGCCGGTGACCAGCCAGCTTTCGACCTGCCCCTCGGGCCAGACCATGCGGTCGTAGGCCGATACCTCGCCGCTGCTCATGCCGCCACCTGCTTGCCCGCGTAGTCGGCAATGACATCGCACACTGCCTCGATGGCCTGGCCGCGCGCCGAGGTGCGGCGCCACAGCGCGCCCACGTGGCGCACCGGCTCGGGCCTGGCGAATGGCACCGTGACAATGCCGCGCGCATTGCCGTAGGCGCCACTGGCCGCAAGTTGCGGCAGCAGTGTGATGCCGCTGCCCGATGCCACCATCTGCCGCAGCGTTTCCAGCGACGTGGCGCGAAAGTCCTGCTTCTCGTGCACCTGCGAACGCGAGCACACGTCCAGCGCCTGGTCGCGCAGGCAGTGGCCATCCTCGAGCAGCAGCAGGGTTTCCCCGTTCAGGTCGGCCACCTTGAGCGAGCGACGGGCAGCAAGTGGATTCTTCTCCGGCACCGCCACCACGAAGGGCTCATCAAACAACTTGCGTTCGGCGAGACCCTCGGCCGGCACCGGCAACGCCAGGATGCCGAGGTCGATGTCGCCGTCCTGCAAATGCTGCAGCATCGGGCCCGTCTGGTACTCGTACAGCAGGAGCTCGATACGCGGCAGCTTCCTGCGCAGGCGCGGCGCGACGATGGGCAACAGGTATGGGCCGATGGTCGGCAGCAGCGCCACCCGCAACCGGCCGGCCAGCGGATCGCGCCGTGTCTCGGCCAGCGAGACGATTTCGTCGCTGGCTTCGATGATGCGGCGGGCACGTGCCACCACCTGCTGCCCGGCTTCGGTCAATGCGATGCGGCGCGGATGACGTTCGACCAGCTGTACGCCGAGATAGTCCTCGAGCTTCTTCAGCTGCGCCGACAGCGTCGGCTGGCTGACGAAGCAGCGTGCCGCTGCCTGGCCGAAATGACGTGTGTCGGCCAGCGCGACGAGATAACGCAGGTCCTTGAGCTTCAGGTCTGCCATCGGCGGAGTCTATCGAACCGGTGCCGCCGATTGGCGAAAATTCAGCGCGGCGCCTGGCTCAGGGCCGCCATTCACTGACCGTCTTTGCAAGCCCCTCACGAACCAGTTGCTCGGCCGGCGGGCCGCCCTTGCCGCTGCCGGCCGCCTTGCCCACGCAGATGAAGCCGATCAGGTGGTCGGTGTCGGCGAGGCCCAGGCTGGCCTTGAATTCCCGGTCGAAAACCCCGGCACCGGAGAACAGGAACGCCTTGTAACCCAGCGCATGGGCGGCGCTGAGCACGAGCTGCGTGGCCCCGGCAGCCGCATAGGTCTGCTCGATGGGCGCGATCTTGTGGTTGAGCTCGATCTTCGCCGCCGCGACGATGACCAGCGGCGCGCGCTGCGTCAGCTGGTACTTGTCGCGATTGATCTGGTAGCGGTTCGGGTCGCCCTGCACGCGCGTGGCTGCCGCAGCCAGCCGGTCGAAGAACTCCGGGTACTGCCCGGACCGCACGACGATGAAGCGCCACGGGCGCAGCTGCCCGTGGTCGGCGGCGCGTTGCGCGGCGCCCAGCATCTGGTTCAGCTCCTCGTCGGTGGGTGCGGGCCCGGTCATCAGCGAGCCGGGATGAGACATGCGTGTAAGCAGCGAATCGATCGCGCTGGTCGTGGTTGTGGTCATGCTGTGGCATTCTACGCGCCCTCATGGACTTCGACCTGCAACCCACCCTCACTGGCGAGCACCTGGTGCTCCGACCACTGCGGACGGATGACCTGGAAGCACTGTGGGAGGTGGCACGCGATCCGCTGATCTGGGAGCAGCACCCCGACCAGACGCGTCACACCCGCCCGGGGTTCGAGCGCTTCTTTGCCGATGCCGTCGCAGGCGGTGCCCTGGCCGTCGTGGATCGCGCATCCGGTCGCATCATCGGCTCGACACGCTTCTACGAGTGGGAACCCGATGTGCGCGAAGTGGCCATCGGCTACACGTTCCTGGCGCGTGAATTCTGGGGCGGCGCCGCCAATCGCGAGATGAAGCAGTTGCTGATCCGCCATGCCGCGCCGCATGTGCATGCCATCTGGTTTCATGTCGGCAAGAACAACCTGCGCTCGCGCCGCGCGATGGAAAAGATCGGCGGCCATGCTGCGCTCGAGACGCAGCGCCAGCAGAACGGTGAAATGATCGACTTCATCTACTACCGCATCGAGCCGGCGCGGTGGCCAGCCCAGCCCTGAGGAGCTACATGTCAACGTACACAGCGCAATTGGTATGGGAACGCGGCACCCAGGATTTTCCCTCGAACAAGTACAGCCGCCGGCATCAGATCAGCTTCGACGGCGGCGGCAGTGTGCTGGGCTCCTCGTCGCCATCCGTCGTGCCGGTACCGCTGTCGGACCCTGCCGGCGTCGACCCGGAAGAGGCCTTCGTGGCCTCGCTCTCCAGCTGCCACATGCTGTGGTTCCTGTATTTCGCGGCGCGCGGCGGCTTCGTGATTGATCGCTACGAGGACAACCCCATCGGCGTGTTGGAGCGCAATGCCGAACGCAAGATGGTGATCACCGTGGTGACGCTGCGCCCGAAGATCACGTTCTCGGGTGACAAGCAGCCCACGGCCGAAGAGCTCGACCAGCTGCACCACAAGGCGCACGAGGAGTGCAACATTGCCAACTCGGTGAAGACCGAAGTCAGAGTGGAGCAGGTTTCGTAACTCCAGCCAGCGGCCAGCGACGAGTACCGGGCAGTTCCGGCAACAGTCACTCTTCGTTGGCGCGGCCATCGTCCCAGACGTTGGTGAAATCCACCTTCGTGGTATCCGGCAGCCTGCTGCGAATCAGCTGCTGGTCGAACTTGGTGAGGGAGTTGTTTCCCAATTCAACCAGCTTGAGATTCCGCATCGCCCGCAAGTCCGGCCATCCTGCGGTCGTGATGAAATTGCAGCACGCATGAAGTGTTTGCAGGTTGGTGAGCCGGATCAGCTCATCCGGGACCGCGCGCAGATGCATGTAGTCGACCCGCAGACTCTGCAGCTGCTGAAGCGAGAACACCTCGGCCGGAATCATTGCAGTCTCGAATTTCGACAGGTCGAGCTCTTTCAGCGCCTGAAGATGGGAGATCGGAAGCGGCGAGTCCTTCGCAAGGGCGCCGGACAAATTCAGCATCTTCAGACTTCCCGGAAGCAACGCAGATTCGGAAAGGTGCAGCTGCATTTCGCAGCCATTGCCGTTATCGAGGTCCAGTTCCTCCAGTTTGGCGAGACTGGAAATGACAGCTGGAAGAGTCACCATCCTTTCATTGCACCCAAGTCGGAGAACTCGCAGGTGCAGCATCGCGGAAGTGCCGTCTGGAAGATCGGTGATGTCCTTGTTGCTCAAATCGAGGATGGTGGCATCAGCGGACGCTTGATCTGCCACGTCTCGAACCTGCGCGGGCTCACCTGGTCGGGGGGCAATCGGCTGCTTTGAGTAGCTGGAATCGGAGCAACCTGAGGTGCCGACAATTAATAGCGAACAGCTCAAGTGAGCCAGCAAGGCGGTGCCATTGATGTCAGAACGACGCCAGATGCGCCTGCCAGGCGCCTGATTGTTCCGTATCTGAAGCCACTCCATTGGATGCTGATGTCTAGACCAGCTCCGACCGCGCGTCCGTGACGCTTCCCGCTCCGCTCTTCACGATGCGCGCCAGGCCAATGGCCTCGGGCAGTACCTGCTCCGCATAGAAACGGCAGGTCTGCAATTTGCTCTCGTAGAACGCGGCATCGGCAGGGTTCATGCCCAGCGCGGCTTCGGCCACCTGGGCGGCACGCGCCATCAACGCGCCGGCGAGCGTGACACCGCACAGCTTGAGATACGGCACACCGACCGCCAGCGCAGAGGATGGCGTCTCGGGTTGCGCGCGTACCAGCTTCCCGGTCATGTCGCGCAGCGTGGTCAGCGCTTCCATCGCGGCATTGCGTGCAGCGCGCGTAGCTGGCAGCAAGGAGCGCGATGCCTCGATCTGGCCAAGCAGATCCTGGATCAGCGCCGCCATCGCGGCGCCATGATCACGGGCGAGCTTGCGGCCGATCAGGTCATTGGCCTGGATGCCGGTGGTGCCTTCATAAATTGATGAGATGCGCACGTCACGCAAAAACTGCGCCGCACCGGTCTCTTCCACGTAGCCCATGCCACCGTGCACCTGCACGCCGGTGGAACACACATCGATGGCCGCTTCGGTGCACCAGCCCTTGACGACCGGGATCAGGAGCTCGGCGCGCATCAGCGCGGCATGGCGCGCCTTCTCGTCCGGCAGGCGATGGCCGTTGTCCAGCTCGAGCGCAGCGTAGTAGCACAGGGCGCGCATGCCTTCGCTGCGCGCCTTCATCGAGAGAAGCATGCGCCGCACATCCGGGTGCTCGATGATTGCCACCGTGTCGGGCTTGCCAGTGACCCTGCCCTGTTGCCGGTTGCGCGCCCAGTCCAGCGCCAGCTGCAGCGCACGTTCGGATTGCGCCAGCCCCTGCGTGCCCACCGAGATACGCGCAGCGTTCATCATCAGGAACATGAACGACAGCCCCGCGTTGGGTGGCCCGAGCAGATAGCCGATGGCACCTTCCTTCTCGCCGAAAGACATGACGCACGTCGGGCTCGCGTGGATGCCGAGCTTGTGCTCGATCGACAGGCAGCGCACATCATTGCGCTCGCCCTTGCTGCCGTCCGCGTTGATCAGGAACTTGGGCACATAGAACAGCGAGATGCCCTTCACGCCAGCGGGCGCGCCGTCGATGCGCGCCAGTACCAGGTGGATGATGTTCTCGCTCAGGTCGTGCTCACCGTAGGTGATGAAGATCTTCTGCCCGAACAGGCGGTAGTGATCGCCCTCGGGCACGGCGCGCGTGCGCAGCAGCCCCAGATCCGAACCGGCCTGCGATTCGGTGAGGTTCATCGTGCCCATCCACTCGCCGGTCACGAGCTTGGGCAGCACCAGTGCCTTCTGTTCGGGTGTGGCGGATGCCGCGACGGCCTCTACTGCGCCGCGCGCCAGCGAAGTGCCGAGGAAGAACCCCATGTTCGCCGCGAACATCAGCTCCTCCACCGCCGAGTTCAGCAGCAGGGGCAGGCCCTGGCCGCCCAGCTCCTGGCTCATCGACAGCTGCGCCCAACCGGCCTCGACATAGGCCGCGTAGGCCTCCTTGAACCCCTTGGGGGTGGTGACGCCCTCGGGCGTCCAGCGGGCGCCGACCCGATCCCCCTCCTGGTTGATCGGTTCAAGGACGTTTTCAGCGAATTTGCCAGCTTCTTCGAGAATATTGTCGGCAAGTTCGGCGGAATAGCCCGAGTCGGCATAGGTCTGTTCGAGCCCGCTGCTGTCCAGCAGCTCGCGCATGACGAAGCGGATTTCCCGCAGCGGCGAATGGAACATCAGCCTGCGGCCTTGCGGGTCGATTTGCGGGCGTCAGTCGCCACCGCCGCGCCAGCCAGGGCCGGGACGATGTTGGCGGCCAGGAAGTCCACGAAGCTGCGCACGGCCGGATCGGTGGCGCGCTCTTTGGGGCTCACGGCCGTCAGTTCCAGCGGATCGGCCACCGACCAGTCCGGTAACAGCTGGACCAGGCGCTTCATGGCCAGCCCATTGCGGCACATGAACTCCGGCAAGGCACCGATGCCCAGGCCCGCTGCCACCGCCGCATGCAGCGCGGCGAGGTCCTGGGCAACCAGGCGCGGTGTGCCCGGCAGCGTCACCGTGCCGCCGCCCTTGGACAACTTTGGCGTCGTGGTCGACCCGGCAGCGCCCGCCCACAGCAACGCGTGCCGGGCCAGCTCGCTGGGCGTCTGGGGGAGCGGCTTGCCCGCCAGGTAATTCGGCGCGGCACACAGGATCATCGGGGGCGTGCCCAGCGAACTCGCCACTTCGCCCTCACCGACACGACCATCGCTGCGCAGCTCCACATCGAACTCGGCGCCCGCGGCCACATCCTCGCCATTGATCAGCTGCAGGGTGACCTGCGGAAAGTGCTCGAGGAAGCGCGGGACCAGTGGCGCGACCAGTTGCCGCCCAAACCCCTGATCGATGGCCACGCGCAATCTGGCGCCCGCGGCCACGGGCTGCAGCAGGGCGCGAGCAGCCTCCACTTCCAGTGCCACCCGCTGGCAGTGGGCCAGGATGGATTTGCCGGAGGGGGTCAGCGCGATGCGTCGGGTGGTGCGTTCCAGCAGCCGCACCGCAAGCGCGCGCTCCAGCGCGGAGACTGCGCGGCTGACACGCACCTTGGGGACATTCAATCGGCGGGCGGCGGCGGTGAATCCGTTCTGCTCCACCACCTGGGCAAATACGACCATGTCGTCGGCAATCCGTCTGGACTGATCCATGGTCGCTCCAATGCCGTGTGAATTGCGTCACATTGTACCGACGGTGACCAGTGGAAGCGACTGCCGCCCAGCAATGCCCCGATTTGGTCCCGGTGCGCGCTGGTTCACGGCACCCCGCGCATGGGTCCGGGAAACTGGCCGGCATGCACGTCGACGACTCCACCACGATCAAATCCCTGCCCACGAAGATCGAGGAAATGGCGCTGGAAATTGGCGCCGAGCTCGCCGGCACGCAGGTGTTCCGCACCTCGATCCACGACGCCACTGGCCGCACCGTGTGGAGCTCCGCCGAGGGCCTGGGCCAGGATGACCGGTCGTTCGTGCTGGACGCGCTGGACTCCTTCGCGCTTGAGCCTTCGCGGCCCACCTTCGAACGCAATGGCGACGCCACCCGCGGCCTGGTCGCCTATGCCGCGCGTGATCCGCGCGGCGCGCTGCAGGGCGCGCTGCTGCTTGATGCTGACCGCCGCACGCTGGCCGGCCGCACCGGCCAGCGCATGACCCAGGCGCTGTTCGCGCGCCTGCTGCAGCAGCTGGCCCTGCATCTGGCCGGCCACCAGCCCCAGCAGCTGCCACCGAGCATCGAGCTTGAGGGCCAGCCGGTAACGCTTTACGTGCAACAGCTGCTGTCGCTGCGCAAGTCGGGTCGTACCCGCCGCTACGAAGTCCTGCTGCGCGCGAATACGGTTGAGTCCTCTCCCTCCGAGGCACCGCGCGACATGCTGGCGCGAGCCGAAGACCCGTCCAGCGGTGGCGAGCTGGATCGCGTGGTGCTGGGGGAGCTGTTCGGCTGGCTCGCAATCAACCACGCCCAGCTGGAAGTGGACCCGGCCTGGTTCTCGGTGAACCTGTCGACCGGCGCGCTGCTGGACGAGACCTTTCCGGAGTTTGTCGAGAAGGCGTTCCGCGAGGTGCGCATCAATCCGCGCCAGATCGGCTTCGAGATCCGCGAGATCCAGTGCCGCCGACATCCGGAGCAGGTGAAGCGCTTCGTGGAGCTGTGCGACCGGGCCGGCTGCCACGTGATCATCGACGACTTCACCTTCCACTCCGACGTGCTGGAACTGCTGCGCCTGCGCGCCGTGCGGATGCTGAAGATAGACGCCTCGCTGACGGTGAAGTCGCTGCAGGACAAGATCGCGCAGGCGCAGATCTCGGCCATCACGCATGCCTCGCGCATGCTCGACATGCACAGCGTGGCCAAGCGCATCGAATCGCCACTGGTGCGCCAGTGGCTCACCGCCATCGGCGTGGATTTCGCGCAGGGCTACCTGCTCGAAGGGCCGCTGCCGATCACTGAACTGGCCTCGCTGCGCCTGACCGAGCCGGTCGCGCGGCGCTGATTACCAGCTGTAGCGCACGCGGTAGCGCACGGTGCGGCTGCCGTTCTTCGGCACTTTCACCGGGAACGTGATCGTGCGGGCGTCATCCTTCGTATAGGCCTGACTGTTGCTGAGCATCGTCCAGTTGCTCCAGCGGAACAGGAACTCCCGCACCTGCACTTCCACATCCTCGTCCTTGTGGTTGCGCACCTCGATCTCGATTTCCTCCTCGATCCAGCGATTGCGTGAATCGCTGCGGAAGTCCACCTGCTTGCGCTGCCCCACCACGTCGAAGGCAGAGCCCAGTTTCACGCGCACCCTTTCGTCGCGCGGGGTGTGATCGATGATGTCCTCGCCGATGAACTCCAGCGAATCGTCCGCCGGGTCGAGGCGTGACACGCGAATGCGTCCGGCTGGCAGCGGCATGCCGAGGCCTGAAGCCTTGTCGTTGGTGAATTGCAGGTAGGTGTCGACCTTGTGCTCGACCTGGTCGGGAAAGTTCGGGTCTTCAAAGCGGCCGCCGCCATAGTCCGGCAGCGCGTTGGTCAGTACCAGCAAGCGGGTCGCCGGTACTTTCTTCGCCTGGTCGAACAGCTCGAGCTGCTTGGTCGAGTTGTTGGGCAGCGTGGTCGGACGACCCAGCGTGTACAGGTGGAATTCGTCGAAGGCCTTTTCCTGGAAGCCGGCATCCGCCTTCATCTCGGCCATTGCCAGGCCACGCATCAGGACCGGCGACGGCGCAGCCGGAGCCCGATGCACATCACCCGCAATCAGCTTGAGCTTTGCATCCCCATAGCTCGCGCCGGACTGGTTGATGATGCTCACCCACGCCGAGAGATCCACAAACCCGCTGTTCGGATCCTTGCCGGCGTTGAAGACCAGGTTGTAGTCAGCCCACCAGGTGATGCCGCTGGTCTGGTAGGTGACGCGAGCGCGCTGGTTGCCACCCTTGGGCGAGTTGATATCCCACATCAGGGTCGGCTGCGTGATGAGCCCGCCCGGCAACTCGCCGAAGCGCAGCGAAGCGTAGTCGCGCAACGCCGTGATGGTGCCGTCTGCGCCGCGCAGCACGAGGCCATCCACCGATGACAGCAGCGTGCCACTGACCGAAGTCGTACCACCGGCAACATTGCGCTCCGCGGTCAGCGGCCGGTCGATGTACTTCTGCAGCAGCTTGTCGGTACTGACCAGGTCGAACTGGAAGTTCTGTTCCAGCACGCGCGCGTTCTGGTCGGTGAGTGAGGTGAAGGTCACGGTGGTCGGATCGATCAGCGCCGCCACATCCGTGAAGCGCAGCTGCGAACGACCGGACGGCAGCTGCACGTCGCGCTCGGTCCGCACCAGCGCGTAACCCGGCACGCTTGCCGCACTGGGCGTCCCCTGACCGGGCAGGGGTCGGTAGAACTCCGGGGATATCGCACCCGGCTGCGCGGAACTGTAGATGGTGATGGCGTTGTCTTCGGGGGCCGGCGCTGCGGCCTGCACCGCAGCAGGGGCCGCCAGGGCCAGGAAAGCGAGCGACTTGAGCTTGAGTTTCAACATGATGCCGTCCTGAACCTGAAAAAGTGTGAGGCAATCCGTGTCACATAACGCGGGCGGATGCACGATACACCGAAATGGACGCCGCCTTTATCCAGCAAAACCAGATCATCGAGCGCTACCTCATGGGTCGCCTGCCGTTGAAGGGCGCACAGGATTTCGAGCGCTTCTGCCGCGAGAACCCGGACACCGTCACGCAATTGGGTCTGGCGGATCGCATCAATGCGGCCCTTCGCCTGTTGGACGCCTCGGGCCAACCGGAACCTTGGACCGAGAAGCGAAGACCGCGCTGGCAGCGGCCCGAAGTCGTGTTCGGGCTGGCGGGCCTGGCGGCCTTGCTGCTGATCGCGACGGTGGTACTGGCTTCCTCCGTGCAGAAGCGCGGCGCGCAGATCCAGATCCAGCAGCAGGAATTGCAGCAACAACCGCTGCTGCCGATCCAGAGTACGCATACGGTCATCATCAAGCCCTCGCGCAAAGGGCCGCCTGGAAAAAGTGTGCTGACCATCGGCGGAGGCCGGACGGAACTCGCCGACCTCAAGTTCGACATGTCGTGGTCGCCGTACTCGACTTTCCACATCGTCATCGATCGCATCGACCAGGGTCGCTTTGTGGAACTGGGCAATGTGGCGCGCGATTCAAACGGACACGTGCGCATTGCGCTGAACAGCTCGGCGCTCGGCCCGGGCGACTATGCGGTGACGCTTGAAGGCCTGGACAAGTGGGGCAACAAGGTTCCGCAGGCCTGGACGCGCTTCAACTCGGTACGCTGACGCGCACTCAGCCCTGGCGCAGGATCTGCATGGGCGGCGAATTCAACGCCGTGCGCGTCGCCAGCCAGCCAGCAATGCAGACCAGCAGCGCGCCGGTCACGCCGCCGGCAATCCACAAAGCCGGGTCGGCGTGGTACGGAATGTTCAAGACTCCGGTGGCCAGCAAGCGGGCACCCGTCGCCGCCGCGGCTGCCGCAATGATGCCGGCCGACAGGCCCAGCAGCACGAATTCCAGCAATACGCCAAACAGCACGGTGCGACGCGAGGCGCCGAGCGTGCGCAGCATGGCGCTCTCGTAGCGGCGCTCATCGCGCGTGGCCTGCACAGCCGCGAGCAGCACCACCACGCCGGCCAGCAATGTGAACAGGAATACGCTCTG
>Ga0164241_10003694_pt1 | contig 15226 bp, 17 predicted proteins | sample OricomyardsoilBY_FD_108780 | JGI IMG/M metagenome (GOLD analysis project Ga0164241, IMG submission 108780) | Backyard soil microbial communities from Emeryville, California, USA - Original compost - Back yard soil (BY) | ecosystem: Environmental > Terrestrial > Soil > Unclassified | place: USA... | reverse complement strand
GGAGCGGCCAGTTACCACACAGGAGGTGCTGGATGCCGATGAAGTGTTATTGACTAATGCAGTACGTGGCATACAGTGGGTAAGTCAGTTTCAGGCCAGTACCTATAAAAATAAAAGAGCGGTGGATATCACCGCTCTTTTAAACAAAAATTTATTGGGTACTATTAGTTCTTAAGTATGGCATGTACCCTTTCTTCAATACTTGCCTTTTTCTTGGTATAAATAGTAAAACCGGCATCGCCTAAAATATTTTTAAGGTTGCCTTCAATATGTTGTGTTTGGCGGTTTACAATTACATCTAAGTTTTGGCCCGATTGGTTGTCTTTACGTGCGTATTGTTCCATTTGGCTTTTAGCGCTGCCATATAGCAAATCGCGTACTTGCGAAAATTGTTCAGATGTAAGGTTTAACTCGTCGTTCATTATTTTTAATACAACGTCAGCATTATCGGTGCTGGTAAGCTTGTATAAATTCGAACTTTGCGCAAATGATATAGTTGCAAGCGCAAATAGTAAAAAGGTGGTAGCCATTAATCGTTTCATGTATAGTAATTTTGTGTCGAAAATATAAATTTTAAACCAATTTGTAAAGTGTTATGAACCATACCACCTGCAAAGTGTTGTAAATATAATGGATAATACGCCAATTACCTTGTTTTGGTTTCGCCGCGACCTCCGCCTTGCCGATAATGCCGCACTTTATCAGGCGCTAAAGTCGGGCTTGCCGGTTTTACCACTTTTTATTTTCGATACTGATATTTTAAATAATCTGGAAGATAAGGACGATAAACGGGTGTTGTTTATTCATAATGAAACAATTAGGCTAAATGCTGAATTGAAACAATTTGGCTCGGCATTGTTGGTTAAACATGGTAATCCCGTCGAAATATATAAACAGCTATTAACACAATTTGTAGTCAAAACGGTGTACACCAATCACGATTACGAGCCTTTTGCCATAAAGCGCGACAACGCCGTAGCCGGATTACTATCGGCTAATGGGGCTACCTTGCATACGTATAAAGATATTGTTGTTTTCGAGAAAGATGAAGTTGTGAAGGATGATGGCCTGCCTTACACAGTATTTACCCCATACAGCAAAAAATGGCGGGCTAAGCTTACCCCTTTTTATTATAAGCCTTACCCAACATTAAAATATGCAGCAAACTTCATTAAATGGGAGGGTAGCCCAAGCCCCTCACTTAATGAAATGGGCTTCAATTCTCAGGAGTTTACATTCCCCGAACGGGTGGCAAAAAACAGTATTATAGCTAATTACAGCCAGCAGCGCGATTTCCCCGCCGTTAACGGCACCTCGCATTTAGGTATACACCTTCGGTTTGGTACCCTTAGTGTAAGGGCGTTATTAGCTTATGCACTTACGCGCAACCAAACCTTTGTTAACGAGTTAATCTGGCGCGATTTCTACCATCAAATACTGTCGCATTTTCCACATGTCGAAAAACATGCTTTCAGGAAAGAATACGACAAAATAGAATGGGATAATAACCTTGAGCTATTTAAGCGTTGGTGCCAAGGCACTACAGGTATACCTATTGTTGATGCCGGTATGCGCGAATTGAATGCTACAGGTTATATGCATAACCGTGTACGCATGGTAGTAGCCAGCTTTTTAACCAAAAACCTGTTGATTGATTGGCGTTGGGGCGAGGCTTACTTTGCCGAAAAGCTCCTCGATTTTGATTTAGCAGCAAACAATGGCGGCTGGCAATGGGCTGCTGGATGTGGTACCGATGCCGCTCCTTATTTCAGGATATTTAACCCTGTTACACAGGCAAAACGTTTCGACCCCGATAACGAGTATATCAGAAAATGGGTGCCCGAATTTGAATCTCCCGACTATCCCCAACCTATTATTGATTTAGCCACCAGCCGCGATAGGTGTTTGCGGGTGTACAAACAAGCGCTAAAGGAATAGATTTTACTGTGCCGTTGTTGGTCGCCTGACCAACGACAAATATACTCCTGCTGGTGCATGCATGCCGCGTGTGCCTAATTTCACCTAACTCGGCGTAGGCTATATGCCTACGTCGTAACAAGTATGTAGCTTGCAGCTACAATGGCTACCCTTCCATCTTTTTATACATTTTATCTAATTCCTCATTCATTGGCTGCAATTAAAGTTCAATGCATCTGATTTAATATATTTGTGTGTGGCGGTAAAAGAACATGCACTTATTCCATTTTTCACCCCTCGCAGGGTCTCTCGAAGAGGACCCTGCGGCTAAGAAAAACGCCCCCAATATTCACAAACCCCAATACGGCCTCACGGATTCAGGCGTTAAAAACAGCTTGAAGTAAGCCGTAAAAACTGTTTAACCATGAAGCCGTGCAGCCTTGATCTTTTGGTTCTTTTGTATCAAATCCTTAGATCCCGATCGTAGCATCGGGGCCAAAAGTACATACATAAAAATTGTCTATCAGTTACTATCCTCATTATCCACCATTAAATATCTAACATCTATCCCCTTTACCCCGAACATTAGTAAAATAAATTTGCAATAGCCTATAGCCATGTTGTATCTTAGCATGTTTTAGCACGCCGTTCTTTATTTAATAATTTGTATTCCCCTGCATTATTCTCCGCGCGGTAAAAATGTGTTTTTGCTACCATCGTCCACGTGTTACCATCCAAAAAATCAAACGCACCCAAACAGATAACAAAGGGAACAAAAAGGGAACAAAAACCGGATATTCGAGGTACAAAAAAAAGGCATTTTAAGTACTAATTTCGCTCCACCATTAGCGTAATCAATGCGTTAGTGTTTTGCAACCCAAAAATCTACATCAAAAACGGACGTGGAACATATTTGCAGAATCGAAAGCGGACATTCTACACATCAAAAAGGAACATTCTACCGCGCAAAAGGAACATTTTGGAACATAAAAAGGAACATTTTATACCTCAAAGCGGACATACAAAACAGCTTATTAAAAGAGTAAGTAATTGATTCATAATTTAAATAACGAACTAATGGAGACAAAACAAAAAAAATGCAATCTTTTCTGCCGAGAGTGTAAATAAATCGGAGTGTTTAACTCCGCACTTAATGTTATATAGATTAATAATTGTATGACTACAATAAAACCCGCAAAAGGAATAGGTTTTGCGGTTAGTAATTTAATAGTATAACTAAACAGCAAAAAAAATATGGATTTACGCTCAAACGGCCCCTACTGGTTGTATAACACACCCCAACTATATACCTACCCCCAATTGCACACCAATGTGCATACCGATGTAGTGGTAATTGGTGCTGGTGTTAGCGGTGCATTGGCTGCATATAGCTTGGTTAAGGCAGGGCATAAAGTAGTGGTATTAAGCAAGCACCACACAGGTACCGATAGCACTTGTGCCAGCACAGCTTTACTGCAATACGAAATTGATACACCGCTGCATAAACTAATTGAAAAAGTAGGTAAGCAAAATGCTGAGCGCAGTTACTTGCTATGCCACGAAAGCATTAACCAACTGGAGCGCATACATAAAGAAGTTGGTGCTGAAGAAGTATTTGAAAGACGAAAAAGCATATTACTGGCTTCATACAAAAAAGATGTTGAGGATTTAAAGTTAGAATTTGAAGCCCGCAAAGCCATTGGGATAGATGTAAAATGGATGGAGGAAAAACAGGTGAAAATGCGTATGGGTTTCAGTTCCCCCGCAGCTATACTTTCAGCGCAGGCTGCCTGTACCGATGCGTACCTGCTAACCCAAAAATTAATACACGCCTGCGTAAAATTGGGTGCCGAAATGTATGATGGCACAGAGGTGGAAAGTGTTACTAACAACGCCCGATCGGTTACTATAAAAACAACTGCAGGCCAAACGTTAACCTGCAAGTATTGTGTTATGGCTACCGGTTACGAGGCCACCAAATGGTTGAATATAAATGTGGCGCAACTGCACAGCACCTACGCCATGATTAGTAAGCCCTTTGCCAAAAATAAACTATGGCCCGGGCAAGAACTGATATGGGAAACTGCCACACCATATCTTTACATGCGCACCACACCCGATAACCGGATAATAATTGGCGGCAAGGACGATACCTTTGCAAGTGCTAAAAAGCGCGATGCTTTGCTGGGTACTAAAGTCAAACAATTGCTAAAATCTTTCAATCAAAAATTTCCCAAACTTAAGTTTGATGTTGATTACGCTTGGGCTGGCACCTTTGCCGAAACTAAGGATGGCTTGCCATACATAGGTGCTACCAAACAGAATCCCCGCATACTATATGCGCTGGGCTATGGTGGCAACGGCATTACCTTTAGCCAAATAGCCGCCGATGTTATAACTAACATTGTTTCAGGTAAGCAGGATGAAGTTGCAACCTTATTTAGTTTTTACCGAAAAGTTAATGGCTGATAAACAGGTGTTTGGCTAAAATTTGTTGTACAAACAAATATTTATTGTGCAAATATGGGCAATAGTTTTTTTGTTATTTAGATATAGTCTAAATTTACAGCTTGTGAGTGCAATAAATGAAGAACAAGTAAAGAGCGCAATAATAGATGTATTGCGCACCGTATTCGACCCCGAAATACCCGTAAATATTTACGAGTTAGGGCTAATATATGAGGTGAATGTTTTCCCCGATTATAGTGTTGAAATTGTAATGACACTTACATCACCCAATTGCCCTGCCGCAGCATCATTGCCTGCCGAAGTGGAAGATAAAGCTAAAGGCGTATCGGGGGTAAAAGATGTAACTTTGGAATTGGTTTTCGATCCGCCTTGGAATCAGGAAATGATGAGCGAGGAAGCCAGGCTTGAGTTAGGCTTTATGTAATGTTATGAATTGGTAATCGTCATAATACTGGAAATAAAAACAATTAATAAAAAAACAAAACAGAAGAATTATGTATCCTGCAGAATTAGTAGCACCCATGAAAGCCGACTTAACAGGCGTTGGGTTTGAACAATTAGTAACACCTGCCGATGTAGATATTGCATTAACGCAAACACCGGGCACTGTATTTTTAGTATTTAACTCGGTATGTGGTTGTGCTGCGGGTGCAGCGCGCCCTGCGGTAAAAGCAGCTGTATCGGGCTCAGGTAAAGTACCTAACAAATTAGTAACTGTATTTGCAGGGGTTGATAAAGAAGCCGTTGATAAAGCACGCGAATACACCTTGCCTTACCCGCCATCTTCGCCATCAATGGCATTGTTTAAGGATGGTAAATTAGTGCACTTTGTTGAACGTCACCAAATTGAGGGTAACAACGCCGAAACCATTGCGGGGCACTTAACTAAGGTGTTCGACCACTTTTGCTAAAAACAAACTAATTGAAATTTATAAAGGGCTTACCTAAGGGTAGGCCCTTATTGTTTGCGGCTTATAGCGTATATTTGCATTAGGTGCCAAACCGTTCTGTAGGCCACCGAAAGAGGGCTTGCAGAAAGCGCGGCAATGGTGAAAGCCATTGCCTTTTTTTATTTATAGAATGGCCTACTTCTTTATTGTAACATACACGGGTGCAAAGCTGTATTTACAACCTTGTGCGTCGGTTTCTACAACTGTTACATCGCCTTCGGTTTTGCCCCAGGTAAGTGTTATTTGGTTAGTGCCGTTTTCGGTGGTTAAGGTACAGTCGGCGGGATACGTCCAAACATATTTCGAGCCCTCGTAAAAAGGGACTGTATAACTTATTTGCTGCTGATTCGCTTCTGCTTCATCATCGCCTGTAATTACAGGTTTGGGTATTATTCCAAAATCAATAGCGGTTTGGTAAGTGCTATGGAAACCTTTATCAACTGCAAATGTGCCTTTATCTCCGCCCTCGTTTCTGCAATTTCCGGGGTGTATTAGTAAAGCATGTCCCATATTATCCACTTCATAAAGGGCAATGGTTTCTTCCCCCGCTTTGTTGCGGTAACTCATACGGGCAATATCAGGCACACCTGCGTAACCGTTAAGGGCTATACTTGGTATTTCTTTTATGCCTTGTACATTGGCCCATTGCTTAATCAGTTCATAAGCGTTGCGCTTATTTACAACGGGGTCTTTAGTACCTTGGTACACAATCATACGCGGGTAAGGGCCTTTGTAACGTAGGTTTTGTTGACGTACTAAGTCGCCCCAATTTTGTGGTGATTTTATAACCCAACCTGCCATACCGCTCATACCCGTAAACACATTAGTGCCCATTTTGTAAGGGCCGCCCGCAAATATGGCCCCTGCATTAAACATCTCGGGGTGGGTGGCCATCATTACCACACTCATAGCTGCCCCCGCCGATAGGCCCGTTACAAATGTTTTAGTAGAATCAATAGCGTAATGCTTATTCATAAACACCACCATTTGCTTAATTGATTCGCACTCGCCGCTCCCTTTGCTAATGTCCTGCTCCCTAAACCAGTTAAAGCATAACGAGGTATTATTAGTAAACTTAGTTTGCGGATATAAAACGTAAAAGCCATAAAGGTCGGCAAGTTTATTCCATCCTGTAAGTTCAGCCACGCCACTGGCGTTTTGTGTACAGCCATGCAATACCATTACCATGGGCACAGGGCCATTGGGTAGTTTAGCAGGTACATGCACAAACATTTCAAGGTTGCCCGGGTTACTTCCAAATTCCTCAATCTTATTAAGCGAAGTATCGGATGCGCGAGAAGTACTGAATACTATAATTGTAGTAAGTAGTAATAATAGCTTACGTGTTGCGGGCATACAATAATTTAACGCCGCAAGTATATAATAATTGGCTTAAAGCCTATTTGCGGGTTACAGTTACATTAGGGTTGGCGGCCTGTATGGTAGCACGGCTTTCTTCGGCCCACTTAACCAATACTTCCTGTTGGTCGGCACTTAGCACGGCATCTTTATGTATCCACAGGTACGAGTTCATAGGCATTTCGCCTTTGCGTACCATCTCAACCAACTCATCTAATTTATGCATCTGCTTTTTTGGGGTATAGCTTTTAAACTCGCTAAAGTTTAACTCACCTTTACCCTCGTTAATATGGTGCCTTAGCCAAAGCCCTACAGGTTGTATGCTATAGTACCAAGGGTATATAGTGCTATTGCTATGGCAATCGTAGCACGATACGTTCAATATCTGTTGTACTTCAGCTGATACATCTACTGTATGTTCAATATCGTTTTGGGTATATGCATCGCCTAAGTTGCGTGCGGGCCTTATAAATTGCAGTAGTACTAATATTACTAAAATTCCAATTCCAATTTTCTTCGTTATCAAATCTCTAATTTTTAATGGTTCGCTATTGTTCAGGTCAAATTTAATTATTGCTGTTAACTAATATACCCTTATAGCTGTTCTTTATAATTCTCTCGGTAAACAATAAATAATTAGTTAAAATACAGGTATTATAGCTCAAACTGGCCATTAAGCAAACAATTGACCTCAAAAAGGGGTTTTTGGTGTGGCTTGCATTGTTATTTTTGCGCTCGAAATTTAAAACTATGTCTAAGTTCCATAAACTAAAGGTTACAGAGGTAAAGAACGAAATAGCTGATGCTGTTTCTGTATCGTTCCATGTGCCCGATGAATTGAAAAGCAGTTTCAATTATTTTCCCGGTCAGTACACCACTTTAAAAATGACGGTAAACGGACAACCTGTAAACCGCAGCTACTCGTTTTGCAGCTCACCGTATTTACACGAGCCTATTACCATAGCCATTAAGCGTGTAGCAGGTGGTGTGGGTTCAAACTATATTAACGATAATTTTAAGCCCGGCCTTGAAATTGAGGTAATGGAGCCTATGGGCAAATTTACTTCGCCGCTCGATGCCAATAACGAAAAGCACTACTACCTGTTTGGCGGTGGTTCGGGTATTACCCCTATTATTTCCATCCTTAAATCGGTATTGGTAAAGGAGCCTAAAAGCAAAGTGACTTTGTTTTATGGTAACCGTAACGAGGAGAGTGTTATTTTTAAAGATAAGTTGGTTGAACTGGCTGCACAACACGCCGACAGATTCAAATTGGTACATATTTTTGATGTGCCTTTAAATGCTGCACATCCATACTCGGGTTACTTAGTAAAAGAGATGGCGCTACGTTTACTGCGCGAAAACACTTCTCTGAATTTTCAGAATGGTGAATTTTTCATTTGCGGCCCTACCCCAATGATGAAAGAAGCAGAAGCAGCTCTAGAGCTGTTAGGCATACCTAAAGATAAAGTGCATATTGAATACTTTACTGCCAAGGCCGATGAAGATAAGCAAGCCGCCGATGTAGGTACTGCAGGCGCAAGCGAAATACCATTTACAGGTAAAACCAAAGTGAAGATTATTTACGATGGTAAGGAGAAGGAGTTTGATGTAAGCGAAAAAGAAACAATATTGGAAGCTGCGCTTGATGCCGGTTACGATCCTCCTTACTCATGTATGGTAGCTGCTTGTTGCACTTGCCGCGCCAAATTAATATCGGGTAAAGTTGAAATGGACGACCGCGAAAGCCTTACCGATGGCGAAATTGCTAAAGGCTATGTACTTACCTGCCAAAGCCACCCTAAAAGCCACGGAATAGTATTGAATTACGATATGTAGTATATTGCTTTGCAATATTTACTATCATGAAATTTTATTTGTCCTCTTACAAATTCGGTACTGAAACCGATAGACGGAAAAATATGTTGCCCATAGGCAGCAGAATAGGGCATATCAATAATGCCCGCGATTTTACCGGGGCCGACCCTGTGCGTAAAGCTAATCACCAAAACGAAGAATTGGAAATGCTGAATAGCTTAGGCTTTGTTGCCGAGCCTTTAGATTTGAAAGACTACTTTGGTAATGCAGTGGCTTTAAAACAGAAACTGAAAAACTTAAGTGGTGTTTGGGTTAGCGGTGGCAATACTTTTATATTAAGGCAAGCTATGCAGCTAAGCGGATTTGATATTTTGTTTGATGAATTAAAAACTGAGCCCAATTTTTTTTATGGTGGATATAGTGCAGGTATATGTATACTATGCGACTCGTTAAAATACATTGAATACGTTGATGACCCCAGCGATATGCCATATAATGAAGTGGAACAAGTAATATGGGAAGGCTTAGGGGTGTTTAATTATGGATTTTTACCCCATTACGATTCAGACCATTTTGAATCGGAGGCTATGGGCAAAGAATTGCAAAAATGTATTGATAATAAATGGCTGTTTAAAGCCCTGCGCGATGGCGACGTAATAATTATAGATTAAGATTAATAGTTGCCTCCAATCTATTTCTTCTGCAATCCGCCTTGGGCCCAAGCCAAATTGTTTTTGGCTTGCTGGTAGTTAGGGTCTAATTCAATAGATTTATTGCAGGCTATTACTGCACTATCAAATTTACCCATCATGCAATATGCCGAGCAAATGTTGTTGTAAGCAGTAGCATTGCGGCTATCTATTTGCAATGCTTTATTGCAGGCGTCAATGCACTCGGCATATTTACCGTCCTTATAATAGGCTAACGATAAATTGATATAGTCGGTGGTGTTGGCATTAGCTGTTAGCTTAGGTACTGCACCCGGGTTTTGTGCAATGTTTAAATACATCTGCGCTTTGCTATCGGTTGGATATGTGTTTAAAGTGGTTTGTGCAGCGCTCAGCAAGTTGGGCCAGTCCTGTTTATAATTGTATATATCCATAATCAGGTACCTTGATGCTAAATGTCCCGGAAATATTTTTAACCCGCTTTCGCAATAAGCTGCCGCTTCGTCCACGCGTTGTTGCCCAAACAAAAAGCGGGCATAATAGTAATACGGCTCAACATAGTTTTGCCCGTATTGCAAGCCGTTTTTAAAGTACTGCTCGGCCTTAATATTATTCGATTGCGCTGCATTCAGCACACCTAAATTTATATGCAATATGTGGTAGTAGGGAGTAAGCGGTAATGCTGTTTCAAAAGCCTGTTGTGCACCTTGGTAATCGCCTTTGCCCATTAAGGTTAAGCCGTAGTTCATCCAGCCGCGGCCGTTGTTTGGGCTTTTTTCCGTAACGTCTTTCCACAGGTTTTCATCGGTTTTCCAAACTATATTACGTTGGTAAGTGCCATAGCCATAAGCCGCAAAACCAAACACCAGCAAAATAAATACTGCGGTTTTCATCCACTCAACTTTGGCAAAAGTGTAGTAAAATAAATTAGCTAAAGTGCATACTATGGCTATTACAAAACCAATGTAAGGCAGAAACACGCGGTGGTCGTTAGTTACCTCGGCCAATGGTATAAATGATGATGTAGGTAGCAGCATTAATAAAAACCACACTAACCCAAATGCCACCGGTCTCCAACGCTGGTATTTAGAAGCTATAAAAATCAAGTCTAACAAACCTGCTAAAAAAAATAAGCCAACAAACATCCTCCAATCACCAACCGATGTTACCATGGGTATATCCGTATCGGCAGTAAGTTGTATGGGTGCAAAAAACTCAATTACATAATGTAGTATAATGTAGGGTTGCGTTAGTGCATACCATGTTGGCGATGTACCGCCCGGCTCGTGGTGGGTGGTCATAATAATACTAAATATGGCAAGCAGTAAGCATATTATTAATGCAGGCAAGCCACCAAGTATACTGCCTAAAAATTGGTTAATACCTTTTTCAGTAAACAGGTCCGGTAAGCTTTTTTGCCTCTCAATTAAATAGTCGTAAGCTATTAAAGCTGGCGCAAACATTACGGTAGTTTCTTTAGCAAACATACCCACCATGGTAGGTAATAGGTACAAGTAGTATTTACGTAAATGAGGCAAACCTGTATACATGGCAAACGAGCCTATTACCGCAAGTGTTGAAAGTATATCGGAACGAGAAATGATGTAGTTTACCGTTTCGGCATTAGCAGTGTGTAATCCGTACCAAGCACAACCTATTAATGCAAAGTAGGCGTTGTTAGGGTTGTTGAAGGTTAGGTTGTAAATTTTTATTTGCAATACATACAACAACAGTACTATTATCAGGAACCATGTAAAGTTAGAGATGTGGTACCATACTACATTGTAGCCATTGTGGTTTTTATCAAATTTTTGGCTTAATGCATAGTCAATAGCCAATGTAGTTGTTACCAAAGGCCTGTAACCTTGGTGGCTGGGCATCGAGCTGCTGGTTTGGCAGTTTTGAAAATAAAGGGGTATGTTTTTAATATCCCTGATGTATGCGTTATCCTGTATGGTATGCGAATCGTCGAAATGAAACTCATTATGGAAATGATTGGAGTAGGTAATGCCAATAGCACCCAGTATTACTGCCAATAAAATCAATACTGTAATGTTCTTGCTCATTTGTTACAAGTTGTTTGAAATATAATATGCTACAGAAAAGATAAAACTTTGAATCTGCATAATAATAGCTCCCTTCTCTTTTTGGTAGAAGGGTTGGGGATGAGGGAATATTAGAACCATGAACGAATTACTCATATAATAAAACACTACTTAAATTATCCATTTAATTTTTCGGCGTGTTGTATCGATATTTTACGCACTAACTCTGTTTGTTCAGCTTCCAGCTTTCTTATTTTCGAATATAAAATAATACCCGCCACAAAGAAAAATACCACAAACAGGTACATCACTAAGTCGGCACCACGGCCTACACCTACAAAGTGTGCCAGTTTATCGGTAAGCCCGGGAAACAATACAAACAAAATACCTACTATCGAAATACCAATTAACGACAGCCTGTAAAAGGTCCGGTTACGCAGCTTAGGCAAAAACAAAATAATAAGCCCTATAAGTGGTATAAGCAGTATTATTTTAATGTTTATCATAATCAAAGTATTTTTTCAAGTATTAAATCAATAAGTATGTTCACCGAGTTCATGGAACTTTGCCCTTTCATTTTACTGTAATCGGTATATATAATTTTAACGGGCACTTCCTCATATCGCAATTGCCCCGCCTTTATTTGCGAAAGTATTTCGCTGGCATGTGCCATACGGTTTTCGCGTAGTTTTATTTTGCCCATTGCTTGTCGGTTCATTGCCCTAAACCCATTGTGTGCATCGGTAAGCCATAAGCCTGTAAGCAGGCCATTTACCATTATGGCACCCTTTAATATCACCTTGCGCGATGCAGGTACCTGTGCTATATCTTCGTGCCTTTTAAAACGGGTGCCCATAGTAATATCGGCACGGCCTTCGGTAATGGGGGCTAATAATTCGGGTATTTCTAAATAGTTGTGTTGCCCGTCGGCATCAAAGGTAACTGCATATTCAGCACCGTTTTCTAAGGCATACTCAATACCTGTTTGCAATGCCGCTCCTTGTCCTAAGTTAATTTCGTGGCGCAGGTATGTTACCGGCAAGCCTGCTAAAGCCTGTTTAGTGCTATCTGTCGAGCAATCGTCAATAACCACAACCCGGTAACCCACTTCAATTAAGGGGGCTACGGTGTTACTTATTACCTGTCCTTCGTTATACGATGGTATAATAATAAATACCTGATTGGGGTGTATGGTTTTACTCACTTGCGAAAAATAGGCCTTTTAACTAAATACGAAAATAGTAGTTATTAAGATGTGCCTGTTATTTGTATCATGCAACAAAAACTATCTTCGCACCATGAGCAAGCCGTTAATATTAGTAGTAAACGATGATGGAATATTTGCCCCTGGCATAAAAGCGCTGGTTGAGGCCGTTAAACATTTAGGCGATGTAGTAGTAGTGGCCCCCGATTCGCCACAATCGGGTATGGGGCATGCCATTACCATTAATAAACCGCTTAGGTTAAAGCAGGTGGATAGTTTTGGCGATATAAAAGCCTATCAATGTTCAGGTACGCCAGTTGATTGCGTAAAGCTGGCAGTTGATAAGGTGCTACACCGCCACCCCGATTTATGTGTAAGTGGCATTAACCACGGTTCAAACTCTTCTATTAATATCATTTATTCGGGAACCATGAGTGCCGCTATGGAGGCCAGCTTAGAGGGCATTCCATCGGTTGGCTTTTCGCTATGCGATTACAGGCACGAGGCTGATTTTGAACCTGCTAAGCATTTTGCCCGTTTTATTGCCGATTCTATTATAAAATACGGCATACCAAAAAGCACCTTATTGAATGTAAACATCCCAAAATTACCTTTGGCAGAAATAAAAGGGATGAAAATTTGCAGGCAGGCGGTAGCTAAATGGGAGGAAGAGTACGTACAACGCGAAGACCCTATGGGCCACCCGTATTATTGGCTTACAGGCAAATTTGTTAATTACGATAAAGGGCAGGATACCGATGAGTGGGCATTGGCCAATGGTTTTGTAAGTGTGGTACCTGTACATCACGACCTTACAGCCCACCATGCTATTTCGTTTATAAACGAAAATTGGGATTTTAGCGTTAATGATAATGATACCGACGGAACTATAATACCCAAGGAAAGCAATGAAGATTTTAACCTATAATATTATCTATGTTAGATAGAATACTAAACCCTACCCCTACCTTTTACAAGTGGGATAGGTTCGGCGTAGGCTTTTTGCCTGCATTAATATGCCCTGTTTTGGGCTTTATGCTTATTTATTTAATAAGTATGGTTAGCTCAAATACAAGTGGTGCGGGCCATTTTACATTCAGTATGTATTTAACCTCTCTGCAAAATTCAAACACATTTTTAAGGGTTACTACCTTAAGTTGTTTCGGCAATGCGGCAGTTTTTTTTGTGTTTATTAACCGAAATTACAATAACGCCGCAAGGGCGGTGGTAATTACTACCATGCTTTATGTCATAGCTATTGTTGCCACTATCAGTATTAAATTTATATAACCTTACCCCATTGAAATACTACATTATAGCAGGCGAGGCCTCGGGTGATTTACATGGTGCCAACCTGATTAAGGAATTAAAGCGCCATGACCCCTCGGCTGATATACGTTGTTGGGGCGGCGATAAAATGCAGGCCGCGGGGGGTGTGGTGGTTAAGCACATTAAGGATCTCGCCTTTATGGGCTTTTTCGAAGTAGTAAAGCACCTGCCTACTATATTGGGTAATATTTCTTTCTGCAAAAAAGATATACTGGCTTACAATCCCGATGTGGTAATACTGATCGACTACCCGGGCTTTAATTTCAGGCTGTTTAAGTTTTTGAAACAGAATAAGTACAAAATATTCTACTACATATCGCCACAACTATGGGCTTGGAAAACATCGCGCGTTTATAAGGTAAAAGAGTATGTGGACCGCATGTTTGTGATATTCCCTTTCGAGAAGGAATTTTACGAAAGGTACAATGTAAAGGTTGATTTTGTTGGCCATCCGCTATTGGATGAATTGCAGGATAAAAACTTGGCTTCGGAGGCCGGTAACCATACCATAGCGCTATTGCCGGGCAGCCGTAAGCAGGAAATAAGTTATTTGCTGCCCGAATACTTAAAGGTAATACCTCAATTTCCCGGGTATAAGTTCGTAATAACCGGACTTAGCCAAATAGGAGAGGGCTTCTATAAGGAACTGATAGGTAACGCCCGTTGCGAGTTGGTGATGGATAAAACCTACGATACTTTGCGGCACAGCACCGCGGCTATTGTTACTTCGGGCACTGCCACTTTAGAAACCGCCCTGTACGATGTACCCGAGGTAATTTGCTATAAGGGTAGCTGGATATCATACTACATAGCCAAGTCTTTAATCAAAAATATCAACTACATCTGTATTGTTAACCTTATTTGCGATAAGCGGGTAGTGGAAGAGTTAATACAAGCCGATGTAAATGCCGATAGGCTTGTTTTGGAGTTAAAGAAACTACTTACCGAAAGTGGTAGAAAGGAGATAAAAGAAGGCTACGCCCTATTAAGGACCAAACTGGGTGACACAGGCGCATCGGAAAGAACTGCAAAATTGATGCTCCAATATTTGAAAGATTGAAATCAAAAAATACTTTTGCAGTCTATTCCAAACGCAAGGGGGATTAGTTCTCCCGAGGATTTGGAATGGCTAGAGCGTCCCGCACGTTGTGCGGGGAGACGATCGGTTCGATGAGATTTGAAATATTGGGGGATTAGCTCATTTGGCTAGAGCGCTTGCATGGCATGCAAGAGGCGGCCGGTTCGAATCCGGCATTCTCCACAAAAAAGTCCGCATTATGCGGACTTTTTTCATTTATGTCATACTCGGTTTATATTATCTATTCGGCGCAAAAAGATCGCTATTATATCGGTCATACTGAAGATATTGTTCGCAGGCTACAAGAACACAATATTCGCAAAAACTTAGGCGCAAATGATTGGGTTTTAAAATATGTAGAACAATTTGAAAGCAGGGGCGATGCTATG
>Ga0164241_10003693_pt1 | contig 15230 bp, 16 predicted proteins | sample OricomyardsoilBY_FD_108780 | JGI IMG/M metagenome (GOLD analysis project Ga0164241, IMG submission 108780) | Backyard soil microbial communities from Emeryville, California, USA - Original compost - Back yard soil (BY) | ecosystem: Environmental > Terrestrial > Soil > Unclassified | place: USA... | reverse complement strand
GTCCAAGCCGAGAATTAACGGTACGACGGCCAGGAGTACCGACACACCCAGCACCGCCGGGCTGTAGATGCGCCCGAAACGCTCCACCCACATCTGAGAGCGACCCTTTTGCGCCTGAGCTCGCTCGACAAGGTGGATAATCTTGCTGACCGTGTTGTCCTCGAACCCCTTCGTCGTCTCGACCACCAGCGCCCCGTTGCCGTTGAGTGTTCCGGTGAAGACTGGTTGTCCCACGCTGCGCTCGACCGGCAAGGACTCGCCGGTCACGGCGCTTTCATTGATCGCCGAGGAGCCCTCACGGATGACACCATCGACGGGAATGGACTCGCCCGGACGCACTTGGATCCGCTCGCCGACGCGAACATCCTTTACGTCGACCTCGAACTCGTGCCCATCACGCAGCACGCGTGCCTTGGGCGGGACGAGGTCCATCAGTCCGCGGATCGCGTGGCGGGTCCGCTGGATCGTAAATCCTTCGAGGGCCTCGGTGATGGAGAAGAGCGCGGCGACCAGCGCGGCCTCGCGCCATTGTCCGAGCGCCGCCGCTCCAGCTATCGCTGCGGTCATCAGCAGCTCGATTCCGATCTCGCGCTCGCGAACAAGCTCTTCAACCGCCTCTCGTGCGAAGTAGAAGGCTCCGCAGACGATCGCTGCGGCGAAGAGCACGATCCGGAGCGTTTCCGATCCAGTCCACCCCGCCGTAAACGCGAGGCCCAGGAATACCCAGGCCAACGTCGAAGCGCGCACTGGCCTGCTCCCCCACAGCGTGGGACGTTCAGCGGGCAGAGTCTCGGAGCAGCCGTCGCTGCATGTCTCCTTTGCTTCTTGCTCTTCAGTCAATGTTCGACTCACAGTCTCTGGATGTGTTTTTGGCATAGGCATGTGGGTTACTGTGACGCGACCTTCGTGCGGTAACACCGGTTCTGTCGCTCGCTGCTTGCAAGCGTGGGAGATCATCCGCGTCCAACCGGACGGTGCGCTTCATTCCGCCGACGAGAATCGTCGGGGTGGCTGGAACCCCGGAGGCCATAGCATCATCCCACGAGAGGATCGGCAGGCCAATCTTCACGACGTAGATGCCGACGCACAGTACGCACAACGAACCGACCGCAAACCGCCGACGCATCGGTCTTGCTGGCGGCCGTTTGGAGCCGTCGCCACGGCACCGACCCGTTGCCACTAGCGCTCGTCGGACGCGCATAAGCCCCATCAGCCGCTCACCTCGATCGGCCGACTAGGAGAACCGCAGCCGGCCCGATCACCTGGATCACCGGGGGCTCTGAACACGGGCCTCACGCGCCACTGCTCCCCCCTTTTTGGGCACTTCGCTGGCGCGCGGCGAGTCTCACACCGAAAACCGTCACCACTAGGATTAGACCAATGACGACGAGTTGCGCCGCCGCCGTCTGCAGCGTTGGATACACACCAAGCCAGTCGATTCTCGGCAAGGCAATGGTGTTGACCCCTAAGATCCCAGCCTCCTGGAGTGACCTCACGCCCTTACCGGTTAGGACGATGGCGAGCGCGCACAGGAGCGCACCGGACGTCGTCAGGAACATCGATGGGTTGACTCGGCGGCCGACGCGCCGGACGATCGTCGCCACCCCGATACACAAGCCGGTGCCGGCGAGCGCACCAGCGCCGATCGCAGCTGTCGAGTATGGAGATTCCAGCGCGATCACACGTAGAAAGAGCACCATCTCGAATGCTTCGCGATACACGGCGGCGAAGCTGATGATGAAGAGGATTGCATACCGCTGTGCTTGTCCTACCGACTCAAACCGCCGCTTGAGGGCGGCAATTCGACGCTGGGCGTCGACGCGCGCCAGAATGAAATGGCCGGCGTAGATCAGCATGAGAACGGCGGCGAGCGTCACGAGGCCTTCCAGGAGCTCCCGGTTGCGACCTCCGAGCTTGAGCACGATGCCCGACGCGATCCAGGTCACTCCACCGGCTGCGATGGCAACGCCCCACCCAGCATGAACAGCCTTCACGTCACCGGGGGAACCGGCGCGCCGTGCAAGCCCGAGCAGGAGCATGACCAGAAGCGCGGATTCGAGACCCTCCCTGAGCATGACGACGAGAGCAGCAAGAAATGAGGCCCAGCGCGACGTGCCGGTCTGGAGAGTGGACTCCGCAGCAAGCAGTCTAGCCAGCAGCCGATCGGTGCGGCTCGAGAAGGTTTCCCGGACGACCTTCTCGCGTGACATTTCGCGAAGATCAAGGAAGTCCTTCTCGATCTCAGTGACCAACGCAGGAGCATTGCTCGCGAGGCGTCCCTCGAACGGCTCGAACCCATCGAGGTACGCTGTGTCCAAGGAGCGGCGAGTGGCCGCACTGTCTCCCCGCCCATAAGCGGACCTCGCCTTCTCTACCTCCATTCGGGCAGTTTCCAGCGATGCTCGGTCCTCACGGAACGGTCGCTCTCGTCTCAAGTAGGCGAGCGCCCCCTGCCGCGCGTCAGGCGGTATTCCCTCCTGCACGAGCATCTCGAGTAGATCCGCGTTGGCGACGGTGGCGAGCGTCTTCAGGTCGAAGCGTTCACCCGCCAGAGCCGGCGCAACTGCCCTGAAGGTCGCGTGAGGCCCGGAACCTTCGTGACCAAGAGCCGATGCAACAAATGCGACGCTCCATCGATCGTCGACGCTCAGGACAGAAAACGACGGCATCGCCGTCCCCCGAACGCCGTCTGTAACGGCGCTGAAGACGCGTAGCGGTGAAAGGCCGCGCACGACCTCGGGATCTCGCAAGTCTCTCGGCCGCGGATTCAGCCCTGCAGCCGAGGGACCATCTCCGCCTCCGGTGGCTCCGTGGCACGCGATACAGTTCTGCTGGAAGAGCACCATCCCATGCTCGAACGATGGAGTGCGGGCAGGTCCGAGCACAACGCGGTAGCGTGCCAACAGAGGGTCGCGAGCTTTGCGACAAGCTTGTGCGACCTCCACGGCAGGGGCTCGAGCAAGAACGAGCGCTGCTGCGTTCGCGATCGCGGATTCAGCCTCTCGGTGAGCGTCGTCGGGCAGCGAAGATGCCAACTCCGCAGCGTCACCCAAGAATTTTTTCTGCTCGTCATATTCCAATGCGTTGACGACTTCGCCACTCTTCACCGCATCGGGGTAGTCGGCCGCGACGTAGTCGAGGAGTGCGACAAGCCGTCGAGCGGTCTCCTCAAGACCCGCGTTCTCAACCGGTCCTGGTGGCGATTCCAGGCACGACGTGAACAGCAGCAAGACCAAGACGAAGATGAGCAGGGGTGCTCGCCGAAGAGGTCCGCCCATCGCGCCACGTGCGGGTTCAGATGGCGTGTTCACCGCGCGGCCCTGTGCGGATTCAGACAAAATGCCTCTTTCATCACAATACTCCGCTTTGGATCTCGGTCTCGGCTTGCTTGCGTCCGAGCCAGGCGTAGAGCGTCGGCAAGACAAGGAGCGTGAGCAACGTCGATGAGACGATGCCGCCGATGACGACCGTCGCCAACGGCTGCTGCACCTCGGCACCAGCGCCGTGCGACAAGGCCATCGGGATAAACCCGAGCGACGCGACGAGCGCTGTCATGAGGACCGGTCGCATGCGCGCCAGTGCGGCCTCTCGGATCGCATCCTCCACCGCTAGGCCGCGTTCGCGCTCAAAGCGCAATGCCGTGGAGACGAGCACGAGACCGTTCAGCACCGCTACGCCAAAGAGCGCGATGAAGCCCACGCCTGCCGAGATCGAGAAGGGCATCCCGCGCAGGGCGAGCGCGAGGATCCCGCCCGTGGCGGCAAAGGGAACATTGAGAAAGATGATGGCGGCAGGCCGCGGCGCGCCGAAGCTCGTGTACAGCAGGACGAAGATCAGCGCCAAGGCGAGAGGCACGACGATCATGAGTCGTCTCGACGCGGCCTCGAGGTGCTCGAACTGTCCGCCCCATTCCACGTGGTAGCGCTCGGGCATCGAAACCTCGTCTACGCGTGCCCGCGCCTCGCCAACGAACGATGCGAGGTCGCGACCCCGGACGTTCGCGGCCACGACCACGCGTCGAGACACGTTCTCCCTGCTGATTTGTGCCGGCCCCTCCTCCTCGAAGATCTGCGCAACCTGGCCGAGGGGCACGGTCCGCTCACCGCCGGCGGAGACAGGCAGGGTGGCCAAGCCTTCGGGGCTCGCCCGCGTGGCGGGGTCGAACCGAACCTGGATTGCATACTGGACAGGTCCCTCGCGCACGGCGCCGACATTGAGACCTCCCAGTGCCGTCACGGTGTCGAGGATGTCGCCCACGCGTACCCCGTAACGGGCGGCCGCCTGCCGGTCGACGAGGACTCGGAGCATGGGGAGACCGCTAACGAGCTCGACGCGCACGTCCTCAGCGCCGGGCACGCGACGGACGACGCTCGCGATGGCGTCGGCGCGTTCCCGAAGCACGTCGAGGTCCTCGCCGAAGACCTTGATTGCAACGTCAGTGCGAGTTCCTGCAATGAGCTCGCTCATGCGCATCTTGATGGGTTGCGAGAAGCCAAACACGATCCCGGGGACGGCGTCCCGAATGGCCCTTTCCATCGCCTCGATGAGTTCCGCGCGCGACGCGAAGCGCCACTCCGGGGGCGGCTTGAGGATGGCCATGACGTCGCTCATCTCGACTCCCATTGGATCGGTGGCGATCTCCGGTCGTCCCGTCTTGCAAACCACGGTCTCGACCTCGGGAAAGCGCCGCAACGCACGCTCGATCTGCGTCGTTTGTTCAACGGCCTCGCCAAGAGAGGTGCTTGGAAGACGGTACACCTCGAGCGCGATTGCGCCCTCATCGAGCTCGGGGATGAACTCGCCGCCACGGGTCATCGCAACCGCCCCAGCCACTGCGAGGAGCGCGACCGCAATTCCGACGGTGACGCGCCGTCGCCGAAGCGCCGCATTCAGCACCGGCTCGTAGCGCACGCGGATCCAGTGCACGATGCGGATCTCTTTCTCGCGCACTCGCAGTGGCAGGAACAGCGATGCTAGGACTGGCATCAGCGTGAGGGAAAGAACGAATGCGCCGCTCAGCGCGAACAGAACTGTCATGGCCATCGGGTGGAACATTTTTCCCTCGATGCCTTCGAGCGACAGAATCGGAAAATACACGATGGCGATGATCAGCCCACCGAAGACGGCCGGCTGGATCACTTCAACGGCGGCCTCGCCGACGAGTGTCGTCCGCTCTTCGCGCGTGAGGGGTCGGCCAACCTCGGCCCCGTGCTCACTCATGCGTCGGACAGCGTTCTCAATGATGATGATGGTGCCGTCCACGATGAGCCCGAAGTCGATCGCGCCGAGCGACATCAGATTCCCGGAGACTCCCGCCCAACGCATGCCAATAAGGGCGCACAGCATGGCGAGCGGGATTGCGCTCGCCACAATGAGGCCGGCGCGTATGTTCATAAGCATGAGAAAGAGCACGACGATGACGAGCACTCCGCCCTCGATGAGGTTTCTCGCAACGGTCTGGACGGTCCGACGGACGAGGTCCGTGCGGTCGTAGAACGGGACGATCTCGACACCGGGCGGAAGCGCGCCACGGATGTGCTGGATCTTCTCTTTCACCCGATCGACCACGACGCGCGAGTTCTCGCCGAGCAGCATCAGCGCCATCCCGATTACGACTTCGCCCTTGCCGTCGTGCGTGACGGCACCCTGTCGTACTGCGGGTACGAAGGACACGCGGCCGAGGTGCCGGACGTAGATCGGCGTCCCATCATCACCATTGGCGACGACCGTGTCGCCGAGGTCGTCGAGGGATCGGATGAGGCCATCGCCTCGGACGAGGACCTGTTCTCGATGCCGCTCGATGTAGGCGCCTCCTGCGCTGCCGTTGGAGCGCTCGAGCGCCTCGACCACCTCGTGGAGGGTCAGGTGGTAGGCGACCAGCCGGCTAGGATCCAGTTCCAGTTGATAGGTCTTGAGCTCTCCGCCGAACGTGTTCACCTCGACGACGCCTGGCACAGTCCTGAGCTGTGGCGAAACGAATCCTTCCAGGAGCGACCTCAGGTCCATCAGAGAGCGACCCTTGCCCCGCACTTCGAACTGGTAGATCTCGCCGAGCCCTGTCGACATCGGGCCGAGCTCTGGCGTGCCGTAACTGTCGGGGATTTCGTCTCGTGCCTCCAAGAGGCGCTCGGACACGACCTGTCGCGCGCGGTAGATGTCGGTGTCGTCCGTGAAGACGACCGTCACCGCGCTAAGGCCGAACTTCGATACCGAGCGGAGCTCGCTGACGCCGGGGACGCCCGCCATCGCGCGCTCGACCGGGACAGTGATGAACTGCTCCACCTCCAGCGGACCGAGCGCAGGCGAGACGGTGAGAACCTGCACCTGGACGTTGGTGATGTCCGGGACCGCGTCGATGGGAAGGCGCACGGCTGCGGTCCCGCCTACCACGACAAGTACGGCCGTGAGCGCCAGGACGAGGAAACGGTTGCGGAGCGACCAGTCGATGAGACGTTTGACCATGGCGCTAGTCCTCGTCCCCTTCGCCCAAGCTCGCGCGTGCGAGCTCTGCCTTTAGCGTGAGGCTGCCCTCGGTAACCACCTCCTCACCTTGGCGGAGACCGCCCAGGATCTCGACGCTCGTGCCTCCGCGTTCCCCGACGCGAACGGTCCGTGCCTCGAATTTCCGCTCCTCGACGCGGACGAATACCACGTCTGCGTCTCCGATTCGCTGAAGTGCACCGACGGGAACGACGAGCGCCTCGCGGGCCTCCCCTCCACTCGCCGCTTCGGCTTCTTCGCCGGGCTGCGCTTCCGCTGTTTCGCTCCCCGTCGCCTTGCCGCCCTCTTGATGGGGTGCCTCGCTGCCGGCCCGCAGCGTTGCGCGGCAGAACATGCCCGGGCGCAGCGCTCCATCCCTGTTCGGGATGACGATTCGCACCTTGGCGGTGCGCGTCCGTTCATCGAGAACCTCAGAGATATGAACCACGCGGCCCTCGAAGCTCCGACGCGGGAACGCCGCGGTCGTCACGCTGACCTCTGCTCCCACGGCGACATGACCGAGGTCCCGCTCATAAATGTCGAGCAGTACCCAGACCTCCGAAAGGTCCGCGATAGTGAAGAGGGACGTCGAGGGCTCGACCGACTGGCCCACAATTGCATCGCGCAAGACCACGGTGCCGGCAATGGGGCTGCGCAACTGGATCACAGACGAGACCCGTGTCGCGCGGTCGGCATCGCCCGAGGGAGGGGCGAGACCGAGCGCCAGGAGCGAGCCTCGCGCTGCCTCGACTTCGGCTCGTGCAGTGCGTAGCGCAGCTCGTGCCTCCTCGACGTCCCGGATCGAGTTGATGCCCTCTGTCCGCAACTGTTCGGCGCGGTCGAACGCTGACTGAGCAGACTCTCGATGCGCCGCCGCGGACAAGTACTCGCCGCGGGCACGCGCGTAGTCCGCACTGTCGAGCGTCGCGAGGACCTGGCCGCTTGGGACGCGGTCTCCTACGCCTGCGGAGACTTGGAGAATGCGGGCATTCATTTTCGCCCCCACAATCGCCACACGATCGGGATGGAACGCGACCTCTCCCGTGAAGGCAAACTCGCGTACGAAGCGGCGCCTCTCGGCTTTCGCGACCTGAATCCGCGCGGCGGAGAGTGCCTCCGCCGAGAGCGTCACTTTTCGGTCGCCGCCCTCCGTCTTCTCATGTTCTTCCCCCCCTTCGCGGTGCTCCACTGCCGCGCCCGCACCCGAAGGTCGGGACCAAGGTCGCCGGACGGCGACGATGAGCGCGGCGGTCACCAGGATCCCTGTGATCACCCCAACGATGACCTTCTTGTTCACTCGGATCATCGCAGTGCCCCCAACGCGGCCTGTAGCTCTACGCCGGCCGTGGCGAACTCGAGTTGTGCGTCGAAATACTCACGCCGCGTCTCGAGCGCTTCGCGACGGACAGTCAGAAGCTCGGTCAATCTTGTCTGGCCCGTTTCGTAAGAGCGCTGCGCCAGTCGCAGGTTCTCGTCGAGGAGCGGGATCGCATCGGCCTCGAATCCATCGAGGCTCTCGAGGGCCAGCGCGTATCGTCGCCGGGCCGCTTCGGCCTCCGTCCGCGCTCGGAGCTGCGTGAAGTCGCGCTCCGTCGCCGATCGGGCCACGCGCGCTTCGGCCTGAGCGATCCGGCCTTGATTGCGCTCGAAGATGGAGAGCGGAATCGCCATGCCTGCCAGGAAGACGTTGGCTCCTTCCTCTCGCCCATAGCTGAGGCGCAGCGCTGGGTTTGGCCATGCCAGTCGCTCCTCGAGGTCGAGCTCGGCGCGGGCCGTGAGGACGTCTGCCTCGGCTGCGCGCACGTCGGGCCGAGCCTCCGTCGCGCGCCGTGCCTGCGCGTCGCCATAGCGATCGCGTGCGTCCGCCAAGCCGCCGGCGATGATGACCTCCTGTTCCGCCGGGAGCCCGAGCCCGATGCGCAGTGCGGCCAGGGCGGACTCGCGCTCTGCGCTGGCTGTCCGGGCATTCCGCCGGGCGCGCGCGAGCTCGACCCGCGTCACTCGGACATCGAGATCGCCAACGTCACCGGCTGCCGCGCGCCGCTCCGTGATCCTGAGCAACTCTTCGGCCAGAGAGGCCTGCTGATTTGACCACGTGACCTGAGCCTCGGCACGAAGGGCCCGGTAGTACGCCGAGAGAGCTTCGACGAGAGCACGACGACTGCTTTCTTCGACCAAGATCTCGGCGCGGCCGACCGCGAGCTCAGCGGCGTCGATTCGGAGGCCGCGCTGGCCGTAGATTTCGAGAGGGAAGTCCAGCGCGATCTCCACGTCGTGATCGACGACCTGGCGGCCGCGGGTTCGCGGACCGACACGCCCTTCGATGATCGGGTTCTGCTGAACCAGGACCCGCGCACCTGTGAGCGCGCCGCGCGTCTCTCCAGCCCGCCGCTTGGAGATAACAACATCCGGGCTACGTTGGCGCGCAAGATCGAGCGTGCGTTCGTAGCTGAGCCGCAGCGAGCCGTCCTGGGCGTACGCGCGCGGCGCAATGAGGCTCACGCCGAGGAACAAGAAGAGTGTGACCACAAACATCCTTCGAAACATCCGCATCCTCCAAGCTGACAAAGGCCTTGAGAGCCGCCGGAGCGGCGGCTCCGACGGCAGTCACGACAAGGCCGAACCTGCGGGGTTCAGGCGCGAGGAGGGTGAAAGACGCCGCCCAGCTCGGGAGCCGAGTGTGGCTTAGCGGGCGCGGAAGGGTGCGACTGTTCGACTCGTGTGGGCTGGGCGACCTGGTAGGGGACCGTTGCAATTGTCGCCGGCGAGACCTTCGCGCAGGTCCCGCTGGGACAGTTGGGCGGGCAGTGCTTCTGCCCATCGGATCCGCCACAGTCCGTGGCACACGCAATCTCGCCGTCACGGAACAACTCAGCCGCAAACGTGGGCAGACGCGACACGACCAGCATGAGGAGGACCGCAACCAAAAGGCCCCAGAGCGAGCGTCGATGCAGAAGCTTGCGCCGCATCAGTCGCGATTCTCCGCCCATCGCTTGAGCGCGTCGTGCACGAGTCGACGAGCAAGCGGACTCTCCAAACGATAGTACGCCAGTTTGCCGGACATCGTGAAGCGGACCAGGCCCATTCTTCGCAGCCGCTGAAGCTGCTGTGAAGTAGCGGGCATAGATCGGCCGAGCAGGCGCGCGAGATCGCAGACGCACAGATCCTTCTTCGAGAGCGCGAACAAAATCTTGAGGCGGGTGGGATCCGACAGCGTGCTGAACTCTTCAGCCGCCTCCTCGAACACCGCGTCCGAAGGCATCCCATCCTGGACGGCTGTCACGTTCGCCTCGTCGACGAAATACGTCTGGCACTCGCCTTCCGAGCGGGGCTTGCGGGCCGGGGCCGTGACAGCCGCCTTCATTTCCACGGTTGCGCAACCTAGCAAACGTCCGGGCTCGGATCAATAGGGCGTTCGCAGCGACGGCCCATGCCTGTCCAGGGCACCCGGTCATCCGTACCGGCATGCCAGGAGGTGTTGAGGAGATGTCCGTACTGCTGCTGAACCGGCTCGAGAAGGCAACGATGAACAACGCGGCGCGGTTGTGGCGGCACCGGCCCACCGGCGCGATCGCTTTACATACGGACAGGCGGACAATGTCCGACTCGGTCTCCCTGGAGATCATCGCCGAGCTGCCTCACCGAGGCGGCCCGCGAGAGCGCGCGGAGCCTCCTACGCGCTCGGTGGCGCCAGGTGCGCTGATCTCCAGACCACGGCGGGAGTACCGCGTCGAGCACGGAGCACCGCTCCAGATCAACACGGTCTCGCAGACGTCAGCGAACGATCTGACGCACGCGCTTCAGAACGTCCTTGGCTGGGTCGGCGTCGTTGGCCGTGCCACGGCGAACGAACGAGCCATCGCGGATGCACCTGTGCTCGAGCGCAGTGATTTCGTCGGGCAGTGCTCGCTCAGAACCCAACGACCGAGGCAGCCCGGCATACCTGACGTGCGGCAATGACCCGGGTGCGGTAGGCCGGGGCCTTCGAGGACCCGATGTTCGATCTCGACGTCGCACCGGTCTCGATTGGATCGGGAGCAGAGCTCGTCAACGGGTGAGAGATCGGCTACCTTGGACGCTAGCGCGACGGGGCCCCATGTTGCTCAGCAATGACGAAGTTCGCGTAGACAAGTGCCCGGCGAAAAACGTTAACTGGGACATCACGCATTCTGACTGGGCTCGGACCCTTGAACCAAAAAAATGGCGTCGGTAGGCTCTACCCACCCGTCCATGGAAGAGATTGCTGTGCACGACCTTTCGAAAAATAGGTTCGGGGGGCCAATTTTACGCTACGTCCTGACGCTTCTCGCCGTTGCGTGCACCTCCAATGACGCGCACCCGGGCGACATGGGTGGGGGCGGGAGGACAGGGGCTGGCGTGACCGACGATGGTCGAGCCGGCGACGGTTCAGGCAATACCTCCGGAGGAGCCAGCTTAGGCGGAGTCGCGGGTGCAATCGCGGGGGTCGCCGGCGGCGGTTTCGCAGGAAGAGCGAGCGTGGGTGGTGCTGCGGGCGCCAGCGCGGGCGTGTTCGGCGGAGGCTCGGCAGGGACACCGAGCGACGGTGCTGCGGGTGCGGGCGCGGGGGTTCCCGGCGGCGGTTTCGCAGGAAGAGCGAGCGTGGGTGGTGCTGCGGGCGCGACCGCGGGCAACGCCGCCTCCGCTGGCGTAGTGGGCGGCGCAACCGATGGTAGCGCAGGGGACGGAGCAGCGACGTTTTCACTGCTCCCGGTTGACTTCCCGGTTGTGGCGGGGCGCTTGGCGTTCCCCGCTTCGGCGGTCTCCCCCAATGACCAATCGCCGCCGTTTACGTGGGAAGGGACACCGAGCGAAGCGCGCAGTCTAGTGCTTGTCTTTCGCGACATTGGGATCAACGCTTACAAGTGGGTGCTCTGGGATATCTCTCCTGGTTTGCACGGATTACCGGCTAACATTTCCCATGTAGCCGCACCAGCTGAGGTTCCTGGTGCATCCCAACTTGGCAGTCTGAACAACGTCGGATACGCCGGACCACAACGCGCCAATCAAGAATACGACTTTACCCTCTACGCGCTAAATGTCGATCGGCTGCAAGGAACCCAGGGGCTTTCGACAGAGGAAATATTCGAGAACCTCTTGCCCGCCGTGGAGATTGCCCACACGGATCCGGTAGTCGTGGTGAACGCTCAGTAAGGGGCGCCCTGAACAGATCGCGCTGTGTCGTTCTGATGCGGCTCTCGCAGCGGCCGACGTGGCGCTCATGGCCGACCTCTCGAAAACTCGAGTATGCACTGAAGCTCGGGCCCCCACCGCAGACGCCGCTTCCCGCGACGGCTTCTGCGCTGGCCCCAACAACGTCGGCGGCACCGCCCACCGATGAAGTCGTCCCCGCGGTCGCGCTGCGTCTCTTTCGGGACCTGATGTGTCGGTGCGGCGAGCCCAACTGCGCGCACGAACCACTCGAGGCTTGCCCGTGCAAGTTCGCGGGCAAGGAGCGCGAGCGCATCATTGCGGAGGTCCGTCGCCTTGGGGACGGCTCGCCGAAGCGGGACGAGGCAACCTATGCGACGATTACTCGGGAATACCTGGCGAAGCACCCACTCACTGAGTCTTCGGACGGACCGTCGTGGCTCAAGCTGAGCGGTATCGCCGTTCTGATTCTCGCGGGTGCCGCCGGGATCTTTTGGCTCGCAGAACGCTATCGCGGGCGCCAGCGAGAGGCCCCCGAGCCACGGCGCTTCGTCTCCCAAGGGAAGAAAAAAGAGGGCCAAGGGTCGGCGCTAACGGTCACGCCTGCTCGTTCCCCGGCCTAGACCAATGAGCGGCCGACGTCGCCGCTTCAAGGAGACCAAGATGTTCACCAAGAAAACTCTCGCCGCCGTCATCCTCGCGGGCGCAACGCTCGTCCCTGCTGCGTCCTTTGCGGCCAACACGGAGCGTGCGCCCTGCATCCTCCGCGAGCATCGCATCACATCCGTCACTCCCTATCGAATACAGGAGCACGTTGGCCGTGGCACCACGAGTCGCCTCGCCGGCGCCCAGGTCTTCGTCCAAGCCGAGCGAGGCCTGACGGCGGAGTGGCTCGAGCTGACGCTCGCTCAGCACATCGCCGCGATGCATGGGGCCGGGACGATGAAGGACTGCGCCTTCGACGTGAAGGACGTGAGCGTTCAAGTCGCGCCCGCTGGGACCGGTTTTCTGGTGCGGCTCATCGCGCGCAACCCGAGCCAGGCCGAGGAAGTCCTCCGTCGGGCTCACTTGCTCGTTGGATAACCATTGAAGGTAACCTGGCGTCGCCCGGGTCCGTAGACGGGACCCGGGTCAGGCCGCGATGGACACCAGAGAGCAAGAGGAACTCGGCACGCTCCTCGCGCGCCTCGCGGACGGCGATCGTTCGGTGTTCTCGCTCGTCTTCAAGCAGCTCTGGAGCCCCACGCACCGCTTCTGCAAGAGCCTCCTGAAAAATGACGCCGACGCCTCTGACGCTGCGCAGCAAGCCATGGAAAAGATCCTAGAACGCGCTTCCGACTACGACCCCGACCGGCCCGCGATGCCTTGGGCGCTGGCGATCGCGGCCTGGGAATGCCGGACGCTGCAACGGCGGCGGTTCCGTCGACGCGAGGCTGACGAGCAGGAGATGGGCGAACCGGCATCGGAGGGCGTCGAGGAAACCATTCAAGAGCGAGACCTCGCGCGCGCGGCGCTCACGGCAATGGGCGAGCTCTCGAAGCTCGACCAAGAGACCCTCTTCGCCTCATTTGGGGATGATTCTGCATCGGCAACCGGGGCGACGCTCAGGAAACGGCGCGAACGCGCACTCGACCGTTTGCGCGGTGCCTTCAGGAGGCTCTATGGAATCGGTTGATCTATCGCACGTCGAACGTCGCGCGCGCGCCCGGTACGAATGGGCGCGAGCCAAGGCGGCGCTCTTCGGGTTCGCGCCGGTGCTCGTCATCGTTGCCGTGGCCACGGTTCTGGCTCGTCACCCGTCGGCGACGTTGCTTTTCGGCCTCGGCACGTTCCTGCTAGGAGCCGGCCTGCTTTGGTACGGACGTGACCCCAAGCGCGCGGTGCTCCCAGGCGTAGCCGCCGGACTCGTGCCCTTGGTGCTCGTGCTTTGTACCAGCACCATGCACGGCTGCACCGGCGACGGCTGCATGATGCTGTGCGTGCCTGCGTGCGCCGCGGGCGGGCTCATCGCGGGAATTGCCGTTGCTACCGTGGGCAATCGGCGTCGGGCTTCTGCCCCCTTCTGGCTTGCCGCGTCTGGGATTTCTCTGCTGACGGGGGCCATGGGCTGCGCCTGCGTCGGCTACACGGGCGTGCTCGGGCTCGCGGCGGGCTATGTGGTCGGGCTCCTCCCGGGAGTTTTTCGGCGAACTTTCGCCTGAGCGGCTGTCACGCTCCCAGCGGCCGCCGCCTACACGATCCGATGACGACTCTTTCGGCAGCTCCCGTTGCTACACACTCGGAAACACGTTCGGTTTTTGGGGCGGTAACTTTCGCGACGACGCCGGCGTTCGCACTTGTTTCAGCTGGTTGCGAGAGCAAGGACACTCAGTCTGCCGTGCCGGTCGAGCACAGAGTACAGCGCAGTCGACCACCAGGGTCGTCCGACGCCGAGGCTCCGTTCGAGCCGGTGCTTGTCCAGCATGCCGACGGCGTGCATAGCCGCGCCTGCAACGAGCACCGGGACGGCGAGCGAATGGAGCCTTGCGCCAAAGTAGGCCCCGAGTCCGATTCCGAGCACACCCGCTCCGAGGCTCGACGTGAGGTCGGCTAGTCGAAGCCGGGAGCTCGAAGCCGAGTGCATCGCGGGCGCTATGCTCCGGTCTTTGCGATACCGGAACCGCGTGACGTCCGAGCAGAGCGGGGCAGCCAGCGGGGCGTGACCGCTGCGTACGCTCGCCAAGTGTCACCAAACTCGGTTGCGACCTCGCGCTCCTCGCGATGGGCGAGGCGCACGTACGTCACGCAAAGAATCGGGAACATCACGAGCGTCACGAGCGTCGGCCACTGAATCAGGAAGCCGAGCATGATGACGATGAATGCGGTGTACTGCGGATGCCGCACGTAGCGATAGGGGCCGGCTGCCGCGAGCGCGTGGTCTCTCTGCGCTGCGTAGAGGACCTTCCACGACGACGAAAGGAGGATGAACCCGCCGAAGATGAGGACGTTGCTCAGGATGTGGTTCGGATTCGAATGGGGGTCGCCCTTGAAACCGAGGAGCTCGTACCAGAAGTGCCCCATGTCGTGTGACAGCAGGTTTGCCCCGGGAAACTTACGTGAAAGCCAGCCCGAGAGGACGTAGATCGTCAAGGGGAAGCCGTACATCTCCACGAACAGCGCGACGATAAACGCTGAGAAGCTGCCGAAAGTGCGCCAGTCCCGCTTCGTGCGCGGCTTGAAGAAGCTGAACGCGAACAGGATGAAGACGGCGGAGTTGATGATCACCAGTGACCAGAGCCCGTAGGCCGGTGAGTCTTGATCGTGGTTCATGGCTGCTGGCCGTCCGAGTGATGGTGCTCGTGGGTAGACGGTGAGCCGTGCTTGCCGTGCCCATGGTGCATGAAGAGGTGCATCGCAGGGCACGCGAGCAGCAGGATGTAGGGAAGAGCACCGAGCAGGTGTGCACGATGCTCCGTCCAGAGATAGAACGCCGCCACCGCGAGGAACACACAGAGCCCGATCGTGTAGCGCTTCGAGTGTTCGGGAATTGCCTTGCTGGTACTGACCGGCGACATGGTTCCGCCTCCTGATTCAGATCTTCG